>Ga0180436_10000072_pt1 | contig 103424 bp, 80 predicted proteins | sample SS_ome_2_FD_132434 | JGI IMG/M metagenome (GOLD analysis project Ga0180436, IMG submission 132434) | Hypersaline lake sediment archaeal communities from the Salton Sea, California, USA - SS_3_S_2 metaG | ecosystem: Environmental > Aquatic > Non-marine Saline and Alkaline > Hypersaline >...
CCACGCTTCCTCCCCACGCTCGGTCACCCTTGCGCAGTTGCGCTTCGCTTCGCTCGCTGTGGCCAGCTCGCGGGAGGACTTGCACCTCCAAGAGTGCGCCCGTGCCGGGCGCACCAAAAAAAACGCCCCGACCAGCGGGGCGTTTCGCGTTCTGCGCCGGGCCATGTGGCCCGGCGGCGCTCAGCTGTGCGCCTGGAACGGATGGTCGACGCTGCCCTTCTGGGCAACGACGTCGGCAGCCTTGGGCTCGCGCGCGACGGCGCGCTGGATGGCTTCCTTGGTGGCCTGGTAGTTGTAGTCCTGGATCTTGGCGTTGTCCTCCGCCAGCCAGTGGATGAATACGCCAACGCAGACGAAGATGTCGTCAGCCTCGGCGGCCGGGATGGTGCCGTCCTCGACACTGTCGGCGACGGCCATCGCGACACCGCGCTGCGCCGGACCGAACATCTGCACGGCCTGCTTGGAGCCCTTGATGGTCACCTTGTTGAACATCACGGTGTTGGGCTTGCACGCGAGATTCGGCGCAACCACGGCGAGGAGGCTGGAGAAGCCGTCCTTGTTGTTGGTCACGCAGTTACAGAACGCGGCTTCGGCCGCGCTGCCGCGCGGGCCCATGATCAAATCGATGTGAGCGACTTCGTTTCCATCGCCGACGAGCGATTCGCCAACGAGTACTCGATCAACAACTGCCATGCCTCTATCTCCTTCTGATGCTTGGGATTCTACGGTTTGTGTTCCAAAGAGTGCTTTGAAAATAGACATTGCGCCAACTCCTCGTCAGCGTTTCATTGCACGCATCTCTCGCGACACAAATGCGTGAGTGAATTCCGTTTTGTTCTTCTTGTTCGGAGTCAGGAAGAGCGTTCCAGCAGAAGCAGCGCCGCCACGCTGGCGACCGTCAGGTCTGCGCTGGTACCCGGATTGATGCCCCTCGTCTTGAGCTCGCGATCGAAGGCTGTCAGACGGACCGCGAGCGAGCGAGGATTCTCGCACGCTTTCATGGCCTTTGCTACCTCCCGGGCGGAAGCCTGGAGCGCGCGGGCACGTGTCGAATCGTGCTTGCGGGCGACATGCGAATCGGGCCAGCGCGCGAGGTGATCGAGATAACAGGCAGTGGTTGCCCAGGCGAGCGAGTGCCAGCGCGCACGCAGCTCGCGCAGCAGCGGCACACCATGCTCGAAGACATCATTGAATACGCTACCGTATTGTCTTGCCACCGAATCGCGCCCGGCAGCGAGTGCCATGGCTGCGCGCAGATCGTGCGTCACCGGTGCATGTACGTCGCCCTCCTCGACCGTGCCGAGACCGGCCGGCTGCGCGGCACGGATGGCCGCGAAACAAGCTGCGGCGTCACTCACCGTCAGCGCAGCGAGCACCTCGGCGAGTGCCTCGCGCAGCGGTGCACGCCGCTCGCTCGCCGCGGCCAGCGGCGCGAGCAGCACGACGATACCGAGGTTGGTGTTGCAGCCGACCGCTGCCATGGTCGCGACCATCGCGCGCTCCATGCGTTGCCCGATACCGAGTTGCTCGGCGCACAACCACGGCACGGCGATACGCGCGCTGGCCAAGAAATCCGCCGCCTGCATGCCGTGCCCGGGCGAACACAGGCTGACGTTGCCAGGCTTGAAGGCGATGACGTCGAGGCGGCAGGCTTTGAGCAACACCGCCTCGCGCCGCGCGCGCGCATCCGCCGCGGAAGCAGTCACGCTCAGGCGAGCGCGGCGAGGCCGCGATCGAGCCGCGCCAGGAAGGCCGAGCCGATCAGCGCGGTGACGTCGACCCCGGTCGCGCGCTGCAGACCTTGCCAGGCCGGGATGCCGTTGACCTCGGTGACGAGCCAGCGGCCGTCCCGATCGCGCAACAGGTCGACGCCGGCGTAGGCCGCACCGACCGCGTTCGCGGCACGCTCGGCGATCGCGGCGAGCGCGTCCTGCAGCGGGATCGAGCGGCACTCGGCACCCTGCGCACGATTCGTGATCCAGTGATGGCTGCTGCGCTCCATCGCCGCGATTGCCCGGCCGTCGACGACCATCACGCGACAATCACGAAACGGTCCATCACCCGTGTGCACGAAATCCTGCAGGTAGGCGACCTCGCCCGGCAAGAGGAAGCCCAGGTCGCTGGCGCGCGCGATGCGACGCAGCCCTTTGCCCTGAGAACCGAACAACGGCTTCTTGACCAGCACGCGGCCCTCGGCCTCGGCGTGCTCGACGTGGGCCAGCGCGACGGCGTGCGACTCGGTGACACAGGTCGGCGGCGTGGGTACGTCGTGGTGGCGCAGCAGCAGCGTGGTCATGGCCTTGTCGACGGTGCGCTCGATCGTGCGGCCGTCGTTGAACACGGGACATCCGAGCGCCGCGAGCAGGTGCAGGAAGTCCAGCCTGAGCGTAATCGCTTCGAGCGAACCGCCGGGCACACCGCGCACGAAGGCCCCGGCCGGCAACGCACCGTCGAAGCCCGGCACGACGAGCCCGTGGCCGCTCGGCCCGAGCGCGACACGGCAGTCCGTGAGCGAGACGAAGACCGCCTCGTAACCGGCGCGCTCGAACACCCGCGCGAGCTGGCGGCCGTGCCAACCGGGTTCATCGGTGAAGATCGCCAGGCGCGGACGCACGGCGTGCTCCGCGTCAGGCGCCGAAGGACTGCGCGAGCAGGTCTTCGTGCAGGTCGCCGGCCTCGAAGCTGTTGCCACTGGTGACGTTGGTCACCAGGGCGCGTGCCGGCGAGAACAGCATCGGGTCGACCTTGTAGAAGTCGTAACCGTAGTCCTTGAACACCTGGGCGAACGGCTTGCCGAAATCGCGCGACGCCGAGCTCGGCAGGCGCTCGGCGAGGTCGCGCGCGGCCTCGTCGTCGCCGCGTACGTACAGATGCACCTGGCCACCGAAAAGGATGGCGTCGTTGGTACGGCCCATCGCTGTCATGAAATCGGGCGACGGTGGCGGTAGCGGTGCGCTTGCCGCACCGTCGACGATGTCGCCCAGCGGGAAATGCAGCTCGTGCACCTTGTGCAGCGCGACTTCGAGCACGCGCGCGACGATCTGCATGCCGCCGGCGAGACTCGAGGTGGGCGTGAGAATCAAAGTGAGCTGCGCGGGTTCGATGCCGCAACGGCTGACGATCTTTTGCGCGATCTCGGGCGGCGGCACGCGGTCGACCTCGAGCACGATCACCGTCTCTCCGGCCGGGTTGCGCCAACCGAGTTCGTCGAACAGCGGCTCCTTGCTGCCCATGGCCCGCGCCGGCCCCGAGCCGAGCGCGAAGAACGCTCCTTTGCCCTCGCCATGGCTGAGACTCCAGCCGGCGTACTGCGAACCCAGGCAGGCGATCACCGGATGCAGGGAGGTGACGTCGACCTGCCAGCGCCAGCGCGCGAACGGCGCCGCGCCGCTGAGCGCGACCTGCCCCAGCCCGCCCATGCAGATCTCCGCGATGAGACGGCCGGCTTCGAGACCGCCCGGCGCATCGATGCCGGCGTCGATGATCGTCACGCCGCTGTCGTCGCGGCTCACGCCGAGACGATACGCGGCGGCGTGCTCGCACAAGGCCGCGACCAACGGTCGCGTGCGTTCGCTGACGTTGATGGAGCCATCCAGTTGCAGTTCAGACATCGGGTCCTCCCACGGTAGTTATCGTTATGTCGTGCGGCAACAGGTTCGCGCCGCGCGCGGCGAGCCGCCGCGCGAGTTCGCGGCTGGTCGCGGTGAGCCGCGCGAGGACCGTGTCGCCAGACTGGTCCTCGACGATGACACTCACCAGCGGTTCGCCCGCGGCGATCGCGCTGCCGGGATGCGGCACGTCGGCGACGCCGCCGGGCCATTCGAAGGCCTCGGGGATCTTGCCGGACCTGCACGCGTAGAGCACCGCTGCGCCGCGCGCGGGACGCGCCGCCGACCTACTATACAAGAGGGTGCTTTCGGCACAAGCAGCGACATGTGCGGCGACGAGCGCGCCGCGATCGGGATAGACATCGAGACTCGCGGTGAGACGCGGGTTGATGTCGAGCACGACCGGGATCCCGTCACGTGGCACGAAATCGATGCCGAACACGCCGCGCAGCCCGAGCGCCTGCGCGAGCCGTTGCCCGCATCGCTCCAGCGCCGCCGCGGCGAGTGGCACATCACCCGCGTTCAGCGCACCCTGCCACGCGTACGGCGCGCGTGGTGCCGGCGACGAGCGCAGGTGCCGTGCCGCACCGCACGCCACGCAACGACCGCCCGCGGCGACGAACAGCGCCGACCATACCGGGCCTTCGATGCGCTGCTGGAAGTAGCGTCCGGCGGTGGCCGAATCCGCGGCGCGCGCCGCGCGCACGTGCAAACCACCGCAACAGGCGTCATGCTTCACCAGCCACGCGTCCGGTAGCGCCGGCGCGTCGCGCGTGGTCGCTGGCATGCACAGTGCGGCATCGCCCGCGAAGCGCGCCGCCAGCGCAGGCATGTCACCCAGACGCCGCAGGACCCCGGCATCGCACCCCAGCAGATCGACGTGGCGCCCGATCGCCCAGAGCAGTTCCGGCGCGGCTTCGAAGCCGCTGCCGAAGACCGCCGGCAAACGTGACGCGCAGGCGCGCGCCATCGCTTGCACGGCCGCCAGCACGGGTGCGTACGGCAAGCTGTAGTCTTCGCCCGGCGTGACCCGGATGGCGCGCGCGGCACACGCCCGGGTGTCGCGATCGGCGAAGAGATCGATGGTCAGCGGCATGAACCGGGTGCTCGCCGCCGCGGCGATAGCGCGCGCGCTCGTCGCGACGACCAGCAGCGGCGGGCGGCTCACGGGCACCGAGGGACCGCGCCGTGCCCGGCGCAGCGTAGCGTCATCGACGCCGCCGCCGCGCGTCAGTCGCGCTCGGCGACGACTTTGCAGGCCGTCGCGTAGGCTTCGTCACAGCCCAGGTAGACCGGTTCGGCCGCGCTGTACATCTGGCGCAGTAGCGACGTGTGCACGCGATACTTGATATCGCCGATAGCCAACGCGCCCAGGGCATACGCCGTGCTGCCATCACCCACCGCGAGCGGCTTGCCGCGGTCGTTGGCATCGACGCCCTCGATACCGCTCGGCGGCACCGCGTTGGCGTCCGCCAGTACTTTGAGCGCACCGGCCGCGGCCAGCTGCGCGGACTCGACCACGCGCACGCCCGCCTTGGCTGCGCTGAACGCGATATCGATGTCTCCCAGCCACTGCGCCACCGCGTCGTTCGAGCTTCCGTCAAGACCGTGGATGCGCGCGCCGAAATCACGCGTCATGCGGTCGGCGACGAGCTGCGCCGCACCGAGCCCCTGGTGCGACACGATCGCGGCCTGCGCGCCGGCGCGGGCCGCGAGCAGCGCCACGCACATCCCCACCGGGCCCGTACCGCCGAACACGCACACGCGGCTGTTGCCAAGCTCGCCGCCGGCGCGGCCGAGCCAGTGGCCGGCCAGCGCCACCATCGCCGCGGCGGTGGTGATGGCGCCGCTCGGGTCGGCCATCACCGAGACTTCGAATGGCGGCACCATGGCCGCGCGGGCGGCGGCCAGCATCTCCAGCGACAGACCGAACTCGCGGCCGCCGATGAAGATGCCGGTGCGTTTCACCCCCTCCGGGCTGCGCGAGAAGATGGTGTCCTGGGTCAATCCGTGGACTTCGTCCAGTTCGACGTTGCAATAGGGAATGACGTCGTCGAACTGCGCCTCGTAGGCCATGTTGATATCGAACGGACTGACGTACTTGGTCGGGCTGAAGATGTGCAGCAGGTAGGGATGATCCATGTCGGGCTCCTCGGGGGAAGGGGACGCGGCTCAGGCGCTCGCGCGTCTGGCATCGACTGCCGGCGCGGCCGCGGCGCAGGTCGCGCCGTGGTTGCGCGCCGTGCACAGTCGGAACTCCAGCCCGACCTCGCGCGGAAAACTCTCGCGCAGCGCAGCCAGCGCCGCCGTCGCCGTGGCGGCATCGGGGGCGAAAGCGAACGCGGTCGGCCCCCAGCTGCTCTGCCCGACCCCGCGCAGGCCGAAGCGGGACTCGAGCAGCGCAATCGCGCGGGCGACGCGCGCGCTCGTGTAGCGCCCGTCCTGGACCGCTGCGAAATGATCGCCCACCACCGCCTGCACCTCGCCGATGCCGGCGGCGAACGGTTCGAAATCGTGCTCGAGCACGGCCGGCAGGATGCGCATCAGTGTGAGATGGCACAGGTGCGCAGCGGCCGCCGCGGGCAGCGGCTCGAGCGCATCGAACGCGCGCCGCTCCGCGCCGCCACTGAGGCCTTCGCTCGCGTGATCGAATACCAGGATGATGGGCCAGTCGGCGGGGAAGCTCAGGCGCGTCACCACCGGTGGCGTCACCGTCGCGGGTCCGTGGCCGGCGTCGACGACCAGCCCGCCGTGATCGAACAGCGACAGCCCGATGCCGGAACGGCGGCCGCGACCAAGCAGGGCGCCGAGCTCGCCGCTATCCGCGCGCTGCCCGTTGAGCGCGGTCAGCGCCGTGCCCACGGCGAGCGCGAGCTGGGTACCCGAACCGAGGCCGGCGTGACCGGGGATCGCACGCTCGACAACGATGCGCGCGTGCGCCGGGAAACGATAGTGCGCGAGCACGCGTTCGACCAGCGCACGCGCGCGCGACGACTCCTCGCCGAGCACCAGCAGGCCGTCATGGGGCGTCGCCAGGACGCGCGTCGACAATCCCTCGATGGCCAGACCGATACTGCCGAAACGGCGCCCGAGCGCCGCACCCGGATCGAGAAAGCCGAGGTGCAGGCGCGCCGCGGCATCGACACGAAAAGCAGTCTGAATCGCGCTCACGATGGCCAGTCCACGAACTACCGTTGATGACAGGAAGGGCCGGATTATAGAAGCCAATGCACACCGTTCGCATGGGTACGTGCCGGCGCCTCGCATGCGCCGGCGTATCGTCCGGGAAACCTTTGAACGAGTCCGGGCCGGGCGGGTCGTGTCCGCGGTGCTCGCGTTCGCGGCGCGAAGCGCATGTCGTCGCCGGCGGTTGCGACGATTCCCAGCGCCGAAACCGGACGACGTGGGCGCAAGATGCCGCGTCATGACTTGTTCAGAGGTTCCCTAGGGAATCTCTGAGCAAGTCTGGGCCGAGCAGATTGTGTCCGCGCCGTTCGAGTTCAAGGCGCGAAGCGCACGTAATAGCCCGCTATTGCGAAGATTCGCAACGCGGAAATCGGACGGCGTGGGCGCAAGATGCCGGGTCATGACTTGTTCAGAGGTTCCCTAGAGCAGGCGAGGTGAGTGTGTTACCTTAGCGCGACTGGGAGTCGATGGCCGCGGCGAGCATGACTTTCGCGTCGAGTAGTACGTATTCACTCAACCCGCCCGCGCTCGCGCGGGCACGCAAGCGTGCCGTCATTGACCGTGTCCAAGGGATCGACCGATAAGCCCGCGCCCTCCTCCGCAGTCTGCCCGTTCTGCGCGCTGCTGTGCGACGACCTCGGACTGAACCAGCGACCCGATGCCAGCTTCACCGTCGCGCGCCACGGTTGCAGTCGCGCCGCCGCGGGTTACGCGCGCGCGCCGCTCGCCAGTGAGGCGCTGATCGGCGGCCGCAGCGTGCCGCTGGACGAGGCGATCGGCGTCGCCGCCACGTTGCTCAAACGCGCACGGCAACCGCTCTTCGGCGGCCTCGCCACGGACGTCGACGGCATCCGTGCCTGCGTCAACCTGGCCGAGCGCTGCAGCGCCGTGCTCGATCACGTCCACGGCGACGCGCTCGCCTCGATGTCGCGCATGCTGCAGGCGCGCGGCTGGTATGCAACGACGCTGTCGGAAGTGCGCAACCGCGCCGACCTGGTCGTGGTCATCGACGTCGACGTCTCGCAACGCTACGAGAACTTCAAGCGTCGCTGCCTGGACGCCCGCCCCGCGCCGGGCAACGCCCCGGGCAAGGGCCGTGAGGTCGTGTTCATCGGCGCTGGCAAGCGTGCACCCGAGGCGCTCGCCGCCGACACCACCCTCAGTTGCCGCAGCGAGAACCTGGTCGAGGTCCTGCTCGCGCTGCTCGCCACGCTGCGCGGCCAGCGCCTCGCAGCGCGCCGCCCGGCCGGCGCCGCGGCCGGCGCCCTCGCCGACCTCGCCGCGAAGTTGCGCGAGGCACGCTACACGACCTTCGTCTTCACACCCGCCGCACTCGCCGAGCACCGCGAGCCCGCAATGGCGGCCATCGGCGATCTCGTCGACGAACTCAACCGCACGACGCGCGCGGCGATGCTCGCGCTCGGCGGCGACGATGGCGGGCAGTCGGCCGTCAACACCTGCGCCTGGCTGAGCGGTTTCCCCCTGCGCGTGGGCTTCGGGCAGACTCTGCAATACGAGCCGCAGGCGTTCGCGACACGCGCGCTGCTCGACAGCGGCGCCATCGACGCGCTGCTGTGGATCGACGCCTTCGGTGAACAGGCGACACCGCCGCCCGACGCCCCGCTCGATCGCACCGTGATGCTGGCCAGCAGCCGTCCGAGCGTGGCGGCGCAGTGCGGGGTGTTCATTCCCGTCGGCACGCCTGGGCTGGATCACTTCGCACGCCTCGTGCGTACCGACAGTGTGGTCACCTTACCGCTGGCGCAACAGCGCGACAGCGGCCTGCCGAGCGTCGCCGGCGTGCTCACGCGGATACTCGAGAAATACTGAGACGGTGATGCTGACGAGACTCAAAGGTGGTCGCATCTACGATCCCGAGAACGGGATCGACGGCGAGGTGCGCGACCTCTACCTGCGCAACGGCCGCATCGTCGAGGCACCGGCCGACCCGCGCGAGGCGAAGGAGGTGATCGACATCTCCGGTCGCGTGGTGATGTCCGGCGCGATCGACATCCATACCCACATCGGCGGTGGCAAGGTCAACATCGGCCGCATGATGCTGCCCGAGGATCACGCGAAGGATCTCGTCGGCGCGAACCGCCATCCGCACCTCGGCTGCGGCCATGCCGCACCGTCCACGCGCACGGCCGGCTACCGTTATGCCGAAATGGGCTACGTCGCCTGCTTCGAGCCGGCCATGCTAGCCGGCAATGCGCGCCAGACGCACATGGAGCTGGCCGACACGCCGATGGTCGACAAGGGCGCCTACGTGCTGCTCGGCAACGACGACTACCTGCTGCGCGCGCTCGCCGCCAAGCGCGATGCCGAATTCCTGCGCGACTATGTCGCCTGGACCCTCAACGCGAGCCAGGCGCTCGCGATCAAGGTCGTCAACCCGGGCGGCATCAACGCCTTCAAGTTCAATCAGCGCAAGCTCGATCTGGACGAGAAGAACGCCGGCTACGGCATCACGCCGCGGCAGATCCTCACCGCGCTGGCCGACAGCGTGCGCGCGCTGGGGCTCGCGCATCCACTGCACGTTCACGGCTGCAATCTCGGTGTGCCGGGCAACGTCGAGACCACGCTCGACACCATCCGCGGCCTCGAGGGCCTGCGCGCGCACCTCACCCACGTCCAGTTCCACAGCTACGGTACCGAGGGCGATCAGAAGTTCTCCTCGGGTGCGGCGCGGATCGCCGAAGCCGTCAACGCGGCGCCCAACGTCTCGCTCGACGTCGGCCAGATCATGTTTGGCCGCACCATCACCGAGTCGGGCGACAGCATGCGCCAGTATGCCGGCAGCGCCTATGCCGATCCGAAGAAATGGGTCGGCATGGACATCGAGTGCGAGGCGGGCTGCGGCGTGGTGCCGTTCCGCTACAAGGACCGCAACTTCGTCAACGCCTTGCAATGGGCGATCGGCCTCGAGATGTTCCTGCTGATCGACGATCCCTGGCGCATCTTCCTCACCACCGACCACCCCAACGGCGCCCCCTTCACGAGCTACCCCCATCTCATCCGCCTGCTCATGGACGGCAGCTTCCGCCGCGACATGCTCGCAACCATCAACCCGGAGGCGCAGGCAGCGACCACGCTGGGCGCGATCGATCGCGAGTATTCGCTCTACGAGATCGCCATCATGACGCGCGCCGCACCGGCCCGCTCGCTGGGCCTGAAGGGCTTCGGCTCGCTCGCGCCGGGTGCCCGTGCACACATCACCGTGTACAAGGACCAGGCCAACCGCGAGAAGATGTTCGCCAAGCCCGACTACGTGTTCAAGGACGGGCAGCTGATCGTGCGCAACGGCCGCGTGGTCGAGGAAGTCCACGGCGCGACGCACGTCGTACACCCGGACTACGACTCCGCCATCGAACGTGAGCTCGACACCTACTTCGACCGCTACATGACGGTACGCAAGGACAACCTGCGCGTCACCGACGACGAAGTCCGTGACGACGGGCGCGGCGAGCTGGTCGTGCACCCGACGAAGCGCTCGACATGAAGATCAACGGCGTCAGCATCGACAACACCTTCGCCGAGGCCTTTCCCATGAAGGCCACGCGACTCGTCGTCACCGCCTACAACGAGACCTGGGCCGAGCATGCCGCGCGCGCCATGACCGGCTTCGCCACCTCGGTCATCGCCTGCGGCTGCGAAGCCGGCATCGAACGCCGCCTCAAGTCGAACGAGACCCCTGACGGCCGACCCGGAATCGCCGTGCTGCTGTTCACCATGAGCAAGAAGGAGCTCGGCAAGCAGATCCAGAACCGCGTCGGCCAGTGCGTACTGACCTCCCCGACCAGCGCGTGCTTCGCCGGGCTGGACGAGGGCGAGCCCATCGCGCTCGGCAAGAACCTGCGCTATTTCGGTGACGGCCACCAGATTTCGAAGAAGTTCGGCGACAAGCGTTACTGGCGTGTACCGGTGATGGACGGCGAGTTCGTGTGCGAAGAAATGACGCGCATGGTGAAGGCGATCGGCGGCGGCAATTTTCTCATCCTCGCACACGACCAGGCCGCGGCCCTGGCCGCGGCGGAACGCGCGGTCGGCGCCATGCAGACCGTGCCCGGCGTGATCATGCCGTTCCCCGGCGGCGTCGTGCGTTCCGGCTCCAAGGTCGGGTCGAAGTACAAGACCCTGCCCGCCTCGACCAACCACCTGTTCTGCCCCACGCTCAAGGGCGCGGTGGACAGCGAACTCTCGGCCGACGTCGGTGCCGTCCTCGAGATCGTGATCGACGGCCTCGACACCGCGAGCATCGACGAGGCCACGCGCGTCGGCATCCGCGCAGCCTGCCGCGGCCGCAATCACGGCGTGCTGCGCATCAGTGCCGGCAACTACGGCGGCAGCCTCGGCCCCTACCATTTCAAGTTGCGGGACATCCTCAAGTGACGCGCCTGGAACTGACCCTCGCCGCCGCCCCGGTGGGCGCGCTCGACCTCGCGCCGCTGGTGCCGGCCGCGCTCGCCGGCATGAAGCTCGACCGGGTCAGGCGCCTGCGCCTGCGGCACGGTACACGCAGCAGCGCGCTGGGCGATATTTTCGCGGTCAACGGTGAGCCCGGCGAGGTCCTCGCGCTGCGCGGCCTGACCAGCGGCTGCCTGCGCGTGGGCGCCGGGCTCGGCGCCGGCACGCTGGAGATCAGCGGTAACCCGGGAGACGAACTCGGACGCGAGATGAGCGGCGGCGCCATCCTGGTGCGCGGCAACGCCGGCGATGGCGTGGGCCTGGGCATGCACGGGGGCCTGATCCGCGTACAGGGCAGCGTCGGCGATCGTGTCGGCGGCATGCTTCCCGGCGCTACGCGCGGTATGAACGAAGGGACCATCCTCGTCACCGGCGACGCCGGCGAGCGCGTCGGCGAACGCATGCGCCGCGGTCTCATCGCGATCTGCGGCGACAGCGGCGCGTACACCGGCGATCGCATGCTCGCCGGTACCATCATCGTGCTCGGCGCCTGCGGCCCGCACGCCGGCGCCGGCATGCGCCGCGGCACCCTGCTGCTCGCCGAGCGGCCTGCGCAGATGCCGGCCACCTTCAATCCCTGCGGCACCTTCGCCCTGACCATCATGCCCCTGCTCGCGCAACACGTGGCCGACGTCGATCGGCGCCTGGCACGCCGCATCGCCGACTTCAACCGTGCCGAACGCTGGTGCGGCGACATGGCGCACGGCGGCAAGGGCGAGATCCTCCTCGCGGCAACCGCCGCCGGCGGCCGATGAGCGGCGCAAAGCAGCGCAAGGGCCGCTTCCGCGGGCGCCGCGCACGCCCGCAGGCGCTGGCCGAAGTACAGGCCTTGATCGGTCCGGAGCCGTGGCGACGCGATCTGCTCATCGAGTACCTGCACGCGATCCAGGATCAGCATCACTGCATCAGCGCCGAGCACGTCGTCGCGCTCGCCGAGTGTCTCGACCTGTCGATGACCGAGATCTACGAGGTGGCGACCTTCTACCACCACTTCGACGTCATCCGCGACGACGCCGAACGCCCACCGGAGGTCACCGTGCGCGTGTGCGAATCGGTGACCTGCAGCCTGTTCGGCTCCGAAGCCCTCGCCGCATCGCTGCGCGAGCGGCTCGGTGACGCCGTCCGAGTGCAGCCCGTGCCCTGCGTCGGGCGCTGCCATGGTGCGCCGGTCGCCGTCGTCGGTCAGAACCCGCTCGAGCACGCACGAGCCGACGAGGTCGTGGCCTGCGTCGAGGCGGGCGCTCTCGAAGCGCCGGCGACCGAGCACCTCGACTACGATGGCTACCGCGCCGCCGGCGGATACGCGCTGCTCGCCGCCTGCCACGCCGACGAGCGACCGGTCGACGAGGTCATCGCCACGCTCACCGACTCCAATCTGCGCGGGCTCGGCGGCGCCGGCTTTCCCGCCGGGCGCAAGTGGTCGATCCTGCGCGATCAACCCGCGCCGCGCCTGCTCGCGGTCAACATCGACGAAGGCGAACCCGGCACGTTCAAGGACCGCCATTACCTCGAGCGCGATCCGCATCGCTTCCTCGAAGGCATGCTCATCGCCGCCTGGGCGATCAAGGCGGAGGCCTGCTACATCTACCTGCGTGACGAATATGCCGCGTGCCGCAACGCGCTCGCCGGCGAACTCGAACGCCTGCGCGTCGACCCGCCCTGCCCGCTGCCGCCGATCGAATTGCGGCGTGGCGCCGGCGCCTACATCTGTGGCGAGGAGTCGGCGATGATCGAGTCGATCGAAGGCAAGCGCGGGATGCCGCGGCTGCGCCCGCCCTACGTCGCGCAGGTCGGCCTGTTCGGCCGCCCGACACTCGAGCACAACATGGAAACCCTGTACTGGGTCCGCGAGATCCTCGAGCGCGGTGCCGACTGGTTCGCCGGCCATGGCCGCCGCGAGCGCCGCGGGCTGCGCTCGTTCTCGGTCAGCGGGCGCGTCGCCAAGCCCGGGGTACACCTCGCGCCGGCCGGCATCTCGTTGCGCGAACTGGTCGACGAGTACTGCGGCGGCATGCTGCCCGGCCACGAACTGTACGGCTACTTCCCGGGCGGCGCCTCGGGCGGCATCCTGCCGGCCCGGCTGGCCGACGAGCCGCTCGATTTCGATACCCTGCAGCCGCACGGCTGCTTCATCGGCTCGGCAGCCGTGATCGTGCTCTCCCAGCATGATCGCGCGCGCGACGCCGCGCTGAACGCGATGCGATTCTTCGAGCACGAGAGCTGCGGCCAGTGCACGCCGTGCCGCGTGGGCACCGCCAAGGCGAGCATCCTGATGGCGCGCGAGTCGTGGGACCAGCCGCTGCTCGAGGAACTCGCGCGCACGATGGAGGATGCCTCCATCTGCGGCCTTGGCCAGGCCGCACCCAATCCCTTGCGCTGCGCACTACGCTACTTTCCCCAGGAGTTCGACTGATCATGACTGCCGCCGTCCGCTTCAAGCTCGACGGCCGCGACATCGAAGCGGCCGCCGGCGAGACCATCCTCCAGGCCGCCAAGCGCGCCGGGATCGACATCCCCCACCTGTGCTACAAGGACGGCTACCGCGCGGACGGCAACTGCCGCGCCTGCGTGGTCGAGATCGATGGCGAACGCGTGCTGGCACCGTCATGCTGCCGCCAACCCGGTGAGGACATGGTGGTCCACGCCGCGAGTGAGCGCGCACGCGCGAGCCAGCGCATGGTCGTCGAGATGCTCAAGGCCGACATGCCGGACGGCGGCGTCTCCCCGCACACGCCGCGCTCGGAGCTCGACTACTGGGCCGACCATCTCGGTGTCGGCGCGCCGCGCCTGCCCGGCCGCACGCAGCCCGCGCCCGACCTCAGCAACCCGGCCATCGCGGTCAACCTCGACGCCTGCATCCAGTGCACGCGCTGCGTGCGCGCGTGCCGCGAGGAACAGGTCAACGACGTCATCGGTTACGCCTTCCGAGGCGCCGAGTCGCGCATCGTCTTCGACGTCGAGGATCCGATGGGCGACAGTACCTGCGTCAGCTGCGGCGAATGCGTGCAGGCCTGCCCGACCGGCGCGCTGATGCCCGCCAGGGAAGCCGGCAAGATCGCGGCCGACCGTACCGTCGAATCAGCCTGCCCCTACTGCGGCGTGGGCTGCCTGCTGACCTTCCACGTCAAGGACGAGCGCATCCGCTACGTCGATGGCCGCGATGGCCCGGCCAATCATTCGCGCCTGTGCGTCAAGGGGCGCTACGGCTTCGACTACGTACACAACCCGGACCGCCTCAGCACGCCGCTGATCCGGCGCGACGATGCACCCAAGACGGCCACCATCCTCGAAGACGCCGACATCCCGCGCTACTTCCGCGAGGCGAGCTGGGACGAGGCGCTGGACCATGCCGCCGCGGGGCTGCTGCGCATCCGCGATCGCGACGGCGGCCAGGCGCTGGCCGGGTTCGGCTCGGCCAAGGGTTCGAACGAAGAGGCCTACCTGTTCCAGAAGCTCGTGCGTACGGCCTTCCGTACCAACAACGTCGATCACTGCACACGCCTGTGCCATGCCTCGTCGGTCGCCGCGATGCTCGAGATGATCGGTTCGGGCGGTGTCTCCAACCAGGTCGCCGACGTCGCCGAGACCGAGGTCATCGTGATCATCGGCTCGCGCCCCACGGTCAACCACCCGGTTGCCGCGACCTTCATGAAGAACGCGGCGCAGGCCGGCAAGACGCTGATCCTGATGGATCCCTACCGCTCGGACCTGGCCCGTCACGCCGACTACTTCCTGCAATTCCACTCCGATACCGATGTGCCGCTGCTCAACGCCATGATGCACACGATCATTGCCGAGGAACTGCACGACACCGATTTCATCACGCGCCGCACCGAGGGCTTCACCGCGCTCGCCGAGTGTGTGCGCGACTACCCGCCGGAGAAGGTCGCGCCGATCTGCGGGATCCCGGCGGAAACCATCCGCGAGGTCGCGCGGGTCTACGCCAAGGCGCGCGGCTCGATGATCTTCTGGGGCATGGGCGTGTCACAGCACGTGCACGGTACCGACAACGCGCGCTGCCTCATCGCCCTCGCCCTGCTGTGCGGCCACATCGGCCGGCCGGGCACGGGGATCCACCCGCTGCGCGGCCAGAACAACGTGCAGGGGGCCTCGGACGTCGGCCTCATCCCGATGGTCTACCCCGACTACCAGCCGGTCGGCGACAGCGCCGTGCGGGCACGTTTCGAACAGCTCTGGGGTACCACGCTGGATCCGAACCCGGGGCTGACGGTGGTCGAGATCATGCATGCCGTGCACGATGGCAAGCTCAAGGGCATGTACATCATGGGCGAGAACCCGGCCATGTCCGATCCGAATCTCAACCATGCGCGCGAAGCGCTGGCCAAGCTCGAACACCTGGTCGTGCAGGACATCTTCCTGACCGAGACCGCCGGCTTCGCCGACGTCATCCTGCCCGCCTCGGCCTTTCCCGAGAAGACCGGCACCTTCACCAATACCGACCGCCGCGTGCAGCTGGGCCGCCAGGCCATCGAGCCACCCGGCGAGGCGCGCCAGGACCTGTGGATCATCCAGCAGCTCGCGGCACGCCTGGGCCTCGACTGGCATTACCCCAGCATCGTCGACGTGTTCGACGAGATGCGCGAAGCCACGCCGAGTATCGCCGGCATGACCTGGCAGCGGCTGGAGCGCGAGGACTCGATCACCTATCCCTGCCTGGCCGAAGGCGACCCCGGCGAGCCCATCCTGTTCCGCGAGGCCTTTCCCACCGCCAGCGGCCGCGCGCGCTTCGTGCCGGCAGAGTACACCCACGCCGCCGAACTGCCGGACGCGGAGTACCCCAACATCCTCATCACCGGCCGCCAGCTCGAACACTGGCATACCGGCAGCATGACGCGCAACGCCAGCGTCCTCGACGCCATCGAGCCCGAGCCCGTGGTCAACGTGCACCCCGACGACATGGCCGCCGTCGGCGTCGAGGAAGGCGACTTCATCGTCGTCGAATCACGCCGCGGGCGGCTGAGTGCACGCGTGCGCCCCGACCGTGGCATGCAGCGCGGCTCGGTCTTCATGGCCTTCTGCTACGTCGAAGCCGCGGCCAACCTGCTGACGGTCGAGGAACTCGACCCGTTCGGCAAGATCCCGGAATTCAAGTACTGCGCGGTGCGCTTGCGAAGTAAAGAAACAGCCGCTGCGTGACGCTAAGACCGGCTGATGCGGTCCGACTTACCAGCCGGCCTGCCCCATGAATGATGATTCTCTGCGCGCGCGATCGCGCGCGTGTTGACCTGCGACGGATCCTGAGTGGACGCCACGGGAGCGCCGAGTGAAAATCGCCGGCGGCGTTGCCTTGATCGAGATATCACGGGGGAGCCCGCCCGCTCGATTCCCCGGGTAACGGTGCCGCGGAGCCACCCGGATGCTATTCAACTCTTACGTCTTCATCTTCGGCTTTTTGCCGGTAACTTACCTGCTTTATCGTGGCCTGACTGCCCGCAGTCTGGACTCCGCTGCCATCGGTTTGCTCGTCGCCGCGTCTCTCTTCTATTACGCGTGGTGGAATCCCGCCTACCTCGGCCTCATCGTCGCGTCGATGGTCGTCAACTTCGATCTGGGGCGCCGCATCAGCAGTTCACGGATTGCGCATCGGGCGAAGCTTCGCCGCCTGCTGTTGGCCTCAGGCATCACCGCCAACCTGGCCGCGCTCGCCTATTTCAAATACGCGGGATTTCTCGCCCGGAGCGCGAACAACGTACTTGATGTCGGGCTGGCTGTGCCCGACATCGTCCTTCCTCTTGCCATTTCGTTCTTCACCTTCCAGCAGATCGCGTATCTGGTCGACGTTTACCGCAACGAGGCGCACGAGTACAGCGCGCTTCATTACGCCTTGTTCGTCACGTTCTTCCCCCAACTCATTGCCGGTCCGATCGTCCATCACAAGGAGATGCTGCCGCAGTTCACCGATTCGACACGTCGCGACCAGCTCGACGACCTTGCCGTCGGTGCGAGTATCTTTGTCATCGGATTGTTCAAAAAGGCCGTACTCGCGGACGGAATAGCCCCCTACGCCAGCGCGACGTTCGACGCCGCCGCCGCGGGTCAGCCAGTGAGTATGTTGGTGGCTTGGGGCGGAGCCCTCAGCTACACCTTTCAGCTCTATTTCGATTTCTCCGGCTATTCGGACATGGCTATAGGTAGCGCCCGGATCTTCGGAATCAAGTTACCGCTGAACTTTCATTCCCCCTACAAGGCACTCAGCATCACCGAGTTCTGGCGTCGCTGGCACATGACACTTTCGCGCTTCCTGCGCGACTACTTGTACATAGGGCTCGGTGGCAACCGCCGTGGGCCGGTCCGCCGCTACGCCAACCTCTTGATCACGATGGTGCTAGGCGGCTTATGGCACGGCGCGGGCTGGACGTTCATCGTATGGGGTGCCCTACACGGGGCCTATCTGGTTATCAACCACGCATGGGCTACGCTCGGTGTACCGCGCCGGATTGGGTCGACACCGCTCGGAAGTGTCTATCGGGCGGCCGCATGGGGCAGCACTTTCGTCGCAGTCGTGATCGGTTGGGTATTCTTCCGGGCGCCGGACTTCGATTCCGCCATCCATATGCTCACCGGTATGACCGGACACCAGGGTGTGGCGCTGCCTAACGCCATTCTCGCTCGCCTGGGCGCATTCGGCGAACACCTGAACGCCCTGGGGATCGAAGCCTATATCGGGGGCGGACGCGACTTCGTCATGATGTGGATGTGGTGCATCGCACTCGGCTTTGTTGCCGTTTTCTGGCCAAACACCCAGCAGATCATGAGCCGTTTCGCGCCCGCCCTTTCCGTCCATGAGCCCTCCGAGCGCCACGCTCTCACAACGCTGTCATGTCTCAATGGCATTCGGTTTGCGTTCAGCCTGAGGTGGGCTATTGCCCTGGCTATCGTCGCCACGCTCGGAATTCTGGCCCTGGGCCAGGTCTCCGAGTTCCTGTACTACCAATTCTGATGAACGCCGCAGGTTTTCTTGGTCGTTGGGCGGCACTGCTAATCGGCCACATCGGCCTCGTCGCAGCATTCAACATAGCGATAGACCCTTACGCACTGTGGGGAACGCCGCGCATAGACGGCATCAATCAATTCAAGATCACCGCGCACTCCAAGGTACGTCAAAGCAAGCCTGCGCAACTGGCCCGATCGGGCGCCCGGTCGGTCGTCATCGGCAACTCGCGCCCAGAGGCAGGACTCGATCCAATGAGTCGATGCTGGCCGCCAGAGCTCCAGCCGGTCTATAACTTCGGAATCCCCGGCGCTGGCGTGCTAGAGCAGCTTCGCAACGCGCGCCACGCCCTAACGTTTCCCAACGTACGCAGAATCGTCATTACAGTCGATTTCAGTGACTTCCTTTACCTGGCTGCCGTCGAGAAGCCTGACCGGAATAACGACGCCGGTGCCAGTCAGAACCGCGATTCGCTGCCTGGCGACCCGGGGATTCTGGATACGCTTCGGAATCGTCTACTGTCGGTGTTATCACTCGACGCACTAGCCGACAGCGTCGCAACGATTGTTTCGCAACAAGGTATCGCCCCCTCCGACGTCACGGAACTAGGCTTCAACAACGGCGGCATGTTCGCCACGGTGATTGCGTACGAAGGACAGTCGGTGCTCTTCACCCAGAAGATGACAGAACTCTCCGCCCGGTATCCTACGGGTGCGTGGCATTTCGACCACGCATCTCAGCAAACCTCAATTCAGTTCGTAGCCTTGAGCCGTCTCATCCGCGAAGCCAGAGCAGACAACGTCGACATCGTGCTCGTCATGAATCCCTTCCATCATGCCTATCTCGACCTGCTCGAGAACCACGGATACGGCGCAGATCTCCAGCGATGGAAGTCAGTCTTGGGCGACTTCGCTACCGAGCACGCACTACCGCTATGGGATTTCGCGACACGTCATACATACGCGCTGTCCCGGGCAACAGACGGCACGTCGCAGTGGTTCTGGGAGCCCGCGCACTACCGCCCCGAACTCGGCGATAGAATGCTGGCTCGGATGTTTGAAACCTGCCCGGAACTAGGCGACGTCGCGAACTTCGGTCGCCTGTTGCGCTCTGCCCCTGGTTCCGGTGGCGAGTAACGAGCGATCACTATCCCCGAGCGTTGTATGCGTCAGCCGCCCTACTGCGCGGAACGACGTCGGGCTCTTACTCTTGAACGGATTCAATCGCGTCGAGCTCCAGGACCTCACGGATAAGGGGCTCTCCATTCTCGCCGTCACCGGGCACTACAGTCTCGACGCGGTAGATGTAACCGGGTAGATCGTCGGAGACGATCACCTCATAGCGTTTGTCGGCAAAGCGCTCGAACTGGTCGCGCTTGGGATCGTTCACGTAGGGCTGAAAGCGGATCACGTGGCCCTGCCATTGGCGACCGTCGAACTCGAACGTGTGCGGTTCCACTTCGGCGGTCTCCGCCAAAGCCAGCTTCACGCGCCGCTGGAAGTAGCGCCAGCGTTCGCGTGCGGCGCCTTCCGGATCAGTCAGGCGATTCATCTCGTAGACATCGCCCTGCAGATAGATCTTGAGGATGGGATTGACCGTGGTGTTGCTCACCGGCGGTACCGGAAACTGGCGTTCACCGGAGAAGAACTGCACCGATGCGGCCTTGCTCCCGTCCTCGTTGACCTTCTCGATGACAAATCGTACTTCGTCTTCGAACCCGGCTTCGAAGCTCCCCGACTTTCGGAAATCGTAGCGCAGCGTGACCGGCTCCGTGACCGCGCTCAACTGGTCGGTCAGCCACATACGGGTCTCCGCCTCGGAGAACTCGATGGGCTCGGGCTCGTCAGCCTGATCCTGTTGCGCGCCTGCCGGCAACGCCACAGACAGGCCCAGCAGCAACATGACGGCGCCGGACCACGGGCCCCGCAACCAATCAGTCATCGTCATCGTTGTCACCTTGCTCTCGTACCACGAGATCCATCATGGGCACGTTGTAACTCGCCAGGATGGCGTTGATCTCGTCGATGTTGTCTTCGATGAGCTGGTCGACCTGTTCCTTCCAGGCCTTCTCGCCGAAACGCACGGCCATCGAAATCTGGAAATCGAAGCGCAGCCCGGGCCGGTTCTGGAGCGGAATCACCTTGATTTCGTGATCAGTGATCTGCTGCGCGTAGTAACCGGCGATCGGCCCCCACACGAAGGTGAGATTCACGCGGTCGTTGACCAGGTCGCGCTCGATGATTTTTCCCGGGTTCTCGCGGGCGTCGCCACTCATGCTCTGGAACGGAATCGCGTACTCCATCAGGCCCGCATGGAAGACCAGGTCGGTCGCCGGGCCGCGATCCCACACGCCGATGCGCAGCTTGGATTTCTGCTCGTCGGTCAGCGTCGCGAGATCGTCCTGCGATTCGATGGAATCGAGCCCGCGGCCCTTGACGTAGACCATCGCCCAGGTCGAATGCAGGTAGGGCCGCGTCGGCTGCGCGATCTCGAAGTTCTCGATGACGCCCATCACGAGATCGCACTTGTACGAACCGTCCTCTGTCTCGTCGTTGCGCAAGGTGTTGCGGATGAATCCGATGCGCTGCGGAAACCATTCGTAGACGACGGGGATGCCCAGCTCACGACCGAACAGTTCCGCAATCTTGTTTTCGTACCCCTCCTGCTCCTTGTTCGACATCGGCAGGTTGAACGGGTCGGCGCACACGCGAAGCTCGCTCCGCGGGGCGGATTCGCCAGCATGCGCGCCGGCAGCCGCGATGGCGAAGGTCAGCGCGACCACCGTGACGACGGACATTCTGACCCGGGGTTCTCGTGCCTTCATGGGCGACCTCCTCTCGCGGCAGCGGGGACCGTGGTCCCCGCATGCGATTTATTGATGCGCGACGCGGGCATTATCCATACCCGCGCCGGCAGTGTCAGGCTCATTCAGCGGCCAATGCCTTGTCGAGCTTCTTCAACGCGCGATTGACCATGTTCCGGCCGACCTTGACGTTCTCCAGACCCGCCTTGAGCGCGTCGAGATTCTGCGGCGGGCGGGCGTCGCCGACCACGATGACACCGACCATGCCGGTGCTGATGTGCGGGTTGCACTTGTACACGTAGACCCCTTCATTGGACACCGTCGCGCTGTATCCCTCTTCACCGAGCTGCGATTTCCAGCCGTCGGCACCTTCGGGGATCATGCCCTCGATGGTTTCGGTGTCGTGACCGGTCATGTTCTTGAAGCGCACGGTGTCACCAGGCTGCGCAAACGTGATCATCGGTCTCCATTGCGTGACCACACCCTCGACGACGTGCTCCTCGGCCACGGCCCGGGCGCCGACGCCGAGTAGCAGCGCGAAAAGGAGGGTTCTACTTACCGTGTTCATCAAATTCACTCCCACTTGTGTTGGCTTGGAAAAGAAATCTGTATCCGGTGGCCGTTACCGGCTGAGCGTCAAGGCTACGCGGCTTACGCTGAACGTGCCCTGAATCCCGGAGTCGTGCGCGCGACGAGAATACGGCGCACCATTTTACCTGCAAGCGCCGCGATCCGCGGCGATATCGCCTGGCGCCGGGAAAACCTCCCGGGGCGGACTCGCAAGCGGCCAGCGTGCGGTCCGGACTGCCCATCACGCCGTATCACCGGGCTCTTGTCCTGGTGCGCGGTCCGGCCAGCGTGGTTCGGGGCCAGTTCGGCGTTCACGCTTCGGCCTTGCCACCCACGCGGTCGACCAGCATGCGATACGGCGTCCGCGTCGCTACGAACCGTTTACGGACAAATACCCGGTCCGGCCCACAACCGGACAAAAAAAACCCGGCCCTCCTGGAGGGAGAGCCGGGTCAGTTTCAATCAGTCAGTTTGCTACTGATCTTGTTGGCTGTATCGCTTGATGCGACCAGGCCGATCAGGGCAGGCTGAACACGCTCAGCACGCCGCCGAGGCGGGTGAAGCTGCTCAGGCCCTTGTAAGCGCCCACGGCACCGAGACCATCGGTGTCGTTGATCAGGCCTGCGGCCATGCCGATACCGGCCCAGCCACCGACGCCCGAGAGGACACCGACGTACTGCTTGCCGCCATGACCCCAGGTCGTGACGTTGCCGATGATGCCGGACGGCGTCTTGAACTTCCAAAGCAGCTTACCGCTCTTCGCGTCGATCGCTTTCAGGTAACCCTCGAGGTTACCGTAGAAGACGACATCACCCGCCGTGGCGAGCGCGCCGCTCCAGACCGAGAAACGCTCCGGAATCGACCACACGATCTTGCCCTTGTCCGCATCCCAGGCAATGAAGTTGCCGAGGTTGTTGTTGTCGGCGTTGTTGCCGAACTCCGGACCCGGGCTCACGCGGCCCGCCGGGAACATGCTGAGAACAGCGTTCACGTAGGGCTGACCAGCGACGTACTCACCACCGGAGACCGGCTCGTAGTTCATGCAGACGTGGTTCGTCGGCACGTAGAACAGGCCGGTACGGGGGCTGTACGCTGCCGGCTGCTGGTCCTTGGTACCAAGGGCCGCCGGGCAGATGTTGGTGGTATTGACGTCCTCGCCCTGCACGTGAGGGCTGTACTTCGCAACCACCTGCGGACGGCCGGTCTTCATGTCGACGTGGGTCGCCCAGTTCACGGCCGGGTCGTACTTCTCGGCGACCAGCAGGGCGCCATTGGTACGGTCCATGGTGTAGGCGAAGCCGTTACGATCGAAGTGGACCAGCGCCTTGACGTCCTGACCCTTGACCTTCATGTCGACCAGGATCATTTCGTTGATGCCGTCGTAGTCCCACTCGTCGTGCGGCGTCATCTGGTAGACCCAGTGGGCCATACCGGTATCGACGTCGCGCGAGAAAATGGACATGGACCACTTGTTGTCGCCAGGACGGACAACCGGGTTCCAGGTCGACGGGTTGCCGGTACCGTAGTACAGAGCGTTACGCTCTTTGTCGTACGGCCACCAGCCCCAGGTCGAACCACCGCCGATCTTCCACTGGTCACCCTTCCAGGTCTTCAGCGAAGAATCCTTGCCGACCGGCTGGCCAAGCGAGGTGGTCTTCTCCGGATCCATCAGCATGTCGTCGTCCGGCCCCATGCTGTAGGCGCGCCACACGCGCTTGCCAGTCTTGAGGTCGTAGGCGTTGATCCAGCAGCGCACGCCGAACTCCGCGCCCGAGATACCCGTGATGATCTTGTCGTTCATCACGTGCGGGGCGTTGGTGTTCGTCTGACCGAGCTTGGGATCGCCGTTCTTGACCGACCAGACCTTCTCACCCGACTTCGCGTTCAGCGCCACCAGGGTGGTGTCCGCCTGCTGCAGGATGATCTTGCCGTCGCCATAGCCGAGACCGCGATTGACCGTGTCGCAGCACATGACCGGCACGGTTTCGTCGTAGTCCTGAACGGGCACGTATTCCCACACGATCTCGAGGGTATCGAGATTGATGGCGAACACGTTGTTGGGGAATGCTGCGTGGATGTACAGCGTGTCATGCGGCAGTCCGGTTGCCGAGCCGGGCAGAACCAGCGGACCACCTTCGTGGCCGCGCAGCACGCCGGTCGAGAACGTCCAGGCCGCCTGGAGCTTGTGCGCGTTCTCGTTGTTGACTTGCTTCAACTCCGAGTAGCGCCAGTTCCAGAAATTACCACCGGGGAATACCCAGTAGTTGGGGTCTTGCATCAGCTTCTCGAGCTCTGCGTTCGCCTGAACCTGTGCGGTTCCACCGAACGCGACCAGAGAGGCTGCCGCAATGAGCCATCGTTTGAACGATGATGTCCTCATGACCTCCTCCTTCACACTTTATTTGTTAACAATCACGTGATTGATCTCTTCGTCGTTTTGACTCCCTGCCGGCCCGAGATCCAGAAGCCGGACGAGAGTATTCGGTTACGCCGAGGGTATTCGGTCGAGCGATGCGCGGGACGTGACGGAATGAAGGTAGAACGCGGGCTCGACCCGCGGCTTGCCTGCATGCGGGCAGCGACTGGGCGCTCGAAAGAAATCAACAATGGTGCTCCACCCCTCCGGCCGTTGTATGTCGAGCCGCTGATTCGGCGACCCGGCTGGCCTGACTGTCGTTCTTGCAACGACGCTGCGACGCCTGACATCTACGATCCGTTGGTCGTCGAAGATGCGCTTTGTCTCGTGTCCACACCATCTCACGAGGCGGTAAAAATCTCTTGCCGTCGGCGCCTTTGTGGCTGGACACTCAGACGCCGGCGTGCTGGTCGATTATAGGGATATTTTCCCGGGCGGCAACCGCGCAAGGATGCTCTACTTACCATCCGCAGGCGTATTCTTGCAGCGCATCATTGGGCCGTTTCGGCCTTGGCCGCGGGTGCCGGACCGGCCGGGCGGCCCGCTTTCCTGCCGCCGATGAAGCAGCGTTTCTTGGCGTCCGCACGCGCCGCCTCGAGCCGGCTCACGATCTCCTCGGCGCGGTCGCTATCCCTGAACAGGCCGCCCTTTTCGCCCGGCATACGCTTGTAGATTTCGAACGTACGCGCCTCGGAGAAATCGTCGAAGCTGACCTGCTGCGCGATGACGTCGATCTCGCACGCACACGCGTACAGGTTGTCGACGGTCTGTCCGCCGGCCGCGCGCATGCAGGTGAGCACGTGATCGACGCGTTCGAGGGTGGGATAGTCATTGGCCGCGGCGGTGGTGGCGGCCGCCATCAGCGCGATGGCCTGAATCATGCGGATCACGATGTCGTCCTCAAAGTCCAAGTGCCTATGCAGCATACTAGCAACAGGTCCCGCCAGGAACGAGCGGCAGGCGGCGCGCGCCAGGCGGCCCGAACCGGTGGCTGCAGCGCCGAAGCAAGCAGCACCAACCTCTCACGACGTCGCTTCGCGCGCTGCGCCACGCACGGGGCCCGCGGGCTATAATCCGCTACGCCGGCGCGATCACATCGAGGCCGGCGCGAAGGATCGCCACCACCAGCCATGTCCCTGACCTCCCTCGCTTTCGTCGCGACCTACGCCTTCGGCCTGCTGCGCGCCTTCGCTTCGCATCCTGGCTGGGGACTGGTGACCTACATGGCCGTGTTCTACCTGCACCCGCCGATGCGCTGGTGGGGTGCGTCGCTGCCGGATGCCGTCCGCTGGGCGCTCATTGCCGCCGTGGTGACGTTGATTGCACTGCCGCGTGCCAAGCTCCCCGCCAGTGCGACGCCGTGGCAGTCACTGCCGATCACCAAGGCCATCGTCGCCTATACGGTTTGGATGTGGATCCAGCTTGCCTGGGCGAATCCCATGCATTTCGCGGACCTCATCCTGGTGACCAAGTACTGCCTGCTGCTTTATCTCTTCTACCGTATCGTCGTGAACGAGCAATGGCTGGTCGCCATGTCGCTGACCCATGTGCTGGGGTGCTTCTATTTCGGCTGGCTCGCGCTGGACGCCTCCGGGGCCGGACGCCTCGAAGCCATCGGCGGCCCGGGGGTGAACGATTCGAACACCCTCGGCATGCACGTCTCGACGAGCCTGTTCTTCGCCGGCACGCTCATCCTGACGCAACGCGGCTGGCGTCGCTGGCTGACCCTGGCCACGGTCCCGGTACTCGCCAACTGCGTCGTACAGACCGAGAGCCGCGGCGCGTTCCTCGGCGCCGCGGTCGGCGCGCTGGCGTACTTCTACTTCGCGCCCAAGCGGCACCGCCCGGTGATCCTGTCGCTCGGCACGATTGCGCTGTTCGTCCTGCTCGCCTATGCCCCGTCCGCCTACTGGGAGCGCATCGCGTCGATCGGCGCGGCGACCACCAGCGAAGAAGCGCTTGATCACAGCGCGCAATCGCGCCTCGTCATCATCGGTGCGCAGTTCCGGATGTTCAAAGACTACCCGGTCGGACTGGGCTCCAGGACCACCGCCTACCTGAGCCGCGGCTACCTGGCCGCCGAGTGGCTGACCGCGGCGCGCGGCCAGGATCTTGCCCGGCACGGCGCGCGCGCCTCGCACAATTCGATCATGAGCGTGGTCACCGACCAGGGCGTGCCCGGCATCGTCATCAGCCTGTTCGCGCTGGCCGCGATCATCCAGATGTTCCGGCGCATGCGGCAATACTCGCGCGCGGGCAGCGACCCGACCGTCGCCTTGATGGGCGCGAGCTGCTGCGCCGCGCTGGTCACGGTGTGGACTGCCGGGCTATTCACCAACTACCTGCGTGCCGAAATCCAGATCTGGTGCCTGGCGATGCTCGCGGCAATCATCCAGCTTCCGCGGACGAAACCGGCAGCCGCCGCAGCGCCCACTCGTACGCCCTACGCATGAGTTGCAGCCGCGCGGCGCCGGCGGGCGCGTGCCGCCCCTTTTCGGTGCGAACTGCGAACGCGGCATAAACTGAACGCCGTTGGCGACGCTATAGTGGACATCGACACATCAGCCACGAAGGACCCTGGTCAGAACTATCACGTCAACACCGAGGCTGCTCCCGGTTGGTCATGGCAAGGCGCGATTCGCGGCCAATAACAGCGCTATTGGCAACGCCGCCATGGCCGCCCGGGAGCGGACGAATGTAGAGATGATTCTGACCAGGGTCCTGACAACAGGGAAAGGAACGCCGTCTCCATGAAGAAAGTGCTCGTCACCGGCGGTGCCGGTTACATCGGCAGTCACGTCGTCAAGCTGCTTGGCGAAGCCGGATACCATCCGGTCACGCTCGACAACCTGGCCAAGGGCAACCGGGATGCCGTGCTGCACGGCGATCTCGTGGTCGGCGACACCGGGGACCGTGAACTCGTCGCCAAGCTGCTCGCCGAACACGACATCAAAACCGTTCTGCATTTCGCCGCCTGGACCATCGTTCCCGAATCGGTATCCGACCCGCTCAAGTACTACGGCAACAACACCTGCAGCACACGCAACCTGATCGAGTGCTGCGTGGCTGCCGGCGTCGAACATTTCGTGTTCTCCTCCACGGCCGCGGTCTATGGGATGCCCGAAGGCGGCCTGTGCAGCGAGGACACGCCGACCGCGCCGATCAACCCGTACGGCATGTCCAAGCTCATGAGCGAGCACATGCTGCGCGACACCTGCGCGGCGCACCCGATGCGCGCGGTCGTATTACGCTATTTCAACGTTGCCGGCAGCGACCCCGATGGCCTGATCGGGCAATCGACCCCGGGATCGACCCTGTTGATCAAGGTCGCGATGGAAGCGCTGCTCGGACGGCGCGACGCCCTGCGCGTGTTCGGCTCGGACTATCCCACGCCGGACGGCACCGGGGTGCGCGACTATATCCATGTCAGCGATCTCGCTGCCGCCCATATCGATGCGCTCGCCTACCTCGAAGGTGGCGGCGAAACCGTGACCCTGAATTGCGGCTACGGCCACGGGTACAGCGTGCGCCAGGTCATCGAAACCGTCGAGCGCCTGGCCGGCGCCCGCGTGCCGGTCATCGAGGACGGGCGCCGTGCCGGCGATCCGCCCGAGCTGATCGCCCGGGCCGGGCGTATCCGCGAGGTGCTTGGCTGGACACCCCGTCACGATTCCCTCGACACGATCGTACAGACCTCGCTCGACTGGGAACGCACGCTGGCCGCGCGGGGCAAGTGATCACGGCGCGTCGACATCTGCACCGGGCCGGTATGCTGGTGTTCGGCCTGTGCCTGCTCGCGCCCGGCGTCACGCGCAGCGACGCCGGACTCGTCGACGTGATCCGCAAGGTCAAGCCGTCGATCGTCGGCGTCGGTACTTACTCCGCCGTAAGACGCCCACCTGCGCAGTTGCTCGGCACCGGTTTCATCGTTCACGACGGCCGTCACGCGGCGACCAACTTCCATGTCGTCGACACGGAACTGAACAGCGAGCGCAAGGAACACCTGGTCATTTTCGTCGGCGCGGGACGGAAAGTCGCCTACCGCTCGGCACGCGTGGTTGCCCGCGACGCGGAGCACGATCTCGCGGTGCTCGCGTTCGACGGTCCGGCCCTGCCGACTCTGCGCGTGCGCACCGACGAGGTACCGCCCGAAGGCTCGTCGATCGCTTTCACGGGCTTCCCCATCGGTGCCGTCCTCGGCCTGCACCCGGTCACGCACCAGGGCATCGTCTCGGCGATCACGCCCATCGTCATTCCGGCCGGCACGGCCCGCGAGCTGACCGCGGACAAGATCGCTGCCCTGCGCGACCCCTACGAAGTCATCCAGCTCGATGCGACGGCCTACCCGGGCAACAGCGGCAGTCCGGTGTACCTGCCCGCCGACGGCTCCGTCGTCGGCGTGATCAACCAGGTATTCGTCAAAGGCAAGAAGGAGGACGTGCTGCGCGACCCGAGCGCGATCACCTATGCCATTCCGGCGCACTACCTGCGAACGCTGTTGGAAGGTCTCTGACCGCCCGCGCCTAACGTTTTTCCCTGACACCTGCGACCAGCGGCAAGGAACCATGTCATACCTCCTGCATCAGACTCTTCTCGCGACGGCGACGCGCGCACCCGGACGCACGTTGCTCATCCACGACAAGCACGGCAGCGTCACGGCCGAGGCGTTCGTCAACGAGGCCCGCTCTCTGGCGGCGACGCTGCACGAACTCGGGCTGCATCGGGACGAGCGCGTCGGCGTTTTCCTGCCGAAGATTCCGGCCAGCGTGTACGCGTTCTATGCCGCGAGTCTCGCCGGCGGCGTTTTCGTCCCCATCAACCCGGTGCTGAAACCCCACCAGGTACAGCACATCCTGGCCGACTGCAACGTGCGCATTCTCGTCACCAGCGCGGATCGCGCGCGGCACCTCGCCGCCGTCTTCGCCGAGTGCCCGGATCTGCGCCACGTGCTGCTCACCGAGCCGGCGCGCGCCGACCTCGAGTGCCCGCTGCCGCTGAGCGTGTGGCACCCGGCGCAGGACACGTCCAACTTCGATCCACCGCCGCGAGTCGACAACGACATGGCCGCGATCCTCTACACGTCCGGCAGTACCGGGCGTCCCAAGGGCGTGATCATTTCCCACCGCAACATCGTCGACGGCGCACGCAGCGTCGCGAGCTACCTGGAGATGACGCAAGACGATCGCCTGCTCGCCGTGCTGCCGTTCAGCTTCGATTACGGCCTCAACCAGCTCACGACCTGCGTGCTCACGGGTGCGACCTGCGTGCTGTTCGATTACCTGCTCCCACGCGACGTTCTCAAAGCGCTCGAGCGTCATGCCATCACCGGCCTGGCCGCGGTGCCGCCACTGTGGGCCCAGCTCGCCCCGCTCGACTGGCCGGACGCGGTCGCCGAGCAACTTCGCTACATCACCAACTCGGGCGGCGCGATGCCCGATGGCGTTCTGGCCCGGCTGCGCTCGCTACTGCCACGCACGCGCCCCTACCTGATGTACGGTCTGACCGAAGCCTTCCGCTCGACCTTCCTGCCACCCGAGAAGATCGACGAGCGGCGCGGCTCGATGGGCAAGGCCATACCCAATGCGGAGATTCTCGTCGTACGGCCCGACGGAACGCCGGCTGCGCCGAACGAGCCGGGCGAGCTGGTGCATCGTGGCGCTCTCGTCGCACTCGGTTACTGGAACGATCCGGAACGCACGGCGGCGCGCTTCAAGCCGGCGCCCGGCCGCCCGGGAGGTATCCCTACGACCGAACTCGCGGTGTGGTCGGGGGACACCGTGCGCATGGACGAGGACGGGTACCTGTATTTCATGGGCCGCAGTGATGGCATGATCAAGACATCGGGTTACCGCGTCAGCCCCGAGGAGATCGAGGAGGTGGTCTACGCACACGGCGGTGTCGAGACTGTCGCCGCGATCGGCGTGCCGCACGAGACGCTCGGCCAGGCCGTGGTGCTGATCGTGCGCCTGTTGCCCGGCTGCGAGCTCGACGAGGCCACACTGATGGCGGTGTGCCGGCGCGAGCTTGCCAATTACATGGTGCCGCAGCGCGTGATCTTCACCGACGAGATGCTGCAGAATCCCAACGGCAAGATAGACCGAACGCAGCTCGCGCGCGGCTATGCCGACCTGTTCGAGACCGCCAACGAGACCAACGCGTCATGAGCAAGCCCCAAGCGACCCACGCGCGCCTGCAGGCGCTGGCCGAGCGCGACGGCGAACTGCTGATCAACGACATCCCGCTCGGCCGCCTGGCCGCGCGCGTCGGGCGTACGCCCTTCTATGCCTACGATCGTACCGCCCTGGTAACGCGCGTGCAGCAGCTGCGCGAGGTGCTGCCGCCACGCGTTTCCCTGCATTACGCCATCAAGGCCAACCCGATGCCCGCGGTCGTGGCGCACATGCGGCCGCTGGTCGACGGCTTCGACGTGGCCTCGCACCGCGAGATGCTCGTCGCGCTGGACAGCGGCATGCCGGCGCACGAGATCAGTTTCGCCGGGCCGGCCAAGCAGGAAGCCGAGCTGCGCGCCGCGGTTGCGGCCGGGATCTGCGTCAACTGCGAGTCCGAAACCGAGCTGGAGCGTCTCGGTGCGATCGCGCGCGAACTCGCCCTGCCCGCCCGCGTCGCGCTGCGCGTCAACCCGTCTTTCGAACTCAAGGGTTCGGGCATGAAGATGTCGGGCAGCCCACGCCAGTTCGGCATCGATGCCGCGCGCGTGCCTGCCGCCATCGCGCGCCTGTCCGAGCTGGGCCTGGACTTCGACGGGCTGCATATCTTCTGCGGCTCGCAGAACCTGAGCGCCGAATCGATCGTCGAAGCCAACCGGCTGACCGTGGCGCTGGCCGTCGAGTTGATCGACCAGGCGAAGCAACGACCGCGCTTCATCAACATCGGTGGCGGCTACGGCATTCCCTACTTTCCCGGCGAGCGCCCGCTCGACGTGGCCGCGGTCGGCGCGGCGCTGGGCGCGACGCTGGACGCGCATGCCGCCGCACTCGAATCGGTCGAAATCGTACTCGAGCTAGGCCGCTACCTGGTCGGCGAGGCCGGCTACTACGTCACGCGCGTCAGTGATATCAAGGAGTCCCAGGGCCATACGTTCGTCATGGTCGATGGAGGACTGCATCACCACCTGGCCAACTCGGGCAATTTCGGGCAGGTCCTGCGTAAGAACTACCCGGTGGTGGTCGGCAACCGCCTGGGCGCGGCGAAGTCCGGGCAGGTCTCGATCGTCGGGCCATTGTGCACGCCGCTGGATCTCGTCGCCGACCGCATCGAGTGCCCGCCGCTCGCCATCGGCGACCTGGTCGTCGTCCTGCAGTCCGGCGCTTACGGCTACACGGCCAGTCCGCACCTGTTCCTCAGCCACCCGCCACCGCTCGAAGTGCTGGTCTGAAAGGCGCCGCGGCGCTCACTCGGCGAGTTCGTGAGCACCAGCGTCGGCGCCGCTGCGCATGTCGCGCGCATGCGTCGCCGCCGGATGTCGGTACTCGTAGCGCGGTGACAGGCGCCCTGCCGCGTGCTCGTCCAGCGCGATGGCCGCATTGACCGCCGGTGAGCTGGCCTGGAGGCGGTAGTCCAACGCAGCGCGGCTGACGATACCGGCCGCGGCGGCGCTGACCCGCTGATTGTGGTTGCTGCCGGCGACACCGCCCAGCTCCGCGCCACGCGGACCCGGCCACGCGTCGGACGCGAACACGTTGCCGACCAGCAGTGCGGCGCCTTCGATGGCTCGGCGTCCGCCGACCATCAGGTTGTTGTAGAGGTGCGCCAGGCCCGTGGTGTTGTTCCACACGAAACGCCCGGCGACCCGGTCGCTGACCAGGGTGTTGTGCACGACATGAAGCGTGTCGCCGCCGCGCGCGCCTTCCGGACCGAACGCGATCAGGCGGCCGTTGCCGCTGTAGGGCCCCTGTTCCAGTTCGTTGCCGACGATCACCGCCTGCCCGCCCTCCGACAGATCGATGGTGTAGTTGCTGCGGCCGTTCGCGCCGTCGACAATGCGGTTGTATTCGATCACGTTGCTTCGCGAGCGGCTCTTGACCGCCGATCCGATCACCGTGCCATGCAGGTAGCTGCCACGCAGCACGAACTCGGCGCTGTCGCTGATGTAGATCTGGTGCGCCTGCCCGTCCGGGTGACCGTTGCCGGCGAACTCCGAGTACTCGACCACGATACGTCCGCCAGGCACCGGGTTCGACAAGATGCCGGTCTCGTTGTCGAGGAAGCGGCAACGCCGCACGTGCAGTCCGGATCCCTCGGCACGAATGCCCGCCCCGTTGCGATCGCGGCTGCGCGCCCCGCTGAAAGTGACCTGCTCGATGCGCATGCGATCGCCCTGCACCAGCCACGCGGCCTTCTCCTCGACGAGGCGCGTACCGTCCACGTCGACATGCGCGAAGCCGCCGACGCCGCGAACGACCAGGTCGTCGGCGCGCCAGCGGACGCTCTCGCCGGGGTAGTCGCCGGCGGCGATCTCGATGAAGTCGCCGTCGCGGGCGACGCGCGACGCCGCCCCCGGCGTCGCGAGGTCCTCGCCCGGTCCGACACGCAGCACGCGGGCAGCGGCCGCGGAACCGCCCACGGCCGCATCGGCGGGCGCGCCGAACGGCTCCGCCAGGGCGGTCGCCTGCAGGTCGAGCTCGCGGCGCGTCCGCTGCGCGGACCACGCCAGCAGCGCGCCGCGCCACTCGAGCGCCGTGACACGCAACGTGTCGCCGGCGTCGCGCACCTGCTCGTAGGCACCGCGCGGCCCGAGCACCAGCACGCCGACCAGCAGCGCCGCGCCGGCCAGGTTCACGGCGATGCCGCAGGCTGTCAGGTAGCGTCGCAGCCAGCGCGCGAGACGCCCGCGCGCGCTGCTCACGCGCCGTCGCCGCCAATCGTTTCCAGCCATTCGAGCGTCGCGTCTTCGACCGCCGTGCGCCACTCGGTACTGGAGAACGTGTGGTTGGCCGCGCGCATCTCCACGCGCGCCACGCACGGGCGCCGTTCGAGGCCTTGCCACGCGGCAGACGTCGCGCACAGCTCGCGGAACTCGTCTGCCGTGAGGTCGTCGCCGCTCAGGATCAGCAGCGTGCGGCCGGCGAAGCGTGACCAGCCTTCCTCCATGCGCGCGATGAAATGACGCGGCCCGGCTGGCGCGGAGCGACGCACGAACGCCTGCCTCAGGTAGTTGCGCAGGCTGCCCAGGGAGTCGCGCCAGTCGATCTGGCCACTGCCCAGCTTGCGCCAGAAATCGGCGTTCGCTAGGCGCCCCAGGTAGTACGTCTTGAGCCGCACGCGTGCCTCGCCCTGTGGCGAATGTACCCACGGGTTGGCAAGCGCCAGGCCGGCGATGCGCGGGTCGCGATGCGCGTACATCATGGCCGCCGACGCGGCGTCGCACAGCCCCCACAGCACGAGACGTTCGACTCCCGTACGCGCAACGAGGACATCCGCCGCGGCCCGTAGATCCGCGTCGATGGTCTCGAACGTCTGCGGCTCGCCGGCACTGTCGCCGATGCCACGATAATCGAAGCGCAGTACCGGATAACCCGCGCCGGCGAGACGGCGGGCCAGCAGCACGAACTGGCGATGACTGCCGACCCGGTACTGCGGGCCTCCGACGATCAGCAACACGCCCGGTGCTCGCCTGTCGCCCACCGCCTCGTGCAGCACACCCAGCGCCACATCACCCGCGATATCGAACGTGATGCCGTGCTCGACCGCCCGCTGCGTCATGATGCTCACCGGCGCACGACCGCACGCGCCTTTCCGCACGGCCGGCTCATGGTGCCACCTCACCACCGGTAAGCGCCGCCACGGTGCGCGTGACGACCACGTCGGGGGCGCTGATCTCCTGGGTGCTCCAGAACGCCTCCGCCGCCAGTACCTCGGCCACCGCGGAATGGCCGTGCGCGCGCAAAGCCTCCGCCAGCGCGGCAACCGGGGCGCTCGGTTGCCCGCCCGCCTGGGGCTTGCATTCCAGCAGCGTGGTAGCGGACAAGTCGGCGAAATCCGACTCGTCGACGCGGGCCGCCGCGAGTGCCAGTGCCAAGGCCGGCGACAGCGTGTAACCGGCGACCTCGAGCGCCTCGCCGCCACGAAAGCGTTCGAGCAACTCCTTGACCGACTCGCTGCGGCCGGCGAACTTGGCCGCCATGACGCGCGTGCGCAGGAACTGCTGCAGGTAGCGGTCGCCGTTCAAGACCGGCTGCCAGGCGACGAGCGCGGCGCCCGCGAGGTCCAGTGCCGGCGCGAGCAGCAGCCCGCTGCGCACCGCGAGCACGGCGCGTCTCCCGGGCGCCCGCGGCCAGTCGAACCGGGCGGCGATGCCGCGCACGTCGTCACGCCACGTCTGCCAGTCCGCCGCAGCGAAATCGCCGCCGCTGTCACCGGTTCCCGTGAGGTCGAAGACCAGCGTCTCGCAGCCCGCTGCAGCGAGCGCACGCGCGCTCAGCGCGGTGAGGCGCCGGCACCGGTTGGCTTCCTCGGCGAACGGCGGCAGCACCAGCACACGGCACCGGGGCTCGCCCCGGGGCGCGTGACGCACGACGAACAGCGAGCGCCCCTCGATGTCGACGAACGCCGGCTCACACGCACTCATACCGCCCACCGCAACCGTCGGCCGTCGCCCGAAACGTACGCCGGGCGGAGTCCACGGAGGGGGAGATCAGCCAGCCACCTTGCCATCGACGAAGCGCTTGAGGGTACCGACGGTCTCGAAGATCTCAGCGTCGACCTCGTCATCATCGATGACGATCCCGTAATGATCCTCGACGGCCGTGAGTATCGAGACGACGGCCATCGAATCGAACTCGGGCAACGCGCCGTTGAGGGCCGTGTCGTCGTCGAGCGGCGTGCTGGCCGGATCGAGCGCGAGGATCTCGGTGAGGATGCGTTCAATCTCTCCGTCATTCATGGTAGGTCACAATCAGTTGAGAACAATGGGTGTCCGCCGCGTCGTCACGCGGGCGGCCGGATTGATGGATGCGGAATCAGCGCGCGACCTCCTCGACCACGCGCACGAACTCCCGTGCGCGCTGCTCGCGTGCGCAGGCCGCGACGAAAGACTCGTCGAGATAACGCGCATCTCGATCACGGCGAATCGCGCCGAGCGCATCGCGCAGGGTCGCGGCGATCTCGGCGCGGTCCTGCAAATCGGCGACCCAGCCGACGCCGGCCTGCCGCAGCAGCTGCGCAGTGTCCCCCTGCGGGTCGGTGAACGCAATGATCGGGCGCCGGGTGCGGAAGTATTCATAGACTTTGGCGGGGATCTGAAAATTGCAGTCTGCTGCCTGGAACAGCAGCAAACCATCCGCCCGCTGCATCTCCAGCAGCGCCTGCGCATACCCTACGGCCGGCTCGAAGCGGACGACATCGCCCAGGCCGAGCTCCTTGAGCAAAGGCAGGTAGTGCGCATCGTGACCGGAACCGCGCAACGAAATCTCGACCTCGCCGCGACGTACGATGCCCTCGTCCATCAGGTCGCGGATCGCGGCAAAGAACTGGCGGGGATCGCGCTCTCCGGGGTACAGGATGCCCGCGTGCACGAGGCGCAGTGGGCCCTCGCGCCGGATCGTGTCGGGCTCGATGCCATCGAGCGCGTGGCGGAACAGCGCTTCGTCGTAACCGTTCTGGATGACGACGCTGCGCTCGCGCAGGCCTTCGCCGAAAATGTCGCAGTAGTAATCCAGCGCCCCGGGGGCCGTGAAGAGCACGCGGGCCGCGTGCGCGAATACGCGTTCCTCGATACCGCGGAACGCACGCCACACGCGCGGATCCGGCGGGTAGCCGTCCTGGGCCATGGGATCGCGAAAATCGGCAATCCACGGCGTGCCCGAGATACGGTGCAACAGGTAGGCAATCAAATGGGCCGACGCGATCGGGTAGGTCGAGAAAATGACCGCGGGACGGTGTCGCAGGATATGCGCCAGGCCCGCCGCGACACCGGCCACCACCCAGGACACCCAGCGGTCGGGAATGGCGAGAAAGCCCGGGTATTTTTCCTTGACGGTCAGGTGGCGCATGGTGTCGAAGGCCAGCGCCCGTATCACGCGCACGCCGTCGGGCACCATGCGCTCGTTCTCCGCGCTCCAGTTGAACAGCGCGTTGCGCGTGACCGACAACACCGTCGGCGACCAACCCTGCTCGGCGAGACATCGCGCGAAGCTGATCGAACGGTGCACGCCACTGCTGCCCTGGATCGGCGGAAAGTGGTAGGCAACCATGAGGATGCGGGGGCTGGGCGTCATTGAATTCGGATCATTGCGTTGATGGTGCGTTGTCTGCCGACATCCTCAGTATCCCCGTACACGTCGGGCAGAGCCGTAACGGGCACGGACATGCGCTGCCGCCGTCTTGCCGCGTGGTGCCGGAACAACGCACGGCAGGCCCTGCCAGTCGGCAAGTTCCCGCGGCGCGCACCCCAACGGTATCGACTTGCGCCGCCGATTCCTTACGTCGCCGGTCGCTGGCCCCGCATCGCCGGGCGATTCGCGTGAAATACACTCAGCCGGTCCATTGCCCGGCTGCGCGCAGCTTGTTCTTCAGCCCGGGCAGGGGATAGCCGAGCGCGTACGCCTTGCGCGCCTGCTCGCGGGCAGCGTCCCAATCCTTGAGCTTGACGTAAGTCAGCCCGAGAAAATAATGCATCTCCGCCGACGGCGTCTCGACGTTCTTCAGCCCGTTGACGAGGACGTCGCGCGCCTCGGCGTAGGATTTCTCGCGATACAGGTACAGTGCCAGCGTGGCCACCATATCGGCCTGGTCGGGCGCCTTGCTGACGATCTCGCGCAGGCGCGCAATGGCTTCCGCCTTGTTACCACGCAGGTAGTTCACGCGCGCGAGGATCGAATCCATGTAGTGGTATACTGGATGATCCGGCGGGGTGCGATTGAGCGAATACGTCGCTTCCTGGCTGGCCTGCTTGAGTTCCCACTCGAATTTCTGCCGCTCGGCCACCGTCGTGTGCATGCCGCGCATCCGTTCGGCGCGCGCGATGTGGATGATCGCCTGGCAGCCATGATGGATATTGGTCCAGGTCTGCTCGCCAAGCAGGGTGCGCCACTGCTGCCGCATCTCGTTGGAAACACGCCGCTTGTACTTCGGCACGGCGTAGACCTCGATCGACGTGTGGCGCGCCTTGCAGTAATCCGGCCAGGTCGCCCATTCCGCCTCGGTCGGCGGAAAGAAAGCGCCCTCGGCGGCGCAGGCGAACAAGCCGAGGACCGCGGCCATCGCGGCGCCACGCACGTGTACACAGGCGTGGATTGTGCTTCGTCTGCTCACGGCATTCCTCCTGTGTCTTGTCTGTGCCACGGCGAAAAGATACCGGATCGCGTCCGCCCGGCACCACACCGCGCCCGCGGCGGCGACGCGGTCGACGTGGCGCGCCGCCTCAGGACGTGCGCGCAGCGTCCGTCGCGCCGTGGCGCACGGAGCGCGCCGCGCGGACCACGGCGCGGGCGGCGCCGGACCGGTAGACGTTCACGTGATAGAGCGGCCGTGCCAGCTTGGTCCAGCGCCGGTGCCAGTCCAGCGCGCGGCCGTAGAACTCGATGCGCCCGCCCGCGTAGCGCTCGATCAGCAGCGGGAAATACGATCGACGCAGCATCTGGGCAGGCGAGGTGGCACGCTCCTCGTCGAGATAGGCGGTCTTCAGAATCACCACGCAGTCCGCGCCGGCAATCGCGAGGTCGGACGCCACCAGGCGGTCGCCGTAGAACAACTGGTATGCGAAGCCGCGTCCACGTGCCGAGAACCTCTCCAGCAGCCCGGTATAGAAGCGGCCCTGGGCATTATCCGCACTCACGGCGCTGTTCTCGGCCCCTTTCCAGCCCGACATCTCGAGCTCACCGTAGGCAGCGACCGCGGCGGCGATGTCTTCCGGGCGCTCGACGACGCTCATGCGCGGCGTGATGTTGCGCGCCTCGAGCTTGTTGCCATCCTTACGCATGTTGCGCTTGATGTTGCTGCCGAGGGATTCCCAGTACTCGTCGAACCCCGTGGCGCACTCGATCCACGGCGTATCGATGTACGCCACCTCGTCGGCCAGCGTACCGAAGCTGTTCGGCTCCGTGTAACGCGAGTCCTGCTGCAGCACGCTCAGCATCGCCCGCGTCGGATAGTGTTTGAAGATCGCCTCCAGCACCGCCGGCAAGTACTCCGGGCGTTCGACGACGAACAAGCCGAGTGGCGCCTGGCCCGGCGCCCAGGTCTCGAGGGTCCCGAGCCGGCTGGTGACGAGGAAGCTCATCGCGACCACTGCACTGCCCTGTTCGATGACCGCGAGATTGACCTCGTCGCTGGCGAGGTGCTCGAGGCAGGCGGCGACGAAGTCGACATCCAGCACCGGCACGCCGCCGGCACCGGCGGCCAGCCGTGCCCACTCCTCGCTCAGGCCGGCGAATGCGTCGCGCGGCAGGATCCTTGCTTTCATCGTCATAATTGATGCCCGTTGACTGAAGGGGTTCGCGTGACCGGCAACCCGGCGCGCCGCGTCAGCGCCGGCTGCCGCGCCGCCTCGTTACATGATGGCGGGCGCGTGCGTGCAGCAGGCGGAATCTCATACTCCCGGCCTCCGTTCTCAGCGCGCCGCGCCGGTGACGAGCGCGCTGATCTCGGCCGCGATGGCGTCGATATCCTCGGCGCGCAGGCACTGGTGACACGGAAGATGCAGCAGGTTGCGCCCGTACCGCTGGCCGATCGCGGGAACGTCGACCGGCTGTTGCTCCCAGCGCCAGATCGGGATGCGCTCGAATTTGAAGGTGCGGAACACTCGTTCGATATCCTCGACGAACAGCGGGAACATGTACGGCACGGTCGCCGCCTGCAGCGTTTCGATGATCGGCGCGCACCCGGGAACGTCGGCGAAAGCGCGCAGGTAGCGCGCGAAATTCTCGCGCCGGGTACGCGCGATGTGCTCGTAGTCCAGCAGGTAGAGCAGCTTGTAGGAGCATCCATCGCCCGGCGTCGCGACGTCGTTGGGATCGAACCATTCGTAGCGGCCCGACGCGTCCGGCACGACCTCGATCGCCTCGAGCCGCTCGGCGCGCCACGCCGGGGCCGGTGGCACCGCCTGGTCGGAAAACGCCTGGCGGCGACGGCGCGAGCGGTAGCCGGCCACGCCGCGGTCGAGCAGCGTGAGCGCCGAGCGTAGCCGTACCGAGCGCCAGCCGGGATGCATTTCGTGTTCGAGGCTCCTGCCGTTGGCAATCAGCAACCCGCCTTCGATGCCGGGGCAGAACTTCACCGTGCTGGCGATCGCGTAGTCGCCGAAGCTACCCAGACTGCGCCCGGCCGACTCACCGAGGAACGCGTGCGCGCAATCTTCGATGAGCAGCACGTCGTGCTTTCGGCACAGGTCGGCGATACGCGGCATATCGGCCTGCGGGATGCCGAAGAAATGCGTGACGATGGCGGCATCGGCGCCGTGCAGCTGGCGCTCGAAATCGTCCAGGTCGACGTTGAGTGCATCGTCGAGCGCGAAATACAGCGGCGTACTCCGGCTCCAGATGATCGGCTCGATGACCGACTTGCACATGTAACCGGGCAGGAGCACCCGGCGTCCCTGGAGCCGCTCGCGCAACAGCACGCTGGCGAGCGCAGAACGCCCGTTGCGAAAGAAAGCGTGCGGACGCTGCAGGAAAAGCGGCAGCGGACGTCGAGGGCGAAGGCTGAGCTGCGCGAGGGTCAGGTAGGGCAGCACCGGGATTGCCGGTGCCGGGAAATTCACCGCTTCGGGATCCATGCAGGCGAAGTCGGCGCGCCCGGCGGCGGCCTGGCACGCAGCCGCCCGCGACGCCTTTTCAGGCCCGCCCTTGGTCGTTGTCGCCTGTTGTGCACTCAAACTCACGCACTGCTCCCCGGAACCCGAGCGATACCCGTTACCATCGCCGCACGACGCCGTGCCGTGATCCGGCGCGGCGCTGTCCCCGCCTCGCGTTCACACGGCGCCGACGGGGTTCCCACGCGACGCGCGGCCATGACGCCCGCGAACCGTATCAACCCTTCTAACTGTCCTGCCCGCGCCGGTTCCGCCGACTCCGTCACGATACGCCGCCTCGCCACATACGGCACCTGTGAACAAGCCATGGTCCGGCATCCTGCGCCCGCGCCGCCCGGTGTCGGCGTGGCGAACCTTCGCCGCAGCCGGTTACGACGTGCGCTTCGCGCCGTGCACGCGAACAGTGCGGACACAGACCGCTCGACCCGGACCCGTTCAGAGACTTCATACTGTATCGGTATCGTCTCGCGGCGGTGCGGCTTGAAAGCGGCCGATCCGCGGCGCGTCAATGTCCGTGCGCCTGCAGCCACATCTCGAGCATGACCAGGATCCACACGAGTTCGCCGTAGTAGCCCGCCGTCCCCTGCTCGTGGAGGCGCCGTGCTTCGCGTACGAAATCGGCGCGCAGGATGCCCCGGGTTGCCACCTGGTCGAGTGCCTCCGCCGCCATCGACCTGAGCCCGGCATCGTGCTGCATCCATACGCCGAAGGGTAGCCCGAAACCGTGTTTGGATTTCTCGATCGTCGCGGCGGGAAGAAAATCCCTGACGGAGTTCTTGTAGAAGCCGCGCAGCTCGCCGCCCTCGAGCAACGTCTCCGCTGGCAGGCGGCACGACAGGTCGACCACGCCGTTGGCGAGCATGGGGTAGGTCACCTCGACGCCGGCCAGCTCGCACATGTTGCTGACCTTGACCAGGTCGTTGTCCGCGAGCGTGAACTTCCAGTCGAGATAGAGCATCCGTTGCAGTGCCGACGGCGCGTCGGCCGCGGCATAGCGCTCCCGCCAGGCCGCCCAGGGGGCGTTCGTGTCGACCTGGTCCAGCCAGTCCTGCGCGAAGACCTTCGCCGGGTCGAAGCGATTGAGGAAGTTGTAGGACTGCAAGCGGTCGGGCAGGCCCATCTCCGCCTGCTGGATATAGCGTGCTCCCTTGCCGGCGAGCGGCAGCCCTTCGAGGACCGGCAGGGCGCGGTAGGCAGCCTTGAGCGTCGCACGCAGCGCGGCCGGCACGCGGAACCAGGTTTCGAACACGTTCTGATCGGTGTAGCGCGTGTTACCGGCGAACAGTTCGTCGCCGCCATCACCGGCCAGCATCAGGCCGACGCCGTGGTCGCGAGCGAACCTGGCGCAATAGTAGGCGGGAATGACGGACGAGTTGCCGAACGGTTCGCCGTAATGCCCGGCAATCAGGGGCAAAGCGTCACAGACATCACCCGGCGTGACGTAGTACTCGTGGTGATTCGTCGCGAAGTGCTCGGCCACGCGGCGCGCGAAAGCCGATTCGTCATAACCGTCGGCGTCGAAGCCGATGGTGAACGTGGCCGCTTCGCCTCGCGCGCGTTTCAGCATGCCGGCGACCGAGGAACTGTCCAGTCCGCCGCTCAGGAACGCGCCGCAGGCGTCTGCCGCCTGGGCGTCGACCGCGCGCTCGAGCGCGGCCAGCAGGTCGGCGCCATCGGGCACGGAATCGCCCGGTGGCGCGAACTCCGGGTGCCAGTACGTGGCGCTGCTGAACGAGCCATCCTGCCAGTTCAGGCATGTGGCGGGGCCGAGCTTGCTGACGCCGCGGTAGATCGTGCGTGGCGCGGGAATGCAGTGAAAGAAGACGTAATCGTAGATGGCCTGGGCATCGAGCGCGGGCGGTGTGTCGCCGGCCGCGACGAGCGCGCTCAGGTCGGTCGCGAAATTGAGCGTTCCGCGGTCGTCACGCACGTGGACCGGGCAGATGCCGAAGCGATCGTTCGCGAGCGCGGCCCGCCGCGCCGCGCTGTCGTGGGCGAGGAGTACGAACGGCCCATCCAAGCGTGTCGCGTCGAGAGCACCGTCGGCCGCGAAGCCCCGGGCCAGCGCCTCGAGTTCCGTCTGCCCGGCGCGCGCGGCTTGCCAGGCAGGCCTGAACAGCAGCACGCTGACGCTGCCTGCCGACGCCACCTCCACCTGGCAGGCGGCACTCGCCACGGCGATCGCGCCGTGCTGCAACAACTGCACGTCGCGCGTACGCGCGACGCGCCGCGCGGTGGCCATGCGCTCGGCCGACGCGCGGGTGGCGGCGCACGGCTTCGCGCCCAGGCTTCCGCAGACGAATATCATGAAACAGCTTGTGAGACGGGAACTCGAGGTGTATCGGCAGCGCGTGCGGAAGTATAAATGATATGCTCGCTGCGGCCGCTATCGAGCTGGAACGGTTCCCCGCACAGACCACGAGTTCCGGCGAGGCGAGCGCTGCGCCACGAGCCGCACGGCACACCACCATGATTGTCACCGCTACAAGATTCGCGCTCGGCGCGGCCGGCATGCTGCAACGCCGCCTGTCGATCGTGTTGTTCCACCGCGTCCTGCCGCAGCCGGACCCCCTGCTGCCGGACGAACCGGACGCCGCTCGCTTCGACGAGCAGGTGCGCTGGCTTGCCGATACCTTCGACATCCTGCCGGCCGGCGAAGCCGCCGCACGCCTGTTTGCCGGCCGCTTACCGGCGCGCGCGCTCAGCATCACGTTCGACGACGGTTACCGCGACAACGCGTTGCATGCGCTGCCCGTGCTCCAACGCCATGGCGTGCGCGCGACCTTCTTCGTCACCACGCGGCACCTCGATGGCGGCATGATGTGGAACGACCGCGTCATCGCCGCGGTGCGCGCCTGGCCCGCAGACAGCATGGACCTCGGCAGCGACGGGCTCGGCGTGGTCAACCTGGCCGACCGCGGCGCCGCGGTTCGCGATCTGTTGCCGCGCATCAAGTACCTGCCCCCCGAAGAGCGCGAGGCATTGAGTACACGGCTGATGCGCGACAGTGGCGCCGAGGACGTGCGCCTGATGATGAATGACGAGGAGATCCGCACCCTGCACGCCGCCGGCATGGAGATCGGCGGACATACCGAGAGCCACCCTATTCTCACCGCGCTACCGGACGACGCGGCCCGCGATGAAATCGTGCGCAACAAGGCGACGCTCGAACACATCATCGGCGCACCGGTACAGACGTTCGCCTATCCCAACGGCACGCCGGGCCGGGATTACGACGAACGCCACGTGGCGATGTTGCGCGATTGCGGCTACCGCTACGCGCTGACGACCGCCAAGGGCACCTCCTCGCGCAGCAGCGACCCGCTGCAACTGCCACGCTTCACGCCATGGGACCGGCAGCGCGCCAAGTACCTCGCGCGCATGACGCTGAACTACTTCAGCGACCCGGCGCACCCCGCGGCCGCGCCACGCCGGAGCTGACCGGGCGGACGACCTGGCGCTGCTCAGATGGCGCGCGCGGCGCGCTGCCTGAGGGCGTCGAACAGCTCGAACTGTCCACGGCTGGTCGCCGTCCAGCTGAAGCCCTCCGCGTATTCCCGCGTGGCCTGTCGCGATGGCGGCGCCGCGAACAGCCGCCGCACGCCGGCGAGAATCCCGTCCGGGGAACGCTCGTCGACGAGCACTCCCGCGGCAGGGGCCGCGACGACCTCGGGGGTCCCCCACACGCGAGTCGCTACCACCGGCGTGCCGCAGGCCATCGACTCCAGCAGCACGTTGGCCCAGCCCTCACGGCTCGAAGCGAGAACCAGCGCATCGGCTGCCGCGTAGTAGCGCGGCAGGTCGATCTGGGGCACGAGACCGATGAAGCGCACGCGGTCGGCGACCCCGTGCGCCTGCGCGAGACGCTCGAGCCGCTGCCGCTCGGGTCCTTCGCCAATCAGCAGCAGCGTGTACTCGGGCGCCGCGGCGAGCGCCTCGATCACGAGATGGTGCCCCTTGAGCTCGACCAGGTTGCCGACCGCGAGCAGGACCGGGCCGGTGAGCTCGAGCTCCGCACGCAGGACCTCGCGATCGAGCGGGCGGAAACGCTCGAGGTCGACGCCGTTCCGCAGCACCCGGATGCGCTCGGCAGCCACGCCCAGCTCGACCAGCCGGTCGCGCAAGGCCGAAGCGACCGTGACCAGGCCGTCCGCACGCGCCGCCGCCCACTGGATCCAGCGGCGCGGCAGCGCGAACTCCGACATCTGCGCGATATCGCTGCCGCGCGCCGAGACACACACCGGAATGCCCAGTTCGCGCGCCACCATCACGGCTGCGACGCCGTCGGGATAGAAGAAGTGCGCGTCGATGACATCGATCGGGCGCGCCGCGTGCAGGCGGCGCACGAGGCGGCGCGTCGCCGCGTACATGAGCAGCGGCGACACCTGCCAGCTCACCTTGGGGATCACGGGCCAGCGCGGATGCCAGACATGCACGTCGCCCTGCTGCTCCTCCCTGGGCACGCTCGCGTACACGCCGTACTCGCCGAATCGCGCGCCGCGGAACGGAAACCAGGGCACCGGCGCCACGACCCGCGCCTCGACCGGGAAATCCGCCATCAGGTGGCGCAGCCGACGCTCGATGAAGATGCCGTGGCGCGGCTGCCGCGCATTGGGAAAGAGGTTCGAATAGGTCAGCAGCGCGAGGGGCGCGTCATCACGGGTCATGGCGTCACGTCAATCCTGCGGTCGGGTGCGGAGCGCTACTTGTCCACGCGTGACGCGCCATGCTCCCGCCGTGCCCCGGGCACGGCGCGGGACACGGCGTCCGCCAGGCATCCGCACCGTGCCGCGTTCAAGCAGGACCGAGACGCAGCCGCTATGGCGGCAGTGGAGCGTGGAAGGCATGTATGGAATCTGCTGGTTGCGCCGGGCGTCGGGCGTAAACGCAGTCGCCGCGGCGCACGCGATGGCATGCTGCATGGAAAGACGTGGCGCGAGCACGTCACCGCTCGGACGCTACAAATCACCTGATTGCCTGTATCTTATCGAAAGCAGCCGCACTTGAGGCGCAATGGACCGTACTGCCCATGGACAAGCTTCCCCAGACTCCCGAGACCTATGATCGCATGTTCGCAAACGGCGGATACGGCGGCGCCTTCCAGCTCCCTTATCGTCACAGCTGGTATTACCCGATGTACAAGGAAGTATTCAAGGCAGTCAAGGCGGCGGGAGCACGGCACCTGCTCGAGGTCGGCTGCGGAACCGGCGGCTTCGCGCATCTCCTCTTCGAGCACAGCAACATCGACTACTGCGGATTCGACTTCAGTCCCGAGGCCGTCAGCCAGGCGCGGGCGCGCACATCGCGCGAGGACAGCTTTTTCGTCGGCGACGCGACGGTCGCCGACAGCTACGCCCGTGACTATGACACCATCGCGTGCACGGAAGTGCTGGAGCACATCGAGGCGGATCGAACCGCGATCTCGCTGTGGAAAAGCGGTGCGACCTGCATCTGCAGCGTGCCCAACTTCGACTCGACCGTGCACGTACGCTTCTTTCGTCACGAAGACGAGGTGCGCGAGCGCTACGGCGATCTGATCGACATCACGGGCATCGCGCGCGTCCGCAAACCCTGGCTGCCAGATATCTCACTGCGCAACCGCCTGCGTCACCTGATCTGGAATCGCTACCAGCCACGCCGCCTGCTTTACCTGCTGGGCCTGACCTCGTTCGATAACGGCGGCTGGTTCGTGTTCACCGGTACGCGGCGCTGAGCGCGCCGCGAGCGCCAATAATCGCGCTCTCCGCGGCGGCGGCGTGCACGGCACCGGGACGTCACATCCCGATCCGGGCAAAGCGCGCGGGCAGGCGCTCGCGGAGCAGCCCGAGCAGGCGGCTCTCGGCACCGGCCGGGTAACCGCGCGCATGCCACAGCGCTAACAGGGTCCCGGCGTACACGCCGGCGCCGATGACGATCGTGCACACGAGTTCGGCAAGCAGCGCCGCAGATACACCCAAGCCTGCAAACACGATCGCGTCACGCGCCGCCACGACCGCGATCACCATCGCCACCGAGGCCAGCAGCGGCCGGATGATGGCGGCGAGGATAGCGCCTCTCTCGAGCGCGAGCAGTCGCGAAATCACGTAGGCGTTGCAGGCCGCGAACAAGCCGATCATGCCGGTTGCGCCAACCGCGGCGCCGACCGCGCCGGCCGACATCACCCCCCAGATGATCAGGGGAATACCGCCGGCCAGCGAGATCACCGAGAGCAGCGTGGTCAGCCACGGCTTGCCGCTCACGACGTATACGGTTCCGCTGTTGGCCAGCCCGAGCCGCAATACCACGGCGACGCTCAGGATCTGAATGAGCGGGATGGTCTGCGCCCATTTGTCGCCGAGCAGCAGCGGCACGAACAGGTCGGCGGTGAGAGCGATGCCGGCCGATACCGGCATTCCGACCACGTTCGTCACACCCAGCACCGCCAGATACGCGTCGCGAAGCCCATTCTCGCTGCGTGCAAGCTTGGCGTAGCCGGGCAGAATTGCGCGTTGAATCGGCGCCACGAGCTCGGACGACACCATCATGGCGATCTCGTTGGCGATGGCGTAGGCGCCGACCGCCGCGCTGCCCATCAGCTTGCCCAGCACCATCGATTCGCTGTTGTTGTAACCGTAGCGGAGGATGCTGTTCGCCATCAGCCACTTGGAGAAGCGAAAGATCTCCGCCCAGTGCTCGAGACAGGGAACCGGCCGGTACGGCCGCATCACGTAACCGGTGATCACGGCGATCAGGCGCGTCACCACCATACCCACGGCGAGCGCCCAGTAATCCCGCCAGGCGACCGCCAGGGCGACCGTGACGACGAAACCGATTACCTTGGGATAGACCATCAGCCTGAACTCGCGATCGAACTGGAGGTTCTTCCTGAAATCGACCGTCGCCGTGTTCTCGAACGCGCCGACCAGGGTGGCCAATGCAAGCAGCTGCAGGACCCGGGACAAGGCCGGCTCCGCGAAGAAATCCGCGCACAGCGGTGCGGCAAGGAACGTGACCGCCGCCAGCGTCACGCCGCGGATGACGGTCAGCGTCCACACGCAGTGGTACTTCTCGGGTGGCGCCTCCTGATCCTGGATCAGCACGACATCGAAGCCGAACGCGGTGAACGCGTCGAGCAGGCCGACGAAGATCATGGCGAGCGCGATGACGCCATAATCCGCGGGCGTCAGCAGGCGGGCGAGGACGATCGTGCTGACGAATCCGAGCATGCGGATGGCCAGCCGCATGAGAACCATCCACGCGACCCCGGCGGCGATCTGCGACCCGATACCACGCGCGCGGGCGGTCATCGGCGACGGGCACTCTCGCGTGTGCGGCACGGACCGACCCGCAAATTGCCGGGCCACCCGTACGGGATGCACCGTGGACGACCATCAACTCCGACGTCTTTCGTAATCATGGAACAGCCTGTCGTTGAGCTCCGGCGAGGAGAGCCCCGGCTGCGCGGCGGTCGGCAGGGCCCCGGGTCAGCCCCGCTGCGCCAGCGCCAGGCGATGCGCCTCGCCTGTTCGCGCCGTTCGGTGGAAGGGCGGGGCTTCGCACGTACCCGGCTGTATCGGCTGTCGCGCTCACAACTCGAGTCGCCGATGAGGGATGGACGTCACTCGAGCAATCGCCGCCCGGCGTAACCGTCTCGCGACCGTGCACACGGCACGCTCGCACAAGTGGAGTAGGATAATTCCCATGAGCTGCCGATAGGTAGCCAATGCCCTTTTGGACAAGTATCGCATCCATGCCTGCCACCGAGTCGCCCGCCCTGATCGCCCTGGCCAGTAACGACTGGCGCACGAACTGGATGAACCGCCAGCAAATCCTTTCGCGCCTCGCGCAGCGCGGCTGGCAGGTAATCTACAGCACCGGCGTGCCGTGGATCTGGCAGATTGTCGGTGCTGCCGGCCGCCACATGCCGTGGTTGTGGCACACCGTGGAACAGGATGGGGTGACGCTCGTCGAGCCGTCGCGCCTGCTGCCCCGGTGGCAGCGCTGGCGCGCATGGGACACGCTTGCCGTGCGGGCTCACGCCGCCCGTATGCGCGCATTGGTACCACGCGACAAGCGCGGCGAGCTTACCGCCATGGTGTTCGATCCGGAGTTCTTTCCGTTCATCGAGCACCTGCGCCCGGCGCGCGTCGTCTTCCACGTGCGCGACGCTTACGCCTGGATGCCGGGCTGGACCGACCAGGCCAACGCACAGTTCGAAGCGCTGCAAAGGCGCGCCGACCTGATCACGATCGCATCGACGATGATCCGAGAGACGCTGCTGCCGGAAGTCGCGGGGAAAACGCGCTGCCTGATGAATGGCGCGGACATTGCCGCGGCCATGGCCGGCCCGGCGGCTCCTTGCCCAGAGGATCTCGCGGCGATTCCCGGACCCCGCATCGGCTACGTGGGCGTGATATCACTCAAGGTCGATATCGACCTCATCGGGTCCCTTGCCGATCGTCACCCCGACTGGCACTGGGTGTTCATCGGCCCGCTCGCCGGACTGGGTTCGCAGCAGGATGCCGCGAGCCGGTGGGAACGATTCATCGCACGCCATAACGTGCACTGGCTGGGCGAGCGCAAGCACTTCGAAGTGCCCGCCTACATCGGCCACATGGACGTCAACATCATGCCGTACGTGACCGACGAGCGCGCCGGCCGTTGGGCCCGCTTCGCATATCCGCTCAAGCTGCACGAGTATCTCGCCACCGGTTTACCCACCATCAGCGCGGACCTGCCGGAACTCTACCAGCACCGCGACGTGCTCGAGGTCGTCGACGGCCTGGAGGCATGGGACGCTGCCCTGTGCCGCGCGGTTGCCGGCGAAGCGCCGGGCAGCACGGAAGCCCGGCAGGCAGTGGCCCGGGAACACTCCTGGGATCGCCGGGTGGACGACCTCGACGGGTGGCTTCGTAGCCTGTCCCGCAGCGAAGCAGCGTCGCGTTGAGGAACCTCTGAACAACACTGGGCCGAGCAGTCTGTGTGCGCGCTGTTCGAGTTCAAGGCGCGAATCGAGCGCAAGAGCGGGCTAGGGCGAAGATTCGTGACGCCGAAGTCTGACAGCCCGGGCGCGAGGTGCCGGGTCATGGCTTGTGCAGAGGGTCCCTAATCATCGCGCCGACGGTTGCGCCACAGCGCGGCACCGACCAGGGCGAGAACGGCCCCCCCGGCGAGCAGCGTCCCCCGGGCGGACGTACCGACGAGGCGCAACTCGAGCAACGCCGCGCGCTCCTCGGGAGCCGGCACGATGAGCATGCGCGGATGGAGGCCCAGCACGATGGCGCCGAGCTGGGACAGCGCGCGCGAACGCTCCCCGAGCCAGCGCAACACCGGCTGCCGCTCAGCCTCGCCAGCGGCCGCACCGTGCCACAGGAAGGCGCGCGATATTCCGCGCCGCAGGTAATGCACGATACGTTCGGGTGACTTGAACGGCGAGACGTCGGTCACGGTGACGATCGCGGTGGCCGGGATGCTGCCGTCGAGCAGGCCGCGGCGCAGTTGCAGGAACGCCAACGGGCGCCCATCGGGCCCGGTCACGTAGAAACCGTTGAACACGTCGAGAAAGACCCATTGCGCGAGTTCCGCATCGTAGACCTCGACGACGGCGTGACCATCGCCGCCGTAACCGCGGAACGAGAACCCCCATTCGCGCGCGGGGATGCCGGCGGCGGCGGCCAGCATCATGAACACCTGGGTGTAATCGGCGCAGTAGCCACCCGCGCCGGCGCGGATCGTGGCCAGCGCCTGCAGCGAGCCGGATGCGATTTGCCCGCCAACCGGGGGACCGGGCGTATCGAGGTAGCGCACCAGCGCCAGCGCGGTGGTGAAAGCTTGTCCCGTGTCCAGCGCGGCAAGGTCGTCGCGCAACGCCGGCGGCAGCGTGGACCGTTCTTCAGCCGGCGCGGCAATCGCGTCGGGCGCCGCCCTGAACGCCTCCATCGATCCGGCGACCTCGTAGAGCAGGCTGTTGCGAACCAGCACCTGGTCCTGGCCGTTGCCCACGTAGGCAGCGAGGAACCCGCCGCTGGCAAGCAGCACGAGGACGGCGATGACCAGCGCACAGGTGGCGCCGCGGGACAGCCAGGGACGTCGCACCGTGCCAGCCTAGCGCGGCGAAGCACCGGCCGGCGGCCAGCCGTGGGGCCTCTCGCTGCCCGGCCATGGCAGTTCGTAGCCGCCCGGGAATGGAATGGGGGCGTCGCTCACGATGACCTCGTCGAACAACACGAAAGTGTCTTCGTCGACCCACGAGGTCGTGTTCTCGGCGCGGTTGATGAGGAACGCACCGCGATAGGTGTGCACGTTCTCGCGCAGACCGGAGTCGATATAGCCGGTCAACAGGATCGGTGGCGCGCCATACTCCGCGAACCAGATCTTGAGCACCGAAGCCGCTTCGCGCACGTCCACGTGCACCTCCACCGTGTGCCACTTGCCGCCCGCGAAACGCGGCGCGGCGAGGTAGTCGGGATCGGTCGGGTCGAGATTGCGCCGGCGCGGTCCCCAGCGCTGCTCGAACAGGTCGATGTCGGTGGCGTCGGTCTCGCCGTCACGCGCGACCGGACCGGCGTCGTAGAAGGTGTAGATGCTGTCGTCGCCGCGTACGATCCAGGGCTCGTTCCACATGAGCTGGAACCCGGCGGCCGCGCCGGTAACCCGAAAGCCCGACAACCAGGCGCCGCCGCCGTGACGCGCGATGACGACTTCGCCCGGCGCGAACGGCGCGCTGGACGGGTCGAGCAGCATCAACAGCTTGATGCCGCCTTCGCGGTAGGTGAAGCGCGCCCATTCGTCGTCCGCGTAGACCGCGACTTGCAGGTAGAAGCTCGTCGCCCTGCGCGAGACATTCTTCGCTCCCGGGCCGGCGAACGACAGGTTCCACGACGGCCCCGCCTCGTTCGGCCCCTCGGCGGCGAACCAGTTGTGGCGCGATGCGCCGGGGCCCGACAGCGTCAGGACACGCTCCAGGTCGAGCTTGGGCAGGCCGCTCGCCGTTTCGGCATAGACATAGGAATGCGCGCCGCCGAGATAGGCTTCGCGTGACGGGTAATCGAAGTGGTTGGCGTAGAAGACGCCCGGCGCCGAGGCGCGCGCCGCCCAGTCCTGTTCGGCGCGTCCGCACAGCCGATTCGCGGCTGAAGCGGCGCTGCCGCCGGCGCAGCGCAGCGGCTCGGCGCGCTTGACCGACGCCGCGCGGCGCGGTGAGACGGGTGTCGCCGCGGAGCGTGCAGGCGCTGCGGGCCGCTCCGCCACGCTCGCATCGGCGGCGGGTTCTGTCCGGTCGCCGCCGCCAAGGCTTGCCGTGTCCGCCGTATCCACCGCGCCCGCGGCCCGACGCGCCAGCAGCTCCGCCAGCTCGCGCTGCGCGATCACGACGTCCGGATGCTTCTCGGTGAACCGCTCGAGCAACCCGGACACCTTGCGCCGCGCGTCGGCGATTTCCACATCGAGATCCGCGGCCACGACCGCGACGGGCAGGCCGCCTGACAGCAGGCCGACGACGAGCAGCACGCAAAATGAACGGAGTGCATACGATACGGCCATGAGTCTCATTCCTCGGCGAGCGCTGCGGTTGGCGACGCCGTCGCTGGGGTATACTGACGGCGCGGTCCAGTGCGAACCCTGCCTGTATCCAGACGACAAGTCCAGGTCACTGCTCGCAACGCGACACGGCAGCAGCGAGATGCCCAGGACCGTACTGCGCGGCCGCGAGTTGTCAAGGAATCTCTGAATAGGACCGGGCCGAGCAGTTCGTGTTGGCACTGTTCGAGGTCAAGGCGCGAAGCGCACGTCCCAGCCGGCTAGGGCAAAGATTCGTCACGCCGCAATCGGACAGCGCGGGCGCAAGGGACCGGACCATGACTTGTTCGAACGTTCCATAAGCGGTTTCTTAAGATCCACTGCCGGCTGCCGCCACTAGTTGCCGATGGGCAACTCGAACGCCGCGATCGAGGATTATCTGCTCGCGCCGCACGGCCAAACATTCCGCCGATGAAAGTACTGCACGTCCTCGATCATTCGCTGCCCAACTACGACGGTTACGCGTTCCGTTCCTGGGAGATCATCCGCTTCCAGCGCCTGCGTGGACTGGAGACGATACAGGTGACCTCGGCCAAGCATGCGGGCGCCGGCGCCGACGTGGCGAGCGAGACGGTCGAAGGTCTCGAGTTTCACCGCACACACCCGCTCGGTGGACTCTACTCCCTGCCCGTGCTCGACCAGGTTGGCGTCGTGCGCGGCCTGGCACGACGCCTGCGGGGCCTCATCGCTGACCACCGTCCCGACCTCATCCATGCGCATTCGCCGTCGCTCAACGGACTTGCCGCCTTGTCGGCCGGGCGCGCCGCCGGCCTGCCCGTGGTCTACGAGATGCGCTCGTTCTGGGAAGACGCCGCGGTCGATGCCGGCGCGTGCCGCGAGGGCGACCTGCGCTACCGTCTCACGCGCGCCAGCGAAACCCGGGTGGTTCGGCGCGCCGACCACGTGGTTCCGATCTGTCGCGGCATCGCCGATGACCTGGCTGCCCGCGGCGTGCCCGCCGAGCGCCTCAGCGTGGTCGCCAACTCGGTCGACTTCAGCCGCTTCAGCCGCAGCCCGGAATACGATGACGAACTTGCCCGCCGCTATGGCCTGAAGCGCGGCAAGACGCTGGGTTTCGCCGGTTCGTTCTTCACTTTCGAGGGTCTCGAGACGCTCGTCGACGCGATGCGCCAGGTGCGCGAACGTGAACCCGACGCACGCCTGCTGCTGGTCGGCGACGGCGCCGAGCGTACGGACCTCGAAGCGCGCACGCGCGCCGCGGGCGTCGACGACGTCGTGGCGTTCACCGGCCGAGTCCCGCATGCCGACATCCAACGCTACTACGGCGTCATGGACGTGCTGGTGTATCCGCGCACGCCGATGCGCCTGACCGAACTGGTGACGCCGCTCAAACCGCTCGAGGCGATGGCCTATGGCAAGAACGTCGTCGCCTCCGACGTCGGCGGCCACCGCGAGCTGGTAGAGCACGATCGCACCGGCATGCTGTTTCGCGCCGGTGATGCCGACGATCTCGCCGCGCAGACGCTCGCGCTGCTCGGCGACGCGGCGCGCCAGCAGCGGTTGCGCGAAGCGGCTCGCAGCCACGTCGAGAAGCATCACAACTGGGCGGTGACGATCGACCGCTACCTGCCCATCTACGAGCGCGTGACGCGGCGGGGGCCGGCATGAGCTGGCTGCTCTATTGGCTTGCATTGCTCGCGGTCGTCTATCCCTACCTCGGCTATCCGCTGACGCTGTGGCTGCTGATTCGCCTGCGCGGCGGCTACCGCCCGGCACCGCCCGACGCAGCCTACCTGCCTTCCGTTTCGTTGATTGTCTCGGCCTACAACGAGGCCGCGGTGATCGACGGCAAGCTGGCCAATGCCCGCGCCATCGACTACCCCGAGGACAAGCTCCAGATCGTGGTCATCTCCGATGCCAGCGATGACGGCACTGACGACATCGTCCGCGCGCACGCCGCGGCCGATCCACGCGTCACGCTCTACCGCCAGGAAGAACGCAAGGGCAAGACGGCGGGTCTCAACGGGGGCATCGCGCACGCCCGCGGTGATATCGTGGTGTTCTCCGACGCCAACGCGATGTACGAGCGCGACGCGATCCGCGAACTGGTCGCGCCGCTGCGCGATCGGCAGGTCGGCTACGTGGTCGGCGCCGCGCACTACACCGACAGCGATGCCGGCGAAGCACAGCAGAGCGAAGGACTCTACTGGCGTTACGAACTGGCGCTGAAAGAGATGGAATCGGCGTGGGGCTCGGTGGTCGGTGGCGACGGTGCGATCTACGGCATCCGCCGCGAACTCTACTGGCCGCTGCGCGAAGACGACATCAACGACTTCGTCAATCCTTTGCAGATCATCGCCGCCGGCTACCGCGGCGTGTTCACGCCCCGTGCGCGCTGCTTCGAGGAGAGCGCCGATTCGTTCGACAAGGAGTTCGGTCGCAAGCGACGCATCGTCAACCGCAGCTGGCGTGCCTTCCTGCGCTACGGCGCCGCCGCGCGGCGCGCCGGCAACCGGGCGTTCACCTTTCAACTCTACGCGCACAAAGTGCTGCGCTGGTTCGCCCTGCCCGCGCTCGTGATCCTCGCGTTGAGCAACCTCGTGCTGGTCGCGCGCGGCGCCGGCTGGTTCTACACCCTGAGCCTGATCGGCATCATCCTGTCCGGCATCCTCGCGCTCAAAGGGCGCGACCTGAACCGCCGCGGTGAGGCGCAGCCTCGCCTGGTCTACCTCTTCTACTACTTCTACCTGGTCAACCTCGCAGCCCTGCTCGGGATCTACGACCAGGCGCGCGGCGTGCGCCACAGCAAGTGGGACCACGTGCGCAAGCAGGGCGCCTGAGCGCCCCGCGCCAGCAACGTCATGTGCGGCATCGTCGGCGTTCACTATTTCGACCGCTCGCGCACGGTAAGCGAGGCCGAGCTGGATGCGATGAACGCGACCATCGTGCACCGCGGCCCCGACGACGCGGGCACTGCCACGTTCGGTCACAGCGGTATCGGCATGCGGCGCCTCAGCATCATCGACCTGGGCGGTGGCCATCAGCCGATCTACTCGCCCTCGCGGCGGCAGGCGATCGTATTCAACGGCGAGGCCTACAACTATCGCGAACGGCGCGCGGAGCTGGAAGCCACCGGGACCCGCTTCGCCACGCACAGCGATACCGAGGTGGTGCTGCACCTGTACCTCGCTCACGGCGACGCGTTTCTCGATCGCCTCAACGGCATGTACGGCCTGGCCATCTGGGACGCCGAACGCGAGCGCCTGCTGCTGGCGCGCGATCGCATCGGCATCAAGCCGCTGTACTACTACCGGGACGCCGAAAAGCTCGTCTACGCCTCGGAGATCAAGGCGATCCTCGCCCATCCCGGCGTGCGCGCCGAACTCGCCACCGAGCACCTGCCGCTGTACCTGCGCTACGGCTTCACGCCGGCCCCGGCGAGCCTGTTCCGTGGCATCCACAAGCTGCCTCCGGGGCACCTGCTGAGCGTGGAAGACGGCGAGGTTGCCATCAGGCAGTACTGGAACGTCAGCTACCGCGACAAGCTCACCGGCAGCAGCGACGAAATCGCCGAGGAACTCTACGCGCTGCTCAAGAGCTCGGTCAGCTACCGCATGATCGCCGATGTGCCGCTCGGCGCCTTCCTCAGCGGCGGCATGGATTCGAGTTCCATCGTGCACATGATGCGCGATCTCGGCACGCCCGACATCAGTACCTACAACATCGGTTACGGCAGCGCGTTCGCCGAGCACGACGAATCGTCGGAAGCGCGCGAGATTGCCGCGCATTACCAGACCGACCATCATGAAATCCTCGCCGAACCGGACGTGCGCGAACTCTTCCCCAGCCTCATCCGCGGCATGGACGAGCCGATCGCCGATTCCTCGTTCGTCGTCACCTACCTGGTCTCGCGCCTCGCGCGCGAATCGGTCACCGTGATCCTGTCGGGGGTCGGCGGCGACGAACTGTTCGGCGGATACCGCCGCTACTTCAACGTTGAACTGAACCGACTGTGGCATCGCATTCCCACGCCCCTGCGCCGCCACCTGCTGGCGCCCGCGATCGGCGCCCTGCCCGCCGATCGCAACAATCGACTGCTCAACTATTTCCGGCTTGCCAAGGGCTTCGTGCGCGCCGCCGAACTGCCGGCGGAGCAGCACTACCACGAGACGGTCAGTATCCTCGGGCGCGACGTGTTGAGCGGCGCCCGGGAGACCGGCGGGGCCGGCGTCGATCCATTCACCACCGCCCTCGGCGAGTGTGATGCGACAGACCTCCTCGACCGCATCATGTACTTCGACCTGAAAACATCGCTGCCCGAGCAACTCCTGCTGCTCACCGACAAGATGTCGATGGCCTGCTCACTGGAGGTCCGGGTACCCTATCTCGACTACCGGGTCGTCGAGTTCGCGGCACGCATCCCGACGCAGCTCAAGATCCGCGGCCGCACCCTGCGCCATATCCAGCGTCACACGTTCCGCGACCGCCTGCCCGCCAGCGTGCTGTCGCGCCGCAAGCGCGGCTTCGGCGCGCCCGTCGGCGCGTGGCTGCGCGGTGACCTGCGCGAGATGATCGGTGACCTGCTGGGCGAGGCACGCCTGCGCGAACAGGGCCTGTTCGATCCGGCGGCGGTACGTACGCTGATCGACGCGCACATGAAGATGCGCATCGACGGTACCGATGCCATCCTCGCGCTGCTGACGTTCCAGCTGTGGTACGACGCCTACCTGAAGCCCTGAGCCGCGCCGCGGCAATCGCGGCCACGGTCGAGCGGCGCGGGAAAGCCGTCGCCGATGCGCCTGTCGCGATCCGGACGATTGCCCGGGACATCGCACGATGAGCCGGCAGCTGATCCGCGCGCTGTTTCTCACCCACGTCGACCCGGCGCACTTCGAATCCCGCGGCAGCGGCATCCAGCAGCGCTTCGAACTGCTGCTCGACGGCCTCGCGCGGGTCACCGAGCATATCGACTTCGTCATCATGGTGGCCGGTGCCGACTCGGCGAGCAGCGCCGCCCGCGAGGCCGCGGCCGCCGCGTTCCTGAGCGACCGCGCGCAGCGCCCGGTCAGCGTGCGCCTCGTGCCGCTGGCGCGCGAGGAAGCCGAACGTGGGCCGTGGCAGCGCTACGTTCTCGCCGCGCGCTCGCTCGACACCTTGCCGGGCTACCGGGCCTACGTCGGCAACGCCCAGCTCGAGGCCGTGGCCTCGGTCCTGCGGCAGCACCGCTACGACGGCCTGATGGTACAGCGCCTGTGCTGCGCGGCAATCGTGCTGCGCTTGCAACAACGCCTCGCACTGCCGCCGGTCCTGTTCGATCTCGACGACATCGAGCACGTCGCCTATCGGCGCCTCGTCGCGCAGCCGCCGCACTGGCGCAGCAAGCCCCTCGCCTACCTCCAGCTCCCGGCCCTGATGCGCGGCGAACGTCGCGCGCTACGCCTCGCGCGCGCGAGCTTCGTGTGCGCAGAGAACGACCGGCGTAAGCTCGAACGCCTCTATCGGGCGCGCAACCTCGAGGTGATCCCCAACGCCGTCGTCCCGCCGCTGGCGCCGCTACCGCCGGCGCATGCACCAACGCTGCTCTTCGTCGGCATCTACGGGCATGCCCCGAACCGGGCCGCCGCCGAGTTTTTCCTCGACCATGTCTGGCCACGCATCCGCGCGCGCGTACCCACTGCGCGCGTGGTGTTCGCCGGCGCCCGGCCCGAGGCCGTCACGCATTACGCGGCACCGCCGCAAGGCGTCAGCTTCACCGGCTTCGTCGCAGACCTGCAGCCGCTGTACGCGGCAGCACGCGTGGTCGTCTGCCCGCTGCTCTCAGGCGGCGGCACGCGCGTGAAGATCATCGAGGCCGCGGCCTACGCACGTCCCGTGGTCGCGACCCGCATCGGTGCGGAGGGGCTGGTCTTCACCGATGGCGAGGAAATCCTCATCCGCGATGCTGCGGCCGCGTTCGCCGCAGCCTGCATCACGCTGCTCGAGGACCATGCGGCGTGCACGCGCATGGGGCTCGCGGCGCGCGCGCGCGTCGACGCGCACTACCGGCGTGACAGTGTCGCCGCGCATCTGGCAAGCTGCATTCTCGCGCGCCTGCGGATCCCGCCCGAGCATGTCGGGACGGCCTGAAGCGGCCGTCGCCGCCACGGAGACGAGCATGAGCCCGACATCGCTGCCGCGACGCTGGCGACAATCCCTGGGACGCTTACGCCGCCTGTGGCGCAATCGCCATTTTCTCGACGCGCTGCTGCTCGACGGCCAGGCCCATTTCCTGCGCTTCGCGCCGCCCGGTCATTTCTACTCGCCAATCCCGCAGGCCGGCCTGGAACTCGACGAGCACGGCGATGCGACGCTGGCGGGCGTCGATCTCAACCTCGCCGGCCAGCTCGACACGATCGCGGCCCTGGCCGCCTACTACGCCGAGCTGCCGTTTCCCGAGCATCCGGCAGACGGCCACCGCTTCCACTTCGACAACCCCTATTTCACCGGCGGCGATGCGGTCGTGCTCTATGGCATGTTGCGCCGGCTCGAGCCCAGGCGGATCGTCGAGGTCGGTTCGGGACATTCCTCGGCGGCCATGCTGGACGTCACCGACCGTTTCGCGCTGTCACCGCGCATCACGTTCATCGAGCCCTACCCGGCGACGCTGCACGCGTGCCTGCGTGACACGGATCTCGAACGCCATACGCTCGTTACCAGCAAGGTGCAGGCGGTCGGGATGGGTGTATTCGAGGCTCTCGCCGCGGGTGACATCCTGTTCATCGATTCCAGCCACGTTCTCAAGGCCGCAAGTGACGTCCACTTCCTGCTGTTCGACGTCCTGCCACGCCTCGCGCCGGGGGTCGTGGTGCATCTCCACGACATCCCCTGGCCGTTCGAGTATCCCCAGGTCTGGCTGCGCGAGGGACGTGCCTGGAACGAGGCCTATGCGCTGCGTGCGTTCCTGCAGTACAACGACACCTTCGAGATCGTGTGCTTCAACGCCTACCTCGCCTGCCTCGAACGCGAACGGCTGGCCGCCTGCATGCCGCGCATGCTCGTGCCGCCCCGCCATGCAACGACGCTCGGCAACTCCAGCCTGTGGTTGCGAAAGCGCGCATGAGGCACTCAATCGCCACACGAGGCGGGTTCACCGCGCGCCTGGCGCCAGCGGCGCAACTCGACACCGAGACGCCACGCGGCGCCGCGCAGCAGCTGCGCAACGACACGCGCCTGGGCGTGCATTCGCTGCCCGGCGAGCGGCCGGCGACACGCTTCGCGCAGGCACCCGAGCACCTCCCAGTAGGCCATGCGCAGGGCATGCCGGTCACCGTCGAGGACGTGCTTGGCATAGAAAGCGCCGCGGCCCTCGATGTAGGTCTTGTGCAGTGCCGCCACCTGCGCATCGCTGCGCCGTCCATGGTCGTGCGACAGCCGCGCACGCGGCTCGTAGGCAATGCGTACGCCCTCCCGGTACATGCGGTAGACGTAATCGATGTCCTCGGCACCGAGGTTGCGCGCGGAGCCGGGGCCGAGCAAGGGATCGAAGGAGCCGATCCGCGCGAGGACGTCGCGCCGAACCGCGAGATTGCCACCGCCGACGAACGAGAAGAGGGGTCCCGTGTCGCGCAGCTCGGCCGCGACCTCGGAAGTGCGCAGCGCGACCGCGCGGTCGGCCGGGTCGTGCAGCAGCACGCTGCCACCCACGGCCCCGAGACCCGGATCGGCCAGGAAGGCTTCGAGCATGTTGCACACCCAGTCCGGGGTCACGAGGCAATCGTCGTCGGTCATCAGCACGATGCCGCCACGCGCCTGCGCGATGCCGGTGTTGAGGGCATGGGACTTGCCCCGCCGCGCCTCGTGCAGGTAGCGGAAACGGGCCGGCTGGCGCGCCACGAAAGCGGCAACGACCGCAGCCGTGCCGTCGGTCGAGGCATTGTCCACGACGAGGATCTCGAGCCGGCCGGCGGGAGGCGCGCGCAGCGCCGCGAGTGCCGCGAGACAACGCCCGAGGGGTGCGGCGCGGTTGCGCGTGCACACCACCACGCTGGCCGCGACGTCCTCGTGCGTCGTGTCCGGCCCGGGCGCCTCGCCCGCCGTTGGCGGCGCCGCGCTCATGGCCGGCGGCCCGCGGCGCACGGCGATGCCGGCACATGGCGCAGGGCCGGCCGCGGGGCACCGCGAGCGCGGCGGCACGCCCGCCGCTGAGCGCACGCACGCCCCCCGCATCGCCCATGTCGACGCGCCGCGCCCTGGCCCTGTCGTTCCTCGATCGCTACGCGAGCCATGTGCTCGGGGTCATATCCATCGTCACACTGTCTCGCCTGCTCACGCCACGCGAGATCGGCCTCTACGCCGTCACCATGGTGTTCGTGTCACTCGTCTCGACGCTGCGTGACTTCGGAGCCGGCCAGTACCTCGTGCAGGAAAAGGACCTGACGGTTGCGCGCATTCGCGCGGTCTGGTCCCTGCAACTCGGCCTCGGCTGTGCGCTGTGCGCGCTCGTCATCGGCTGCCGGGCGCCGGTCGCGCGCTTCTTCGGCGAGCCGGAGATCGAGTCTATCATGCTGATCGTCGCGCTCAACTTCGCAGTCAGCCCGTTCGGCTCGATCACCTATGCCTGGCTGACGCGCCACATGATGTTCGGCCGCCTCGCCATCCTGCGCCTCGGCGGCGCGCTGGCCAATCACGGCGTAGCCATCGCCCTCGCGGTGCTCGGCTGGGGTGCCGCGAGCCTGGCGTGGGGCTACCTGGCCGGTGCGATCGCAACGGCCGCGATCGCAACCTGCCTGCGCGATCGCACGCTGCCATGGTTACCGGGCCTGGACGGGCTGCCGAAGGTCGCCGCCTTCGGGCTGCGCGCTACCCTGTTCGGCATCATGCAGACTGTGCGCATCGAGACCCCGCTGTTCCTGCTCGGGCGATTCCAGGGTGTCGTGGACGCCAGTATGTTTTCGCGCGCGAATGGTTTCATGAACCTGCCGCAGACCTTCCTTCTGCAGGCCGTGCATACCGTCACCCTGCCCCTGTTCTCGCGTGCGGAACGCGCCGGGGAGAAGCTCGACGCCCTGTTCCTGCGTGCTTTCGCCTACACCGCCGCGCTGGGCTGGTCATTCGCCATCGCCGCATCACTGCTTGCCGATCCCTGTGTACGGCTGCTCTACGGAGAACAGTGGCTGGCCGCGATCCCGGTGCTGCGCATCGTCGCCATCGGTGCGGGGCTCGGCATGCCCCTGTACCTGTGTGCGCAGGTCCTGATCAGCAAGGGACGCATCGGCGACAACGTGCGCTACGGCGCCATCAGCACCATCGCGACCTTCGCGGTGGTGCTGATGGCAGCGCCCGTCGGGCTGCTGGCGGTGGCCTGGGCCAGCGTGCTCGCGGCGCTGGTCATGTTCCTGCTGTGGGTGCCTGCCGTTGCACGCAATCTCGGGCTGGCCGGCATCGACGTCATGGCGACACTCGGCCAGAGCCTCCTCGTCGCCTTGTTTGCCAACGCGCTGCCGCTGGTGCTGGTTGCGGCCTACGGCACGTCGCCCGGGGATCCGCTGTCGTTCATGGTGCTCGCCATCGCCGGCGGACTGGCCGGATTCACGCTCGGGCTGCACGTCTGCCGTCACCCGATGCGGCACGAAGTGACGCTGCTGCGCGAACATCTCGGCACGCGCCTGGGCTCGCGGCGCGGCCGGTGAGGCCGCTGGCGGACGCCACCCATCGCCGCCGCGCTGACCACGCCCCCGCGGCCCGCCGGGTGGCGGTTACGGCGCCTGGAAGCGACATCATCGGCACCTGCCGCGCCGCCGGTCCGGGTTCAGGACGGGGCCACACGGCCGATACGCATTGGGCGGGACGTCGCCCGCATGGTACCCGCGGCGCAACGCACCGGCGCCGGCGATACGCGCAAGCTCGCGCGATCACGCAGCGCCCCACGGCCGGCATCGCGCACCGGCCCTCGCGTGAACGGCGGCACGAATCGTGTGCGGCAGGCATGGATTGGCACGACCCGGGCATGACAAGATCCGGGCCCCATGCGCGGGAGCGATGTATGGACGATGCGGGACGGAACCCCGGGTGCCGCCTGTTGCGGAGAGACATCATTGATTCATGAAGCGCAGCCTCGCGGCGCCAGCTGGCTCTTCGTGCTCCCATGGGATCTGCACCACGTCGGGGGCGTGAACCAGGTGGTGATGAACCTGGCCCACGAAATGGGCCGGGGCGGCCGGCTGACACCGCTCGTGGGGATCAATAAATGGCGTCAGCGCACCGTCGCGGGTCGCGCCCACGAAGGCATTCCCGTAATCCGCTTCTGGGTACCCAGCCCATGGACGGAGCGTGCCCCGTGGCGCAACCTCGCGCGCTACGTTCTGACCCTGCCGTTCACCCTGCTGCGCCTGCGTCAGATGCTGCGCCGCCACGGTGTCCGCGTTGTCAACGTGCATTACCCGGGGTCGAGTGCCGTCACCTGGGTGCTGCTGCGCCGCCTCGGCCTGTTCGATGGCCGGGTCGTGCTGTCGTTGCACGGCCTCGACGTGCGCAGTCAGCGTGACGCACGCGGACTGCCGCGCCTGCTGTGGCGCTATGCGCTCAATCGCGCCGACCAGGTCGTCGCCTGCTCGGATGGGCTGCGCGAGGAGACCCTGGCGCTGTTCAATCTGGATGGACACAACATGTCGACCATCCATAACGGCATCGACGAATCCACCCTGCTGGCGCGGATTGGCGAGACGCGCAGCGCGCCGTTGCCCACGTCACGGCGTTACCTGATCAACATCGGCACCTACGAACACAAGAAGGGACACGACACCCTGCTCGAAGCGTTCGCCGACGTGGCCCGCCGGCACGCCGACGTCGACCTCGTCGTGATCGGGCGCGACGGTGAAACCTACCCCGGACTCGTGCGAAGATCCGAGCAACCGGATCTCGCCGGGCGCGTCCACTTGTTCCGCGACCTGCACCATTCACTCACGCTGCACATCCTGGCGCACGCGGAGTTTTTCGTCCTGCCGTCGCGCGACGAAGGCTTTGCGGTCGTATTGCTCGAGGCGGCCGCGTTTGGCAAACCGATTATCGCGACCGATGTCTGCGGCGTCGCCGAACTCATCGAGGACCGCGCGACCGGCCGCATCGTGCAGCCGGACGAACCGGCGGCACTGGCCGAGGCGATGCACGAGTATCTGGAGGACGTGGCCGGCTCGCGCGGCATGGGTGCGCGCCTGCGCGCCGCCGTGCATGCTCTGCATCCGTGGCAGGCGAAATGCGCGGCGTACCTGGCACTGGCCCACGACGGAGGATGAAATGACGCACAACTCCGCCGGCCGGACACAGGGCGTCGCGCAGGTCGGCGACCCGCGTCCGGCCACAGCAGGAACGACGAGCCGCGCGCGACGCGCCGCACGCGCGGACTGCCAGGGTATCAACTTCAGACTCCGAGAGAAGGACCAGCGCACGTGTTGAAACGCATCATCAAGGGCTTCGTACCCGCTCCCCTGTGGCAACGCGCAGCGCGCGCGGTGGAGTCCGCGCGCCTGCCGCAATCCGCGAAGGCAGAAATCCGTGCCGACCACGGCGGTCGCCTGTTCGATGACCCGGGCCCGCGCGCCGCGGTGCAGACCAGCGGCGAGTGGCTGCTCGAGGCCCAGGCATCCAGCCCGTCTCACGACGACGGCTATGCCCGCCACTACAGCCTGGCGACCGGCTGGGGGCCCTCCTACCCCGAGACCACCGGCTACATCATCCCGACCATGCTCGACCTGGCCGGCTTCCTCGACGATGCCCGCTACCGTGACAGCGCACGCCGCGCGCTCGACTGGTGTGCCCGGATCCAGTTTCCTGACGGTGGTTTTCAGGGTGGCATGATCGACGCGCAACCCCGGGTGCCCGTGACGTTCAATACCGGACAGATCCTGATTGGCCTGGCCGCCGGCGTGCGCGAGTTCAGCGCCTACCATGACAACGCACATCGCGCCGCGCGCTGGCTGGCCGACAGCCTGGACGCGGACGGGTGCTGGCGGCGGTTTCCGACACCCTTCGCCGAGCCGGGGGAGAAGACCTACGAGACCCACGTCGCCTGGGGACTGCTCGAGGCCGCGCGGGCGCTCGACGAACCGGGCTACGGACAGGCGGCGCTACGCAACATCCGCTGGGCGATCGGCAACCAGCATGCGAACGGCTGGTTCGCCGACTGCTGTCTCAGCAACCCCGATCGGCCGCTCACGCATACCCTGGGATACGCGCTGCGCGGCATCATCGAAGGTTACCGCTACGAACCTGATCCCGCGCTGCTTGCCGCCGCGCAGCTGACCGCACGCGCCCTGCTCGAGGTGCTCGAGCCGAACGGACGAATCGCCGGTTGCTTCGACAGCCAGTGGCAGCCTGCCGCCACCTGGTCCTGCCTGACCGGCTGCGTGCAGATCGCGGCCTGTTGGTTCCTCCTCGCGGAGATTACCGGCGACGAGCAGTACCTCGAAGGCGCCCGCCGTACGACCGCGTGGGTCAGGCGCACCGTCCACCAGGAAGGCGAACCCGCGTGGCGCGGCGGCGTCAAGGGCTCCTATCCGGTCGATGGCTACTATGGCCACCTCGAGTTCCTCAACTGGGCGGCGAAATTCTACGTCGATGCGAACCTGATGGAACTGCGTTCGGCGAACTGAGCCAGTCGCGCGCCGAGCGCCCGCCGCTCAGGCGCGCGCCTTTTGCAGGAACGCATCGAACATCATGACGGTCCACAGCAGGGCGCTGTAATCGCGGCGCCCCGATTGATGCGCACTGACCAGGTGCTGCATGAAGGCGGGTTCGAACCAGCCGGTCTCGCGCAGGCGCTCACCGAGCACGATGTCGTTGATGCGCTCGCGCAGGGGTCCGCGGAACCAGCTCGCCAGCGGCACGCCAAAGCCCATCTTGGGGCGGTACAGAATGTCGTGCGGGAGCTGCGGCTCCAGCGCCTTCTTGAAGATGTACTTGCCCTCGCCGCGGCGCAGCTTGAGACTGCTCGGCAGCGACGAGATCCATTCGACCAGGTGGTGGTCGAGCAACGGCACCCGCACCTCGAGGGCGTGGGCCATGCTGGCACGGTCGACCTTGGTCAGGATGTCGCCGACGAGGTAGGTCTTCATGTCCAGGTACTGCACCAGTGACAGCGGATCGTCGGTCGGCGAACGCGCCGCGTGCGCCGCGAGCACCTGGTCGGCGCGGTAGCCCTGCAGCTCGCTGCGGAAGCGCGCCGAGAACAGGCGCTGCCTGAGATCGTCGTTGAAAATCGAAATGGTGTGGAAATACGCCTCGACCGAGTTGCGCGCCAGCGCCTGGAACGTCGTCTTGGCGCGGAACACGCGCGGCGCCCAGTCGGCTTTCGGGTACAGCCGGCCGAGTGGTCCGAATACCGCGCGGCGCAGGCCGAGCGGCAGCCGCCCGCGCACCGCTTCCTCGGCCATGTGCAGCTTGTAGCGCCGATAACCGGCGTAGCTCTCGTCACCGCCGTCGCCCGACAGGGCCACGGTCACGCGCTCACGGGCCAGCTCGCAGACCCGGTAGGTAGGCAGGGCCGAGCTGTCGGCATAGGGCTCGTCGTACAGGTCGATCAGGCGTTCGACGAGATCGAAGTCGTTCGGATCGACGCGGCGTTCGTGGTGCCGGGTGCCGAACTGCGCGGCGACCCGGTTGGCGTACTCGGTCTCATCGAAGGCATCGACGTCGAAGCCGATCGAGCAGGTATTGACCGGCTCTCCCTGCAGGCCGGCCATCATCGCCACCACGGCCGACGAATCGACCCCGCCCGACAGGAAGGCACCCAGTGGCACTTCGGCCACCAACCTGATGTCGACCGCCTCGCGCGTGCGCTCGATGAGTTCGGCGACGGCATCGCTTTCGCGGATCCCGCGGTCGAGGGCAAACGGCACGTCCCAGTATTCGCGCGTCGCCGCGGCGCCCGCGCCACGCCTGAGCGTGAGCGTGTGCCCGGGTGGCAGCTTGCTGACCGCGCGGTAGATCGTCCGCGGCTCGGGCACGTAACCGTAAGCGAAGTACTCCTCGACCGCGAGCGGATCGATGTCCCGGACGACGTCGTTGCACAAGGTGATCGACTTCAGCTCCGAGGCGAAGTACACGCGGCCGTCGCCGGCGAGCGCGTAGTACAGCGGCTTGATGCCGAGCCGGTCGCGGGCGAGAAACAGCGTCTCGCTGCGCCGGTCCCACACGGCGAAGGCGAACATCCCGCGCAGGCGCGTGACGCACCTTTCGCCCCATTCCAGCCAGCTATGCAGCAGCACCTCGGTATCGGAACGGGTGTGGAACACGTGCCCGGCTGCCTCGAGTTCGTCGCGCAGTTCGCGGAAGTTGTAGATTTCACCGTTGTAGCTCAGCCAGCAGCGGCCGTCGTCGCTGCCCATCGGCTGCTGGCCACTCGCGAGGTCGATGATCGACAGGCGCCGGTGGCCGAGCCCGGCGCCCGGCTCGACGTGCACGCCGCTCTCGTCCGGCCCGCGGTGCGTCAGCGCATCGGTCATGCGACGCAGGAGTCCCGCGTCGACTTCGCGCTGTCCGTTCAGATCGACGATCCCTGCTATGCCACACATGGCGTCTGCTCCGGATGCGGAAGCTCGTGGCGCGGCATCAGCGCGCGAGCTCCGTGTAGATGTCGTCGTAAGCGGCAATCATGCCGTCGAGGCTGAACCGCTCGAGCGCCAGCCGGCGGCCCTGCGCGCCGTGCTGGCGGCGCCGTTCCGGTTCGTCGAGGTAGGTCTCGATGGCGCCGGCCAGCGCTTCCACGTCGTCACCGGGGACGAGGCAACCCGTGCTGCCATCGACCACCAGCTCGGGATTGCCGCCGACCGCGGTGGCGACCACCGGCAGGCCGCTCGCCATCGCCTCGAGGATGGTGTTCGAGATGCCTTCGGCGCGCGACGGCAGCACGAACACGTGCATGTGACACAACTCGTCCTCCACGCGCTCCGAGTCGCCGGTGAAATCGACCGCATCGGCGAGACCGGCGGCAGCGACGATGTCTTCGCACGCCGCGCGCAGCGGGCCGCTGCCGACCAGGCGCAGGCGGACCCGCCCGGCGAGATCCGAGCGGCGCGCGAGCAGCGCCACGAACGCGCGGCACAGCAGGGGCTGGTTCTTGACCGCTTTCATGCGCCCCACGGTGCCGATCACGACCGGCCCTGGTGGCGCCGCAACCGGATGAAAGCGCGCGCAGTCGACGCCGTTGTAACGCTGCAAGACCTTGCCCCTCGGCAAGCCGACGGGGCCCAGGAGGTAGCGTTCGAGATCCTGCGAGAGCGCGATGAAGCGGTGCACCACGCTCCCGATCACGCGCCGCGCGAGCTGGTATTTGCGTACGGTCCCGTCGAGATCCTGCACGTCCCAGCCGTGTTCGCCGTGGACGCGGCCGCGCACGCCGGCCATCAGACCGACCAGCTGCATCTCGAGGGCGACGAAATTGCGCGTATGCAGAACGTCCGGACGCAGCTCGCGCAACAGCTGCCACATGCGCCACCACACGGCCGGATCGTGCCCTGGCTGCTTGTGCAGAGCACGCAGCTCGAAGTTGTCGGTACGCAGGCGGCGCGCGTAAACCTCGTCGAAATCCGTCAGGCACACGAGCACGTGCCGGTAGCGCGCCGGATCGAGCCCGTTGATCAGGTTGACCAGCCCGTTCTCCAGTCCGCCGATGCCGAAATGGAACAACACGTGAGCAACCTTGATGGGACGCCGCCCGGTCACTCGCTGACACTCCCCGGCGCCGCACGGCCGGTCATTGCGAGGTTGGCATCGCGCGAGAAGTCGGCGAGGGTCTGCCGCGCCACCGCCTGGTCCGTCAGCGGGGTCGATACGAACACCACCACACCGCCGGACGGGGCGCCCTGCACGCGCGCCTTCGCCTGCGCCAGCTTGATCGGCAGGCGGCGCGCGGAGCGCACGTCGGCGACGTCATACCACTGCCACAGCTTGATTTCCCGGGCGCTGCCCGGGGTACGCAGATCGAGTTCGTAGACATCGTCGGTGACGCAGCCGGCAGGCGTCTTACTCGCGCGGTAGGCGATCTGCTTCCATTGCGTGGTGTCGAACAGGGTATTGGACTGGTTGACGACTTCGCCCTCGCCGTCGTCGCTGTGAAAATAGATGACTTCGAGCCACACGGCCGCGCCGTCCGGCCGCGTATAGCGTCCCGAGAGATGGCCATCGGCACCGGGGAACTCGGCGCCCAGTCGTGCCTCGGCCGGCAGCGGGCCGCGCCAGCCCGCGATGGCCGGCAGCGACGGTTGCGGCAGCGGGTCGCGGGCCGAGTCGGACAGCGCCAGCAGCGCGCGCGGTGCGGCCACGGCTACGACGAGCAGCGTGGCGACGAGCATGGCGCTGCCGCGCTGCGCCGCAGGCGCCGCGGCGCCGGCCGGGCGTCTGCCGGGGGTCTGCTCGACGTCGCTGAACATCGACCCGATCGCGAACAGCGTGAAGATGACGATGCCGAAGAACACCCAGCCGTAGATGAAGTGATCGACACCCATCGCGTAACGGTAATCGCTCAAGTGCGCGATCATGACAATGCCATAGGCACGCAGACCGTTGGCCACCAGCGGCACCATCACCGCGAAGATCATGAACGCGACGCGGCGCCACCAGGCGACGAAGTTGAGGTACATGAACATCGCCCCGACGGCGAGCGTGGCGATCAGGTAGTTGATCCCGCTGCAGGCCTCGGCAACGACGAAATTACCCGAAGGTATGCTGAGATAACGCCCCTCGATGAACACCGGGATCCCGGTGATGCGCAACATCTTCACCAGGACCAGCGCCGTCCAGTCCTGCAGGTAGGGGACCAGGAACTCACCCTCCGGCACGGCGAAGTAGAGATAGAGGAACGGAAACAGCAGCACGCGGAACGGTCGGTTGCCGATCAGCGCCCAGCTCGCACCGATCAGCATGCCGGTCACGGCCAGGTGCTTGAAGAAGGCGACCGACATCAAATCGCCGCCGATCCACAACATGACGTTGGCGAACGTGAAAGTCACACCCCAGACCGAGACCCCCGGCGCGATACCGGCGAGATCCGCACGGCGGCGCGAACCCAGGTACAGGGCGATGGGCACGATCAGGAAGCCATGGTTGAACGTGCTCGAGGTCGACCAGATGCGCACCATGTCGGCGTAGGTCGGTAAGAAGGCGGCCAGCAAGGCCGCCACCATCACGGCGAGCAGGGCCAGGCGTTGCCGCCAGGCGGCCCCTGGCATTCCCGTGCTCATCGCCTCAGCCCAGGTTGCGCGACAGCCAGGGACCGACGAGACCGGCGACCGGCAGCGGCAGGCGTTTCCAGGCCTCGACGAACAGGCGGTACTTCGGATTCAGAGGATTGATGTCAGGCATCTCGTGGTCGCGCACCAGTTCGTACTCGTAGTAGAGCGGCCGCGCTTCGAAGCCGAGGTTCTCCTTCCACTGGTAGGCACCGGTGCCCTGCTTGCTGCGGCCGAAGTCGAACAGCGTGCAGCCCCGCTCGGCCGCGCGGCACATGATGTTCCAGGCCAGGAAATCATTGCCCTTGAGGCCGCGGGCGGCGTGGCTGCCACCCCAGTAATAGGGGCACACGCTGTCGCGGTAATAGAAGTTCATCGCTCCCGACACGACGGTATCGTCCAACGTCGCGGTAACGACCTCGACGTTGTCGGGAAAGGTCTCGAGAATCGCCTCGAACAGGCGTCGCGGGAAGACCGGCGTACCGAGGTTGCGCACGCTTTCCGCGTATACGGCGTAAAACCGCTCCAGCGCGTCCTCCTGGAACGCGAGCCCGTTCTTGATGCCCTTGCGGATGACGTTGCGCTGCTTGCTGCGGATGGCTGCCATATTGGCCGCTTCGTCCGGCAGCACGGTCTTGCTGAACGTTTCGTAGAGCCGCTTGGTGACGCGCTCGGCGCCACTCGGCTCGAGCAGCCGGTACTCGAGAGCCCCGACACCGAGGCGATGGGCGAGTTCGCTCGCGGCGCGCTCGAGGGCGGCGCGGCACTCGCCGTTGCGGGCCAGGGGCCCGGCATGGGCACAGAACGGCAATGACGCCAGCGTGTTGCCGAACAGCAGGCTCTTGACGTGCACCAGGGGTAGTACGCCACCGACCGCACCGTCCTGCTCGACTACCAGGTAATGCGCGGTGTGACCGAGCACCTCGCCGAGGATCCGCTGCCAGCCATGCCGGTGGAAAAAACTGCTGTCCGGGTGCTCGGCAACGAACGCATCCCAGGCCGCCGCGCCATCCGGCGGGCATTCATGCACGCGCAAGATCGTGACCTCCGTCTGCTTGCAGCGCACCACCTGCGATGGCCTCCGCGTAGACCTCGCCGAACGAGCGCCAGCGAAAATCCTGCAGCAATCGACGCATGCGATCGAGCGCGCGTCCCTGGTTCAGGTAGTGCCGGAAGCGGGTCTTTGCGGACAGCCCCGGTGGCCGCGGCTGGTCCGGATCGAACTCCCAGGGATGAAAGTACATGTTGGCGGTCATGCCTTCACGATCGTTGATGCGGCGAATCATGGCGCGCGAGACGTGGTACGGCAGGAGCCGGAAGTAGCCGCCTCCGCCCGCCGGCAGGTTGTGCGTGCCGAGACGCATCGTGCTGACCGGGATCTCGACGATACGCCCCGCCGAGCCGACAGCGAATGGTACGCGCGGCGCATCCGGGATGCCGTAGAGGTCGTGGTGCACTGGATAGATGCTCGAGCTGTAACTGAATCCGGCCGCCTCGATTTCATCGAACGCCCACAGGTTGTCGCGCGTTACCGAGAAACTGGCCGCGCGGTATCCCTGTATCGGCACGCCCGCGGCATCCTCCAACAAGGCCTTGCTGCGCGCGACGTCTGCACGGAACTCTTCGCGCGTCTGGCTGGTGATGCGGATGTGGCAGTAGCCGTGGCAACCGACCTCGTGCCCCTCACGCACCATCCGTTCGATCAATGCCGGGTGGCGTTCGGCCACCCAACCCAGCGTGAAGAAAGTCGCCCGGGCATCACACTCGGCGAACAGGTCGAGCAGCCGTTCGGTCTGCGGGCGCACCCGCGATGGCCAGCTCGCCCAGTCCTTGCTGTCGATATGGCTCTCGAAAGCGGAGACCTGAAAGTACTCCTCCACGTCGACCGACAAGGCGTTGATGATCTGTGTCGTGCTCACGAGGTGCCTCGGGACAGTTGAGGTTGCACAGCGCCGGGAGGATTTCGCCCCGTCAGGGGCAGGTCCTCAGCCTTGCAGGAACAGGAAACCGAGACCGGCGCCGACGACGGCAAGGACGATCATGGCGACGAAGGCGGCGGTCCAGACCGGGAATCGCCTGCCGGACGCAGCGAGCGGATTGCTCTCGCCATCCGGCTCGAGATCGGTCACCTCGGTCTGGTGCGCAAGCCTCGCGTTGAGCTGATGAATGGTGGCCTGCATGTCCTGCAGCTGACGCTTGAGTTGCTCGACCTCGGCCTCGCGCGGCGCATCGTCCTTACGCGGCGCAGGCGCCTTCGGCGTCGACTCGGGCTCGCTGGCGATATCGCGCATCTCGATGCCCTCGTCGTTCGCCTCGCCCTGCTCGCTCTCGACTTCGCGGCACACGACGTCGACCAGTTCGCGCGTCACCGTGTGCGCTTCGTCGAGATAGCAATTGAGCAACACGCGGTCGAACAGGGTGTTGATCCGACGCGGGACACCGCCGGTCGCTTCGAAGACGCGCTCGAACGCGCCTTCTTCGATCTTCGGATCATCGACCCAGCCGACCTTGCGCATGCGGTGCTCGATGTAGGATCTGACCTCTTCGTGCGACAGGGGCTTGAGGTGATAGGCCGCGATCACACGCTGCCGGAGCTGCTCCAGCCCCGGGGCGCGCATGATGCCGCGGAACTCGCGCTGGCCAAGCAGGAAACTCTGCACCAGCGGCATGCCCTGGTAGTCGAAGTTCGACAACATGCGCAGCTCCTCGAGCGCGGAGCGCGGCAGGTTCTGCACTTCGTCGATGACCAGCAGGACGCGCTTGCCCTCGTCACGGCAGGTCTTGAAGAAGTTCTCGAGTTGATGCAGCAGGCTCGCCTTGGAGCTGCGCTCGAAAGGCATGTCGAACTCGGCGGCGATCAGGCGCAGCAGGTCGACGTCCTTGACGTTGCTGGAAACGATCTTGGCCGCCACCAGGGCCTGGTCCTCGATCTCCTTGAAGAGGTTGTTGACCAGCATCGTCTTGCCGGTACCGACATCACCGGTGACGACGATGAAACCCTGCTCCTGCTGCAGGCCGTAGCGCATGTAGGCGAGCGCGCGCTTGTGGCCCGTGCTGCGAAAGAAGAAGCGCGGGTCAGGGTTGAGCGTGAAAGGCTTGCCCGTGAGGCCGAAGAAGGATTCGTACATGAGGCGGGCTTACAGGTTGAAAACCAGGTTTGCCGACAGCGCGTTCTCGACGTAGCGATCCCCGGAACCCAGCCCCAACCCGACGCCGTCATTGTAGGTGAGTTCGTAGAGGAACTGCGCCGTCGTGTGGGGGCCGAGCCGGTACCGTACAGCCGGATTGAGCGTGTAGAAATTCCCGTCGATATCCGAATTGCTACGCTCGTTCGATCGCCAGGTGAGGTTGAGCGACCAGCTCAGGCGCGGACTCAGCCGCCAGCTGGACGACAGCGACGCGCCGCGTGTCAGTTCGTCGAAATCGCCGGCCTGAAACTGGCGATCGTACTGGAAGAAGCGCACACCGACGTCGCCGCGACGCAAGGTGTAGCTCATGCTCGCGTTGACCTGCTTGGTCAGGAAGGTGTCGTTGGTGACGGTCGGCACCTCCAGTGGAATCAGGATCTGGCTGCTGGTCACGGGGTCGAAGATCGGCTGGCCCTGCGGGTCGAGCAACGGCACGAGCAGCAGCTGGCGCTCGAACTCGTTGGCCGTCTGGATCTGCTCGCTGTAGCCGCCGCTGATGGTCAGGCGGCGCCGCCGGTGATTGCCCGAGACGTTGAAGGTGTCGCCGAAGAAGCGATTACCCCAGTTACCGGACAGGGTGGTGCGCTCGGACGGTGTCCAGGTTCCGCCCACCGTCCAGAACGGGCCGCTGTTGTTCCCGCGAGCGGTCGGGAAGGTGTTCTTGTCGTAGCCCCCCGTCGCGGTCATGCGCAACTTGCGGTTCAAGACGTAGGAACCCTCGCCGCTGTAGCTCTTCAGCTCGAAGCTGCGGCCGTCATCGAAATCGACCTGGCGATGCAGGGTCGTCAGGCGCACGGGAAAGCGCGCGAAACGCCGCCCCGATCCCACGCTGACCTGCCACGCCTCTTCGACGCTGCTGTTGCCGCCGACGAAGCCCGTCGCGCCACCGCTCTGGTCCAGCGTCTGATGGGTATAGCTAGATGACAGGTTGAACCATGATCCGAACGTATGTTCGAGACGCGGCGTGAACTCGTAGGAAACGACATCGCGGCGATTACCATCCGGACCGCGGTTGTTGTTCGTGATGCGGCCACGATTGTCGATGTTCTGCTGCGAGACCTGGCTCTGGGTATCGAAATAGAGCCAGTCCTCGACAAGCGTCGCACTCGCCAGCCCCTGAAGCTGGTGATTGGTCGAATCGAACCGCGTCTCGTGGGCGTAGAGGAGCTGCTGGAGGTTGTAGTCGATGCTCGTCGACAGGCGCGGGCTCTCACCGCGTACGGAGATGCCCGGCGTGATTGTGGTGATGAAGTCGCCACGCTCACCGTCTTCCGCCAGCCGTACGTTGTCCGTGTAGGTCTCGCCGATGGACAGCCGCGGCGTGAAATCCCATTCCCCGGCCGGTACCGCCAGGGGCTGCAGGCACAGCAGGGCCGCGCCCAACGCCACCGGGTGGCGCTGCGGCCGCTCTCGCAGGACTTTCCTAGCGGACCTTGCCATAGGACCCATAGTAATCGTACCCGGTCGCATACGCCTGCTTGGACTTGTTCAGGATCACGCCCGTCACGTGTACACCCTCGAGACGGTGCAGGGTCTCACGGATCGTTTCGTGCTTGGTGTTTCCTGCTTCGCAGACCACCGCGATCTGCCCGACCAGCGGGGCGAGGGCCGAGGCCGTCGTCATGGCGAGCACCGGGGGCGAATCGAAGACGATGACGCGATCGCTGTATCGGGTCGCGATCTCGTCGGTCAGTTCGCGCATGCGCTGGCTCGCCAGCATCTCGGTGCTATGTGGATGCCTGTTGCCGGCCGGCAGCACGGTGAGGTTGGGAATACTGGTGCGAACCAGCAGGTCCTCGAGGCGGTCGTAATCGCCAGCGAGCAGGTCGAACAGCCCCGGACGATTCACCACGCCGAAGACCTTGCTCATGTCGCGCTTGACGATATCGGTGTCGATGGCGAGCACCGTGCGATCGATCTCGAGTGCGATGCTCGTCGCCAGGTTGACCGATATGAAAGTCTTGCCCTCGCCGGGCACCGAGCTCGTGACGAGCACCAGGTTGGGGGGACGCTCACTCTGGTAGACACCCGGAACCATGTTGCCGAGCAGGCGACGCTTGATGCGTTGGAACTCCTCCGCCTCGCGCGTCATGGCCTGTGCGGGAACCAGGAAACCGGCCGCGGCCATGCGTTCGAAATCGAGTACGACATGATTGCGTTGCGTGCTCGAGCCCGTGGTCATGTCGTCGCGGGTCGTCGGCGCCTGCTCCGCCGGCTCGGACATCGATGCGGGCAGTTCGTGGCGTTTGGCGGCCGGGGGCTCTGGCGCTACCGGCGCCGCGTCCTCGGGCGCGTTTGCTGCGTCCGCCGTGTTGCCGGCTGATTCGGCAGGAACAGCGTTCGGTTCTGCCGCCCGCTCGGCGTCCGCGGCCTCGTCCGTGGCTTCCGGCGCGACCTCTTCGCCGGCCTGCTTCTGCATCGCGCGTTCGATCGAACTCATGTCGCTTTACCGATCAGGTTGAGCAGCTTGGCGTTCAGATCGATTTGCATCGAATCGAGCGCAACGAGCGTGCCGTACATGGAGAACAAGCCCACCAGCACTACCGCAAACATGGCCAATTCCATGCGCCGCTCCGTCTGCTGCCGTCGGCTGAACACGAGCGATACGCTACCGAGCAACGGAAGCTGGGCCACTTCCTTCAGTTCCTCGCTGGAGTAGAACCGCGGATTGATCTGGGACAGCAGCACGGCGAGCGCCGCGCCGGCGCCCAGCGCGGCAATCAGGACCATCGACAGCAGTTGCACCCGGTTGGGGCCGATCGGCGCGAGCGGAATGCGCGGCGGCTCGATCACCTTGAGCTTGATATCGTCGGCCTGCGAGTCGGCCTCCTCGGACAGGCGCGCCGCCTCGCGCCGCTTGAGCAACTCCTCGTACTGCGTCTTGTTGAGCCCGTAATCGCGATCCAGGCGTTTCATCTCGGCTTCGATCTCGGGCATCGTGTCGACCGCACGCTCGAGCGCCTCGACATCCTTGCGATACTGTTCGACGCGCGCACCGAGCGCCGCAACCTCGGCGTCGGCCTGGGCCATCGCCAGATTCATCTCCTGGTAAATCGAACCTTGCAGGGGATCGGCCGGCGCGCCACTGTCGGCCTGGTAGACGGGATTGGCGGCGATCTCGGCGAGTTCTTCCTCGCGCCGCTGTGTGAGCAGCTCGATCTGTTCGTTGAGGCCGACCACGTCGGGATGCTTCTCCGTGTAATGCAGCTTGAGCTGGTCCAGCTGCTCCTCGAGCTTGGCGATGCGGCCATCGTATTGCGAGGACGTCGGCATGTTGAAATTCAGGTCATCGCCCATGATGCCGAGCACGGGCTCCTCACCTTCGAGCTGGCGGCGCAGCACGTCGCCGCGATTCTGCGCCTCGCGCATCTCGAGCTCGGCCAGCTTGAGGCGTTGCCGGGCCTGCTCGAGATCCTCGAAATAGGTGTTGCCGGTCCCGGGCATGCGGCCGACGTTGCGCTGCTTGAACTCCTTGAGGCGCTCCTCGGCCTCGACCAGGCGCTTCTCGTACTCCTGGATCTGCTCGTCGAGAAAGCGCTGCGTGGCTGCCGTGTCCTTGCGCGTCGAGCCCAGCGCGGTCTCGAGGAAGCGGTTGAGCAGTTCGTCGACGACCCGCTTGGCGCGGTCGATGCGGGTATCCTCGAACGCGATCTCGTAGATGTTGTCGCGCGAGGTGCCGGTCAGCTTGATGCGCTTGCCCAGCGAGTCGACGAGCAGCTCGAAATCGCGATCGGTCTTGGCCTCGAGATCGAGATCCGCCTTGCGCGCGACCTCTTCGATATTGGGCCGCGTGAGCAGCGTGCGCTGCATGAGATTGGCCGTGTTGGTCAGCGCGTTGGTGTCGATCGCGAGGCCCTTGAGCAGCGGCCGCAGCATCGATTGCGTGTCGACGAAGATCTTCGCGCGCACTTCGTACACGTTCGGCAGGTAGTAGACGTAGATCCAGCCGGTGAGGCAGATCACCAGGGACAAGGCCAGCGCCGACCAGCGGTGCGGCCAGACCATGCGCACGTAGCGACGCGCGAGCTGGATCTGCTCGTTCATCGCGCGCGCATCCGGACCGGGGCTGAATCAGTCATGGCGGTCACTCAGAACCAGGCCTCGGGAATGATCAGGATGTCGCCCGGCTGCATGGGTACGTTGGCGCTGATGTCGCCATCGCGGATCAAATCCTCGAGGCGTACGCGGTATTCCTCCTGGCTGCCGCCGCTGGTGCGCACGATGGAGGCACGGTTGCCGGCGGCGAATTCGGTCAGGCCGCCGACCGCGATCATCGCGTCGAGCGCGGTCATGTTCTTGCGGTAGGGAATCGCCTGCGGTTGCGCGGCTTCGCCGACGATGCGTACCTGCTGATCGTACTCGCCGACGAAGCCGCCAACGGTCACCGTGACCAGGGGATCGCGGATGTACTCGCCCAGCGCCGTCTCGATTTCGCGCGCGAGTTCCGTCGGTGTCTTGCCGCTGGCCTGCAGGTCCTCTACGAGCGAAGTGCTGAACTTGCCGTCAGGACGCACCGCGACGTTGGTCGACAACTCCGGGTTGCGCCACACGAACACGTTGAGACTGTCGCCCGGGCCAATGATGTAGGTGTAGTCTTCGGCGCCCGGCGCGCTGTCCGGCGCGGCCGGCGTGCCTGCGACGAAAGGCAACCAGTCGAGGCTGCTGCAACCGCTGAGCAGGAGCGCCGCGAAGAGCGCCCCCGCGATGCGCGACCAGCGCGGCCCGACCAACGACGATTCGATTTTCATGCCCGTCCCTCTCCGATGTTGTCGGCCCGGAAAATGCTCCCGACGGGTCTTCGGCGACCCGCGGAAACCAAGCCATCTGGTGGAAAACACCCCATCGTAGTCAATGGGTTATCTGTGAATATTAAGAAACTTTCAAGGCAATGGACAGCGCCCCGGCAGATCGCCTCGAATTGTCCTCGCCCAACGCCGCGCTGTCGACCATAGCGGCCACCGCCACGGCAACATTGAATTGCCCGGCCCGGCGCCCCTCCGGCGCCCCGCACGGCGCGCGCCCGGGCCTCTGCACGGCGCCCGTCAGGTCCCGCGAGTATGCCGGGGCGGACATTACAAGCTTCTGATTTCACGTCGGTTCTTCGATCAATTCTGGACGTTGTACTTGCGCAACAAGTGGTAGACAGTGGGCCGGCTGACGTCGAGGATCTCAGCGGCCCGTCCGACCTGGCCGTCGCTGACCGCGAGCGCGAGCTTGAGCGCGCTCTCCTCGGCCTGCTCGCGACAGGCTTTCAGCGTCATGATCTCGTTGTCGGCACTCGACTCGAGCTCCAGATCGGCCGGTTCGATGAGCTTGCCGTCGGCCATGATCACGGCGCGCTTGACCCGGTTCTCGAGTTCGCGCACGTTGCCTGGCCATTCGTAGGTCTCCATCGCGCGAATGGCCGCCTTGCTGAAATCCTTGATCTTGCCGCGATGCAGGTCCGAGAAGGCGCTCAGCAGGGCACGCGCGATCAGCACCACGTCACCCACGCGCTCGCGCAGCGGCGGGATCGTGACCGCGACCTCGCTGATGCGGTAGAACAGGTCCTCGCGAAACGCACCCTCCTTGATCAGATTGCGCAGGTCCTTGTGCGTGGCACAGATGACACGCGTATCGACCGCGATTTCCTCGCGCCCGCCGACACGCTCGATCACGCGCTCCTGCAGGAAACGCAGCAGCTTGGCCTGCAGGGCTGCCGGCAGGTCACCGATCTCGTCGAGAAACAAGGTGCCGCCATCGGCGAATTCGAGCTTACCGCGCGTCTGCTTGGCAGCGCCGGTGAACGCGCCTTTCTCGTAGCCGAACAACTCACTCTCGAGCAGCGTATCGGGGATCGCGGCACAGTTGATGGCGATGAAGTCCCGGTCGCGCCGATCGCTCAACGAGTGCAGCGCGCGTGCAAGGACCTCCTTGCCGGTACCGCTTTCCCCGAGCAGCAGCACGGTCACGTTGGTCGGACCGATCTTCTCGATACGCCGGCACACTTCCTCCATCGAGTCACTGCCCGCGATGACACCGCGCAGCGGCGTCGACGCCTCGCGCGCGAGCCGCTCGTTCTCTGCCTCGAGCTCGCTCAGGCGGAACGCACGCTCGACGATGAGGCGCAGCACGTCGGGGTCGACCGGCTTTTCGTAGAAGTCGTAGGCCCCCTGGGCGACGGCACGCACCGCGATCTCGCGATCGTCGTTGCCGGTCACGACGACGACCTTGGTCCGCGGCGCGAGTTCGAGGATCTCGTCCAGTGCACGCAAGCCCTCCGAGGCATTGGCAGGATCCGGCGGCAGGCCCAGATCGAGGGTGACCACGGCGGCCGGCGCACGCGCCATCGCGGCCAGCGCCTCCTCGCGGTCGCCGACCACGGTGACCTCATAGTCTTCGAAACACCACCGGAGCTGCTTCTGCAGACCGGGGTCATCGTCGACGATCAATAAGCTGCTCTTCGCCATCAAGCCTCCGCAATCTCGGGTGCTGCCGCCGCGGCGGCCCGCTCGGACGCCAAAGGCAACACGATGGTGAAACACGAGCCGACCCCGGGCTCGCTCTCGACGCGCAACTCGCCGCCCATCGAGGAGACCACGTGTCGGCTCTCGTAGGCGCCGATACCCATACCGGCCTTACCCTTGGTCGTGTCGAACGGTTTGAACAAGCGCGTATTGATGAACTCGCGATCCATGCCGCAACCGGTGTCGGCGATGCGCAGGCGCGCTTCCCGGCCGTGCGCCGCGACTTCCAGTGTGACGTTCCCATCGGCCGGGGTCGCCTCGATCGCGTTCTGCACGAGATGCTCGATGACCGCGAGCAGGCGTTCACGCGAGGCCCGTACCTCCAGACCGCTCAACGTGCCGCCGGCTACGCAGGGCGCAGGTTCTGCATCCTGCTTGCTATTCACCGCGAGCTGCGCGAGCGAGGCGAGATCGACGATGTCGTCGGCTTCGACCTCGGCTTGCATCTGGCGCAGGCTCGCCAGCATGCCGTTCATCTTGTTGACCGCATCGCTCACCGTATTGAAGGCATCGGAAACGAACTCCGGGTTATGGCCGTGGCGCTCGGCGTTGCGTGTGATCAGCGACAACTGCGCGACGACGTTCTTCAAATCGTGGACCAGGAACGCCGAGAGCCGGTTGAACGTCTCGAACTGACGCGCTTCCGACAGCGCGTCCGTGGCGCGCAGCAGCGCGAGGTAGCTCGCCGCCTGCCGCCCGACGGTCTTGAGCAGATCGCGATCCTCATCATCGATCCCCTGGTTGCTGCGCGGCTGGGCCAGCACGAGGAAAGCCAGCAGCTCCTTGCCGTAGACCACCGGCACGATCAGGGCCAGGCGCGGCAGTGCGAGCAGCCACGGCGGCGTTACCGCGCGCTGCACTTCGTCCAGCCCTTCCCCTCCGGCGACTTCCCACACCTCGTCACGCTCCTGCAGTTCGGCGAGAAACGGCGCGCCCGCGGGCAGCTCCTCGCTGCACCTATCGTACATCGCGAGCCGCGCCGCTATCGCGAAGCCGCCCGACGGGAGCTTGCGATAGATCAAGCCACCCGGGCTGTCGACGATATCGGCAATCGCGTTGAGAATCGTGCCGTTGAGCGAATCGGGGGCGAGATCGGTGCGCGACAACGCCTGGGTGAACTTGAGCCATTCCTCGCCATATTCGTACTTGTTGCGATAGAAGTGCCTGGCCAGGAACATGCGCACGCGCGAGCGCAGCTGCAGCGACAGGAACAGGCTGACCAGGATCAGCACAGCGGCCGAGAGGAAGGCGATCTTGAGCGCACGTCCCCACTCGCCACCGAAAGCCTGTATGTAATAGCCGGCCGCAGCCATCACCATCAAGTAGATGCCGGCCGCGATCAGCGTCACGCTGTGGAAGACCACGCGACGCGACACGAACACGTTGAGATCCCATTCGCGGTTGCGCGACGCGGAGATGGCGATGAGCGGCACTGCCAGCGCATTGATGATCCCGCGCGCCGACCACAATGTCGGATCGAGGCGATTGAACAGGACGGCGTCGGCGTAGAGATAGAAATCGAACGCGAAAATGAAGGCCACGCCGATGCACAGGTGCTTGAGGGCCCAGCGCGTGCCACGCGAGGTATTGCGGAACAACTGCTCGGTCAGGGCCAGCCCGACCACCGCGACCGCGAGCAGCCCCGCCAGGTAGAACTTGCGCACCTGCGCCGGATCGGCATCGAGCAGCTGCCCGGTCAGGTAGGGCGCAGCGAAAGTCGCCAGCAGCACCGCGAGCAGGACCACGACCGGCACGGCGGCGAGACGCAGATGCCGCCGGTAGTCATCCCCGGCGGCTCGCTCGAGGAGCTTGAACAGGAAGAACAGCCACAGGCCGTCACGCAGGACTTCCAGGCACTGCACCCAGGACAGGGACAGGATGGCGCCTGCACCGACGCCCTGGTACACCGCGCCGGCGGCGAACCAGGCCGCACTGCCCGCGCATACGACGACCAGCAGGCGCGCGATGGAGGAGCGGCTCGGTGCGAACAGCACCAGCACGCCGAGCACCGCAAAGGCGACGGTGCCGCCCCAGCCCGCGATCATGGCGAACGTGGTCATGCCCTACTCGTCCGTGTGGTTCTCATGGCGCGGCCGCGCCATCCGGGTGTTACCGCCGTGCGCGGCGCGTCGGGCGCCCCGGCGCGCGGGGAGGCTCGCGTCGACACGGCCGCGCCTCAGCGCGCGCCCTTGCCCCAGAGTATCACCTGCACGGTTTGCAGGAGAATGTTGATGTCGAGAAAGATGCTGTAGTTCTTGAGGTAGTAAAGGTCGTACTGCAGCTTCTCACGGGCATCGTTGATCGAGGCCCCGTAGGGATAGAGGATCTGCGCCCACCCGGTAATGCCCGGTTTGACGTAGTGGCGCAGGTCATAATAGGGAATCGAGCGCGCCAGGTCGGCGACGAATTCCGGCCGCTCGGGACGTGGACCGACGAAGCTCATGTCGCCGGTCAAGACGTTGAACAGCTGCGGCAACTCGTCGATACGCGTCTTGCGAATGAACGCACCGACACGTGTCACACGAGTGTCGTTCTGGCGCGCCCACACCGCCCCATCGGCCTCGGCGTCCTGGCACATGCTGCGGAACTTGTAGAGGGTGAAGATCTTGCCGCGGCGCCCGACACGGTCCTGGCGGTAGAGCACCGGCCCACCGCTTTCGAGAAAAATGGCCACGGCCGCGAGCAGCATCACCGGCGCGGCCACCACCAGCAGGACGACGCAGGCAAACAGGTCGAGAATGCGCTTCTCGGTCAGCTTGATCACGGCCTGCGTGAAACCGTCGGCGAAGATCACGTTGCTCGGATGCAGCGTGTCGAGGCGGATCTTGCCGAGTTGCCGCTCGAGGAAATCGGCCGCCTCGAAGATGCGGATGCCGTACATCTTGCATTCGAGGATCTGATCGACCGGCAGGCTCTTGCGCCGATCGTCAATCGCCACGACGATTTCATCGACGCCGAGTTCCTCGGCCAGCGTACGCAGGCTAGCGCTTGCCGAGAGGGTCATGATGGTCTGGCTCGCGACCGCGGGCGGCCCTTTCTCGCAGGCGATGAAACCCACGATGCGGATATTGCCCTGGCCGCTGCTGCGCTCGAGGTTCTCGATCTGCTTCGCACGCTCGCCGGCACCGAGCACCAGCACGCGCACGGCACGTTCGACCTCGTCGCTGGCGGCGCAGATCAGGCGGCAACTCGCGATACCGATGAACGAACAGGTGAGGGCGGTAGCGAAGATCGAACCGCCGACCATGAGCCCCGGCACCGCCAGGTAGAGCGTCCCCATCACCACGAAACCGCACACGAAACTCAAGCCCAGACGCAGCATCACCGCCCCGGGCCGCACGTGTTGATCGCGATCGTAGAGCCCCATGGCCGTCATCCCGAGCACGATGGCGGCCGCGAACACGAGCGCCTGGGACCACAGGGGAAGCGCGTCGTCGGACGGCATCGCAAGCTCACCGCCGGTACTCGCACTAAAGCTCGCGCCGAGGAAGATGGAGACGAACAGGATGAGGATTTCCGCCAATCCGAGCAGGACCAGCGTCTTGGGAACGTAGTGCCGGAAGATTCGAAACATGTCGTCGTGCCTGTCTGGTAGTGCCGTCGTTGTCGTTTTTCGGGACGTCCGTTGTGGCGTCTGCGCGCCCGTCCTCTTACCAGGGGTCTTAGCAATCCACATGCCAGCCCTCGACGAGGCCTGGCCGGATTCGGCAGGCTCATCCTACCGTGATGGAATCCATTTAACGATCAATGAGTTAATCCTCTCCTGAGGTTCCCCGCCGCGACTCGACGGGGGCCACGGCTCGCGTATGAACCCTCATGTGGTCGGCTCGAGCTGTCGCCGCTGGGTGACACCCCGCGCCTGCTCGTCTCCCGGCACGCGTTCACGCCGCACCTGCCGGCAGGTGCGCAGCCAGTGCCTCGAGCAGCACGCGCTTCTTGATCGGCTTGGTCAGATGCGCATCGCAGCCCGCGGCCAGGCTGCGTTCGACATCCTCCTTGACGGCATTAGCGGTCAGCGCGAGCACCGTCACCGGAGCGCGTCCCTGTTCGCGTTCCCAGTCGCGGATCGCACGCGTCGCGGCATAGCCGTCCATGACCGGCATCTGCACATCCATCAGGACCAGGTCGAACCCGTCGTGCTTGAACGCGTCCACGGCCTCCTGGCCATTCTCGGCCTCGGTGATGACGTAGGGGGTCTTCTTGAGATAGGCGCGGATCAGCATACGGTTGTCTGGATTGTCTTCAACCAGCAGGATGCGTGCGGCCGGCCTGCCCGCTTCGTCCACGCTCTCCGCCGCGAGCGCCGCCGGCGCCGGCAAGGTGCAGGCCTCGCGCACCGCCTCCAGCAGGCGCGTGCGGGTCACCGGCTTGGCAACGTGGGCGATGCCGCGAAACGCGCGCAGCGCTTCGATGCCGCGGGCCAGAACGGCCGGGCGCAACAGGCAGACCACCGGGATGTCGTCGCCGCGCTCGCGCAGGCGACGGACCAATGCCAGGGCCTCGTTGCCGTCACGACCACCGTCTACCACCACGAAGCCATGAGGCGGACCGTCCCGCGACGCCCGGGCCCGCGCCGCCAGGGCGTCCTCCAGGTTCGCGCTGCGCCGGGTGTGTATACCGTAGGCCTCGAGCACGGCAGCGAGGGCCTCTGCCGCGGCGGCATTGCCGTCGACAATCAGCGCCGTGCCCGCCACCGGAACCGGCGCGACGCGTTCGCGCGCCGCCTCGCCGGCATCCGGCAGCCGGATCACGAAATGGAAACGACTCCCCTCGCCCGGCGCGCTCTCGGCCCAGATGCGACCATCCATCAGCTCGACGAGTCGCTTGCAGATGGCAAGCCCGAGGCCCGTGCCGCCGTACTTGCGCGTGGTCGAGGTGTCGACCTGGGTGAACGTCGAGAAGATCGCGTCGAGCTTGTCCTGCGGAATGCCGATACCCGAATCGGCGACCACGATCCGCACGTAATCCGGGCCTTCGGACGCACGGCTCACGCGGATCACGATCTGGCCGCGGTCGGTGAACTTGATCGCGTTGCCGACCAGGTTGAGGACGATCTGGCGTACCCGTCCCGGGTCACCAAGGAGGCGCGCCGGCAGGCACGGATCGATGTCAGCAACGAGTTCGAGCTGTTTGGCGTCGGCGCGCATCACGTTGATTTCCAGTGCCTGGTTCACGACCTCCTCGAGGTCGAAGGGGATCGCCTCGAGGGTCAGCTGCTGGGCCTCGATCTTGGACAGGTCGAGGATGTCGTTGACCAGGCTGAGCAGGGCTTCGCCGGCGTTCTTGAACACGCCCACGTAGCGCGCCTGCTCGCCGTCGAGACGTGTCTCCGCGAGCAGCTCGGCCATGCCGATGATGGCATTCAACGGCGTGCGTATCTCGTGGCTCATGCTGGCGAGAAAATCCGACTTCACGCGCGACGCGTCGAGTGCCTGGTCACGCGCCTCGGCCAGCTCACGCGTCTGTTGCCGCACCCGTTCCTCGATGACCCGGTTACGCGCCTGCAACTCGCGCGCCTGCAGGTCCTTCGCCCGTGCCAGCGCCACCATCAGCAGCGTCACGCCGATGCCCAGTACCAGCGCCGCGAACACCAGGTGCTTGTCAAGCTGGCTCCAGTAGAGATCCTTGGTCGTGATCAGGCGCACGGAGAAACCGGCCAGCCTTACGATGCTGTCCTTGTCCAGCGTGTTGACGACCGCGCCCCGCGGCAGCGCCTGCGGCGTCTTCAAATAGACCAGGCGCCGTCCAGCGACACCCTCCGACTCGGTGTAGAGTGCGATGCTGACCGCGGGGTCGACCGTCATTGCATCGACCAGTGCTTCGAGGTCGACGGCCAGCGCCACGAACTCGACCGCCGCGCCGCCGGTCGTGCTTGCCGTCACCGCACGCAGAAAAAACAGGCGCCGCGGACTGCCGTCAGCCGGATCGTGGAGCAGCGGCATCGCGGAGTCACCGGCCGCCAGTCCCTGGCGCACGATCCGCTCACCCTGCTCGTCTTCGAGCACCGCGTGCAGCGCCGTGCTTGCGAAATGACCGGCCGTGCGCATCAGTTCGAGTTCACCGCCGGCCATCGACAGGCGCGCATGAGCGAGACCGCGGATGAAGTCGTAGCGACCCAGTGCACGCGCGGTGTAGTCGGCGAACGAGCGGTCATTGGCGGCCAGGTCGGCGGCGACGAAACTGGCCAGATTGTCGATTACCGCGTCGGCCGTACGGATATTGGCCTCGACCGCGTTCTGCACGGAGATCGAATCAAAGGCGAAATCCCGCGACTCACTCTGGATCAGGCTGTTCCAGGCCAGCACGAGCAGGGTCGCGAGAAAAGACAGCCCCAACGCGCCGGCGACGAAATAGAAGAACAGCGACGACGTCTGGCCGCGCGCGAGCGGCACCACGGCGCTCTCGACCGGACCGGCGCCGGCGGGCCGCTCATCCACGGCGGCGCGACCGCTGCCGGCGCGAGCGGCATCGTCCGGCTCGTACAGCGCAGCGTGCCGGGCGGGCGGACATCTCAGGCTCCAGCGCCGTCACGGAGGGCCGGCCCGCCGCTATTCGGTGAACACGACATCCACGCGGCCCAGGTAATCCGCCAGTCGTGCGCGAGCATCCCGGATCGTCGCCGCGTCGCCGGCCAGCGCGGCCGACTCGATCTCGGCGCCGAGATCGGTGATCGGATCGAAGCCGTAACCGCCGCCGACGCCTTTCAGGCTGTGCCCGATCTTGCGGATCGCCGTGTAGTCGGCCGCTTCGAGCAATTCCCCGAGACGGGCGACGTCCTTGTGCCGATTGTCCAGGAAGACGGGCACGAGGTCTTCGAGATCGGCTTCGACCTCGACGGTGATGCGATCGCTCATGTTCGTTTCTCCTGCCTCTCGCGCTGCGGGGGCTACTTGTCGACCGCCGAGGCGCGGAAGCTCGCCGGATCGAGGTCGTACTGGTTGAGCAGCTTGTAGAACTCGGTACGATTGCGGCCGGCGATCCGCGCCGCATTGGCGACGTTGCCCTCGCTGATGCGCAGCACGCTCACCAGGTAGTTGTGCTCGAACTCCGCCTTCGCGTCCTTCAGCGTCTTCAACCGCGCCGGCTCTTCGCGCAGGGCCTTCTGCGCCATGTGCAGCGGAATGATGTCACCCTTGGTCAGCGTCGCGCACAGTTCGACCGCGTTGACCAGTTGGCGAATATTGCCCGGCCACGCGGCACCCGCGAGGTAGGCCACCGCGTCGGGTGCGAAGCGCTTGCGGGCGGCGCCCGTCTTGCGCGCGTGGGTAGCGAGGAAATGCTCGAGCAGCAGCGGAATGTCCTCCGGTCGCTCGGCCAGCCGCGGCATGTGCAGCGGCACCACGTTGAGACGATAGTAGAGATCCTCGCGGAACTCACCGTTGGCCACCAGCGCTTCGAGATTGTTGTGCGTGGCCGAGATGATACGCACGTTGACCGGGTAGCTGCGCGTCGAGCCGACCGGGCGCACTTCGAAATCCTGCAGCACGCGCAGCAGCTTGACCTGCAGGTCGAGCGGCATGTCGCCGATCTCGTCGAGAAACAGCGTGCCGTTGCTGGCGGCGAGAAACAGGCCTTCGTGCTTGTTGTTGGCGCCGGTGAATGCCCCTTTCTCATGTCCGAACAGCTCCGATTCGAGCAACTGTTCGGGGATTGCGCCGCAGTTCACGCCGATGAAGGGGTGCGCATGGCGCGGGCTCGCCTCGTGGATGGCGCGGGCCAGCACTTCCTTGCCGGTGCCGGTCTCGCCGCTGATGAACACCGTCACGTCACCCTGCGCGACGAGCTCCGCCTGTTCGAGCAGCTCCGCCATGACGTCGCTGCAATAGACCAGCGAGCGGGCGAAAGCGCGCCCGCCCTCGGGGCGGCGCGGGCGGATGTGGCGCGCGATCTCCGCCACCAGCTCATCCTTGTCGACCGGCTTGGTGAGAAACGCCGAAGTCCCCAGGTGGGTCGCCTTGACCGCGTCCGGGATCTGCGCGTGACCACTGAGCATGATGACCGGCATCAGTGCGTTGTCCTCGTGCACCCGCGCGACCAGCGTCAGTCCGTCCATGCCTTCCATGTAGAGATCGGTCACGACGAGGTCCGGCAGCGTCGTCACCAGTGCGCGCAGCGCCTCGTCACCGGAGCGGGCCGCGGTCACCTCGAACCCGGCGCCCTCCAGCCAGCGCTGCAGCAGCCCCAGCATATCGTCGTCGTCGTCGACGACGAGCACGTGCCCCTGGCCGGTGGTCGGATTGGTCTCGTCAGTCATGCATCTTCCTGCGTCTGGCGGCGAGCGCGGGCCGAGACGCCTATTCGACGGTGACCGACTTCGCCAGGTTACGCGGCTGATCGACGTCGGCCCCTTTGAGCACGGCGACGTGGTAGGCGAACAGCTGCAGGGGGATGGTATAGACGATCGGCGCGATGGCGTCGGCGACCGACGTCACGTTCAGCACCGTGATCCCCGGCTGCCGCGTCACCTCGACGGCGGAATCGGCAAAGATGTAGAGGTTGCCGCCGCGGGCGCGCACTTCTTCGAGATTGGACTTGAGCTTCTCGACGAGATCGTTGGCGGGCGCTACCGCGATCACCGGCATGTCCTCGTCGACCAGGGCGAGCGGCCCGTGCTTGAGCTCGCCGGCGGGATAGGACTCGGCGTGGATGTAGGATATTTCCTTCAGCTTGAGCGCACCCTCCATCGCGATCGGGTACATCGAGCCGCGCCCGAGGTAGAGGCTGTGGTGCTTGTGCACGAACTCCTGGGCGAGTTCGCCGATCTGGTCGTTGAGTTCGAGCACGCTGTTGATCTTGCCCGGCAGCGACTCCAGTTCCGCGACCAGGGTGCGCTCCTGCTCGGCGCTCAGCGCGCGGCGTTTGCCGAGCGCGACGACCAGCAGCATCAACGCCACCAGCTGGGTGGTGAAGGCCTTGGTCGAAGCGACACCGATCTCGGGGCCCGCGCGCGTCATCAGCACGAGCTCGGACTCACGCGTCAGCGAACTCTCGGGCACGTTACATATCGCGAGCGTGTGCGCATAGCCGCACTTGCGTGCCTGGCGCAGCGCGGCCAGCGTGTCGGCGGTCTCGCCCGACTGCGAGATGGTGACGAACAGCGTACCCTCGGTCACGACCGGCTTGCGGTAGCGAAATTCGCTCGCCACTTCGACGTTGCAAGGCACCCCGGCGAGCCCTTCCATCCAGTAGCGCGCGACGAGGCCTGCGTGGTAGCTCGTGCCGCAGGCGACGATGGTCACCGAGCGCACCTGCTCGAAGATGTCCGTAGCGGCGTGGCCGAACGCATCGTCGACCACCGTGCCGTTCTCGAGCCGGCTTTCCAGCGTTTCGGCAACGGCGCGCGCCTGGGTGAAGATCTCCTTGAGCATGAAATGGCGGTAGCCCGACTTCTCGGCGGCATCCGCGGAAAGCTCCGAGAGCGATTCCTTGCGCGTGACCGAAACCCCGTTCTCATCGAAGATCCGCACCGACTCGCGCGTCACTTCGGCGACGTCGCCCTCCTCGAGGAAGATGAAACGGTTCGTCACCGGCAGCAGCGCGAACACGTCGGAGGCGACGAAGTTCTCGCCGATGCCGAGCCCGATCACCAGCGGGCTGCCGCGTCGCGCCACCACCAGGCGCTCGCTGTCCTCGCGGCTGACCACGGCGAGCGCGTAGGCGCCCTCGAGCTCGGCGATCGTGTGTTGCACCGCAGCAAGCAGGTCCTCCCCCGCGGTCACGAAATCATGCACACGGTTGACCACCACCTCGGTATCGGTCTGCGAGTTGAAGGCATGCCCGGCCGCCTGCTGCGCCGCGCGCAGCTTGTCGTGGTTCTCGATGATGCCGTTGTGCACCAGCGCAATGGCGTCGCGGCAGACGTGCGGATGGGCGTTGGCGACCGACGGTTCGCCATGCGTCGCCCAGCGCGTGTGGGCGATGCCGAGCCCGCCCGGATGCGGGTCGCTCTCGAGCGCTTCCTCGAGCGCGCGCACCTTGCCTGCCACCCGCGCGCGGCGGATCCCCGACTCCGGCGTCACCACGGCGACGCCGGCCGAGTCGTAGCCGCGGTACTCGAGCCGTTTCAGCCCCTCGATCAGAATGGGCGCCACGTCGCGCTGCGCTACCGCACCGACAATTCCACACATAGTCGTCTCGTCTTCCCGATTGGTTGTTCGTCAGATGCCGCGGAACCGGCACGAGGCCGCGCGCCGGGCAGCACCACGGTTCTCATGGTGCCGCAGCAGGCATGAAGAATGATTATCGGCCAGAGCCTGAAAATCCCCAAAGGAATGGCGTCACGCTCCTTGCGACATCGGCCATCGCTCTCCGGCGACGGCATTGGGGCGGGTCCGCGGGCCACGCTGGAGGGTACCGGCGGCCTGCGGAAACAGCGAGATGGATTAGTGCGAATGGTCGGGGCGAGAGGATTCGAACCTCCGACCCCCTCAACCCCATTGAGGTGCGCTACCAGGCTGCGCTACGCCCCGACATGTTCAATTCGCAGTTCCCTGGACCGGACCGGCCCCGGGGTAGGGGTGGTAATGATACTGTGTTTCGCGACGCTTGAGGACCGCAATGGAATCGGTCCGGACGGCCGTGCGCGGGCCGCCGCAGCGACTTCAGCGGCGCAGGATGTCGAGGACTTCCTCGAGTTCCATGCGCAGCTGGCGCACGATCTGCTGACTCATGCTGGAGTCGGCCTTGACCTCGTCGCCGGACAGCTTCTGCCGGGCGCCGCCGATGGTGAAGCCATGCTCGTAGAGCAGACTGCGGATCTGGCGGATCAGGATGACGTCCTGGCGCTGATAATAGCGACGATTGCCGCGACGCTTGATGGGCTTGAGCTGGGGGAACTCCTGCTCCCAGTAACGGAGCACGTGCGGCTTGACCGCACACAGTTCGCTCACTTCGCCGATGGTGAAGTAGCGCTTGCCGGGAATGACGGGCAGTTCGTTATTGTTCGATGCTTCCAGCATAAGCTTCTACTCGGGCCTTCAGTTTCTGACCGGGGCGGAACGTGACGACGCGTCGGGCCGTGATCGGAATTTCCTCACCAGTCTTGGGGTTGCGCCCAGGCCGTTGATTCTTGTCGCGAAGATCGAAATTGCCGAAGCCCGACAACTTCACCTGCTGGCCCGCTTCCAGCGAGGCACGGACCTCTTCGAAGAAAGCCTCGACCAGTTCCTTGGCCTCCCGTTTGTTGAGTCCCAAATCCTCGAACAAACGCTCGGCCATCTCGGCTTTCGTCAATGCCATCGCGTTAATTCCTCAACGTCCCCCCGACCTGCTCGCGTAGCGCGGCGAGCACTCGTGTCACGGTAGCTTCGACCTCATCGTCGGTAAGAGTGCTAGAAGCGACCTGAAAAATCAAGCATAACGTGAGACTTTTTTTGTCCGAATCAATGCCTTGCCCACGATACACGTCAATCAACTGCAGGTCACGGAGCATCTCGCCCGCGCCCGTGCGGGCCGCGTCCAGACAGGCCTGGGCCGGAATCGTCGCGTCGACGACGACGTTGAGGTCGCGCCGCACGGCGGGAAACCGCGACACGGGCCGGAATTGCGGCACGCCGCGCGCGTCGTGCTCGGGCAGGTCGAGTTCGAACAGGAACAGGCCGCTCGGCACGTCGAGACGCCGTGCCAGGGCCGGGTGGAGCTTGCCGAGCCAGCCGATCTCGCGATCGTCGCTGACGATCACCGCGCTCTGCCCCGGGTGCAGAGCCGGGTGCTCCGCGGCGCGCATGGACGGCGCGACGTAGCCGCAGGCGGCGAGCAGGACCTCGACGTCGCGCTTGACGTCGAAGAAATCGGTGTCGCGCGGCGTGTCGCTCCAGTGCACCGGCTGCGCCGCGCCCAGCCTGAGACCGCCGATACGCTCCACCTGGACGGCCGCGCCGTGCCGGTCGGCGAAACTCAGGCCGAGTTCGAACAGGCGCACATCCTCCTGCTGACGGTGCAGGTTGTGGACGGCGGCATCGATCAACCCGGGCCACAGCGACGGGCGCATCACCGCCATCTCGCTCGAAATCGGGTTGGCCAGCACCGATTGCGCCGTGTCGGCGACAGGCTGGAACAGCGCCGCCTTGTGCGGCGCGATGAAGCTGTAGGTGATGGCCTCGAAATAGCCCCGGCTGAGCAGCGTACCGCGCACTTCGTGCTCGATGCGGGTGCGCGCGGGAACCGCGGCCGGACGCCCCGCCCCGGCCGGCAGTCGCGTGGGGATGGCATCGTAGCCCTCGATGCGCGCCACTTCTTCGACCAGGTCCGCCTCGAGCGTAAGATCGAAGCGGAACGGCGGCGGCACCACCTGCCACACGGCGGGGTCGCGGTCGTCGACATCGAGCCCCAGCGCAACGAGGATCTGCGCCGCGCGGGCGGCCGGAATGTCGGTGCCGAGCAGTCGGTTGACCGCTTCCGGACGGAACCGGATGGCGTCTCGCGCCGGCACGTGCGGCAGGCTCTCGACGACGGTCGTCGGGCCCGGCTCACCGCCGCAAATCGCCATCAGCAGGGCCGTCGCACGCTCCACCGCGCGTTCCTGCCCGCTCGGATCGACGCCGCGCTCGAAACGCGTCGAGGCATCGGTCTGCATGCGGTAGTGGCGCGCCACGCCAGCCAGCCGGACCGGGTCGAAATAGGCGCTTTCGAGGAAGATGTCGACGCTCTCGCGGGTCACCCCGCTGAGCTCGCCGCCCATCACGCCGGCGAGCGCCACCGGCGCCGCGGCATCGGCAATGACCAGCGTGCCGGCCTCGAGCGTGACCGTCTCGCCATCCAGCAGCAGCAGCGTCTCGCCCGCGGCGGCCGGTCGGACCACGATGCGCTCGCGCAGCCGGTTGAGGTCGAACGCGTGCATCGGCTGACCCAGCTCGAGCATGACGTAGTTGGTCACGTCGACGACCGGGTGGATGGCGCGAACGCCGGCGCGGCGCAGGCGTTCGCGCATCCATGACGGCGTGAGCGCGTTGGCGTCGATACCGCGCAACACGCGACCGGCGTAGCGCGCGCAGGCCTCCGGCGCGGCCAGCTCCACGGACAGCAGCGCATCGTTGACCGGCGTCACCGCCGCGGACGCCGGCTCCTCGAACGGTGAGCCGGTCAGCACGGCGAGGTCGCGCGCAATGCCGAGCACGCTGAAGCAGTCGCCACGATTGGGGGTGAGCCCGATGTCGAACACGACGTCGTCGAGCCGCAGGTAATCCGCCACCGCGGCGCCGGCCGGCGCATCCGCGCCGAGTTCGAGGAGCCCGCCGGCGTCTTCGCCCAGGCCCAGCTCGGCTGCCGAACACAGCATGCCGGCCGAGCTGACGCCGCGGATCTCGGCCTGTTCGATGCGCTGTCCGCCGGGCAGCGTGGTGCCCGGCGGCGCCCACGCCGCGCGCAGACCGGCACGCACGTTGGGCGCGCCACAGACCACCACGTGCTCGCCCTGTGCGTCGAACACCGTGCACACGGCAAGACGCTCGGCATCGGCGTGACGCGCGACGCCGCGCACCTCGACCACGCGCACGCCATCGAGTGGCGGGCCGGCCGGCGCGGTGTCATCGACCTCGAGCCCGGCGAGCGTCAGGGCATCGGCGATCTGCGCGTGGTCGATCGCTGGATCGACCCACTCGCGCAACCATTCTTCGTTGATTTTCATGAGCTTACGGCCTGTCGGCGTCAGACACCGAACTGGCGCAGGAACTGGATGTCGTTTTCGTAGAACAGGCGCAGATCCGAGATGCCGTAGCGCAGCATGGCGAGACGCTCGACCCCCAGCCCGAAGGCGAAGCCGCTGTAACGCTCGGCGTCCATGCCGACGTTGGTCAGCACGTTCGGATGCACCATGCCGCAGCCCATGACCTCGAGCCAGTCGCTCACGCCATGCGCCGAGACCAGCTTGATGTCGACTTCCATCGACGGCTCGGTGAACGGGAAATAGGACGGCCGGTAGCGGGTCTGCAGGTCGTCACGCTCGAAGAAGTCGCGCAGGAAAGCGTCGAGCACGCCTTTCAGTTCGGCCATGGTGACGTGCTCGTCGATCAGCAGTCCCTCGACCTGGTGGAACATCGGCGAGTGCGTCTGATCGTAATCGCAGCGATACACGCGGCCCGGCGCGATGATGCGCAGCGGCGGCGACGAGGCCTGCATGACGCGGATCTGCACCGGCGAGGTGTGCGTGCGCAGCAGGCGTCCGTCTGCGAGGTAGAACGTATCGTGCATCGCGCGCGCGGGATGGTGCGCCGGGATATTGAGCGCCTCGAAGTTGTGGTAGTCGTCCTCGATCTCGGGGCCGCGTGCGACGTCGAAACCGGCGTGGGCGAAAATCGCCTCGATGCGCGCCATGGTCAGGCTGACGGGATGGGCACTGCCTGGTCGGGTACCGCGGCCGGGCAAAGTGACATCGACACGTTCGTCGGCGAGGGCCTCGGCCAGGGCGGCGTCCTCGAGCGCGGCGCGGCGTGCCTCGATGGCCGCGGCGACGCGCTCCTTGGCCGCGTTGATGGCCTGTCCGGCGGCCGGCCGCTCGGCCGGCGGCAGCTTGCCGAGGCGCTTGAGCTGCTCGGTCAGGCGGCCCTTCTTGCCGAGGAAGCGGACCCGCACCTCGTCGAGCGCGGCCAAGTTCGCGGCGCCGGCAGCAGCCTGCTCGGCCTCCGACACGATGGCTTGGGTATCAGTGCTCATGCGAACTTCCCGGCAGCCAGAACGCACGCGCGGGGAGAGGCAGCGCCCATCCCCGCGCGAATGTTGCCAGTGATGAGCCGGCGTCAGCCGGCGAGCGCTGCCTTGGAACGCTCGGCCAGTGCGCTGAACGCGGTGCGATCGTTGACGGCCAGGTCGGCCAGCACCTTGCGGTCGACCTCGCAGCCGGCACGCAGCAGGCCGTTCATGAAGCGCGAGTAGCTCATGCCGCATTCACGCGCGGCGGCGTTGATGCGTGCGATCCACAGGGCGCGGAACTGGCGCTTGCGCTGGCGGCGGTCACGGTAGGCGTATTGCCCGGCCTTGATCACCGCCTGCTTGGCGACGCGGAAAACGTTCTTGCGGCGGCCGCTGTAGCCCTTGGCCCGGCGGATCACCTTCTTGTGGCGGGCGTGCGCCTGCACGCCGCGTTTGACTCGTGCCATTGCTCTAGGTCCTTCGCTAGCTTCGGTTCAGTTCGGGCTCACAGCCCGGGCAGCATCTGGCGCACGGCGGCTTCGTCGGCATGCGCAATCAACGTGCCGTGGCGCAGCTGGCGCTTACGCTTGGGGCTTTTCTTGGTCAGGATGTGGTTCTTGAACGACTGGCGTCGCTTGAACCGCCCCGTTCCCGTCTTCGCGAACCGTTTTGCGGCCCCGCGGTTGGTCTTCACCTTGGGCATGTCGATTCTCCAAATGAGCGTGATGCCGGCGCTGGCGGTCGCCCGCCACGCGGCGTTGCGACGCGCGGGGCCCTCCCGGCGTCACCGTGATTTTGCTGTTGTGCCCCGCACCGGCGGGGCTTGCCCGTCGGCTCGCTGCGGGCGGGCCGCTAAGCAGTTCGCTTGGGCGCGATGACCATCACCATCTGGCGCCCTTCAAGCTTGGGAAACTGCTCGACGGCGCCCAGTTCGTCGAGATCCTCTTCGACCCGCTTCAACATCTGCGCACCGAGTTCCTGGTGCGCCATCTCGCGTCCGCGAAAGCGCAGGGTCACCTTGACCTTGTCGCCGCTCTCGAGAAAGCGCTTCAGGTTGCGCAGCTTGATCTGGTAGTCACCCTCGTCGGTTCCCGGACGGAACTTGATTTCCTTGACCTGGATCTGTTTCTGCTTGCGCTTTGCGGCGTGTCGCTTCTTGTTCTGATCGAACAGGAACCTGCCGAAATCCATCACCCGGCACACCGGTGGCTCCGGATTGGGTACGATTTCGACGAGATCCAGCCCCGCGGCGGTGGCGTGCTCGCGCGCCTGTTCGATGGGAACGACACCGAGATTCTCGCCATCTTCCGCGATCAGGCGAACTTGTGACGCGTGAATATCGCCGTTAACGCGATTCTTTTTATCGGCGGCTATGCCTCAATCCTCCAAAATAGATAGGCCGCGCTGCACGATTTCAGTGCGGAGCGTCCCGGCGAAGTCCTCCAGGGACATCGTGCCGAGATCCTCACCGCTGCGCGCACGCACGGCCACCGTTCGATTTTCCATTTCGCGCTCGCCAACGACGAGCAGAAACGGGATCCGTTGCAGGGTATGCTCGCGGATCTTAAGCCCGATCTTCTCGTTTCTCAAGTCCGCCGTGACCCGGAAGCCTTGATTTTTCAAGGTTTCCGTAACTTCGGCCGCGTACGGCGCGTGCTTCTCGGTAATGCTGAGCGCAACCGCCTGCAGCGGCGCCAGCCAGGCCGGGAAGCGCCCGGCGTGCTGTTCGATGAGAATTCCGATGAAACGCTCGAGCGAACCCAGTATGGCGCGGTGAATCATGACCGGCACGCGGCGCTCGCCATCATCGGCGACGAAGCGCGCGCCGAGGCGATCCGGCATGGAGAAATCGACCTGGACCGTACCGCACTGCCAGGTGCGCCCGATGCAGTCTTTGAGCGTGAACTCGATCTTGGGGCCGTAGAATGCCCCCTCGCCCGGCTGCACGCGGAATTCCAGGCCCTTGTTCTCGAGCGCGAGGGCCAGCGCCGACTCCGCCTTGTCCCACAGCTCGTCGGCGCCGACGCGCTGTTCGGGGCGCAGTGACAAGGCCACCTCGATGTGCTCGAAGCCGAAATCCCGGTAGACCTTGAAGGTCATGTCGATGAGGCGGCTGACCTCGCTCTGCAACGCGTCTTCATCGCAGAAGATATGCGCATCGTCCTGGGTGAAACGGCGCGCGCGCAACAGGCCATGCAGCGTGCCCGAGGGCTCGTTGCGATGCACGATACCGAACTCGGCGATACGGAACGGCAGGTCACGGTAGCTGCGCAGCTCGTTGTTGAACAACTGCACGTGGCCGGGGCAGTTCATCGGCTTGATGGCGTACTCGCGATGCTCTGAGTGCGTCGCGAAGATCATGTCGTGGAACTTGTCCCAGTGACCGGAGCGCTCCCACAACGTGCGGTCGAGCACCTGTGGCGTGTGCACCTCGCGATAATCGGCATAGCAGACCTCGCGGATGTAATCCTCGACGAGCCGGTAGAGCGTCCAGCCCTTCTCGTGCCAGAACACCATGCCCGGCGCTTCTTCCTGGAAGTGGAACAGGTCGAGACTGCGGCCGAGCTTGCGGTGATCGCGCTTCTCGGCCTCCTCGAGCCGGTGCAGGTAGTCTTCGAGATCCTGCTTGCTCGCCCAGGCCGTGCCGTAGATGCGTTGGAGCATCTCGTTGTCGGAGTCACCGCGCCAGTAAGCCCCCGCGATCTTGGTCAGCTTGAAGGCCTTCAGCTTGCCGGTGTCGGGCACGTGCGGCCCGCGGCAGAGATCGATGAAGTCATCCTGGCGATACAGCGAGATGTTCTCGTTGGCCGGGATCGAGGCGATGATCTCGGCCTTGTACTCTTCGCCCATGTCGCGAAAGAAGCTCACCGCGTCGTCGCGCTCCATCAGCGAACGCTCGACCGGGATCGCGGCCTTGGCGAGCTCGCCCATCTTCTTCTCGATGGCGGCGAGGTCATCGGGGGTGAACGAGCGCTCGTAGGCGAAATCGTAGTAGAAGCCGTTCTCGATGACCGGCCCGATGGTGACCTGCGCGCCGGGGAACAGGCTCTTGACCGCATGCGCGAGCAGGTGCGCGGTGCTGTGCCGGAGGATTTCCACGCCGGCTTCGTCGCGCGCGGTGATGATGGCCAGTTCGCAGTCGTTCTCGATACGGTGACTGGTATCCACCTCGCGGCCGTCGACCCGTCCGGCGAGGGCGGCCTTGGCAAGACCGGATCCGATCGACGCGGCGACCTCGGCGACGGTCACGGGCGCATCGAACTGCTTCTTGCTGCCATCAGGAAGAGTGATTTCAGGCATCTCGGGAACCGCGATGTTGGGTCGGCCACGTGACGACACGATGACAGGCAGGCCTGCCTGTGCGCCGCGTCCGGCAGGGAGGCGGCATCCGGTGGCTCATCGCTTACAGCCCGTAGCGGAAGTTGGTAGGCGCGATTGGATTCGAACCAACGACCCCCACCATGTCAAGGTGGTGCTCTAACCAGCTGAGCTACGCGCCTGTCGGAAACTGCTTCTCCCGGCACCCGCCGTGCAGGGCTGACGTCCCGAGGGGCGGCAAGCATACACAATTCAATCGTCGCCTGCCATACCCTCAGGCGAGAGATTCCTGCACGCCGGCATCGCTTTCGGCAGGCGCCGTAGCGGCGTGATCGCGTGCCAGCAGCAGGTAGAAAGCCGGCACCACGAAGAGCGTGAAAAACGTGCCGATACCGAGCCCGCTGGCGATCACGAGACCGATGTGAAAACGGCTCACCGCGCCCGGCCCGCTCGCCGACAGCAGCGGGATCATGGCGACCACCATGGCGACGGTCGTCATCAGGATCGGACGCAGGCGAATGCGCGCCGCCTCTTCCACCGCGGCGCGTTTCGACAGGCCGCGGCCGATCTGCACCTGGTTGGCGAACTCGACGATGAGGATACCGTTCTTGGTGATCACGCCGATCAACGTGATCAGGCCGACCTGGGTATAGATGTTGAGCGTGGCGAAGCCGAACACGATGAAGATCAGCGCGCCGGCGATCGACATCGGCACCGACATCAGGATGATCAGCGGGTCGCGCCAGCTCTCGAACTGCGCGGCGAGCACCAGGTAGATGATCACCAGGGCGACGAAGAAGGTCGTCACCAGCGCGCTGCCCTGCTGGGTGTACTGGCGCGACTCGCCGGCATAATCCCAGGAAAACTCGCGCGGCAGCAGGTCGGTGGCGGCCTGTTCGAGGTAACCGATGGCGTCGCCCATGGTCACGCCCGGGGCCGGCAGCCCTTCGATGACCACCGCGTTGAGCTGCTGGAACTGCAGCCGTTCGCTCGGCTCCACGGTCTGCTCGAAAGTCACCACCGAGGACAGCGGGACCAGCTCACCGGCGCCGGTGCGCACGTAGTAATCGTCGAGCATGCGCTCGTTGGCGCGGAACGCGCGCTCGACCTGCGGAATGACCTTGTAGCTGCGCCCCTCGAAATTGAACCAGTTGACATGGTTGCCGCCGAGCAGCGTGGCGAGTTCCTGGCCGAGCTCGTCCATGCGGATACCGAGCAGGCCGGCGCGGTCACGGTCGATGCGAATGATCGCCTTGGGCCGGTTGAACTCCACCGATTTCTGCAGAAACCCGAAGCGCCCGCTTTGCATGGCCGCGCCGATGAGTTCGTCGGCGGCGGCGTCGAGCGCTTCGTCCGAGGCCGGCGAGGTCAGCACGAACTGCACCGGCAGCCCGCGCCCCGGGCTCGGCAGGCTGGGCCGCGGGAAGGTCGAGACCTGGAAACCGGTAATGCTCCCGACCTTGCCCTGCAGTTCGTTCTGGATCTCCCACTGCGCGCGTTCACGTTCGGAGGTCGGCGGCATCTTGAACCCGGCGAAGACCTGGTTCCGGGCGTTGCCGAAGCCGAGCATCATGAAGCTCTCCTTGTACTCCGGGAACGTCTCGAACAGCGCGATCAAGCGCTTGGCGTAGACCTCGTCGTAGTCGATGGTCGCGGTCTGCGGCGCGCGCGCGATCGTGTAGATGATGCTCTGATCCTCGACCGGCGCGAGCTCGCTCTGGCTCATCGTGAACATGAAGTAAATGAGTACCAGTACGGCGACGCCGAACACCGCGATGACCGAGGTGAAATCGAGAAAGCGGTGCAGCACGGCCTTGTAGGCGTCGGCGAGCGCGTTGAAGAAACGTTCGACGAGCCGCTCGAACGGCCCCGGCTCGCCGGCCTTGAAGACCCGCGAGCAGAGCATCGGCGAGAGCGTCAGCGCGACCACGCCCGAGATCAGCACAGCGCCCGCGAGTGCGAAGGCGAACTCGGTGAACAACGTACCGACCAGCCCGCCCATGAAGCCGATCGGCGCATACACCGCGACCAGCGTGGTGGTCATCGCGATGATCGGCAGCGTCAGCTGGCGCGCGCCGATCAGCGCCGCCTCGAGCGGCGCCCGGCCCTTTTCCATGTGCCGGTGGATGTTCTCGGCGACGACGATGGCGTCGTCGACGACCAGGCCGATGGCGAGCACCATCGCGAGCAGCGTGAGCAGGTTGATCGAAAACCCCATCAGCAGCATCAGGAAGGCGCCGCCGATCAGCGACAACGGCAGCGCTACGGCCGGGATCAATGCGGCCCGCGCCGAGCCCAGCGTGAGCAGGATCACCGCGAGCACGATGACGATGGCCTCGCCCAGGGTCGCGAAGACCTCGTCGATCGACTCCTGGATGAACTCGCTCGCGTCGTAGGGCACGAACACGTGCATGCCGGCCGGCATCTGCGCGCGTACTTCCTCCAGCTCGACGCGCACGCGCTTGGCGACATCGAGCGGATTCGCGCCCGGGGTCGGCGTGATGCCGATGTACATCGCCAGCTCGCCGTTGTACCAGGCGACCGACTCGTAGTCGTCGGCGCCGAGTTCGAGACGGGCGACGTCCTCGAGGCGCACGATGACGTCGTTCTCCTCGCGCACCACGAGCTGGCGGAACTCGCTGACGCGCGAGATATCGGTGGTCGCGCTCAGGTCGACTGCGACGTACTCGCCCTTCGTCTCACCCGCACCCGAGAGGTAGTTGTTGGCAAGCAACGCGCGGCGCACGTCCGCCGCGGTGACGTTCATCGCCGCCATGCGCCGCGGGTCGAGCCAGACGCGCATGGCATAGGTCTTGTGGCCGAACAGGCTTGCCTTGGCGACGCCCGGAATCGCCTGCAGCTGCGGGCGCACCACGCGGATGAGGTAGTCGGTCATCTCCGGCGGCGACATCGTCTCGGAGCGGAACGCGAGATACATCAGCGCCAGCGGGTTGCCGGTCTGCGAGTCGATGACCGGGTCGTTGGCCTCCTCGGGCAGCACGTTGCGCTGGCTCGCGACCTTGGCCTGGATCTCGGCGACCGCGGCATTGGGATCGTAGTTGAGCTTCATGAACACCTCGATGGTCGAGATGCCCTGGCGCGAGGTCGCCTTCATGAAATCGATCCCATCGGCCTCGGCGATGGCCTGCTGCAGCGGCGTGGTGATGAAGCCCTTGACCAGCTCGCTGCTCGCTCCCGGGTAGGTCGTGGTGACCGTGACCAGGGTGTCCTCGGTCTTCGGGTACTGGCGCAGCTCGAGTGACTGGATCGAGCGCAGGCCCAGCACGAGGATCATCAGGCTGACCACGCTCGCCAGGACCGGGCGGCGTATGAAGAGATCGGTGAGGCTCACGTGCCCGCGCCACCGGCCGCCGCGTCAGGCGCGTCGCCGACCTGCCCGGTGAGCGTCTCGGTGATCTCGACCGGCATACCGTTGCGCAGCTTGTTCTGCCCGACCGCCACGACCCGGTCGTCACGCTCGAGTCCCGCCGTGATTTCGATGTAGCCTTCGTGCACCTCGCCGGTCTGCACCTGGCGCCGCTCCACGCTGGTCTGGCCGTCCTGCTCGATGACGACGTAGACGGTATTGCCGTAGGGGCTGTAGGTCACGGCGGTCTCCGGCAGGGCCAGTACCGGACGCGCTGCCTCCTGCACCGTCGCCACCTCGGCGAACATGCCGGGACGCAGGCGGTGATCCGCATTTGGCAGCGTGGCGCGGATGCGCACGTTGCGTGTTGCCGGGTCGATACCCGGATCGAACGCGGTGATGCGCCCGTGGAACGTTTCTTCCGGGTAGGCCGGCACCGTCACCTCGACCGTCTGACCGACGGCGAGACGGCTCAACAGGTGTTCGGGCAACGCGTAGTCGACGTGAATCGGATCGAGCGCCTGCAGCGGTACGATCGGGTCGCCGGGTTCGAGGTAGGTACCGAGATCGACCATGCGGATGCCGAGTACGCCGTCGAACGGGACGTAGACCTGCTTGCGCTCGATGAACGCGCGCTTGGCCTTAAGCGCGGCTTCGGCTTCGTCGCGGGCGGCACGCGCGGCATCGTAATCCGATTGTGAGACCTGGCGCTCCGCCAGCAGGCGCTTGGCGCGCTCGTACTGCACCTCGCGCAGGTCGAGCGCCGCCTCCAGGCCTTCGAGCTCGGCCATCTGTATGCCGACGTCCTGGCTCAGCAACACCTGCCCGCGCTTGACCACCTGGCCGGATTCGAAGCTGATGTCGACCACCGTGCCGGGCAACGGTGCGGTGACGTCGATACCCTGGTCGGCCGCCAGCGTACCGACGGCAAACAGGCTCTGGCGCCAGGCGTCGGCATTGACCGAGGCCACGCTGACGGCGGCCGGCGGCATGCTGCGTTCGCTCATCGCGGCGAGCTCGGCGGCCTTCTTCTGTTTGAGCGCGATAATCGCGCCGGCGCACAGACCGACCACGAGCACGACCAGCAGCGCGCGGGTGAGGAATCGGATCATCTCACGGAATCTCTGAATAAGTCTGGGCCGCGCAGTTTGTGTCCGCGCTGTTCGAGTTCAAGGCGCGAAGCGCACGTAATAGCGGGCAGTTGCGAAGATTCGCAACGCGGAAATCGGACGGCGCGGGCGCAAGATGCCGGGTCATGACTTGTTCGGAGGTTCCTCGAGATTATATCCGCGGCGCGCTCACCCGGCGGTCGCCGGCATTGCCAGCACGTCGGCCTTGAGCGTGGCGATCTCGTCACGCAGCCGCGCCGCATCCTCGAACTCGAGATCGCGCGCATGGCGGTACATGCGTTCCTCGAGCTGGCGCACCTTCTTCATCACCGCTTCCTCCGACATGCCGCGATACTCGGCGCGCTGCTCGGCCGCACGGGCCTGGCGCCGCGAGCTCCCCGCACCGGGGATGTGCGCGCCCTCCATGACGTCCGCGACCTGCTTGACGATACCTTGCGGGGTGATGCCGTGCTCCACATTGAAAGCCAACTGCACTTCACGCCGGCGCTCCATCTCGCCGAGCGCGCGCTCCATCGAGCCGGTGACCTGGTCGGCGTACATGATGGCGCGCCCGCCAAGATTGCGCGCGGCGCGACCGACGGTCTGGATCAGCGAGCGGTCGGAGCGCAGGAAGCCTTCCTTGTCGGCATCGAGGATAGCGACGAGGGAAACCTCGGGGATGTCGAGACCTTCACGCAGCAGGTTGATGCCGACCAGCACGTCGAATTCGCCGAGACGCAGGTCACGGATGATCTCGACCCGCTCGACCGTGTCGATATCGGAGTGGAGATAGCGCACGCGCACGCCGTGCTCGGCAAGGTAGTCGGTCAGGTCCTCCGCCATACGCTTGGTCAGCGTGGTGACGAGCACGCGTTCAGCGCGCTCGACGCAGCCGCCGATCTCCGACAGCAGGTCGTCGACCTGGGTACCGGCCGGGCGCACTTCGACCGGCGGGTCGACCAGCCCGGTCGGACGCACCACGAGTTCGACCACCTGGCCCGCGAGCTTTTGCTCGTACGGGCCGGGCGTGGCCGAGACGAAAATCATCGGCGGCGCCATCTGCTCCCATTCCTCGAATTTCAAGGGACGGTTGTCGAGCGCGGACGGCAGGCGGAAACCATACTCGACGAGGTTCTCCTTGCGCGAGCGATCGCCGCGGTACATGCCGCCGAGCTGGGGAATCGTCACGTGGCTCTCATCGACCACCAGCATGGCATCGCGCGGCAGGTACTCGAACAGCGTTGCCGGCGGCTCGCCGGAAGCACGTCCGGAGAGATGGCGGCTGTAGTTCTCGATGCCGTTGCAGTAGCCGATCTCCTGCATCATCTCGAGATCGAAGCGCGTGCGCTGTTCGAGCCGCTGCGCCTCGACCAGCTTGTTCGAGTCACGTAGCTGCTCGAGCCGCTCGGCGAGTTCTTCCTTGATCGTGCCGATGGCGCGCAGCACTGTCTCGCGCGTCGTCACGTAATGCGACTTGGGATAGATGGTGAAACGGGGCAGCTTGCGCACGACCTCACCGGTCAGCGGGTCGAACGCGCTCAGCGCCTCGACCTCGTCGTCGAACAGCTCGACGCGCAGCGCATCACGCTCTGACTCGGCCGGGAAGATGTCGATGATTTCGCCGCGCACGCGGTAGGTGCCGCGCTCGAGGGCATAGTCGTTGCGCTTGTACTGCAGGTCGGCGAGCCGGCGCAGGATGGCGCGCTGATCGATGATGTCGCCGCGGCTGAGATGCAGCACCATCGAATGGTACTCGCCCGGCTCGCCCAGGCCATAGATGGCCGAGACCGTGGCGACGATGATGGTATCGCGCCGCTCGAGCAGGGCCTTGGTCGCCGACAGGCGCATCTGCTCGATGTGGTCGTTGATCGAAGCGTCCTTCTCGATATACGTGTCGGAGGCCGGCACGTAGGCCTCCGGCTGGTAGTAATCGTAGTAGGAGACGAAGTACTCGACGGCGTTATGCGGGAAGAAGTCGCGCATCTCGCCGTAAAGCTGCGCGGCGAGGGTCTTGTTCGGCGCCAGCACCAGCGTCGGGCGCTGCACGCTCTGAATGACGTTGGCGATGGTGAAGGTCTTACCCGAACCGGTCACGCCGAGCAGGGTCTGGTGATAGAGCCCGGCGTCGATGCCTTCGAGCAGGCTCGCGATCGCCTCGGGCTGACCGCCCGCGGGCTCGAATCGGGAGACCAGCTGAAAATGTCGGCTCATGGTCGCAGTATTGGCGAACAGTTGCGCAAACGGGCCGCTTGCGGGCGAAAAACGTTGCCGTATAGTACACGACCGCCCGCGCGCGGACGCGGGGTCAACGGAGCCCGGCGCCCTTGGGTATCAAGCCCTCTCATCGTCTTCAAAGCATCAAGTCCTCTTTCCTTTCGAGCCTGCGCGAGCGCGCCGCGGCGCTCGCCGCGAGCGGCCGCGACATCGTCGATCTGAGTCGCGTCGAGTGCATCCCCGCCTGCGCACATAGCGGCGTGCCCGGTGACGAGACGGCCGCCCCCCGCTCGTCACGTGCGGGCTGCGACCGGCCAGACCTGGCGGCGCTGCGCGAGGCACTGTGCGATAAGTTCGAGCGCGACAACGACCTCAGGTTCCCGCCGGCGCAGATCCTGGTCTCGCGCGGCGCCCGCACGATGGTGCACGCGCTGATGCAGGCACTGCTCAACGACGACGACGAGGTGGTCGTCCCCGCGCCCTACTGGCATGCCTACCCCGATCTCGTGCGGCTCGCCGGCGGCGAGCCCGTGATCGTGCGCACCGTGGCGCGCCGCGACTACCGCATGACACCCGAGCAGCTGCATGGCGCGCTCGGACCGCGCTCG
>Ga0180436_10000073_pt1 | contig 103296 bp, 90 predicted proteins | sample SS_ome_2_FD_132434 | JGI IMG/M metagenome (GOLD analysis project Ga0180436, IMG submission 132434) | Hypersaline lake sediment archaeal communities from the Salton Sea, California, USA - SS_3_S_2 metaG | ecosystem: Environmental > Aquatic > Non-marine Saline and Alkaline > Hypersaline >...
CTTTTTGATATATTCGTAATCTTCTTCACTGCCTGAGTGAATGAAGACATCTTTAGGATTACAAAGCTCGATTCTGCTTGCAATCTTGTTTAAGATATCAGCATTGCTGATCAGTTTGATTTTTTCTTGGCTTTTTTCATCACATTTGGATAGGATGAGTTCAAGTGCTTTGTTTTCTGACATTTTCATTCTCCTTCTATTTTCGTTTAAATCCGCGACATTATATCACTTTTACTATTTTATAGGCTTCCTTGACTGTCTCAACGGGATATACATTGTTTCCGTACGCTGCTGTCTCTACAGTTGTTCTGATAGATGAAAAATACGGGCTGTCCTTCCTGATTTCACTCCATTTAAAAAATTGTTTTGTTGACATTTGTTTCCTCCTTATAAATGTTCAATATTTATTAGCTTTTTTAACCGAAGTTGACCTTCGAATTTTGTCTTATAAAAGCTTTTATGTTCTTAAAATGAGATAAAAAAACAGAGCTAAACATACAAATTAGCCTCTATTATTAATTATTCTACGTTTAACCTTTATTTCCTTTAATTTATTATTATTTTCTCCCTATGTCAAGCTGTTTATCAAAGATATAAAATCTTTTTTTTCGAGTTCTTCTGCCCTTGCATTCTCCTTGATATGGTTTTGCAAAAGCGCTTTTGCAATTTTCCCGCGTTCATAGCCTGCTTTTTTTAAGTTATTCATAACGGTTTTCCGCTTCATAGCGAAACATTCTCTTACAAATCCGATAAATTTATCCGCTTCAACATCCCTCTTTTTTTCAATCTCAATACTCACAACAGCTGAGTCCACGTCCGGTCTCGGTAAAAAACAGTTCCCGGAGACTATTGTTTCAACCTTCGCTTTTCCGAAATACTCGACAATTACACTAAGCGCTCCGTAATCGCTCGTTTTTGGTTTTGCACAAAGCCTTGATGCAACCTCTTTTTGAACCATAACCACAATTCGTACAATATTAATATTTGCTTTAAGAAATTTCATTATACATGCTGAGGTTATATAATAAGGAAGATTCGCAGCAAGTATGATTTCATCTTTCCCAAATTCTTCACTGCATATATCTTCAATATTAACATCCAAAACGTCTGCGTTTATAACTTTAAAATTTTTTCTGTCTGAAAACTCTTTATCGAGATATGAGTAAAACCCCTTATCTATTTCCACAGCGACCAGCTTTTTTGAATCAACTAAAAGATGACTCGTCAACGCACCAAGCCCAGGACCAATCTCGATTAGATTCATATCCTTCGGTTTTGCGATTCTGATAATTTTCTTCACGATATTTTCGTCGATCAAAAAATTCTGCCCAAATTTCTTAAGCGGCGAAAAACCTCTTTCTTCAAGAATTTGTTTGATATATTTCGGTGATGTGTATTTCATCATAATTCCTTTTCACATATTTTCTTTTTGATTATAATCCATAAAGCAAAAAAAAGAAAAGAGAAATTTCTTTCTCTTTTCTTTTCGTTAGGTTAAACATATATTTAATCGGAGGAATCAGTGTCGTATTTAGCTATACCTGTTTTTACCACTCTGTCTATCGGCCTTTTTATTATCTCATCATCAAGCTTTACTTGAGAAACAAGTAATCCATTTTTATACGTCAGTTTGAGTCTGATCAGCTTCGCGCCCTTTTCTCCCTCGGAAACTACTTGTGTACTACCTTCTTGCAGCTCCGACGTCTCACTCTCAAAAGTCTCAAAATCGACATCAACAATCTTTTCGATGATTTTCGTCGAAACCTTTATAACCCAGGCTTCATCAATGCTTTCGATATTCGTGTATGCACTCGGTACAATCTTGTCATCATCATCGATTTCAAGCCCTGCTTTTTTGATTGCATCCATTACCGTACCGCTTGTCATCAAGACCTCGTATTTCTCTCTTCCGTAATGAATGGTTATGATTTTTGTCGGTTTTTCTTCTGATGCAACTACTGCGGTCTCCTCTGCTCTGGTTAAGGAGAACACCAGAGCAACCCCAAAGACCACAATAAAACTTAATAAAAGGGGTAATATATATTTTAATGAAGGTACTGTTTTTCTCTTTTTTACCGGTGTTTTATAAGACAGATTGCGCCGTTTAGGGACTCTTTTCAAGAAACCTATTGTCTTTGGTCTGAGTCTCTTTTTTTTAGAAAGCCTTTTTCTTTTCTTAGGTCTAACGGTATATCTTTTTCTTGCTTTCGCACGATCAAGACTGTCGAACCTGTCTTTTCCGTTCATATGTTTTTTTATTACCGCTGTAACATAATTATATACCTTTTTTATAGCTTTGTCAAACATTTGTAATAAATTCGTTATAATTTTTTTAGCTTTAAATTTTCTTTACTTTAAGGCAAAACGCAAAGTATAATGTGTTTAGTGTTTAAGATATTATTTGCAAAATCATTATTTTTGAGGCGTATAAAAAATTGAAAAAATCATCGATGACAAAAAAACTTATCATGCTTTTCTTACTAATAATTCTTCTTGTTTTTACGGGCTGTGAATCCACCAGCCCCGCAAAAGTTGCGGAAAACTTCTTGGATGCTATTTCGAGCAATGATTTCGAGAAGGCATATAGCTATATTTGGCCCTACGATACAGATTCCTTGAGTGAGAAGGCTTTTATAGATAAATATGAAGCGATTTTCTCCGCTTTGACCATCGAGAAGGTTGAAGTTTACGATACTTTCGTTACCACCGATTCTTTTGGAACAACTTATACTTATTCTGCAACATACCACACAAGCGAATATGGCGACTATTCCTACGACTTTTCTATGGAGTTAAAAACCTTGGATTCCACAGTCTATGTGGACTGGAACCAAAACCTCATCTTTCCCTTTATGAATTATGAGGATAAGCTTTTTGTCGAGACTCTGAAAGCTTCCAGGGGAGAGATATTCAGCTCAAACGGAGAGCTTCTGGCACAAAACGATTTTGGTCTTGCGGTCTTTATGGATGTCAGTAAAATTAAGAATATATTGCGAGTTAGCGGTGAACTTTCATCTATGCTGAAAGTTTCCCAGACAGATATTATCGAAGTTTTCAACAACACACATGCTATCAACCAAGATCTTGGGAAAAACAATGTCGGCATCATCGGTACTTATCCTTTGGACGAGTTTTCGGAAGAAGAAAAAGCTTTTCTTTTGAGTTTTGATGGTATAGGAATAGACTCTGAAACTTTCGCACCTATACGTCACTATCCTTATAAAGAATATACGTCCCATATCGTCGGGTATCTAGGTCCAATCACTCCGGAGTATTTGGAGGCTCACCCTGACAGCGGGTATAATATCGATTCTTTGGTCGGCAAAACAGGCTTAGAATCAAAGTACGAGGATACTCTTCGCGGAAAGAACGGAAAAATCATCTATATTTCTGACAAATGGGGGAACAGAAAAGAAGTCCTTTATGAAGATCCTGCAGAAGAGGGGATGGATCTCATCCTCACAATCGATTTGGCTTTACAACAGAGAGCGTTCGATTTAATGTCCGATAATGTATATAAAGAACAAAACGGTGTTGTAATCGTGATGGATGCGAAAACAGGAGCTGTCGAAGCGATGTGTTCTTATCCTTCGTTTGACAACAACCTCTTTTCCTTTCCAATCTCTGCGGATGTATGGGAAGAGTTAATCAGCGAGGAAGCAAATCAACCGCTCTATGACAGAGCCGCACAAGGCCTGTATCCGCCGGGTTCGCTTCTAAAGCCCTTCACAATAGTTCCTTCTTTGGAGCAAAATGTATTAAATAAATATTCCGCTTTTGACGGAACGATAATAAACAACCAATGGCTTCCGAGCAGGAGAGATTGGAATTCGCCTCCTATAACAAGAGTTATCGCTACCGCAAGCCCTCTAACCCTTGAAAACGCGATGATCTACTCCGATAACATCTATTTCGCATGGGCTGCTTTGAAGCTTGGGGCCGACGGAATGATAGACTATTTAACAAGAATCGGCTTCGAATCGCCTTTCGAGTTCGATGTTGCTGCAAAGACCTCAAACATCCTAAATGAAGGCTCGGATGCCTACCCTCGCTTGTTGGCGGATATGGGATACGGTCAAGGGGAACTCTTGATTTCCCCAATCCAGATGGCAAGTCTTTTCAGCGCATATGCAAACGGCTCAGGGGATTCCATAAAGCCAACTCTTATCAAGGAGATAAAGCAAACACAAGGCAACAAACACGTATTAATTAAAACACTAACTCCAACGATAGAAGTGCATGACGTTATCGATAAAGAGACCTATGATCTTATGATGCCTTTACTCGAAAGAGTAATCACCAGCGGAACAGGCAGAAGGGTCTACAACCCGGATATCACTATTGCTGGAAAAACAGGTACTGCCGAAGTAGGCACTTCCAAAACGAAAGAGATTTCATGGTTTGCCGGTTTTTGGATGGATGGGAAGTACGACAGGCTAGTTCTCGTTGCTCTGGAATCCAAAGAAAGCCAGGGCGGCGCTAAGTTCACGATTGCAAAAGACCTTCTTTCCTATTAGCGGAATTGGAAACATATATCCAGTTGTTAAATGGCAATAATTGTTGTATAATATTTTTGAAATTATGGCTTATAAAAACCTATTTTTATAGGCTTATTTTTTGTCTTGGAAACAACAATAATTTCCCTTGGAGTATTTATGGCTTTAAAAGTTTTGGTCACCGGCGGCGGTGGATATATCGGAAGACATGTTATCAAAAACCTTTTAGATCTAGGAAATCGGGTAATCGCTTTGGATTTTTTGACTGACGATATTGACGACCGAGCAGAAAAGCATAAAATCGATATTTTCAACGAACATGCCGGTCTTTTCGAAAGACTTGGCAAACCTGATGTAATGATTCATTTGGCTTGGAAAGACGGATTTCGTCACAATTCAAAAGCTCATATGGAGTTTTTGTCTTCGCATTATAATTTCATTATATCGATGGTAAGCCAAGGCTTAAAACAAGTAGTTGTTATGGGCTCTATGCACGAAGTTGGATATTTCAACGGAGAAATCAAAGAGGACACACCGACAAACCCTCGTTCGCTTTACGGAGTAAGCAAGGATTGTCTAAGAAGAGCTTTGACATTGGATCTTGAAAGCTCCGATATTGTTTTACAATGGGTCAGGGCTTTTTATATTCTCGGCGATGATGAAAGAAACTCATCAATATTCACAAAAATCATTCAGGCAGAAAGAGAAGGCAAAGAGAAGTTTCCTTTCACAACCGGCACGAATGAATATGATTTCATTGATATCGATACTTTGGGTCACATGATTGCAAAAGTCGCATGTCAGAACAAAATCTCTGGAGTCATAAACTGCTGCAGCGGAAAACCCAGAAAGCTCAAGGATGTCGTTGAAGAGTTCATCCAAGAGAAGGGATTCAACATTTCTCTCGAGTATGGAGTTTTTCCGGACAGACCTTATGATTCTCCAAAGGTTTTCGGAAATGTTGATAAGATAAATAGGATTTTAAACGATAACTAATAAGGATATATGATGACGAAGATAAAAAAACGTTTGGGTATATATTTCTTTACGGATTCGGACGGCATATTCGATTCGAGCAGCAAGGTTCTTCTCGAAGGTTTGTCTCCATTTTTAGATACCCTAGTTTTTGTGTACAGAGGAAAGCTTAATGAAGCAAGCAAAGAGGAAATACAAAAATTCACGAAAACGATACTCCCTCTGAAAAAAGGACATAGAGCGGATGCATATAAAACGGGTCTTTTATCAGTCGATGAAAACGCAAGAAATTCTTTTGAAGAGATATTGTTTTTTGATAGCAGCCTAGTCGGTCCATTCTGCAATCTAAACGATATGTTCTCCTCCATGGAGACTGAAAGCAATGATTTTTGGGGACTATATTTCAGACCCTCTAATGTCATGAACACCCGAGAGCTTTTATATCATAAAAAAGGAAAGTTTTCCGTGATGCCGGGGCATATTCCTTGGTCATTTTTCTCGGTAAAAAAATCGCTTTTCTCCGATAAAGTCTTTTTGAATTTTATCGCGAAAATACGGCCGTTAAAAAGTGAAGGAGTTTCGGATTATAAATTTAACATAAAATCAACATCAGTATTCATAAAAAACGGTTTTGAGTACAGCTCATATTTGGATATGGAGGGTATGGATGATTACTCGCCGGATTTGTTATCAACCTCTCCTCTTTATGCATTGAAAGAAAAAAAATCGCCGTTTCTTTATTCCGAAGTATTTAAAATGAATCCTAGCAAGACTTTGGAATATACTTTGGGGCAAGAAACGAAAGAAGCTCTTGAGTATATAGAAAAGAAAACGGATTATGATAAGGACATTTTAATCGATAACATTTTGAGAACCGGAAACCAGCATGATATAAAAAGTGCTTTAGGTTTAACTTATGCGCTCCCGAGTGATTATACTGTCTCTTCAAAATCGGATTCCAAAAAGCTGTCCGTCGCACTTTGTATGCATCTTTACTATCCCGATCTATTCGAATACTGCCTGGAGTATGCTAAATCCATGCCAAAGAAAACGCATGTGTTTATAACCACGAATTCGAAAGAAAAGAAGAAAGAAATAGAGGATGTTTTCTCTTCATTGCCTTGCGAAAAGCTCGAAGTAAGAGTGATAGGAAACAGGGGCAGGGACGTAAGCTCCTTGCTTATCGGGTGCAAAGACGTTGTGGAAAACTATGACGTAATCTGTTATGCCCACGACAAAAAGACCACCCAGCACGGTATAGGCTGTATCGGTGATACTTTTTCATACCAATGCTTTGAAAACATATTGAAGTCGAGCGATTATGTAAACAACATAGTGAGGACCTTTGCGGATAACCCAAGACTGGGAATTCTCTCTCCTTCTCTTCCGTTCCATTCAGTAATATATACAACTCTCGGCAGAGAGTGGACTTCGAATTATGAAAACACTGTTGCTCTTGCGGAAAAATCAGGAATAAAAGTGCCTATGGATGAAAACAAGCCTCCTATCGCTCCACTCGGCACGATGTTCTGGTTCAGGGGAAAAGCTTTAGTCGGTCTCTTGGACGAAAACCTCACCTATGATGATTTCCCCAAGGAGCCGAACAACGTAAACGGAACAATTCTTCACGCCTATGAGAGGCTGTATCCTTATGCCGCACAGAGTGAAGGATATATGGTCGGTGAATGCGTTGCGGATACTTATGCTGAGCTTCAGATTATCAACCAATATCATATGCTGCAAACGTTATCCAGAGAGTTGTTCTCAAAATTCGACGATGATTGTAACGATTTTAACAGTATGATGAGGTATGTACGTGAGCAATTACACGTTATACCGAATCTGGGGCTTTACTATCGAATAAAGAGAAGTATCGTTTTAAAGCGCACACCGGGCAAAATACTCGCATTAAAGAGTTTTTTTAGAAAAATTATACCGAAAAAAGGAGAGTAGAAAAATGACCAAACCGGATGTCATTCTACATATCGGATATCCGAAGACGGGATCATCCACTTTACAGAAGTTTTTCCACGATAATTCCTTTCTTTTGGATGAGCATGGTTTTCATTATGCACGACGAAGTTATACCGAACAATTCGGTAATGCTGATGATATATATCAGCTCAACAGACCCGGGCTTAATAAATCCAAACTCAAAAAGATTTTGGATCGGGATATTGATACCTGTAAAGACAAAACTCTGCTCTATTCTCAAGAGTTGTTGTTCTATCTTGAACCTGGATTCTATTCTTATCTAAAAAGCTATTTTAACAGAGTACAAGTGATAATCTATCTTCGAAGACAGGACAAGTGGCTCGAAAGCTATAAGAAATGGCAGATTGCTGCAGGCGAGCCTTTAAGTGATGACAAGAAAATCATACCTTATACACTCGCTGACTACAGCAAATTCTTAATAAAAATCGAATCTGTATTGGGAAAAGAAAATATCATAGTTCGCCCCTTTGAAAAGAAGCAGTTCTTCAAGGAGAATTTATGCTATGACTTCTTAAATTCACTTGGAATAGATAGTTCCCTGTTTTCAAAATATTCATTCGCAGAAAAGACACTAAACGAAAGCTTTGAAGGAAAGGCTTTGGCTTATAAGAATCTCTTGAATGGTTATCTCGAAAACAAGATGTACAAAGTAAAGGGTTCTGAAAGAGAGTTTGGTCCTTGGAAAGGCCTCCATATAAACAAAGTCCTAGCAAAATACTCGAAAGAAAACAAGAGCAAGAATTTTGAGATTATCAGCCCAAAGGATAAAGCCAAAATATTAAAGGATTTTGATGTCGGAAACAAAGAGATTGCGGAAAACTATCTCGGCATCAAAAACGGAGAACTTTTTAAGGAATCTCCTCCAAAGACGGACAAAGCCTATACAGGCATGGATGAATTATCTTTGGATGATATAAAAGATATAAGCTCATATGTGTTCAATGAAATATTGAATGTGTCTGCGAAAACCGATAGGGAATATGCTGTTTTAAATGTTGCACTCGCACTTAATAGCATGTATGATATGTATAATTATTCCGATGATACACAAGAGGATAAAAGGTATCGAGAAAAGGTCAAAACAGAACATCTTGAAAAAACGATGCCGAAAAAGGGGAACGGGAGGTTAGTAAAGCGTGTTTTAAGCCGATTGGGTTTATAAGGCGCTAGCTATAACAATCTATGGTTTTTTCATCATCGATATTTCTTTTTGCTTTTTTGCCGATATTGCTTATATTCTATACGATATCATGGAAGATAAACTTAAAACTATCAAACGTAGTGTTGTTGGTTTTCAGTTTGTTTTTCATTTTTTGGGGAAGCGGAGAGGATACTTTAATTCTCCTTTCAATGATAGCGGTAAACTACATTTCAGGATTGCTTCTCACAAAAGGAGTTAAGGATATGCTTCTCCCAAAGGGAGAAAAAAGAACACCCTATCAAAAGTCTGTTTTGGTTTTTACTCTTGTTTTGAGCCTTGGTTTGCTCGTATATTATAAATACGCCAGTTTCATCACCGGAAACGCAGTAAGCCTTCTGAACAGATTGGGTATGGATATTCATACCCCAGCTTTTGTTAAAAATATTCTTTTACCGCTCGGCATAAGCTTCTACACATTTCAAGCATTGAGTTATACTTTGGATGTGTATTTCGGTAATGTTGAAGGCACAAAGAATCTGCTCAATTTCTCACTCTACGTTTCGTTTTTCCCGCAGCTTATCGCAGGTCCGATTGTGAGATATTCACATATCTATAAACAGATAAACAGCAGAAAAATAGATCTTGACGGAGTATACCAGGGTATGCTCCGATTTATGGCAGGGTTTATCAAGAAAGTGCTCTTGGCGAACACGGTTGCAAAGGCAGCGGACGGGGTTTTCGGGCTCCACGCTTCCGAGCTGCACGCTTCAATCGCATGGGTAGGCATAATTGCATATACACTGCAGATTTTTCTCGATTTCAGCGCATATTCCGATATGGCTATCGGGCTTGCAAAGATATTCGGTTTCGACCTTAGAGAAAATTTCAACTTACCGTATATTGCGAAAAGTATTCAGGATTTTTGGCGCAGATGGCATATATCTTTGTCTTCCTGGTTCAGGGACTACGTCTATATCCCGCTCGGCGGTAACAGAAAAGGAAACGTGAGAACCTATATTAATTTGGTAATCATATTTTTCATTTGCGGCCTTTGGCACGGTGCGGCTTGGAGCTTTGTGATTTGGGGTTTGTGGCATGGACTCTTCTTGGTTATAGAGCGTGCATTCCTTTCAAAATTACTGGACAAGCTCCCTGGGGTTTTCCGGCGTATATATACTTTGCTCGTCGTAATCGTTGGATGGGTTCTTTTCAGAGGGAATAACTTATCTCATGCTCTAAAATACTTAAAAGCGATGTTTATACCTTCCGACTTTAGCGGAAATCTCTTTCGCATACCTTCTGAGTACTTGCAGAACGATGTTATAATCGCATTTGTTTTCGGCATAATCGCGAGCTTCGGAGGTATAATCTGGTTTAAGAAAAAATGTGATAAGAAGGGAAAATTCCTAAAACATCTATATGCGGTGTTGGTCTTCGTGCTTTTTATAATAAGCATCTCCAGTATCTACAGCGGGACATATAATCCGTTTATTTACTTTAGGTTCTAGACTTTCTTAAAAGTCAAGAAGAAACGAAAATTTTTGAGGGTTTAAAAAAGGCTTATGAAAAAGGTATCAAAAAAAATATATATTATAATTGCATTAATCATACTCTTCGTACCGCTTTTTTTGATGCCATTTTTCATAAAGAAAAACGAAGCTGATATCTTGGAGTTCGATAAAAGATATCCCGTATCCGTTTCGGATGTAATAAATTCTGCTGATAAAAAGACCACTTTCGAGGATTGGTTTTCTGACCATCTATCCTTTAGAAAAGAAATGGTTTCCTCGTGGGCAACTTTGAATATTAAAATCGGCGTTTCCTGCAGGGATAATTATGTTGTTGCCGGAAAAAAAGGTTGGTTGTTTTTGGGGAATATCCACGGAAATAAAATCGACCAGTTCAGAAGAACTCTTGTTTTCAGCGAAGAAGAGGTCGAGCAATCTTCTTTGAATTTAAAGAAGCTGAATGAATATTTAAACTCAGAAGATCTACCATTTATATTCACGATTGCGCCGAATAAGGAAACAATATACCCGGAGTTTATGCCAAACTGGGCAACAAAAGATAATAATCCTAAATACTCTGAATTGCTTGAAAAAAGCGCTTCAAAAAATGGCATAGATAATATCATATTGAACCTTATTCCTGTAATCGAAAGCGAAAAAGAGGAATTTACAGACGATTTGTATTATAAATCCGATGGTCATTGGTCTACATTGGGGGCGTATTTCGGATATAAAGCAATGGTTGAAAATCTAAACAAAGTCTACTCAAAAGACTATGCAACTGTCGAATTGATATCCTACACGGTATCAGGTATGGATGGATATGAGCTTCAAAAATCTTTGGGGATTGCCGGAGGATATAACGACTTTCAAACGGACGTTATCTCAACGCCAAGCAAAAAAGTCGATAAAGTCTTTTTGACAGAGGACACAACTTGGCAGGGACTAAGTATTTTTGAAAATGAAGAAGCTTTAAACGATTCTTCAATACTGATAATCGGCGATTCCTTTTCGAAAGCGTACATGCAGTATTTCGCTAACACATTTAGTAAAACATATTTTGTCCATCACAGAAAAGGTCTTTCTGAGATCGAGAATATAGAACAATTTATTGATATCCTCGATATAACAAGTCCCGATGTTGTGGTTTTTGAGCTTATTGAGCGTCATCTGCCGCATTATCTCCACATTTTACCCGAAGAATACCCTGCATCAAACAAATAAACTGCTATTTTATTGAACTTTGGTTTTTTATTGAAATCTTATTCATCAATAGCTTGATTTATGCGCGCATTTACTCTATTATAAACTAGGTTAAAAAAGATAAATTTTTTAAGGAGAATATATGAGCAGTTTGACACATTTAGATAATTTAGAAGCCGAAGCTATCTACATCATGCGTGAAGTTGCGGCAGAATGCGAAAAGCCTGTTATGCTCTATTCGATAGGCAAGGATAGTTCTGTTATGCTCCATCTCGCACTAAAAGCTTTCTATCCCGAAAAGCCGCCCTTTCCTTTTATGCATATTGATACGACATGGAAGTTCCACGATATGATCACTTTCAGAGATGATGTTGCGAAAAAGCACGGTATCGAGATGATCGTCTATACGAATCAGGATGGTGTAAAACAGGGGCTTAATCCTTTCGACCACGGAGCAGCATATACGGATATCATGAAAACAGCGGCTTTAAAGCAAGCCCTCGATAAATATCAGTTCGATGCCGCTTTTGGCGGAGCGAGAAGGGATGAGGAAAAATCTCGTGCAAAGGAAAGAGTCTTTTCCTTTAGAAACGAAGCTCATGCATGGGATCCAAAAAACCAAAAGCCGGAGATGTGGAAGCTTTTCAATACAGCAATTAACAAAGGCGAAAGTATGCGGGTTTTCCCTCTGTCGAATTGGACAGAGAAGGATATCTGGCAATATATTAAGCGAGAAAAAATAGATATAGTTCCTTTATATTTTTCGGCAAAGCGACCTGTCGTCGAACGTGACGGAAACATCATCATGGTTGACGATGACAGAATGCGGCTCGAACCCGGCGAAAAGCCCGAGATGAGGAATGTTCGTTTCAGAACTTTGGGATGCTATCCCCTTACAGGCGGTTTTGAGTCCGATGCGAATACTTTAGATGAAATTATCGATGAGACTTTAGCTGCAATCGCTTCCGAGCGTACCAGCAGAGTTATCGACAACGAAGCAGCCGGCAGTATGGAGAGACGTAAGAGGGAGGGGTATTTCTAGATGAAAAGCATATTGAAATTTTTGACTTGCGGTTCTGTGGACGACGGAAAGTCAACTTTGATTGGTCATATGCTCTACGATGCAAAACTTCTTTTTGCAGACCAGGAAAATGCCCTGAAGCTGGACAGCAAAGTCGGCAGCAGAGGCGGCGAGATAGACTATTCCCTTTTGCTCGACGGACTTATGGCAGAAAGAGAACAAGGCATCACTATCGATGTTGCTTATAGATATTTTACAACGGATGAACGCTCTTTTATAGTTGCGGACTGCCCGGGACACGAGCAGTACACAAGAAACATGGCTGTTGGAGCTTCCTTTGCAGATCTTGCTATAATTCTTGTAGATGCTTCGAATGGTGTTGCGTCACAGACGAGAAGACATGCAAGAATCTGTGCGCTTATGGGTATCCGCCATGTGATTTTAGCCGTAAACAAAATGGATTTAATCGATTATGATAAATCGAGATTTGAAGATATCGAAAGGGAGTTTAGGTCTCTTTCCGCAAACTTCAACTTCAAAACCACATATATTATCCCCGTCTCAGCAACAGAAGGGGATAACTTAACCGTTCTTTCGAAGAACACTCGTTGGTATAAAGGCCAACCTCTTCTCGACTATCTCGAAAATATCGATGTTGAAGCGGAAGCGACAAGCCACAGTTTCGTTATGCCTGTGCAAAGGGTCTGCCGGCCAGACCATACTTTCCGCGGGTTCCAGGGACAGATTGAAGGCGGCAATGTTCGAGTAGGTGAAGAGCTTTTGGTTCTTCCAAACGAAGAAAAAGCGAAAGTAAAATCGATTCATATAGCGGACAAAAAAGAAAAGAAAGCATCAGCAGGACAACCGGTCACAATCCAGCTTGACAGGGAAATAGACGTTTCCAGGGGATGTGTTTTGGTTTCGAAAGACAAGCCCGAAGTGAGCGATATGTTCACAGCTTCGCTTCTTTGGATGGATGGCGATCATCTCGTAGCCGGAAGAAACTATATTTTAAAATGCGGGACTATGACTATACCTGCTACTGTTCTTTCGATAAAATATAAACTCGACATCAACACAGGAAAGCATCTTTCTGCAACAAAACTGATAAAGAACGAAATCGCTTCCTGTGATATCATCACATCAAAACCTATTGTTTTCGATTCATTCGACAAGACGAATGCGCTCGGCGGGTTTATCCTGATAGACAGAGTGTCAAATATGACTTCCGCTTGCGGCGTTATCGACCATTCATTGAGACGTTCGCAAAATGTTGTTTGGCAAAAGAGCGATATCGACAGACAGATTAGGGCACAGCAAAAAGACCAAGTGCCTTATACCCTTTGGTTTACCGGACTTTCAGGTTCTGGTAAATCGACTTTGGCTAACGAATTGGAGAAAAAACTCGTAGCACTTGGAAAGCACACGATGTTGCTCGACGGAGACAACGTCCGTCACGGGCTCAACAAAAATCTCGGATTTACAGAAGCCGACAGAGTGGAAAACATCCGAAGAATTTCTGAAGTTTCAAAGCTTATGAATGATGCAGGTATTATAACCATCGCTTCTTTCGTATCTCCATACCTTTCCGACAGAAAACAGGCAAGGGAGATTATCGAATCAGAGTTTATCGAAATATATGTCAGTACTCCGCTCGAAGTGTGTGAAAAAAGGGATGTGAAAGGTCTTTATAAAAAAGCGAGAAGCGGGGAGATTCCAAATTTCACCGGAATATCCGACCCATACGAGCCTCCTGTGGATGCTGAAATCGTTATAGACACCTCGGATATATCGATTGAACAAGCGGTTGATATGCTGATGGAAAAACTCGAAAAATTGGGATTCTGATAAAAAAAAGAAATGAATACAAAAGCGGAGTTTAGGCTCTGCTTTTTAATCTCAAGCAAAGGAAAGAAAAATGGATATAAAAAGAGCCTTGGAACTATCAAAGAAACTCGCTGTAAACGCCGGCGAAGCGATTCTCGAAATTTATAACGATGGCTTTGATGTTGAATATAAAGAAGATTCATCACCTCTGACAAAAGCGGATATGACTGCGAACGGAATAATCCTTGAAGGCTTGAAAAAAGAGTTCCCTCTTGCCGCATATCTTTCAGAGGAAGAAAAGGACAACAAAGAAAGACTGGAACACGAATACTGTTTTATAATCGACCCTCTTGACGGTACTAAGGAGTTTGTAAAGCGAAACGGAGAGTTTACCGTAAATATTGCTCTTGTATATAAAGGCAGTCCGGTTATGGGTGTCATATATGCACCATGTTTAAACGAGCTTTATTTTGCAGCAAAAAATGTTGGTTGTTTTATGATGGACAAAACCGGAAAAGAAAAAAGCTTATCCGTCACAAACAAAACAGACAATCTTCGGCTTGTTGGAAGTAAGTCCCACAGAAGCAAAAAGCTCGATAGGCTTATGGAGGAAAACGAGAGCAAAATCTCCGATCTTGTTTCATGCGGCAGTTCTCTTAAGGGTTGTATGGTAGCAAAAGGAGAAGCCGATATATATTACCGTTTCGGACTAACACATGAGTGGGACACTTGTGCTATGCAATGTATTGCGGAGCAGGCAGGCGGAATATTTATGCAAATGGATAGAACGCCAATGAGATATAACAGAAATAACACATTGAACGAAAAAGGTTTTTTTATCGTGAACAGAGAAGAAAATATTTTTGTATAAATCAATCTGTCGTTTTTTTCTTCTTTGAGCGACTCCTGCTGATTCTCTCCTTGAGTTTATCGGTATCAATGCTGCTGAACATTGCACAAAGAAGCGCCAGTATGGTCACTCCGATTCCTCGATATTGAAAATAAAAATGAATTATCGTTGGGTTCGCCGCTACAGAAAACCACAAAAGAGGTATAGCTGCTACAGCAATATAAACGACACTTACTTTTCTTTTTCCCTTCTTCTTTCTGAACAGAATGAATAGTACTAAAAACAACACGAGAATAATCGACGCTATTGTCAAAGAGGCTCTGTTAATAACCTGAAAAGCACTGATGCAGATTGCGATTATCCACAGCGGTATTCTGTCTACATTTAGCGATGGGATAAGTGAGTTTATGCCTTCTGCGACCTTTTCTTTTGTCAAGTCAGGAACTTCTCTCGCTATTCTTGATGACCATGATACGAAAGCTGCTTCGATTTCGCTTTTTCCGACAAATACACCGGCCAGTATAATTTTACCTATCCACGCCAAAACATACCCCAGCCCCCAGGTCAAAAGGCAAAGAAACACCAACTTGAAAATTCCCTTCAAAGACATGTTTCCTTCTTTGTCGATCAACGCAACAAGTGCGATTGCGGGAAATCCATATGTTAAAATCGGATAAGTATAGAAATCAAAAAACATCGTTATCATACCTATTATAAAAAAAGCAAGGTAAGTGTAACTTCTCCTCTTGTTATAAATATAAAGCACAAACAATATACTGAGAAAAGACATAAGAAAAACACATGCAAGCTGCATATTTATAGGCAGTATAATTATATTAAGGCTCGCTATGGTGAGTATAAAAGCTATCGGAAACCATCCGCTCACCTTTTTCGCCAGCACAACAAGACAAATACATAGCAAAACAAAAAATAAATATGTATTCAAAATACCGATTTCCAGATAGTCGAAAAACATCAACAGAGGTCTCAGAAAAATCAAATATCCGTGCCAATATCGACTGTAATTTTTGTTCGGATTGATACTCGGTTTGCTTGCGACATTGATCAAATGGTCTACTCCGCCGCCAAAAGAAGAACATGCCAAAGCGGAATTGATCGGATTTTTCGTATCAGTAAAATATGCAGTATTTATCATCACCGAATCGGTATAATAATCAATTTTATATGCTGCCGCCATATCAGGGGATGTTTCGCTGATATTTTTATACTCTAAAAGTTGTTTTGAGGATGCTTGAACGTTATTTATAATCCTGTCTTTCGGGATAAGGTTCGACAAGGACAGCAGCAAAACGAAAATAACTATTAACGAAAAATATGTGATTAGATATTTCTTCAAATTCTTGAATACTTTCATTATACGTTGTCGAAAAAAGTATTTTTCAACATTATCCTTGTGTAAATTTGTAAATACTGTCGTGATTATATCATATAGCAATTTTGTTGTATATAGTGCATGCTTTTTTGGTAGTCTTTTTGATTGTACTATTTTTTATTCGCTTTATTTTTTCATTTTATTGTTGGTCTCAAAGAGGAACAACTTTGATTTCATCGCTTATTTTTGGTGATAATTTATGATTTCAAGATTTTCTAAGTACTTATATTCATAAAAAAGAAAAAGTTTTACTTTTTAAAGGTTGCTTTTACACTCTATCGGGGAGTATAATACATAAGAACTAAATACAATTTTAAAAGGCAGGTGAGTAAGCGTGGATGCGGATCCCAAACGAACAAACTCAAAAACGAAGCGAAATAATCGCATTTTTTGTTTTACTCACATTAAGCATATAAATATTTAATTTCACTTTTATAGATTCTAGTGAGTTCTCCAAAAACAAACCATACGATTCTTTCGCGTTCTTAAACTATTTAAAGGCGGTGAAGGAAAATGATTCAGATTATAAAAACACACGAAAAAGGTTTGATTAAACCGGAAACTATTGAGTCGGGGTCATGGGTCCATCTTGAGGATCCCGATTTCGGTGAGCTCACAAAAGTTTCAGAAACCCTGAATATCGATATGGATATTTTAAAAGCTGCACTGGACGAAGAGGAGTCTGCGCGGTTTGAGAAAGAAGACGATGTTTCTCTTATAATCGTCGATATTCCTGTGGTCCAACCGGAAGGTATATCTTTCCTGTACAACACAATACCGTTAGCTATTATTTTAGCTGAGGATAATATCGTGACTGTTTGCTTGGAAGACACAACGATTATAGAGGATTTTATCGAAGGAAGGGTGCGCGGATTCGATACTATGAAAAAGACGAGGTTCATATTTCAACTGCTCTACAAAAACGCAGCGAAATATCTTCAATACCTTCGTCAGATTGACAAAGCGACAACTCAGGTCGAGAATGCCCTGCATAAATCTATGAAAAATCGTGAGCTTGTTCAAATGCTTAAGCTCGAAAAATCCTTAGTGTTCTTCTCAACCTCATTAAAATCAAACGAAATCATCTTGGAAAAGATGTTGAAAACGAATGTGATAAAAAAATATCCTGAAGATACCGATCTTCTCGAAGACGTTATTATTGAAAACCAACAGGCGATTGAGATGTGTAATATCTATCGAAACATCATATCTGGAACTATGACAACTTTTGCTTCGATAATCTCAAATAACTTGAACATGGTTATGAAGCTTTTGGCCTCACTTACAATCATAATCGCTATCCCGACACTCTTTGCGAGTTTTTGGGGTATGAACGTACCCGTGCCCTTCCAAGGAAATCCGATTGGTTTTTGGGCAATCCTCGGAGGAACTTTCCTGGTTACGGGTATCATCACGTATATCCTAGCAAAAAAGGATATGCTTTAGAGGCAAACCCTAATCATGTGGAGCTCCCAGCAGCGTAAAATTCTCATCTTGTTCCGGATGTAAATTGGATTGGCAGAAACTATATTACCAGTATAAAAACCAATCTTTTTTCATAGCATATAATGATTATATTCTATGAAGGGGGTGGTTTTCTTGAATACACTGAAAAAACAGAAGTTTGCTTTTCTCTTTGGCTCTCTAATAATTTTCTTTCTCAGCGCCTTTTTTCATTTTCTCTATGATATGACGAATATCTTTCTCTTTACTATGTTTTGTCCGATCAATGAAAGCGTCTTTGAACATATAAAAATGATATATTTTGCGTGTTTGATATATTCCGTATTCCTCTATTATGGCGTTTTCAACAGACAAAAATCAATAATTCCCGGAATCTCTCTTGGGCTTGCCTTTGTCTATGTTTTTATCCCGACGGTTTTTTATGGATATACTTCCGTTCTTGGAACTCATAATATTTGGATAGATCTTCTTATAACTCTGTTTTCAGGTGTGGGATTTCTCTCGATTGTGTATATATTCGCATCAAAGGGATATCTTAAAAATCAATATAAACTTGCGATAATTACTATAATAATTCTTTCTTTTTTCACTATCGCCTTCACTTACTATCCGCCGAGTTTTGAGTTATTTGTTGAATAGATTTATATTATATCAAAAAACCATATTTCTCGCGAAGTCTTTTTCTCTTCTGTTTATAATCCGGCATAACTTTTATAAGCAGATTGTAAAAATCCTTAGAGTGATTCAAATGATAAAAGTGGCAGAGTTCATGGATCAGGACATATTCGATTAACTCTTTTGGCGCATACAAAAGTGCAGTATTCAAAGTGATTTTGTTCTTCGATGGGTTTGCCGATCCCCATTTTGTCTTCATCTTTCGAACTGTAATTTTTGGTTTCTGTTTGATTTTGTCTTGGAAAAATGGGTAGTTTTCATCCAGAATTTCTTTAAAAACTTTTTTTCCTGTTTTTTTAAGAAAATTTTCAAATCTTTTTTTTCTCTCAGAAAGTGTGCTCTCTCGTAGCAGAATATATAGAGTCTTCTCTTCCAAAAAAACTCTATCCTCAAAATACTTTTTAGCTACAATACCGATTTTTTCTCCAAAAAGAAGGAAATACTCTCCCGTCTTGAATTCCTTTATATTGTGAAAAAGCCTTATCTCTTCTCTTTTTGAGATGTTTTTTTCGATAAACCCTTTGTTATGAAGTATAAACTCCTGTATCTTTCTTCTCGAAATATAGTAAGGAGAGGTTACAACAATCCGCATCTCACTATCAATAACTAGTCTTATTGTTTTGATGCTTTTATTTACCAAATAATATTCGTAGTTTTTCCCGCCCGCAATAAATTCTTGTCTTTCCATAAGTCAATTATATCATATGTTTGGCATGTTTCGTTCCTTTCTTCTGCCACAGCAATATATCCTTTTTCATGTAAACTCATCATGCTTTCTTGCTCTTTCCTTAAGTTCTTCGTCCGTAACGACTTTCTTATCGACCAGAATCTCAAGAACTGTAAGCAGGGCCAAGGAAGTCTTGTATTCAAAATCCTTTATCTCATAAATTTCGTCTTTGAATCGGTCAAAAATTTCTCTTTGCATTTTTACAATCCTCTATTATAATTGATGTAATTAATTATTATGTATTTCACTTGTTTTATACTTGTTTTTATTAAATTATCGAAAGGTTAGAAAAGATGCTGGACATTAAAAGGATTAGAGAGAATCCGGAAGAGATTAAGAAACTTATGGAAACGAGAGGTGTCGCCGGTTTTGTAGATGAAGTTTTGGCTTTGGATGTAAAACGCAGAAATATCATCTTTGACGTAGAGAAACTGAAAGCGAAGCGCAACGAAACCTCAAAGAGTATCCCTTTGCTGAAAAAAGAGGGCAAGGATGTAGCCCCAATAATGCAGGATATGAAAAAGCTCGGGGACGATATTAAGCAGAAAGACGAATCTTTGAATTCTCTTGATATTCAGATAAAAGATATACTTCTAAGAACTCCGAATCTGCCGGGACTTATGACTCCTGTCGGCAAAGACGAAACTGAGAACGTTGAAATAAAGAAATTCGGAACACCAAAGGATATGGGCTTTGAGCCGAAGGCACATTGGGACTTGGGCGAAGATTTAGGTCTCTTGGATTTTGAATCAGCAGCGAAAATCAGCGGTTCGAGATTTGCTCTTTATAAAGGCAAAGGTGCAAAGCTCGAAAGAGCCCTTATAAATTTCATGCTGGAAACACACACATGCGAGAATGGTTATGAGGAAGTAATTCCTCCGTATATTGTAAAAAGACACACCATGGAAGGAACGGGTCAGCTTCCAAAGTTTGAAGAGGATGCTTTTATGCTCAGTGACGGTGATTCTTTTCTGATACCGACTGCAGAAGTTCCCGTAACGAATATGTACAGAGAGAGCATTTTAGATGGCGAAAGCTTACCTATCGCTCATACTGCATATACTGCATGTTTCAGGTCTGAGGCAGGAAGCGCGGGCAGGGACACAAGAGGTCTTATCCGTCTGCATCAATTCAATAAGGTCGAACTCGTTAGAATATGTAAACCAGAGACATCCTATCAAGAACTGGAAAACCTTTTAACTCATGCGGAAAGCATATTGCAAAAATTAGAGCTTCCCTATAGGGTTATCGCACTCTGTACCGGAGACACCGGTTTCGCTTCTGCAATGACCTATGATATTGAGGTTTGGATGCCAAGCTATGGTCGATATGTTGAGATTTCATCCTGCTCCAACTGTGAAGATTTCCAGGCAAGGCGTGCTGATATCAAGTTTAGACGGGACAATAAATCCAAACCGGAGTTTGTACATACTTTAAACGGAAGCGGTCTTGCTGTCGGTCGAACGTTTGCTGCGATTTTGGAAAACTATCAGCAAGCGGACGGATCGGTAACTATTCCGAAGGCTTTAAACCCATACTTCAGATATGATTCGATAAAATAGTCAAAAAAATAAGGAGAGGGTTTCCGCCTCTCCTTTTACCTGTCATCAATTGTGTTTTGGTCGAAATATCTTTTCGCCGTATCTGTTTAAAATATATAACAATGGTAAGCCTATTACGTAGCACGCCAATGCTTGTCCAACGAAAACAAAAGCTGTTGCAGTAAGATATAATGAGTTAAAAATCAGAAAAGGATAATCAGCTGCTAGGTCTCCCCCTATATAGAAATATAACAACCATCCTACAACAAAGGCATTAATAACAACAGCCGGCAGCGGAACAAGCCATTTTATCTTAATCTTTGAGGCTGCAAAAGCCGCCAACAGCGTGGCTAAGCTGCCAAGAACTATATCCCAGGGCCCTAACGGAGTTAGGAACAGATTTGATATCAAGCACCCGACAAATAGCCCCGGAATAGCCGCCGGAGTAAACAACGGCAAAACACATAAAGCTTCGGAAACTCTAACCTGAATCGGCCCGAAGCTGGCAAACGCAAAAACATAGGTCAAAGCCGCATATATAGCAGCTATTATCGCCGCTTGTGTAATAAATCTAACACTTTTATTCTTCATTCTTCTCCTCTTTAGCATTTCCATACTAAAAACTCGGTATAGTATACCACCTTTTATCGTATTTTTCATCCGTTTTTCGCTTTTTTATTCTTGAACAGCGTTGTTAAGTAATATATAATGAATCGAATTAAGACAAAATGAAACATATCAGGAGAGCATATATGAAGAAATCAAGAAAAAGAATTTTTTCGGTTATTGTACTTATAATAGTTTTAGCTTTTGCTGCATCCTTTATCGGATCCGGTTTGACGAGAAAGAAAAACAATGAAGAAGCAGATCAAGCACAAAACACAAACACTTCAGAGAACGGACAGGCAGATGAGCTTTCTCCGTTTATACTATCGGTTAAAGCTTCTATGATAGAATCCGAGGACAACAATGCAAATGCTGCAAATATTTCAAAGGCAATAAACGTGTATAACTCGCTCTCAAAAGAAAGTAAGCTATTATCCTTTGACGGAGAAACCGATTCTTTCGTTTCCCTTTCCGAAAAGCTAGAAATCATGGGAATTTACTTCGACGAAATCTCCGAGACAAGCGAAAAAGCAGCCTGGAGAAAAGTCAATATTGACGAAAATGGTGTGGCAACAGTAAAGTAATTACCAACTATTACCACTAATAATATCTTATATTTACCATATAATAACTAGCGTAAAGAGGTTCTTGAATCACAACCGTTTTTTCTGAGAGTGGTTAGAGATACGGAGCGCTGGTTTAAAGCAACTTTATATGTACTTTCAAAACTGTGATTTTCGTCTTTGAAAATGCCTTCGGATACGCTGCATAGTCGTTTGCCGAAAAAGCTTTTGCGTCTTTCGCAAAATCGAAAAAGGTTGTACTATAAAGCATTGCTTGGTTTTAGGGATAAAGCAGAGCAAATTTATGAGGTAAACTGAAAAACATTTAGCCTTAAGGTCATATGATTACTAACGGTAACCGACAAAGTTCTTGACCAAAGGAAAAGCTTTTGTTTATGCCATATGGATTTTTCCTTTGGTCAAACATTTTGCTTTATTATGGATTTCGTTTAACCGATTAGTCTGCAGGTTCAACAGTTTAAAAAGATGATATGTTTGTTTTTAAGAATCGATTATTTCTTTTAAGTTCTCTTAAAATGAAAAAGCTTTCGCCTCGGCGATAGCTGATCAAAAGCTTAAAACATCTTTAGCAAATATTTATCCGAGAGATAATGTGCCGGTTGGGTTATTCCAGCACCAACCCCCGCACAGATTCTAAAAGAAAATTTTGCTTCGCCCGCTTGTACGTCGGGCGATAAAAATAACATACAGCTTTATCCGTAGGTTGTGAGGATAGAGCCTCTTTACATATATAATAATTTTTAACACCGCTATCGGTGTTTTTTATAAACCTATTTGTTCTTTGCGATATATTCGACGAGTTTTCTTATGTCTTCATTCAGCCCGGTAACGACAAGATTATCATCCTTTTTTATAATATCGTCAGCCGATGGGTTTATATTTACATCTCCCTCTTCTTCCTTAATCGCCATGATGTTTACATTATAGAGCCGCCTGAAGTTAAGGTCGACAAGCGTTTTTCCAATCCATTTTTGAATCGTATCCACTTCAATCACACTATAATCCGGTGAAAGTTCTATAAAATCGAGAATATTGGCAGAAGCTAAGTTATGAGCAACTTTGATACCCATGTCTCTTTCCGGAAATACGATTTTATCAGCGCCAATTTTTTCGAGCACTTTTGCATGTATTTCGCTTTGTGCTTTTACCAATACATGCTCCAAGCCTTGTTCCTTACAAAGCATCGTCACAAGAATGCTCGCTTGTATATCCCCGCCAATCGCGATTACAGCAGCATCAAAGTTTCTGATCCCTAATGCTTTAAGTGCTTTTTCATCTGTTGCATCCGCTTGGACAGCGTGCGTGACATATGGGGCGATATCATCCACCAAAGCTTCACTGGTATCCACGCAAAGGACATCATTCCCTGTTTGTGAGAGTGCAGTTGCGACACTGCTTCCAAATCTGCCAAGCCCGATCACTACAAATTGTTTTTTCATATCTTCATACCTCTTAATCTAGTTCTTTATTTATCCCACCATAACATTTTCTTCGGTATGTCTTATCTTGTCCTCATGTTTGCTCATTCTGCTCGCCATAGCATACATAACAGTCATAAGCCCGACTCTGCCTGCAAACATCGAAAATATAATCACGATTCTGCTAAGCGGTTCCAAATAAGGAGTAATCCCAGTACCGAGACCGACCGTCCCGAAGGCAGAAAAAGCTTCAAACAGTATATTTTCAAAAGTGAATATGCCGCCTTTTCCGTTTTCGATTATAAGCAGCAGCATAGTCACAAAAACCACCAGCAGCAGCCCTCCTACAAACAGGGTCACTGCACGTAAAACGATATCTTTTCTAATCCGTCTTTTCATAACAGTGATATCTTGGAATCCTTTTGCAACACTCGCTATAAGAAGAAAAACAACGACAAACGTAGTGGTTTTTATTCCTCCTCCTGTTCCGGCGGGAGACGCTCCGATAAACATCAAAATCATGGTCAAAAACTTAGAGCCTGATTTTAGCTGTCCTTGATCGATCGTTGAAAACCCGGCTGTTCTCGGTGTAATCGATTGAAAGATACCCGCAAACACCTTTCCCCTCCTGCTGAGACCTTGCAATGTGTTCGGATTTTTAAGCTCTAATGAGAAGTAGACAACCAAGCCAACAGCTATCAAAACAGCAGAGGTTATTAGTACCAATTTCGTATGCAATGAAAGTCTGCTTTTTTTCCAATTTCTAATTTTATTAAACACATCTATCAAAACCACAAATCCAAGTCCGCCGAGCAGAATCAATGAAATGAATGTAATATTTATTATTGGGTTTGCTGCATATTCGGAAAAACTCTTAAATCCGCCCATCAAATCAAATCCGGCGTTGCAAAAAGCGGATATTGAATGAAACACACTTCGATATATTCCTCCGGCAATTCCGAATTCCGGTATGAATTGAAAACTCAAGAGAACGGCTCCTATCGCCTCTATGGAAAAAGTAACCAGCAGAACAATCTTGACCAGCCGCACGACGCTCGACATCGAAAATTCATTCAGCGATTCTTTTATCAGTATTCTCTCTCTTAGAGTGATTCTTTTCCCAATCAAAAGAAAGATCAAAGATGCTAAAGACATAAACCCAAGTCCGCCGCTTTGAATAAGAACCAAGATAACAATCTGTCCAAACAATGTAAATGCCGTTCCTGTATCCAGCACAACAAGACCAGTCACACAGACAGCTGATGTTGAAGTAAAAAGAGCATCTATTGGTCCAATCGTTTTCCCTGTTGCACTCGCTATCGGCAGGCTTAAAAGAGTTGCTCCAATTAAAATAAGCGATATAAACCCCATCACCAAAACCTGCGAGGGGTGCAGATTATTAATCCTTTCCTTCATATACAAATCGTTTCCTTTGTGGAACTAAAATCTCTTAAGAGTATATCATACTCACGTATCTGCTTCAAACATAATGGAAATTATATTTGATATATAGAAATTCTGGTGTATAATGGTTTCTAGATAAATTCCAATGGAATTAAGCTTTTTTACAAAGGTACGGAGAATGTTTCAAAGGTTTAAATCGTTTCTAAAAAAGCACCCTCTCATAATGAGATATGCTAAAATTGTGATGAGTGCTGCTAAAAGTTTTTCTAACCATGAGATAACTGCAATGGGGGCGCAGCTTGCATATTTTTCGATTGTCGCTTTCTTCACCTTGGGTGTGACGATAGTCTATATATCCAGTTTTATTCCTGTTCTTTCACAAAGTGCCGTCTATGCTGTTGAAAACCTATTCCCGGAAACCATAACGAATCTTTTTTATAACATAGTATCCCAAGTTTATGTTCCAAACAAAGTCGTTCCGTTAGTTACCACCGCAGCGATGTCAATTTGGTTTGCTTCGCGTGCGATAAAAAGCATAATGACCTCATTTGATACAATTTTTATGGCGAAACACAACAGAAAGTCCTATCAAAGGACTTTAATCGCAATTCTATTCACTTTGGTTTTTGAGCTGCTGTTTGCCTCCATCTTTACTTTTTCCGTGCTTGGAAAAACGATTTCAAGTAAAATACTCTACCCGTTACAGATTTCGTCTCAGTTTCTCTTTGTTTGGAATTTTATCAGGTTGTTCTTCCCGACAATTCTAATGCTCTTTACTTTTTGGTTTTTCTATTTCTACTTGACAAATGTGAAAATAAAGTTTCGACATGCCTTCCCCGGAGCTCTTTTCACCTCTGTTCTCTGGCTTGTAATATCAAAATTCTTTTCTCTATATTTCACCAAAATTTCTTCGTTGCCTCTTGTTCTTGGCAGTGTCGGCGGAATTTTTGTATTCCTGATATGGATTTATTGGTGCAGTATCATAATTCTCGTTGGTGCGGTTTTGAATTATCGTTTCATGCTTTGGCGAAAATATGTTGCATCGAAGCCAAAGACAAAAAGACTGGCAGGTTCATGAACTAAATCTCTCCTTCAAGATCCTTCTCATATTCTCCGACAGCGTACTTAATCAAAATATTCAAAACTTCATTTCTGGAGTTGTTCGTCTCACTTGATATTTTGTCCACGGTTTTCAGCAGTTCGTCTCTAATCTCGAAGGAAATCTTTGTTCTTTTCTTTTTAGGCACTATTTTTGACATGTTTTCATCTCCCTTGTTATTATATCTATAATATCTTTTTCTTATGCATATGGAAAACGGTAAAAAATATATCAATATTGATAGCAAAACATATGGATAGTTATATAATTTTGTACAAAAAAAGAGCTGCCCAGCAGCCCTTTTGTTTTTCACTTATCTTATTTTTTCAATTACCACATTCCTATGCGGATCCTCCCCTTGACTATACGTTCTAATCTTTGGGTTTTCCTGCAGCGTTGCATGTATCACTCTGCGTTCATATGGATTCATAGGTTCGAGTTTTACTCTCTTGTTTGTGTCTATAACCTTTTTTGCCAGTTTGTTTGCCAGCTTAATGAGGGCTCCCTCTCTTTTTTGTCTGTAGTTTTCCGTATCAAGCAAAGTCCTTTTGTAATCATCAGTCTCTTTGTTTACAACCAAGCTGGTCAAATACTGCAAGGCATCCAAAGTTTCTCCTCTATGACCAATCAAGACTCCCAGATTGTTTCCGATAATATCGATTGAGAGTTCGTCATCGTTTTCCTCAATATTCAAATTTGCACTTACTCCCATCTTCGCGAAAACCTCTGTTAAAAAATCTTCAGCGTTTTTTGCTAGACCTTTCTTTTTTGTGAGCATAACCTTTGCTTTTCCAAAACCCAGTAAAGAGCTCGAGCCGTCATCCAAAATATCAATCTCAACTTCGTCCAAGGAAAGACCCATTTCATCAAGTCCCATAGCTATTGCTTCGTCAACTGTCTTACCTTTTGCCATCAGTTCATCCATTGTTTTTATTTAGCTCCCTTCCTGATATATTATAAACCAGAATATTTGAATATTATAAATCTTAAATTATCTTACAATTACATTCTCATTTTTCTTTTTTTCTTTTGTATCCAATATCTTATTCACCACTATAAGCTGTCCTAGTGCATATAAGTTTGCTACCACAAGATATATTGAAAATGCTGTATTGTTTGTAATACAGAGCCAAACAAACATAATCGGGAAAAGCCATAGCATCATCTTACCGCCTTGCTGCTGCTGCATGGACGGATTCAACTTGTTGTTTACCCATTGCTGTACGAACATCGATACACCTGCAAGTATCGGTAGTATAAACCAACCATTATTAAAGCCCAGTTTGTTATTAGCATCTAAAATTGCAGTTGCAAATTGATCATATTCCGGCGTTATCACAACTCCCGAAGAAGTGAATTGGAGAAACCCTTCACCCTGCAAAACTGATAGTTGCTGCGGGCTGATATATTGCATATTCCCCTGTAAGAATTTTAAGAAGTCTTCTCCCATGGGGAGTATTGAGGCAAATCCGGAATCCGGCTGCCAAAGATTATTTACCCAAAGCCAGTTCGGCAAATCCACAGAAGCAACTCCGTTTTGAATAGCTTGCATTATCAGCGCTATCGTCTGCTCACTTGCTAAAACTCTTAAAGATCCGAAGAACGCAAAGAAAATTGGAAGCTGGATAAGCATCGGTAAACACCCGGCGAGCGGGCTAACGCCTTCTCTTTTTTGAAGCTCCTGTTGTTTCTTCTGCATCATCTGCGGATCGTTTGCATATCTTTTCTTAAGTTTTTGAAGCTCCGGCTGGATACTGGCCATCTTTCTCGAACTTTTCTTCTGCTTGATATCCAACGGTATCATCGCAACTCTGATTGCAATAGTTAAAATAATTATAGCTAAAGCATAATCATTAAATATGTCTCCCAGCCAGTAAAATACTTTTAGAAAAAAATCTGAAATAAAATTATTACTTAGAAAACCCAAGTTATTTTCCTCCCTATAACTTTAAGGAACGGGATCATGTCCGCCCTTACAAAATGGATTACATCTTAAAACTCTATAAACAGCAAGCCCTGTGCCCTTAAAAGCACCGTGCTTCATTATCGCTTGTTTTGCATATTCAGAACAAGAAGGGGTAAACCTGCAAGAAGGCCGCAAGTACGGTGAAATTGCTCTCTTATAGAAATCTATCAATGTTATCAAAAACTTTTTAATCAAAAGTTTCATCTTCTTTCTTAAACAAATCTGCCTTTTTCAATATATGCTTTACGTTTTTTTGAACCTCCGGAAAGTCCAACTCAACTATGCCGGGTCTTGCGATAAATATCATCAAAGTGTTTTGCTCAACACTGCTCATGAAAATCCGAAAGGCCTCCTTTAAAAGTCGTTTTGTCCTGTTTCGCACAACTGCTTTTCCGACTTTTTTGCTGACTGAAAAGCCTACTTTTAGTCCATTGGTTCTTCTTTTCACATACACCAAAACCAAATTCCTGTTTGCGACGGATTTCCCTCTTCTATAGACATAGTTAAATTCTTTATTTTTTTTTAAAGAATACTCCCTGTTCAACTACATATACATCCAAAATAGATTTTCTTCACCGAACGCTAATGAATTATTTCCAAACTTCATCCGGATAAACAATAAGGCCACCTTCAAAAGCGGCCCCTTCAACGCCTTCTTTTATGCAGAAACCACTTTTCTTCCTCTTGCTCTTCTGCGTCGCAAAACGTTTCTGCCTGCTTTTGTCTTCATTCTCTGCCTGAAGCCGTGCACTTTGCTCCTTTGCCTGTTCTTAGGCTGATAAGTCATTTTCATTTTCTTCAATACCTCGTTAATTTATTAAATATGTAAATTTTTTATTTCTTTGCGCAAAAAGACTTCTATATTATAGATTAATCCTTATTGACTGTCAATAAATAAAAAATCAACAATTCATAAAAATTATATTATGCTTTTAAAGAAATTTTGATATAATTTTCTTTTATTGATGTTTCCAAAAAAAATTTTCGTCCTTTTTTTCGTTTTTTCATGAAATTCAGTGTTTTTCTTTCTTTTTTTAAGAATTTATATTGTTTTTACTGTTGCTGATATGGTACTATTAAGTGAGCTTAAAGGCGAATTGGTTTACATAATTTTAATCACAGACTGTGGATAAATTTGTGGATTAACTGACGTTTTTAATAATTTTTTTATGCAAATTTGCCGTTTTAGGCATTAAACGATACTAATTCTGTGGATAAACCATACTTTTTGTAGGTTGACATGAACTTATCCACAATATATGGAGGATTACAGTATGGCAGCTTTTTCACCACTTTGGGAAAACACGATGTCGATTATAAAAAACAAGATTCAAAGCATAAGTTTTGAGACTTGGATCAAAGAAATCAAGCCGATTAAACAGGACGGAGATACTTTTTATTTTGAAGTTGCCAGCGATTTACACAAAAAAATGATAGTGGATCGTTATCACACAACGATTAAAGATTGTCTTGTAAATACTGCTATGCAAACGAACTACCCGTTACAGGAAGAAACTCTTGACCTTGTTTTTTTAACCAGCGAAGAAAAATCTTTTTTAGACGTCTCATCGCCGTCAATTGAAACAAATCCGGCAAAAGCAGTAAAACTTAACCCTTCCTATTCCTTTGAAAATTTCGTTGTTGGAAGCAGCAATAAATTTGCTCATGCTGCAAGCGTTGCGGTTGCTGAGGCCCCGGGTCTTACTTATAATCCTCTCTTCATATACGGCGGAGTGGGTCTTGGAAAAACTCATCTTATGCAAGCTATAGCTAACTACATCAAAGATCAATACCCTGAAGCGAATATCATGTATGTGACAAGCGAATCCTTTATGAACGAACTTATCTCATCCATCCAAACAAATAGAAATGTCGAATTCCGAGATAAATACAGAAATGTTGATGTTCTTTTGATAGATGATATACAGTTTATCGCAGGAAGAGAAAGTACTCAGGAAGAATTCTTTCACACTTTCAATGCATTGTATGAATCCAATAAGCAGATAATAATTTCTTCAGATAAACCTCCGCAGGACATACCCACACTCGAAGAAAGATTGAGTTCTCGTTTCCAGTGGGGTTTATTAGCGGATATCCAGCCTCCTGACTATGAAACCAGAATGGCCATTTTAAAAAACAAATATAACAGCCTTCAGGCAAAGGAAAATTTCGATTTTGCTATTTCTGAAGAAATTTTGAGTTTTATCGCTGAAAAGAGTCTCACAAATATTCGTCAGCTTGAGGGAGCTCTACAAAAAGTTTTTGCTTTTTCAAGGCTCAACAACACACCGGTTGACATGAACACATCCCAAAAGATACTCAAGGATTTTTTCAAAAGTGATGTTAAGATGATATATCCGAAAGATGTTATCGATATAGTATGTGATTATTACGGAATCACAGAAGAAGACATCAAAGGAAGAAATAGAGCGAGAGAAATTTCCTATCCGAGACAGATTGCCATGTATATTATGAGAGAGGTCACAGATTATTCCCTACCTAAAATCGGTTCTCTTTTCGGCAACAGAGATCACACGACCGTTATGCATGCATGCGAAAAAGTTTCCACAGATATGAAAGAAGGCACGGATTTTAAAATAACGGTGACCGACTTGATAAATAAAGTGAAAAATAATTAGAAAATGTGCTTGTGCAAAAACCTGTTAAAAAGCTGTTAGGGAAGGCTTGATAAGATGTTTATAACCTGTTAACTATCGTGTATAATTCTTTTTGGTTTTGTACTTAATAAGTTTTCATACACATGATATCCTGAGCTTTCCAACAGAAAAATGTCTATTCATCAAGGTTTTGTGCACAAAGAAAAATGTCGTATTCGCGCATTTTTAGGGGTTTTTTGTAGTTTTCCACATTATCAACAGCCCCTACTACTTCTACTACTACTTAAAAATATATATTATAATAAATATAAGGAGATATGTCTTATGACAAATAATATCCATTTCAAATGTGACAGGGAAAATATTTTAAAAGGTATCAATACAGTAGAAAAAGCCGTAGAGATAAGAAATATAAAACCCATTTTGGAAGGGGTGTATATTCGAGCATCAAACGGCGCTGTAACACTCAAAGCTACAAACTTGGCTTTATCAATAGAAACCATTGTTGAAGGTGATGTTCTTTCTGAAGGCGCTATTGTTGTTTCCGCAAGAGTTTTCTACGAGATAATAAGTAAATACTCCGCCGGTGAAATAGAGTTTAGGATGGAAGATGATAACAGATTAAGAATCTCAAACGATCATTCCAGAACACAACTTACCGTGATGGATGTTGATGAATTTCCGGAATTTCCGAGAGTTGAAGAAACAGAGGAGATTGTTCTTGAAGAGGGTGCTTTTAAAAACATGATAAACACCACGATTTTTTCAGCCGCGATATCAGATGCTAGACCTATTTTAAAAGGTGTTCTTTTTGAAATCGAAAGCAATGTATTAAATCTCGTTTCCTTGGACGGATATCGTCTTGCTTTCAGAAAAAAAGAACTCGATGCTGATATAAAAGATACAAAAGCTATAATTCCATCCTCAGCATTACGAGAGGTTTATAAGATATTAGGAGATGATGATAATTCTTTGAGTCTCTTTATATCAAACAATATATGCTATATAAAAACGGATCACACAAAAATATATACCAGATTGCTGGAGGGAGATTTTATCAAATATAAAAATATATTGCCTTCTGAATATAAGACTAAAATAAAACTAAATAAGGATGATATTTATGAAAGCGTCGAAAGAGCTTCAATTCTTGCGAGAACGGAAAAGGATAAATTAGTTAAGTTTAATGTTATGGAAAACATACTGACAATTACCTCTAATTCAGAGCTTGGAAATGCATACGAAAAGGTTGATATATATCTTGAAGGCAAGGATATCGATATCGCATTTAATGCAAAATATCTTACTGATGTATTTAAGGCTATCGAAGAGAATGAAATAGTCTTGGAATTCAACACCAATGTAAGCCCATGTGTTATCCGGAATGATGAGAATACTTCATACACATATCTGGTTCTACCTGTGCAGGTAAGATAATAATAAAAAAGTATTGAGATTAACGGTGAAAACCTTTAATCTCTTTTTTTATACTCATAATATCTTGATATGGTATAATTGTTTTATCTATTTATAAAGGAAAAGAAAGTGCATATAGTAAATTTAAAACTAAAGGATTTTAGAAATTATAAAAACCAAGAACTCATACCGAAAAAAGGGTTGAATATTCTATACGGCAAGAACGCTCAAGGGAAGACGAATGTTGTCGAATCCGTTTACTATTTGAGTACCGGGAAATCCTTCAGAACTCCCAGAGATACGCAGCTTATAAGATTCGGAGAAGAATTTGCATATATTAAGGCGGAGTTTAAAACAAGAGCAGGAAAAAATATTGAAGAAGCGATGATAAAGAAAGACGGAACAAAGAGTTTTAAAATAAACTCTCTGCCTGTGAAGAAACTCGGTCATCTTTTCGGAAACTTCTCATGTATAGCTTTTACCCCTGAAGATATAAAAGCCATAAAAGAAGCCCCAAGCCAAAGAAGGAGGCTGATCGATGTAGAAATATCCAAAATAAAGCCATCTTACTTTTTCGAGCTTAAAGGGTATTATAAAATATTGGGCGATAAGAACGCATTATTGAAAGGAAGAATCGGAGAAGACGAAAAGAGGTTAATATCAGTATATAACGAACAGCTTGCGAAATATGCGAAATCAATTATTGGTTTACGCGACGCGTTTCTTAGAGAGGTTCATGAAAGTTTTCAAAGCATTTACAGTTTTATATCCGGAAAGAAAAACAAAGCTGATATAAAATATAAACCATGTGTTGGCCTTAAAGACACGAAAAAAGTATTTTTTGAAAAAGTGGAATCCCTTATGCACAGGGAAATAGATTATAAACAGACCTTTTTTGGTCCTCACAAAGAGGATATGATTTTTCTTTTGGATGAAAAAGAAGCAAAGAGTTATTGTTCTCAAGGACAGCAAAGAACGATAATGCTTTCTTATAAGTTAGCGGTTTTAAATATGATAAAAGATAGAACAGATGAATCTCCTGTGTTGGTCTTGGATGATGTTTTCTCCGAGCTGGATTTTGATAGACAAAAAAACCTAACTGAGTTTTTAAAAGAGAGTCAAGTATTTATCACTACTGCTGTTCCTATAAATGTCAAGGAGGATCACAGAGCATTTATTATCGAGGAAGGAAACATAAAAACCATATAAAAAACATGTATAATTGAATGGCGGAGTATTCGCCTTTCTAAAACAAAAAAATATTTTATGCTAAAAACAGTCTATTTAAGCCTTAAAAACGTTAAATCGTTAAAATTTATTGTTATTTTGGAAAACAATTATTAAAAGGGCTTTTTATATTTGAAAAAATTGTATATAATATACTCATATAAAGACTCAAATGGAAACGAGAGGTGTTTTTTTTATGTTGTTACATCTTGGGAAGGACCGGATGGTATTAAGCGAGAATATAGAGTTTATTCTTGACTACAACGAGTGTAGAAAAAACGAGAGCAGTAAAATATTTTTGAACAAACTGAAAAAAAGTGCAAAAGAAGTTTATATCACAAAGGAAGAAATAAAATCTTTAATTTATATAAGAAGAAATGAAGAAGAACGCATATTTTATTCTCCTATTTCGTCGGCGACTTTGCTGAAAAGGTCTGATGATAGTTTTGCTGAATATTCTTTGGTTGAAGAAAAAAGTGATATATCTGATTTAGTGTGGAAAGAGAAGATTTAATTTTTTTATAAAGGAAGAAAACTATGAGCAAAACGTATGATGAATCACAGATACAGGTTTTGGAAGGTCTGGAACCAGTACGAAAAAGACCGGGTATGTATATCGGTTCAACAGATGCCAGAGGACTTCATCATTTGGTATATGAGGTTGTTGATAATTCAATAGATGAAGCGATGGCGGGAGTATGTGACAGAATAAATATTGACATTCTTAATGACGGCGGTATAAGGGTAACTGACAATGGAAGAGGAATACCTACAGGAATGCACCCGACAGCAGGTATATCCACTTTGGAGGTTGTACATACAAAACTTCATGCAGGCGGAAAGTTCGGAGGAGATGGATATAAAGTTTCAGGCGGATTGCATGGAGTAGGTGTAAGTGTTGTTAATGCACTTTCAAAACATCTTTTTGTTACAGTAAAAAGGGAAGGAAAAGTATTTAAACAGGAATATAAAAAAGGCATTCCTGTTTCGGATATAGAAACCGTTGGGGAATCGAGTGAAAACGGAACAGAGACAGTTTTCTATCCGGATGAATCGATTTTTGATGAGATAAAATTCAGTTTTGATACATTAAAATCGAGACTTCGAGAGCTTGCATTCCTAAACAAAGGAATACGCATTGTCCTTTCCGATGAGCGGGAAGGCAAGGAGAGAAGCCTGGAGTTTAAATACGACGGTGGGATAATATCATTTGTTCAATACCTAAACAAAAACAAATCTGCGATTTTCGATGATGTAATCTATTTTGAAGGAGCAAAGGGAACATCCTCAGTTGAGATTGCTATGCAATATAACGAAGGATATAACGATACAATGTTCTCGTTTGCAAACAACATCTCAACACATGAAGGCGGGGCACATTTGCTTGGATTTAAGTCCGGGCTTACAAGAGTTATAAACGATTATGCAAGAAGGTTCAATTTCATAAAGGATAAAGCAGACAACCTTTCTGGGGATGATATCAGAGAAGGACTTACTGCTGTTATCAGTGTAAAACTCATCGATCCGCAGTTTGAAGGACAGACCAAGACAAAACTCGGAAATGCTGATATTCGTCCAATGGTGGATTCTTCAGTGTCAAAAGGACTTTCGGCATATCTAGAAGAAAACCCTTCGATTGCAAGAACGGTTATTAACAAATGTCTTACAGCAAAAAGAGCGCGGGAGGCTGCAAAAAAAGCGCGGGAGATGACAAGAAGAAAATCAGTTTTCGAATCATCTGCTCTTCCTGGTAAGCTTTCGGATTGCAGCGAAAAGGATGCGTCAAAATGCGAAATTTTCTTAGTTGAGGGAGATTCAGCAGGAGGAAGCGCGAAGCAGGGCAGGGACAGAAGATTCCAAGCGATATTGCCGCTTAAAGGGAAAATCCTGAATGTCGAAAAGACAAGGCGGGATAAAGCACTCGCAAACGAAGAGATAAAGGCCATGGCGACTGCTTTCGGGGCAGGAATCGGTGAGGAGTTCGATACAGAAAAGCTCCGTTATGACAGAATTATATGCATGACAGATGCTGATGTGGATGGAAGTCATATCCGCATATTGATTTTGACTTTCTTCTATCGATATATGAGAGAGCTTATAGAAAATGGACATGTATATATTGCTCAGCCGCCATTATATAAAGTCTCGAAAGGAAAGAAAGAACAGTATTTCTATACAGACGAAGATTTGGAAAAATATATGGCAGAAAACGGAAAAGAAGGAATCAATCTTCAAAGATATAAAGGTCTTGGAGAAATGAATCCAGAGCAGCTTTGGAACACAACTATGGATCCGAAAACGAGAACTCTTCTAAAGGTGTCTTTAGAAAACGCGATTGAAGCAGATGAAATATTTACAATACTTATGGGTGACAGTGTTGAGCCGAGAAGAGAGTTTATAGAGCAAAATGCAAAGCTTGTTGCAAACTTGGATGTGTAAAGAAGAATAGGTGAATAAAGTGGAAAAAGAAAAGAAAAGAATCATCAGTGTCGATATCGAACAGGAGATGAAAAAATCCTTTATTTCATATGCGATGGCAGTAATCATAAACCGTGCCCTGCCCGATGTGAAAGACGGACTCAAGCCCGTACATAGGAGAATTCTATATTCGATGAGCGAGCTGGGTCTTGCTCCGGAAAAACCTTTCAGGAAATGTGCACGTATCGTCGGCGATGTTTTGGGTAAATATCACCCACATGGTGATAAGGCAGTCTATGATGCTATGGTAAGACTTGCACAGAGTTTTTCTATCCGTCATATGCTCGTACAAGGTCACGGAAACTTCGGTTCCGTGGATGGAGACTCAGCAGCAGCCATGAGATATACCGAAGCAAAACTCTCCAAGATCGCTATGGAAATGCTTCGTGATATCGAAAAACAGACAGTTGATTTTTATCCGAACTTCGATGAAACGCTGATGCAGCCGACTGTTCTTCCTGCTAAATACCCGAATCTTCTGGTAAACGGATCCGGAGGTATAGCTGTCGGTATGGCGACGAATATTCCGCCGCATAACTTACGGGAAGTTATCGATGGCACAATTGCGATGCTAGACAATCCTGATATTACTACAGATGAACTTATGGAACACATAAAAGGACCGGATTTCCCAACCGGAGGACTGGCAATGGGTGTTTCGGGTATACGGCAGGCGTATATGACAGGCAGAGGAAAAGTATCCGTCCGGGCAAAAGCAGAAATAGATCAATATAAAGAAAACAGGGCGAGGATCATAGTTAACGAAATTCCATATCAAGTCAATAAAGCTTCTTTGATTGAAAAGATTGCAAATCTCGTTTCCGAGAAAAAGATTGAAGGTATCGCAGATCTTCGAGATGAATCCGATAAGCAGGGTATGAGAATAGTTATTGAGCTGAAACGCGATGTCAACGCTAATATCGTTTTGAACAGACTGTATAAGCATACACAGATGCAGGACACATTCGGAATTATAATGCTCGCACTTGTAGACGGTGAGCCGAAGGTTTTAATGCTTAAAGAGATGCTTTATTACTATATCAAGCATCAAAAAGACATTGTAGTTAGAAGAACGAAGTATGAGCTTGAAAAAGCGAAAGCAAGAGCTCATATTTTGGAAGGGCTTATAATCGCACTCGACAATATTGACGAAGTTGTGAATATAATCAAAAAAGCGAAGGATACGACAACAGCAAAAGCGCAGCTTATCGAAAGGTTTGGACTTTCCGAAATACAAGCACAAGCGATTTTGGATATGCGGCTTGCCAGACTCACCGGGCTTGAACGTGAGAAAATTGAGGTTGAGTATAAAGATCTGCTAAAGAAAATAGATTACTTGCAGAGCATCTTGGATATACCGCAGATGGTCGTCGATATAATAAAAAAAGAGCTCACTGAAATCAGAAACAAATTTGGTGATGACAGAAGAACGGAAATCACATTTGCGGATGACGAAATCGATTTGGATGAACTCATCCAAGAAGAGGACATGACGGTAACGCTGACTCATTACGGATATATCAAAAGAATTTCAGCGGATACATATAGAGCTCAGAAAAGAGGCGGAAGGGGTATAACCGGATTATCAACCAGGGAGAAAGATTTTGCCGAAAATGTTTTCGTAACATCAACTCATAATCATCTGTTGTTCTTCAGTTCCAAAGGAAACGTTTACCGCAAGAAATGCTATGAGATACCGGAGTCCGGAAGAACGGCAAAGGGTATGGCTATAGTGAACCTGCTTTCATTGGATGCAGGGGAAAAAATAACGAGTGTTTTCCCGGTAACGGAATACGGAGAAGAGTCACATCTCGTAATGGTGACAAAAAACGGGTTTATCAAAAAGACTGAGATGAGCGAATATGTGAGAATTCGCCAAAGCGGTCTTAGAGCAATAGGACTTCGGGATGATGATGAACTCATAAGAGTTTTCCAAACTTCGGGGGATGATGATATCATAGTAGGTTCAAAGAATGGTCTTTCGATAAGGTTTAACGAAAAAGATGTAAGACCAATGGGCAGAACTGCCATGGGAGTTAAGGCAATAAGCTTAAAAGCCGGTGATGAACTCGTCGATGCGGCAATAATAATCCCTGGATGCGATATATTCGTTATAACGGAAAATGGATTTGGGAAAAGAACCAAGGAAGAGGAATACAGAACCCAGGTTCGCGGGGGTATCGGTGTAAAAACGATAAATATAACAGATAAGACGGGACAGCTATGCGGGCTTAAGGTTGTCGATGGCAGCGAAGACATAATGATAATAAATGACGCAGGCATAATAATACGAATGAACACCGCGGAGATTTCGGTCTTTGGAAGAGGAACGCAAGGCGTTCGAGTTATGCGTGTTACGGATGATACCAAGGTGGTGTGTGTTGCCAAGGTGCCAAAGGGAGAAGAGGAAGAGTCTTTAGAATCAGAAGAAAATCAATAGTTTAAGCAGAGGAGTAGCTAAATATATAGTTGCTCCTTTTATAAATAATAGGTGAATTTGACGTCGTTACAGTTTTAATATTTATAATATTTTGCTATAATGGTGGCTATAAAAATGTGAGAGGTAGAAACATTGAAAATAATGATAGAGGAAGCAACAGCTTCTGTGATGGGTTTTTTTGAAAAACTTGCACACAGTGCAGATGATATTTTCTTTAAAATCATAGCCATAATAGCCATAATATTGGTTGGAAGACTTATAATTTGGATAATCAATGCGTTTGTAAAAAAGATAATATTCAATAAAAAATTAAAGAAGCTGAATAAGCTTTCGAAAAGCAAAACAGATTCTATTATATCGCTTTCAAAAAGCATAGTGAAATTTGTTGTTTGGTTCTTTGTGATAGTCGCAATCCTCGATCAAGTCGGGATATCAGCAACAAGCTTGCTTGCAACAGCAGGTATCGGAGGAATCGCTATCGCTTTCGGAGCACAAGATCTTGTCAAGGATATCGTTTCCGGGGCGTTTCTTTTTGTAGAAGGGCAATATGAGGTTGGTGACTTTGTTGAAGTTGTCGGGATAAAAGGAACGGTAGAAGCTATCAATATGCGAAATACGGAAATCCGTTCATATACTGGTGAATTAAACATCATACCTAATGGAACAATAGATAAAGTTATTAATTATTCCAAAGGAAACAATCTTGCAATTTTAGATATCGGAATCGCGTATGAAGAAGATATAGAAAAGGCTTCAGAAACTATAGTCGAAGCTGCGAAGGAATATAAGGAAAAACACAACAACATTATAGGCGATCCGGAATATGTCGGTGTTGTAAATCTTGGTGACAGTGATGTTGTGCTTCGAGTTGTTATGGAGGTTAAACCCACATCACAATGGCAAACGGAAAGGGATTTAAGGCAGATTGTAAAAGAAGCTTTTGACAGGGAAGATATCGAAATACCTTATCCGAGACGTGTTTTTATTGATGCACAAAAACAAGGAAAGCACGATGGAATATAGAATTGGTGATTTCGTTATAATGAAAAAACATCATCCGTGCGGTGATAACAGGTGGGAGATACTTCGAACGGGTATGGACTATAAGATGAGGTGTCAAGGATGCGGAAGAATAGTTATGCTGTCTTTTGACAAATTTATAAAAGGTGTAAAAAGGAGAATTGAGAAGTGAGTGCTAAGGCTAAACAGGGGAAGTTTGTTCCGGAAAGAATATCGAGACCGCATGGGAAACATAAAAAAAACAACGAAAAAAATGAATTTTTAAGTTGGCTTTTGTCTCTGGTAATAGCGGTTATGATTGCGCTGGCATTAAGATTCTTTGTTTTTGATTTTGTCATCGTGGATGGGATATCTATGGAACCCACGCTTTATTCCGGAGAAATGGTTTTTGTTGAAAAAATCAGTTATCGTTTTAATGAACCGGAGGTTGGCGATATTTTAATAAGTAAATACGATGATAAAAAAAAGAAGTATGTTAAAAGAGTAATGGGAACGGAGGGAGACGAAGTCGAAATCAGAGATGGTAAACTCTTTGTAAACGGAAAACAAATTATAGAGCCGTATATAAAAGAGGAAATAGTTGGAGATATGCCTTTACAAATAGTTGCAGAGGACAGCGTCTTCTTGATGGGAGACAATCGGAACAACTCATATGATTCAAGAGTTTCATCAGTTGGTTCGGTAAGCATGGATAAAACACGAGGCAAAGCGGTGCTGTTGGTCTGGCCGTTCAAGAGATTTGGCTCTATTGATGAATAGATAAAACAAAACCTGCTAAGAGGGAGTATAATCAAAGCAGGTTTTTTCTTTACATTTTTTCCGGTGTTTCGACACCGATTAAATACAATCCGGTTTTAATAACGTTTTTTACACTCCTTGCGAGAGCAAGCCTTGCTGCTGTTTTGCTTTTGTTCTCGTCTATAATCTTATGCTCGAAATAAAACTTATTGAAAGCCTTCGCGATATCGATAATATTTCTCGTGATAAGATAAGGCTCGTTTTTTTCCAAGGCTGTTTTCACGGCAGGAGGGAATTTCGAAAGTGCTTTTGCTGTTTTAAAGGCCTCTTCGTTTTTTAGAGCCGAGAAATCTGGGTTCTCGCTTAAAAACTCTTTTCCTCTTAAGAGCAAGCTGTTACAGCGGACAAAAGTATACTGAACATAGGGACCGGTTTCTCCTTCAAAGTTCAAAATTCTGTCCCAAGAAAAGCTGACATCCTTAATCCTTCCTTGTGAAAGAACACTGAATACGACAGCACCTATGCCGACTTTCTTTGAAACTTCTTCTTTGTTCTCAAGCTCCGGATTTTTGCTTTCTATAATTTCAGCAGTCTTTTCGCAAGCTTTGTTTAATACATCCTCGAGAAAGACTATATTGCCCTTTCTTGTCGAAAGAGTGCCTTCCTCCAAGGACACCATACCGAAGTTGACATGCTCTAAATCCTTCTCCCAATCGTAACCCATTAACCCCACGACCTTAAACCACTGCTTGAAATGTAAGTTTTGTTGATAGGCTACAACGTATAGGGCTTTTTCAAAATCAAAAGTCTTTTTACGATAGAATGCCGCGGCAAGATCTCTTGTCGAATACAGTGTAGTTCCATCCGTTTTTATGATAATACACGGAGGAAGGTCGAATTCATCAAGAGGCACAACTCGCGCACCTTCCGATTCGATAAGCATATTTTTGTCCTCCAGCTCTTCGATAACAGGCTGCATCTTATCGTTATAAAAACGCTCTCCTGTGTAGTAATCGAACTTTACACCTAGAAGGTCATAAGTTTTCTTCACTTTTTCCAAAGTGATTTCTGTGAACCAATCGAGCAAAGAAACAGCATACTCGTCTCCGTCCTCGATTCTCTTGAACCAAGCTCTTCCCTCATCGTCCAAAGACGCATCCTTTTCAGCTTCATCGTGAAACTTTATATATAGATCTAAAAGAGAGTCAATTCCTCTTTTTTTTATGTCCTCTTTGCTGCCCCATGTCTCATAGGCATAGATGAGCTTACCGAATTGTGTACCCCAGTCCCCAAGATGATTTATACCAACAGCTTTATATCCGCAGTAGTTATATATTCGATATAATGCGTTTCCAATGGAGGTTGACATAATGTGACCGATATGAAAAGGCTTTGCAATGTTTATCGAAGAATAATCTATAACTATTTTCCTGCCTTTTCCTTCTTCACTTCCGCCATAACCTTTAACTGCAGAGCGCTTCAAAACATCTTCTATGAAAATCTCTTTATCGAGAAAGAAATTTATATATCCGCCCACAGCTTTAAAACTCTCAACAGATTCAGGCTTTTCGAACTTTTCGACAATCTCATTCGCAATCATAGGAGGAGCTTTTTTGAAGAACTTTGCAAGCTTAAAACAAGGAAGCGCAAAATCCCCCATCTTCTCATCCGCAGGCACTTCAAGCATACTTTCAATAGCGGATGCACTCAAATCGAAGTGTTTTGAAATCTCTTCCGAAATTGTTTTTTTATAATCCATTATCATTTTCCTTGCGTTTTATTTGCATACAATAATAACATAAAGGCAAGCAAATAGGCAATGATAAAAGAAAACAGAGGTTGCATGAAAATTTTTTTTTCTGTATATTTAATATACAAAAGATGTCTTTAAGAAACAGAGCATATAAAAAAGGGTTATAAGGAATAAGTTGATGATAAAAAACGATACAATTTGTGCGATATCTTCACCTCCCGGGGTCGGGGCTATCGGCATTATTAGAATAAGCGGCGAAAAGGCGATAGAGATTCTTTCCAAGGTTTTTGTTTCGAAGACCGAGTTTTTAAGCGGATATATGCGCCACGGTTTTATCGTGAGAAAAGGTGAAGAAATTGATGAAGTGATGGCTGTGGGGTTTGAAGGAGAAAAGACCTATACGGGTGAGTCCATGGCAGAGATTTTTCCGCACGGCGGAAGGATGCCGATGATGCAGGTTTTATCAGCGGTTTTGGATGCAGGCGCGAGAGCAGCGGAGCCGGGCGAATTTACCAAAAGAGCGTTTCTGAACGGAAAGATGGATTTATCCGAAGCGGAAGCCGTTATGGACTTCATCGGAAGTGTTTCCGAGCTTTCCGCAAAGACAGCTTTCGACCAGCTTGAAGGAAAACTCTCCGACAAAATTGAAGGCATGCAAAGCAGTTTGACTGATATGCTCGCTATGATTGAAGCCGGGATTGAATATCCGGAAGAGGATTTGGAAAGAGAAATCAAGAATAAATGTGTTCCGAAAATTGTGGATCTGATATTTGACGGAAAGAAGCTTGAGGAGACATTCGAGAGCGGCAGATATCTCAAAGAAGGATTCAATGTCTGCATTATCGGAAAACCGAATGTTGGGAAATCCTCATTATTGAATGCACTTATAGGTAAGGAAAAATCGATAGTTACGCATATTGAAGGAACGACAAGGGATGTTATCGAGGAGCTTTTCGATATAAAGGGAGTTCCTGTGAGATATTTTGATACTGCTGGAATAAGAGAAAGCGAGGACATCGTCGAGAGTATCGGGGTCGACAGATCTTTTAGGGCCATTGAAAAGGCGGATTTGGTATTGTTTATTCTGGATGCTTCAGAGAAAAAAGATGAGAGAGATGACAGGATTTTAGAGAGAATAAAAGAAAAACACATTGTACTCGTTTTGAACAAGTCAGATAAGAATGTAATAATTCCAGATTATGAAATCACGGAAAGAGTAACGACAAGTGCGATTACACGAGACGGGATTGAAGAGCTTGAGGAAAAAATATATACTTCGGCGATAAAAAACCAGGAGACGGCGGAAGGGATAATAATCACGAACGAAAGACACAGACAGATTTTGATTTCGTTCGTTGAAAGTCTTGTTGCGGCAAAAGATGCTTTTGAAGCAGATATGGATTTAGATTGCGTCTCAATTGATATCAAAGACGCTTGGAATCACCTTGGCGAGATTACTGGGGTGAATGTATCCGAAGAGATTATAAACAGGATATTCGAAAACTTCTGTCTCGGGAAATAGGAAAACGGAGCTTATTAAATAGATGAAATATGATGCAGGAAAATATGATGTAGTGGTTATAGGAGCAGGACACGCTGGGTGTGAGGCTGCTTTGGCGAGTGCAAGGCTGAACAAAAAAACGCTGCTGATGACCATAAATCTAGATGGTATAGCTCTTATGGCATGCAATCCAGCAATAGGTGGAACATCAAAAGGACATTTGGTTCGTGAGATCGATGCTCTCGGCGGTGAGATGGGACTTTGCACTGATGCGACTTTTATACAGATTAAGATGCTCAATACGAAAAAAGGTCCCGCGGTTCATTCGCTTCGTGCGCAGGCGGACAAGAAGGAATACCAAAAGCGTATGAAATGGACGCTTGAAAATACCGATAATCTCCACGTCATGCAGGGCGAAGCTACAGATATAATCGAAAAAGGCGGAAAAGCAGTCGGGGTAAAAACCACAACAGGAGCAGTTTTCAGCGCAGGGGCGGTTGTTGTCGCGACAGGTGTATATCTTAAAGGAAAAATAATAATCGGTGAGCTTGTTTTTGACGGAGGCCCTTCGGGGCTTTACCCGGCGAAGCATTTGAGCAAGAGTCTTCACGGTTTCGGATTTCCGCTTATGAGATTTAAGACGGGAACGCCGGCAAGAGTTGATGCGAGAAGCATCGATTTTTCAAGGACGGTTCCGCAATATGGTGACGAAGAGATTATACCTTTCTCTTTTATATCGGGAAAGATTGAAAGAGATCAGGTACCGTGCTATCTGACATATACAAACGAAAAAACCCATCAGGTTATAAAAGATAATATGCATAGAAGTCCGCTATACTCGGGAAAGATCGAAGGAACCGGTCCAAGGTATTGTCCGTCAATTGAGGACAAGGTGGTTAAGTTTCCGGACAAAATCAGGCATCAGCTTTTCTTGGAGCCCGAAGCGCTTTCGACGAATGAGATATATGTCCAAGGGATGTCGTCCAGTCTGCCGGAAGAAGTTCAGATAAAGATGTACCGCACCGTACCCGGAATGGAGAACGTACATTTCATGAGGCCTGCTTACGCTATTGAATATGACTGCATAGATGCAAGACACTTAAAAAGCAGTCTTGAAGCGAAAAATATTCAGGGGCTTTTCTTTGCAGGTCAGATAAACGGGACATCCGGATATGAGGAGGCTGGAGCGCAAGGAATAGTCGCAGGAATAAACGCTGTGCAGTATATTAAAGAAGAGCCGCCGCTGACTTTGGAAAGGTCGGACGGATACGCCGGAGTTTTGATAGATGACCTTGTAACAAAAGGAACAAAAGAACCGTATAGGATGATGACATCCCGTGCTGAATATCGCCTTCTTTTGCGTCAGGATAATGCGGATGAGCGACTTACAAAAAAAGGAAGAAAGCTCGGGCTCGTTTCCGATGAACGATATGACCGATTTATGTTCAAGATGGAAGGCATTGAAAAGATAAAAAAAGAGATGGAGACAAGAGTGGTTTCTGCCGAAAAAATAAATGGGTATTTGGAAAAGAAGAAAAGCGAACCTCTAAAACTGAATGTAAAATATTACCAAATACTGAAAAGACCTAATGTACTCTTAAAAGAACTGCTCGAATTCGATAAGGAATTTCCGAGACTTGATGATGAGATTATGAAGGGAGCAGAGACTTCAGTCAAGTATGAAGGATATATCAAAAAGCAGCAAAACCAAGTAAAGCAATTTAAGCAGCTTGAAAAGAAGAAACTGCCTTCGGATATAGACTATTCAAAAATCAAAGGGCTTAGGATTGAAGCGGTACAGAAGATGAATGAGATTAAGCCGGAGAGCATCGGACAGGCGAGCAGAATTTCCGGAGTTTCCCCTGCTGATATCTCTGTCCTAATCATATATTTCAGCAGATAGAAAAGAGGAAAAATGGCAGACATTGAAAAGATGCAAAAGTATCTTAAGCGTGCTCTTGGTGAAAACTATAATATTATAAGCGAAAAGCAAAAGAAACAGTTTAACGATTATTTTGCTGTGCTCGAACAAACCAGCAAGAGAATGAACCTTACAACTATTTTGGATGAAAAAGGAGTTGCGGAAAAGCATTTTGCTGACAGTGTGTTTCCTGTTTTCGAAGACCTGTTCGAAAAGGGAGACAGAGTTATCGATATAGGTTCCGGTGCGGGACTGCCCGGGCTTCCCATAAAAATCATAAGACCGGATTTTGAGATGACACTGCTTGAAGCCACAGGTAAGAAAGCTGAGTTTATAAAATCCGCTGCGAGAGAATGCGGTTTGGAAGTGTGTGTTATTTCGAATAGAGCGGAAGAAGCTGCGAGAGAAAAAGAACACCGAGAGAAGTATGATGTTTGCGTTTCAAGAGCGGTAGCAAGACTAAATATATTATTGGAGCTTTGTGTCGGCTTTGTAAAAAAAGGAGGATATATCCTTGCATACAAAGGCGAGAAAGCAGGCGAGGAAAAAAGAGAAGCGGAAAAGGCAGCAAAGGAGCTCGGGCTTGAATTTGTCGGAAAGCACATGAAAGACAACGTTGAAGATCAGCATTGCATTTTAGTCTATAAGAAGGAAAAAAGTCTGCCCGGCAAATATCCGAGAAGATTTTCAAACATAAAGAAAAATCCGCTTTAAGGAGAAAAGATATGCCGATAGCAGTAGAGCTTGAGTTTGATGAAAAGAGCGATAGGTTTATACGAGAGATATGGCAGGAGATGAGCGAGAAAGAGGTGAGCAGCTTTCTTTTTCACTCAAAAAGCGTTCCGCATATCACGCTTGGAATGTTTGATATTAAAAAAGAGAATGGTGAAAAATTAGTAGAGGATATAAGAGAATTTTGTACTGAGATATCCAAAATAGAAATTGAGCTTTCCAGCATTGGAGTTTTTAAGGGTGATAAAAATGTACTGTTTCTTGCAGCGACTGTTACAAAGGACTTATTGGACCTGCACGATAGATTCTATGAAAAGCTGAAAATCTATAGAGAACTCGCTTGGGAGTATTACCTTCCTGATATATGGGTGCCGCATGTTTCTGTAGCTATGGATGTTGATAATGATAACTTATACAAGGCGATGGATATCGTTTTAGGAAAGTTTAAGAAAACAAAAGCGACGGTAGAAAAAACCGGAATAATAAGTGTAAAACCACTTAAAGCTTTAGAGCATATTGTTTTGAAATAGAAAAACCACAGAAGGATAAGGACTAAAAACTTAGTCCTTTTTGTTTTGTCGTTTTTTGTTTTTTGCCAAAAAGCTTTGATAGAAAAAAGCAAGTTTTGCAATACTCAAAGGAAAGGGAAAAGCCTTATAGAATAAGACAACAAACAAAAGAAAAATATTATGAGGTGGACAAGATGTTAAAGCTTACAAGAGCAAATGATAAAGGGGCAGAGAAGACGAGAATAGATAAGAGTATGGAATCATACTTGGATGTGATTCCTGTAAAATGTATAAAACCGAATCCATATCAGCCGAGAAAGGTTTTTTCGGAGCAGAGCCTGAAGGAGCTCACTCTTTCGATAAAGGAATATGGTTTGCTTCAGCCGATAAATGTTCGAAAAAAGAGCCATAACTATTATGAGCTTATCGCAGGCGAGAGAAGATTAAGAGCGGTAAAGCGTGCCGGGTTTACCCATATAAAAGCCTTTGTTAAAGGTGCGGTGAACACGGAATCAGCAATGATTGCAATGATTGAAAACCTTCAAAGGGAGAACCTTCATTTCTTCGAAGAGGCAGAAGGGTATATTTCTCTTATAAGAGAGCATGGGTTTACCCAAGAAGAGCTGGCAAAAAAGCTTGGAAAAAACCAATCTACTATAGCAAACAAGATTAGAATACTGCGTCTTCCAAAGCCGATTAAAGAAGGAGTTTTAAAGCATAACCTTTCGGAAAGACATGCACGGGCATTGCTTCGCCTGCACAATGAAAGAGCACAGCGTGAGATATTGGATATAATAATAAAGAATGGCGTTAGTGTAAAAGACACCGAAGATATGGTAGAAAGAAAACTCAAAAGACTGTATGGAGAAGTGGATGAAGGACAGAAAGTCGTATGTTTGATGCGGGACAGGAAGATTTATATCAATACGATCAAAAAAGCGTTTTTCAAAATTCGAGATGCAGGTGCAGATGCTGATATAGATATCGCTGAAAGCGAAGAGGATGTGACTATAAATATAGTTTTAAAAATGGATACGTAAACATAAGTCCCCAATACCCCTATTAATAAAGGCAAAGTTTTCGGGCTTAAAGCTAGAGAACTTTGCCGATTTTTATATAAAAGGCTTTATTTAATCGAATTAATATCTTATAATGGCTCTATAATAATATAAACCTATATGGGGGAAAGACAAATTGGGAAAAATAATATCTGTTGCCAACCAAAAAGGCGGAGTTGGCAAGACAACAACATCGATCAATTTAAGTTCTGCGATAGCTCATCTCGGCAAGAAGGTTTTGATTGTGGATATCGATCCGCAAGGGAACTCCACAAGCGGACTCGGGATTGAGAAATCTGAATTAGGGAATTCTATATACGACGTTCTTATAAACGGAGTTCCGGCAAAGGATGCTACTATTTCTACAGTGATGGAAAACCTGTATATTATCCCTGCAAACATAGATTTGGTAGGAGCACAAGTGGAGCTCGTTTCGAAGATGGCAAGAGAATCTTTTTTAAAAAAGGCTCTTACACCGATAAAGGACGATTATGATTATATTTTCTTGGATTGTCCGCCGTCTCTTGGGATTCTTACTGTAAACGCTCTAAACGCATCGGATAAAATACTCGTTCCGATACAGTGTGAATTCTATGCGCTTGAGGGATTATCTCAGCTTATCAATACGGTTAAGCTTGTTCGAAAGAGCCTAAACCCAAAACTGGAAGTCGAAGGAGTTGTTCTCACTATGTATGACGGCAGAACAAATCTGTCCAATCAGGTTGTTGAAGAAGTAAAAGCATTTTTCAAAAACAAAGTGTATGACACGATTATACCGAGGAATGTAAGACTTTCAGAAGCACCGAGTTTTGGGCTTCCGATAATAAAATATGACCCTAAGTGTCTTGGCTCTGAGATGTATTTAGATCTTGCTAAAGAGCTGATACGCGCGAATAAGGGGGTTTAATATGGCTAAACCGACCGGACTAGGAAAAGGACTTGGCGCCCTGCTTGGGGATGACCCGCTGATTGTTGATGCTTTAGATGAAGATGCGATAGCTCTTTCCAGTGTTGAAGGAAAAATACTGGATTTGGATATAGGGCTTATAGATACATATGAAGCACAACCGAGAAAGAATTTTGATGAAGAAAAGTTGAAAGAGCTGGCAAACTCGATAAAAAACCATGGAGTTGTACAGCCTATTATAGTTCGAAAAAACAAAGACAGATATATGATTATTGCCGGGGAGAGAAGATATCGTGCAGCAAGGATTGCAAAGCTAAAAACGATACCAAGCATAGTTAAGGATATCGATTCAAGAGAACAGATGGAAGTTTCTTTAGTCGAGAACCTTCAAAGAGAGAATCTCAATCCCTTGGAGGAAGCTGCTGCTATTCGTCTTCTGATGACGGAGTACGATCTCAATCAGGAGATGGCTGCGGAACGAATCGGCAAATCCAGATCTGCTGTTGCAAATATGTTAAGACTGTTGCAGTTGCCGCAGGAGGTAAGAAAGCTTATATTTGAAGGTAAGATTTCCGGAGGACATGCAAAATGTCTCGGGGGACTTGAGGAAGAAGAAGACAAAGTCTATATCGCAAAGAAGGCCGCTGAAGAAGGCATGTCGGTGAGAGAGACCGAGCGGTTTGTACAGAAATACAACAAAGCAAAAAGCACTTTTTCAAATAAAACCGCGAAAAAAGGAGAAGCACCGCCGGAAATTGTCGAAGCTGAAAGCAGTCTGTCCACAGCTTTGGAAACCAAAGTTAAGATAATCGGGAGCATGAAAAAGGGAAAGATACAGATTGAGTACTTTTCTGAAGAACAATTACAGGCAATATATGATTATTTGCTGGAAAAATGATTAAACAATACAAAAGAACCGATAGAATCGGTTCTTTTTTGCTTCATGTGGAGTGAAAAACACAATATATTGTATATAATTGTTCCACGTGAAACAATTTATATTACACCACGAATGAAATTCAGTATAAAATTGGACGTATAGAAGAAAGAGGCAAACAAGGAATCGTATAATATATCGTAAAGCTCCTGTATAGGCTGGACAACCAAAACCAGAGGAGTCAGGATGAACACAGCATATGTGGTAAAGATACCTGTAATGAAACCGAAGAAGCCTCCGGCAGTGCTGTCATACTTTCTTAGCATGGGAAACTTCAATGTATAGTATAGAGAGTTAATTACAAAAGAGAATACCATCTTAGCGATAAAGAAGATTATGAAAAAAGAGATGATGTTAATACATACGTTTGCGATAGTGAGATTGTAATATTCCCCAAGGGTGTAATATCCGTCGCCTGCAAAGACTTGATCTGTGATATTGCTTTTCATAAGCGAAGCAAAGGGAGTAGGAAGATTTGAATCTGTCACCATTTGCCGCACTTCGTCCGCAGGTAAATCGCTGATCAATAATTTTGAATATTCGAAACTGGTCAAGCGTTCAGAACCTTCAGTATAGTTGAATACGAAAGAATAGATCAAATCGTTTCTGACGAATGATTTTGCGACACCTGGCGTGAAAAGAGCGGCGCAGAGCCAAGAGAGAAAAAATGATCCAAGACTAAGTCCAGAGTGAATAAATCCGCGATATATTCCTGTAAGAGTTGTATAAGCGATTATAATAATCACTATCCAATCGAGTATGTTCATATGTACCTCCGTGAGTTTTGTGCGTTTAATCAATTTAAATTGGAGTATATAATATCTTCAATTATGGAAGGTCTAAGAAATAATAAAGACCTTCTTTTTTAACCAGTATCTTTCTGCCGCCTGCCGAGCTGATAAATTCAATTTTCTCATTTATTTTATATTGTCTTAAATATTCTCCTTTAAAAGAATATATATATATAATATCCTGGCCGAAAAGATATAGATTAGAATCAAACATAGCCATGGATTCAACTCTCTTTGGCAGGTTTACTTTGTTTGACACACTTTCATTTATCACCCTTACGTTTGAGTAGAAAGGATCATCGTTTTGCGACCTTGGGACGGCGGCGAAAAAGCTTTCTCCCGCCGTCATATACTCCGCTTTTATCTGCCAATCATATAGCAGATTAGATCCGATTTTTTGTCCGAAGAGGTCATACTTGATAAGATTTCCTGTTGTAGCAACATACATATGCTCCGAAGAGAAATAGAGTTTTTCCGCAAGCTCGGAATAAAGGCTTATAAGGCCGGTCATCGAAACCCCGGGTTTATAGGTTATTATTCTCGACACAGGAACAACATTTGTCGGATCGGTTGTAAGAACCCAAAGACTGTCGTTTTCCATAAATCCAAAGTCTACGATATATTGTGGATAGAAGGATATCGAATCGAAAAGATTTCCTGCGGTATTATAGAAATACACCATGTTCTCTTTTCTCTCGTCCTCTTCAACAATCTCGCTGAAAACAGCAACTACGTTATTACCGCACCTGATGTTATTTATATTTCCAATTACATCGGTAGAGTAAAGATACTCGCCTTCGCTCGTTAATACCTGTAGGTTTTTGTTGCTGTGTATAACGATAAGTTTATCCGATGCAGACAATATTAGATCCTCCGCATACACTTCTTTTGACCATTCAGCTTCACCAGCAAATGCATATCGACTTAAAATATTGTCTTTCAAAGTCAAATAATAGTCATCCAAAAGAATATACTGCATATCATCATCTATTGCTGTTATTACAAAATCGCTTTCCAGAGAGTTTCTGCTCATAGAAAAAAACACGATTCCGACAACAAGAACGACTACGGATATCAATATAAACAGAAAAGCCACAAATCGCTTATAGTTAGCAACATACAGACCCTTACGCTTAGGCATGATTAAATTATTTCCCCTCGTGTAGAATTTATAAGGAAATTATATATTTTTTTTAAATCGCTGTAAATGAAAATTTAGAAAAGAGGAGAGTAAAGACCTCTTTTAAAAACGTCAGCAGCATTTTCCGGAGTGATATTCGTAACGTCCAGAAACAGTATTTCGCTCGTCGGATGTACGCTGGAAAGGAAATTTTCTTCGTCCGAATGCATGAAAATAAGGGCATCATAATGGGATGCATTTTCCAGCGAAACGGTATCGAATCCGAAAAACGAGAGCTTTTCAGCATAGTATTTCAATTCTTTTGGGTAAGCTATAGTCATGAATTCTCTCTTCAAGTGCTGCATATTTTAGAATATAGTATATGAAACATTTAAAGGGGTTATACAAAGTACAGAGAAAACTTTACAAAGTATGATAGAATTAATCACTTTTCTTTGCTATAATTAGGTTTAATGAAACAACTAAAAGATTTATTTTGGGGGAGACATTGATGCAAATTACAAAGATGCATGGACTTGGAAATGATTTTATTATCTTTTGTCCAAAGGACGAAACAGGTGATTTCGGCGAAATCGCAAAAGAGATGTGTGCTCGAAGAACGAGTGCGGGAGCGGATGGAATTATGCTTGTTCTGCCTTCTGACACATGCGATATCCGAATGAGGATAATAAATGCAGACGGAAGTGAAGCGGAAATGTGCGGTAACGGAATACGCTGCTTTGCTAAGTATGTCTATGAAAAAGGGATAGTTAAAAAACAGGAAATGACCGTTGAAACTTTGGCGGGAACTATAAGACCAAAGCTCATAATCGAAGAGGATAAAGTTGTTTCTATTGTTGTTGATATGGGAAAACCGATATTTGACCCCGAGGAGATACCGACTAATATTCCGAAAAGGGAATTGTTAAGTCACAAAATCAAAGCAGATGGAAGAGATTTCGAAATAGCTTGTATCAATATTGGGGTTCCCCATACTATGGTATTCGTCGATGAAATTGACTTGGAGGAGATTCTAAAAGTTGGACCGATTATCGAAAAGGATGCGGTGTTTCCTAAAAACACGAATGTAAACTTCGTTCAGATTTTGGACAAAAACAGGATAAAAGTTTCGACATGGGAAAGAGGAGCAGGAAAAACAATGGCTTGCGGTACCGGCTGCTGTGCTTCGGTTGTTGCTGCTTTCCTGCGAGGAGCCACTGAAAGAAAAGTCACCGTTGAACTCGAAGTCGGCAATCTTATAATCGAATATCTTGAAGATGAGACTGTTTTCATGACAGGTCCTGCAGCTGTAGTGTATGAAGGAATATATTTTGATAAGTAGGCAGAATCCAGACGCCTGAAATCGAATTTTAGAAAAGAGCAAAGAGTTGATAAGGAAAGAAATCCGTTTACCAAAACACATAAGATATCTGTCGGATATTTTCAAAGAAAACGGGATAGAGCTGTTTTTGGTGGGAGGATATGTCCGGAATTCTTTGCTTTCTTTGGAAGTAACGGATTTGGATATTGCATCGAAAGCAAGGCCGGAGAAAGTAAGAGAAATTCTCAAAGGAAAAAAGGATATTATAACGATTCCAAAAGCGTTGGATTTCGGCACTGTTCAAGTTGACATAATCTTTAAAGAAAAGAAGTACTCATTTGAGCATACAACATTCCGAAAAGATTTTTACCATGATGATGGAACCCATCGCCCTAGTCGAGTTGAGTTTACAGAAAGCTTGGAACAAGATGCATCCAGGCGAGATTTCACCGTTAACAGTATTTATTATAAAATATCGTCAGAAGAGATTGTCGACCCACTCGGGGGTATTCAAGATCTCGAAAGAATGGTTATAAGAGCTGCGAAAAGATATGCAGAAGAAACACTTGCGGATGATGGTCTTAGAATTATGCGTATGGCGAGATTCGCTGCAGAGCTTAATTTTTCTGTCTCACCGGACTTGTTCAGAGCTGCAAAAAGATTTTCATACTATCTTATGGATATAACGGCTGAGAGAAAACAGCAGGAATTCAAAAAGATAGTGCTTTCAGACATCAAGTATAGTGGCTTTGAAGGTGCATTTAAAACGAATAGAGCCAAAAGGGGTATTATTATATTAAAAGAGGCAAACGCTCTAAAATACATACTGCCAAGCCTTATAGAGGGTACAGGGATTTCGCAGGATAGGAAATATCACGCTCATGACGTATTGATGCACAATATAAACACGATGGCAAAATCCGAACCTGATTATGCGCTCAGGCTTGCTGGACTGCTCCATGATATCGGCAAACCGACACAGCTTATTACTACAGGAAAAATGCATGACCATGACATGGTGGGAAGTGAGATAGCAAAAAAAGAGCTGAACTCACTAAGGACCCCGAAAGCCACCACATCAAAAGTCTGTATGCTGATTGAAAACCATATGTTTGACCTTGAAGGGAATGCGAAGGATTCTACGATTCGAAAAAAAGCAGCTCAGCTCGGATTCGACAACATGCTTCTTCTTGCGAGCTTGAGACGTGCGGATTTTTTAGGTTCTGGGAAGGATTGCAGTCTTGAGACAGCGTCAAGATGGGAAAAAATCGTTTCAGATATGAGGAAACTAAAAACCCCGGAAAGCGTTTCGGAATTGAAGATAACAGGCAAGGAAATAATTGAAGAGCTAAATATCGATCAGGGAGAGAAAGTAGGAAGGATATTGGAAAGGCTTTTCCAGATTGCACTGCAAAAACCCAAACAGAATGAGAGAGAAAAGCTGCTTGCCCATGCAAGAAATATTATCAAGGAAAGAGAATTTATAGATGATTGACTATCACATGCATTCGGATTTTTCAGCGGATGGTAAACAGACAATTGATAAAATTTGCAAAGTCGCCATAGAGAGAAACTTATCGGAAATCGCAATAACTGACCATTTAGATATTGAATACCCATATGATGATATCGTTTTTGATTTTGATATAAAGAAAAGAGAAAGGGCTTTGGAGAGGGCGAGAGAAAAATATCCGCAGATTCGAATCTGCAACGGAATCGAAATAGGTCTTACTCCTTCTACTCTTGAGGGATACGAGGAATATTTAAAAAAAAACGAGTTTGACTTTGTAATAGCCTCAACACATATCGTTAACGGAGTCGACCCATATTATAAAGAGTTTTTTGAAGGAAGAACAAAAAAGCAGGCCTATGAGGAGTATCTTATAAACAGGCTTGAGTGTTTGAAAAAATATGATAGCTATAATGTGGTGGGACATTTAGGCTATCCGTCACGGTTTGTAAAAGAGAAGAAAAGAACATTAGAGTATAATGATTATGTAAACATAATAGACGACCTGCTAAAACATATAATATATAAAGGTAAAGGAATTGAAGTGAACACAAAAGGCATTATGTCAACAGGAGATGCATTGCCGTCAAAAAGCATAATAAGGAGATATAAGGAGCTTGGGGGTGAAATTATCACAGTTGGCTCGGATGCACATATCCCTTCGAGGATTGGAGATGAAATCGAAAACATGATTAGTGTACTTAAAGATATCGGCTTTAAATATATCTCTACATTCAAAGATAGAAAGCCTATTCAAAAAGGAATCTAAAAAGGCAAGGAGAGAAATCTCCCGCCTTTTTTTATCCTAAACTTTTAATGTCTTCAAAATACGAGATGTTCTTCGAAAGTTCTTGAATATAAGAAGAAAGATCCGTGACCATAGTGACTTCGTTAAGCCCTAAAAATTCTCTGTTTGTCTTTAGGAGTTTATCCAAAAGCAAAAACATCTTTTCATATTTTTGCTTCTCTCGCTCTCCTTCAACGATGAGAATTCTGTTTCTGTTCAGCAACTCAGCATTCTCCAAGATAAGGTCATTTTTCTCACTCGTATAATCTCGGATTTCCCGTTTTAGATTGGAAATAATTGCCTGTTGTTTTGCTATCGTCTCGTTCACTTCTCCGAGCTCTGCATTTTTTGCAGCGAGTTTGGCAAGACCGTTCAATGACCGAAACATCGGTTCAATCTCAATTCCGGAGGATTGTAGATTTGAAAGCAAATCACCTAAGAGGTCTGAAAACTTCATCTGCTTAGTACTCTTTCGTTTTTTCTGAGTTTTTCCGAACGGATTTACAAACTCTTTTCCTTCGCTCGCAAGCATACTCATCACATTTTGTACAAGCTCAGGATTTGTTTTAAGTACACTTCGATATTTGTTTTGATATCTTAGCATCTTCGTCTTATCGCCGCTACCCATCTCAAGAGCACAGCTTCTCACAGACTGTCCTTGTGCTTGACAGGTCAACATTGTGCTTATAAGAGTTACAACCTCTTCGTCGTTAAAGGAGGTGAAATGACTTGGAGGAGCGATATCCGACAAACCCATCTCCTTAATTTTCTGATAGTAATAGTTTCGAATGCTATTCGGTTTTCTTCCCGTTTCTGAGGAGATTTTCTCGAAAACCCTGTTCAGAGGTTTACCTGTACTCTGGGCTTTTTTAATCTCCGCAAAGAGTTTTTTGTTTTCCTTCTCCGTCCACCCGGCTTTGCTTCTAAAGTTGTTATCCATATTTTCTTCCTCGCGTAAAAAATTAGCTATATAGCAGCTTGCTTAGATAACAGTTATTATTGTCAATATATCCCTGCTTTATTCCTATTTATATTCTTTTTATAGAATAAATATCATAAACTATAATTCAACCCACAAGAAATAAATAAGAAAATTGAGACAATTCACAGATTTTTCTGTACATAAGAAGTTTTCTAATATGAATTATGTTAAATAATAGAAAAGAAAAACAGACAGTTAAAGCTGTCTGTTTTAAATCAATGATAAAAACTGCTAGAAGAATAGAAAATCAGAAAATGAAAAACCAAACACAGCGAAAGCAATAAGCCATCCGATACCGCCGATAACAGTAAAAATCAACCAAATCAGAAGATTTAATTTGCACAGATTTGCTCTGCTTGGTTTTCTGTCCGAAAAAGCCCAAACCAGATACATTATAAGATTTATTGGTGGAATCATCATAACAATTTTAAAGATAAACCAATCTCCCATTGTGACTGTTTGGTTTGCATCATGTGTCTGGCTGATGTTTATTACCTGTGGCTGTGAAGCCTGCCCCTGAGACGAAGTCTGGTCGGACGAAGTGGATTGTGACTGCAATGGATTTCCGCATTTAGCACAAAATTGAAACTGCTCATTGTTTTTGTGCCCGCAACTTGAACAAAACATATGTAAATACCCCTCAAAATTTTTTTATTAGCAGTATTTTATCATTCCAAATTAGATAAATCAACAAAATATAACAAAAACTAGTATTGGTTACTCAAAACTGAGTATTAAAAAATTTTATTTTGATAACGAGTCAATGTGCTTTTTTTAGAGAGGAATGAATACTATTAAATGTAAAGTTTTAAAAATTATAAGGGAAAGGACGATATGGAATACTCTACACTGCCGCTTATATATATAGATTCGAAAATTAAAGGTCTAGTAAAAATCAATGAAAGCCCGACCGGGGAAACAGGAGAAACCCCGATTATTACTCCGTATTCAGGAACAAGGGGTTTTATCATATCATTTGCGCCGCTTGAAAACATCGAGGGGAAGCTGTATCTCCCCTTTTCAAGAAAGATTGAAATCTCGACGGATGAAGTGATTTTCAAGGAAGATGGACTGGTTAAGCACTGTAAGTGGCCGGAAAATATATATTCTTTTGAACTATACCCAGCATATATAGAATATGCGGGTTACAGCACAACATTTGCAAGCGTTATTGAGGATTTTGATTTCTATGTGGGCGGAGTGCCGCACTGTGCATTCGTTTATGAGGAGATGTCATATTATATTGGAATCGAAAACTCCTCTTCGAAAAGATTGGTATTTGCCGGCAATATAGATTTTACGATCAGAAATGCGGATATAACTTTATACAAATATCATGACAATCCATTTCTAATGATAACAGGTGAGACCAAAACGAGCGAAGACTATATTATCGTAATCGGTCTAAAGCCGCATTTCGAAATACATCTATCAAAGGCGTGCAAGAAAGTGAGCGTAAAGGGGAACATAATCGAAACAGAGGAGAGTTTGGTAGATGAGGTATTTGTGACAAAAGAATATACGATAAAAACAAACGGAGTTGAAAAAGAGAAAAGAGTTCGGTTTAATGAAAACCTGAAGAAAGACAAAAGCTCAATAGTCGCTTGCTTTTTTGAGATGGTAAAGGCTAAGGATTCGGAATGTATGGAGCTTTTATCCGCTTCATTGAAAAGCGAAACCTCTTTTAACGATATCTTAGAATATTTCGGAGATTTTTACGATTTTGAAAAACCCCTCTCAAACCTGGATTTAAAGGAAAATATGATGGCACTTAAATATGCTGAAACAGAGAACAAACAAGTCGCAAGAGTTTTTGCCTTTGATATCAGAAAACAAAGAGATGAGAACTTCAAAATAGATAATATTTATGAGCCGTAACAGATAAAACAGTGTTTTTATCGGTTTACACACGGGATAAAATCTATTATACTAACAGACGGAAAGAAAAGAAATTAAGGATAATAGATATGTCAACAGAAATCCGAAAAGTCAAAGTTGAAAAAATCGAGACTGCAGTTTATAATCTCTTCTTAAAATCGGGAAAGTCTCCGACAGAGGATGTTTTTTGTGCATTGAAAAAAGCATATGAAACGGAAACAGGAGAAACTGCAAAAAAGGTCTTGAGTCAGATTATCGAAAACAAGAAAATTTCAGATGAGATGGACATGCCGTATTGCCAAGACACCGGACTTTCGGTCGTGTTTATAGATATCGGACAAAGCGTTATAGTAGACGGAGATATCGATACAGCTGTTAACAGAGGTGTCAGAAGAGCATATGAGGACGGGTATTTTAGAAAATCCGTGGCAGATCCGATTTCGAGGATAAATACGGGCGACAATACACCTGCAGTTATCCACAAAAATATAGTTCCTGGGGATAAAGTAACGATGTCCGTAATGGCAAAGGGATTCGGAAGTGAGAATATGAGCAGAGTGAAGATGCTAAAGCCCTCAGAAGGGGTTGAAGGCATTGTAAACTTTGTATGCGAAAGCGTCGAAATCGCGGGAGGACGCGCTTGTCCGCCTGTTATTTTAGGCATCGGCATAGGAGGTACTTTTGAAAAAGCCTCGTTGATTGCTAAAAGACAGCTCTTAAGGGAACTTGACGATAAAAACGAGGACGAGCAGCTCGACGAACTCGAAGAAGAAATTATGACTGCTGTGAACTCATTGGGAATAGGAGCTATGGGATTTAAGGGTGACACTTATTGTATTGGCGTGAAAATCGGGAAATTTGCAACTCACATAGCCGGAATGCCTGTTGCTGTAAACATAAACTGTCACGCGGCAAGACATGAGAGCATGGAGATATAGGGAAATATGAAAAGACTGAGAGTACCGCTTTCAAAAATGGATATTGCAGAACTAAAAGTAGGCGAAGAGATTTTTTTAAGCGGATATGTTTTTACCGCCAGAGATGCTGCACACAAGCGGATGATCGAAGCAATTGATAGAGGGGAAAGTCTGCCGATTGATATCAAAGATGCTTGTATATATTATGCCGGACCTTGTCCTGCAAAACCGGGGCAGATAATCGGATCTTGCGGACCAACTACAGCCAGCAGAATGGACAGGTTTGCACCCAGGCTTTATGACATGGGATTAAGATGCGTGATCGGGAAGGGACCCGTCGGAGACGAAGTAAAACAGTCTATAAAAAGAAACAATGCATGCTATTTCGCAGCAACAGGAGGAGCAGGTGCGCTGATTGCCTCTTGCGTAATAAGTGTGGAGACTATAGCTTATGAGGATTTGGGGGCAGAATCCATAAAGAAGCTGGAAGTGAAAGACTTTCCGGTGATCGTTGCGGTAAAGGGTGAAAAGGACATATTTTTTTAGGGGATAGGAACTTTTACGTGGGGAAAAAGATGAAAAGAATCAGAGTGGTTTCTCTTATAATGCTGGCAATACTTATAGTTGCTTCATTCATATGCATATTCGATATGCAGAGGAACACTTTTGATGAGGAAAGAAAGACTGTTGTTTTTAACAGCGACGGTAAGAAGATATCAGGCTATTTCGTCCAAGGTGATATCGAGTTTGAAAAAGGCATTATCCTTCTACACGATGAAAATAAGGACAAGAGCAGCATGACTGCTTTGGCATCAGCTTTCAATAAAGAAGGATACAGCGTATTCTATTATGATATGCCGGGACACGGAATGTCTGAGGGCGTGTTCATGTCCGAATATTACACGGGGACTTATCTTGAAACCACACTTGAAAAAGCGATTGAGAAATTTATTAAAGTATCCGATTTGGAGAAAAAGGATATTGCTTTTTTGGGAGACGGATTGGGTGCGAGAGTAGCCTTAAAGTATTCCTCAAAGACAGACTACAGCAAAGAGCTGTATTTGATAAACACATTTACGGCGAGAAGAGATCAGAACCTTATCAACGATAATTTGAGAAATGTCGGTGAGCAGGATAAGGTGTTTTTGCTCTATTCGAAGATCAAAAAAGAGTTCGTGGATTATCTTGCACCGCGATTGTATATAGGGATAACCAACGAAAAGCTGGACAGCAGCAAAGCAAAAAACATATCATTGAACGGGAATGTTGAATTCAACAAAATGGATTATATAATTCCGGGGATGGAATCCTTCTCGAACAGCTTTATCAAAAGAATTGTTTTTAAAGCTTCGGTAAATCAAGGATTTGACCTTAAAAGCGATTATTTCAATATCAGGAGCATCATGTTCACACTTGTGATGGCTGCGCTTATCGGATGTATATTCCTGCTCACGAAGGCATTTGCTCCTTCCTTGAAAGTCAGCAAGAAAGAAAAATCTCCTTATGCCTTTGGTATAAAGCGATTGCTTTTATCCCTCTTAGTTATAGGAATATATATCGGATACAGATATTTCTTTACGGAAGAGCTTATAATCGGTATACGCCCTTTCCTGGAAGAGGTTCTTGTCGTGTTTTTGGCTTATGCATTAACAGGACTAGGTGAGCTTAAATTCAGAAAGGTTATCCATACCGGTGACACATCTTTCGGAGGTGCAGCGGCCTTTACGGTCGGGCTTATTATCTGTACCGGAATTGTGCTTTGGTCTCTTTTAGGCTTTACTGGTTTTAGTGTATTCAAAGGCAGAGTACTGTATCTTACAGCTTCAATAGTTGCTTCATGGTTTGCTTTTTACTTCTACTCTTTGGAATTCGGCGTAATGTATATGAAAGGAGCAAGTGAAAGAGGGCAGAGATATCTGATAAGACTCGTGTTCCTGATACCTTTCCTAACGATATTCGTAATCTCTTTTTTGAGTGACACGAATGATCTATATCGCATGGGATTGCAATTCTTATTGATTTGGTTGTGCTTATACTTTGCCGAAGGACTGCAAAGGCTGGGCAACAATCTTTTGGTATCGGCACTATTCCCCTCGGTTCTGTACGGGTTTATGACAGTCACTTTTACAGCTATAATATAAAACAAGGCAAAAAAAGAGTTTGCATATATGCATACTCTTTAGTTTACTAAAAAATCTATAATAGAACAGCCTTTATCCTTCGAACCCCAGCCGAAGAACTCTGTTCCTTCTGAATCTTGAATGTGCCGAGGTCTCCTGTATTCTCCGCATGTGGACCACCGCATATTTCCTTTGAATAATCACCCATGGAGTACACTTTTACGATGTTGTCATATTTGCTGTCAAATACACCGATAGCCCCTGCTGCTTTTGCTGCATCTACGCTCATCTCTTCAACGGTTATCGGGATTTTAGCAGCTATCGCTTCGTTTACGATTTTTTCTACTTCGTCCAATTCGTTTCGCTCGACTTTTCTTTCGAACCCAAAGTCGAAACGCAGCCTTTCCGGGGTTATGTTTGAACCTCTCTGCATCACTTCCCCGCCCAAAACTTTGCCGAGAGCATCGTGCATAAGATGGGTTGCTGTATGAAGTTTTGCTGTGATTTCGGAAGTATCAGCAAGTCCGCCTTTAAAGCGCTGTTCCGCACCTGCTGCTGAAATCTTCTGGTGATTTTCAAAAGCTTTTTTGAAGCCCTCTTCGTCCACAGTATATCCTTTTTCCTTTGCAAGTTCCAAAGTAAACTCGATTGGGAATCCGAAAGTATCGTATAGTCTAAATGCGCTTTTTCCGTCTATGGACTTTCCTTCGAGTCTGCCGATAAGTTTATCGAACTCCTTTAGACCTTGACGAATCGTACGCTGGAATCTTTGCTCTTCCTTTGAAAGTTCTGAAAGGATTCTCTCTCTGTTCTCTTCGAGTTCAGGATACGCCGCTTTGTATTGCTCTATAATCGTTTTTGCAATATTAGCCAAGTTGCCTTCTTCGATACCCATCTTTAATCCGTATCTAATCGCTCTTCTTATAAGCCTTCGAAGCACATATCCTTGGTCGACATTTGAAGGAGTAACTCCACGCATATCTCCCAAGATAAAAGTTGAACATCTTATATGGTCAGCTATTATTCTGAATGCCTTGAGTTCTTCTTCATCAGCTTCAGAATATTTTTTTCCGCTTAAGCTCTCTATCTTGGCAATCGGCTTTTCGAAAGCATCCGTATCGTATACGGATTCTTTACCCTGTAAAGTCGCAATCGTTCTGTCCAGCCCCATACCGGTATCTACGTTTTGCTGTGCCAATGGCTCAAAGCTGCCGTCTTTTTTCTTGTTATATTGCATAAACACGTCGTTCCAGATTTCAAGATATTTTCCACAGGAGCAAGATGGATCACAATTTTCTCCGCATGCAGGTTTTCCGGTATCAATAAACATTTCGGTATCAGGACCGCAAGGACCGGTTGTTCCGGCGGGACCCCACCAGTTGTGTTTTTTACCTAAGAAATATATATGGCTTTCCTTGACGCCATGGCTCATCCAAAGCTCGGCGGATTCGGTATCCTTCGGAGCATCTTCGTCTCCTGCAAAACATGTGAAATACAAAGTCTCGATAGGCAGATCTAAGTATTTTTCGCTTGTTAGAAACTCAAAGCTATAGGCTATAGCTTCCTTTTTAAAATAGTCGCCTAATGACCAGTTTCCGAGCATTTCAAAGAATGTACAGTGAGAAGCGTCCCCAACTTCGTCTATATCGCCTGTTCGAATACATTTTTGAACGTCCACAAGTCTTTTTCCCTCAGGGTGTTTTTCTCCGAGCAGATATGGAACAAGGGGATGCATGCCTGCTGTTGTGAAAAGGACAGTCGGATCATTTTCCGGGATTAGTGAAGAAGAAGGAATAATAGCATGTCCCTTTTCTTTGAAGAATTCCAAATACATTGTACGTAGTTGGTCGCTGGTCAAGTTTTTCATAGTGCTTTTTCTCTCCTAAATATCTAAATATAATTTTTATTCTATATTGTAACGCTAAATCTTCGGCGTTTTCAAAAAATTATACAATACTGGGGGCTAAGGTGTCAAACTAAGATGTTTATTTTAATCATCAGAGAACTAGTTATATTTTCAAACTAAAAATTGTTTTGTTTATATTAACAATTAGTGCTCAAAAGAGGTGTTATGATTGAAAAGATGTGAATAAAGTAGTAGAATATATGTTGCAATTGATAAAGTTTTTTTGTATTATATGACAATGTGTCAACTAGGTATAATTTTCAAGAATGGGAGGTGGGTACTATATGTTTGAGCCGAAAAAAGAAGGCAAATTTGTAAATGCACAAAATACCGGTAAATATATAGACTTATCCATCATCTGTGAAGACTTTAAAAACGAAAGAAATGTCGAAGAATTTGAATCAAAGTATACTATCCATTATCACGACCACGGAAAAGGACACCCGGTCGTGTTTGTTCATGGAGCATATACATCATCTTATACATTCAGAAAATCGATGTTCCACCTTGCACAAAAGGGTTTTAGGACTATAACGCCGGATCTAATCGGATGCGGGTTTTCCGACAAACCGGATATTTTCTATTCTGTTGAAGATCACGGAATATTTTTGGAAGCGCTTATAAACGAATTAAAGCTTGATAAGGTCACTTTCGTGGCGCTCGCAGAAGGAGCAGCGTATGCTTTGGATGTTGCGCTCAGGATACCGGACAGAGTGGACAGGCTTGTTTTGATATCACCGGGGGGGATAAATGTTGGGTATCCATTTGGACTGAAGGCGATGGCGACATTTTTGGGTAAGCCGTTTTCGAGATTCTTTTTCTCGCAGGGAATGATGGAACATTTCTTAAAGGAAGCCTTTTTTGACAAAACAAAGGTTACACCTAGAATGGTCAAGAACTACTATATACAATTCAGAGACCCTCTGGCAAAAAAAATCTTGCAGAAGCTGTTGGCGCATTATGATGATTCTAAAGTTATTGAACATCTGAACGCACTGGAGCACAAGGCGCTGATACTTTGGGGCTTGGATGATTCATATCACAGTGAAGATATAATCGAGTTTTTTAATACAGGTATTGAGAATGCACATCTTATGCCTATCCGAAACGCGGGCTTTTTGCTTCACGAGGAAAAGCACGAGCGGTTTAACGAAGTGATTTTGAAGTTTTTAAACTGGGAAAAGTAAAGATATTTCAATCCATAACTTTTACGAAAGGAGTTTGCGATAGAAATTTAGAGTTTTTATATTCTAAAATATACTCTATCGCCTGTTTTAGAATATGACTGTCGCAAATCCACAAAACCAGAATACTGTGGAACTTTCCGAAAAATTCATAAAAGAGCATTTGCCTTTTGCACCGGGAGAATATATCAAAGTTTATATCCTTTCGCTTATGTTTAGTGTATATAAAAAGCCGCTTGTGAGCGAGATTGCCGATAGTCTTTCACAAAGAGAAACGGACGTTGTTGCCGCTTTGGAGTATTGGCAGAGCAAAAGTCTCTTAAAAATTCGCAACGAAAAAGAGATGTGGGTCGAAATTGAAAATGATTCCTCGATGCATCAACAGCGATCTTCAAAATTGTATACTGACAAACCGTATAATGATATGCTTCAACAGCTGTTCGGGACCCATATATTGAAAGTAAAAGAATTTGAGATGATATATGATTGGACGGATGTGTTGAAACTGCCCAAAGAAGTATGTATCATGGTCATCGAATATTCGATTGAGAGAAAAGGACGAAATGTAAACATCAAGTATATGGACGCTGTCGCAAAAAGCTGGGCAGAAAAAGGTATAGACAGTGTTGATATGGCGGCCGACGAGATCGATAGATATGAGAGAATAAGCAGCGGAGCTAATAGAGTTTTGGGATATATCGGAGGATATGGAAGGTTGCCTTCAAAGCCTGAGATGGAGCTTTTCTCAAAGTGGACGGAGGACTGGGGTTTTACTTTGGATTCGATTTTGATGGCGATTGAGGAAACGAGCTCAACAACAAACCCGAGCTTTAAATATATTGATACGATTCTTAAAAACTTCAAAGAACAAGGAGCTACAACATCAAGAAAAGTTTCGGAATCCAGAGAAGCGATAAAAAAGAAAAGAGACAGAGCAAAAGAACTTCTCAGCATGCTGGATATGAGCATAAGTAAGATAAATCTCGAGAAAATAGATAGATTTAAAGCGATGGGATTCAGCAACTCTGCTTTAAAACTTGCCTTTTCAGAAGGCGCAAAAAAGTCAAAAGTAGGGCTCAACTATATCGAGAAAATTCTGAAAAACTGGAAGGAACAAGGTCTCACAACAAAACCGAAAATCGCAGAAAGCCTCGCAGGCAGAAAAGAGCTGAGAGAACCAGCATATGAGTTCTATAGAAAAGCAGGTTTGAACAAAGCTCTTTCTGATATTCACTATAAAAGATATCTGCTTTGGAAATCTGAAAATGGATTTGAAGAGGATATGATGGATGAGGTAGCAAAATATTCGAGTACAGCAAACAACCCTTTCCAATATATGAGCAAAGTTTTTGAAAACATGAAAGCGAAGGGTATCTTTACGAAAGAAGAGTTTCTGAAGGAAGCCAAGAATTTTGGAAAACAGGATAAAAACAAAAGAGATTATATGGAGCGCGAGTATTCACCGGAAGATTTTCAAGCGAAATTAGATGATGTTGATGATAGTTTGGAGAACAGAAAATGAGTATAGCATACGATAATGTAAAAGCAAAATATCAGAAAATTGCAAGGGCAAATGAAATGCTTCTTGAGAAGAGAAAGGAGGCTGTTTATAAAAAGCTTCCGGAAATAAAGAAAATCGAAGCAGAGATTTCCAGGCTAAACTTAGATGAACTCAAAGTTGCGATTGTTTCAGACGATTCGAAAAAAGCCCGAGAGAAAATCGACGCTAGTAGAGATAAACTCGCAGATGAGAAGAGAACTTTACTCAAAAAAGCTGGGTATTCTGAAGGGTATTTGGACCCGATATATACATGCCAAAAATGCAAAGACACAGGTTATACTGATCCGCAGACAAAATGCGAATGCTTTAATAGATATCTTTTGGAGGAGAGAACCAAGGATTCCGGACTAAGAGAAAACAGTGGAAGATTCGAAAGTTTTGATGAAAGAGTTTTCAGCGAAGATAAAAAGAACGAAAAAACAAGCCAAAGACAATTTATGAGCGGACTTAAAAAAAGAGCTGAGGATTTTGCGTTAAGCGTACCAAAAAGTGATATAAAAAATTTCATCATTATGGGCTCTGCCGGTACGGGGAAATCGTTTCTTGTTGAGGCGATTATAAACGGAGTGCTTAAGCGTGGATATGTTTGTGAATACTATACTGCGAGCAGGCTGTTTTCTTTGTTTTATAACCACAGGCTGGGAGAGAATGTGGATTTGGAGCTGCTTATGGAGCTGCCGCTTTTGGCTATAGACGATTTGGGCACAGAGATTATGACAAAAAACGTTACAATTGAATATTTTTATAATCTTATAAGCGAAAGAGAATCCAGAGGAGGGTTCACAGTTATTGCAACAAATCTCGACCCGCAAGGGATCGCCGAAAGATACGGAGAAAGAATTTATTCGAGGCTTTTTTCGAAAAAGTCTGCGAAATATTTAATTCCGAAGGAATTTAAGGATATCAGAAAATAGATTTTTATAAATAAAAGAGCTGACGGAACAATAATCATCTCAGCTCTTTTTTTGTTTCTATATTTTGAGCTTATCCGCCATATCGGTTTTTTCCCAAGGAAGGTTGAGATCGGTTCTTCCGAAATGCCCGTATGATGCGATATCCCTATATATCGGTCTTAGAAGATCCAATCTTTCGATTATCGCATCAGGGCGAAGGTCGAAATTCGCCGTCACAATTTTCGAAAGATGTTCATCGTCGAGTTTCGATGTTCCGAAAGACTCGACAAAGACAGATACAGGCTCGGCAACACCGATAGCGTACGATACTTCCAGTTCACACTTATCTGCAAGCCCGGCGGCAACGAGGTTTTTTGCAACATACCTCGACATATACGCAGCACTTCTGTCCACTTTTGTAGGATCTTTACCGGAAAAAGCACCGCCCCCGTGACGTGAATATCCGCCATAAGTATCCACGATAATCTTTCTGCCGGTGAGTCCGGAATCCCCTTGTGGTCCTCCGATTACAAATCTGCCTGTCGGATTGATATAGAATTTTGTGTTTTCATCCAAAAGCTTGTTTGGAATTGCCTCGAATATAACGTATTTCTTTATATCAGCTTCTATCTGCTCGTGAGTAACTTTTTCGTCGTGCTGCGCAGAAACAACAACAGTATCGATTCTTTTTGGCTTATCGTCTTCATATTCAACGGTAACCTGTGCTTTTCCATCCGGACGAAGGTAGTTTAAAATCTTCTTTTTACGGACTTCTGCTGTTCTTTTGGTCAGAGCATGTGCAAGGCTTATCGGCAAAGGCATAAGATCTTCTGTTTCGCTGCAAGCAAAACCGAACATCATTCCCTGATCACCCGCACCGTGACTCTGTTTCTGGCCGCTTTTTGTTTCAAAACTATTATCTACGCCGAGCGCGATATCACACGATTGCTCGTCTATGCTTGTTATAACACCGCAGGTATCCGCATCAAACCCATATTTTGCTCTCGTAAAACCGATATCTTTTATGGTCTGTCTTGCTATTTTCGGTATATCGACATAACACTCTGTAGATATTTCCCCCATAACCAAAACCAAACCGGTATTGACGGCGGTTTCGCATGCGACTCTTGCTTTTTTATCACATTTTATTATCTCGTCTAAAACCGCATCGGATATTTGGTCGCATATTTTATCCGGATGTCCTTCAGTTACTGATTCACTTGTAAAAAATCTTTTCATTATACATTTGCCTTTCTAATATTATTTTCTTAAAATTCAAAACAAAAACCCTGTCATATTATGAAGACAAGGTATCAGCATTTATACTTTATGTTGACCTCATCTTCCAAGGAAAATTCCTTGCGGGACGTGGCACCTTTGCATATTCGCCGGTTGCCGCAACCGTCAAAGGGCCCGATCCCTAGGTTGCTCTTGATAAGGATATTGAGTTTTCTTACGTCAGTATAAAGCATGAAACCAAAAAAATCAAATCTTAAATATTGATAAATTGTAAAATTTACAAGTAAGACGTAAGCTTCTTGTAAATAAAAACCCAAAATGTTAGAATATTCACATGTAAAAATAATGGGGAAATTATTATCTTGGTGGAAGAATGGACGGAATCGAAAGAGAAGGCAAAAACAACATCAAAGAACAAAAGACAAAAAGAGGAAAGAAGGAATCGCAGAGCGTAGGCAGCGCGTATAGAAGAAAAATGAGCATATTAAAAGTTCTCGTTATTCTTGTTGTGTGTGCATTTATTGCTGTACTCGTATATTTTTCTGTAGACAGCTTTGAAGAGGTTTTCTCAAGAAACAGAGTGGAAAAGACAGTGGTTATCACGGAAATATCTTCAGGTGATACGGATGTATGCATAGATATGGACGGGGAGTATTCCGATTGGATAGAAATCTATAATCCTTCTGAAAAATCAGTAAATTTAAGTGAATATTATATATCTGACAATATCGAAAAAAAGCAGAAATTTCGATTACCCGTAATTGACCTTGAAAGCGGAGAATACTTTCTTGTGTTTGCTTCGGGTAAAAACAAAACAGTAGACGGCGAGGTACACGCGAATTTCAAGATAAGTTCTGCAGGCGAAGAGGTTTTCCTTGTAAAACAATCAACTGAGATTCAAAAAATCATCGTTCCTCAGATGCCGCCTTGTTTTTCATACGGAATTGATGAGAACGGAAAATGGTCATACTTAAGACCTATAACGCCGTTGGAAAAAAACAAAGAAGGGTTTGAAACCCTCGATGATTTCTTTACGGGCGAGCCGAATTATAACGGAATATATATAAACGAATATATGGCATCAAACCAAACTGTTTTCTATGATGAAGACGGTGATTTCGGAGACTGGTTCGAGATTATAAACCTGCGGGAAGAGGAAGTCAATATCGAAGGGTATTCTGTATCCGATGATCTTTACGCACCGACAAAATGGAGTTTTCCGAATGTAGTGCTGAAGCCTGGCGAAGCAGTTGTTGTTTTTGCGGATTCAAAGGACAGAGCGGGCGGTGATATGCTGCACGCAGGCTTTTCTCTTGCACCGGATAAAGAAACGCTGTATTTTTATGATAAAGACGGGGTTTTGAGAGATGCTGTTCCAATTTTTTCGACGGATAAAACGGTTTCGTTCGGCAGAGATATAGATGATATATTCAATTTAGTTTATTTTCCGGTTCCGACACCGGGACAGCCAAACACGATATCTGGATATGCGCAAAAAAAAACGGCAATTAACGAACTCGGTGATTACTTATACATAAGCGAGGTTATGCCTACACAAGGCGAAGTGGTGGATGCTGACGGAGAAAAAAGTGATTGGATTGAGATATATAATGCTTCGAAAGCCGAAGTTGATATCTCAGGATTCTACTTGAGCGACAGCACGACAGATTATAAAAAGTGGGCATTTCCAAACGGATCAAAGATATCCGCAGGAGAGCATCTTGTCGTTCTTGCATCTAAAAGGGATATAGTGGACGAGAAGGGGTTTATTCATACAAACTTCAAGCTAGAAGCTTTGTCGGAATCCGTCTGCTTGATGAGTAAATCCGGATATATTATCGATACGATAAGCCCGAAATATATTCGTGCAGGACACTCCTTGGGGAGAAAAGGAACAAAAGAAGTCCGGATATTCGAAGAGCCTACACCGAGAGCGAACAACAATACTGCTTCTTATCTTTCATACACACCTAATGTGGTATTCTCTGAAAAACCGGGAGTTTATTCGGAGAGAATAGATCTTTCTTTGGGCTGTCCGGACAGTGAGGCGAAAATATATTATACTTTGGACGGAAGCGTACCAAATGAGCAATCAAAAATGTATACTGAGCCTATCGCTATAAGCAAAAGCGAATGCATAAGAGCGATTGCGATAACAGACCAAAAGCTTCCCGATAGAGTTATAACGCATAATTATTTGATAGGCAGAAAGCATGATTTGCCTATCGTTTTTATATCCACAGACAGATACAATCTCTATGGTGAGAGAGGAATAATCACAAAAGCGAGCAGAACAACACAGGTTCCGGCGAATATCGAAATTGTCGAGCTGGGCAATGATCAATCGATATCCTTTGATGCAGGGATAAGGATATTCGGAAATACCAGCAGATATGCACAGCAAAAATCCTTCGCAGTGGAGCTTGATGAATCCTTTGGTGATGCAGAGCTTAGGTATCCTCTGTTTTTGGACGATAATAAAACACCGGACACCTTCAAATCGTTTGTGCTCAGAAACGGAGGAAGCGAAGAATGGAACAGGACAAAACTCACTGATGCATCGTTGATGAATCTTTCTCGTCTGGGAATGAATGTAGATGCACAGTGCTATAGACCTGCGGCAATATACATAAACGGAAAATACTACGGCTTGACGAACATCAGAGAAAAGCTCAACAGGGACTACATCGAAATGAGGTACGGTCATGATACTGATATTATTAATATCATCGAACCGAGACCGGGAAAATCATACACTGCACTTCACGGAAGCTCAAGGGATTTTATGGCCCTTGTCAAGTATATTAAAGGGAACGATTTAAGCAACGAGGAGAAATACAGAAATGTGGAAAAATTCCTCGATATCGACAACTATATCGATACGATTTTAGCCCATATAATATTGGGAAATAAGGATTCCGGAAATCTGAAGTTTTGGAAGCCGGATGTCCCCGGGGCGAAGTGGAGAGTCTTTCTTTTCGATTTGGACAGAGCAGCATACTATTCTTATGTAAACCATTTTGAAACAAGAACTAGTCTGGATGGTCACGGCTCCGGAAAATCCTATGACACTGGTGTTTTAAGAGGACTTCTAGAAAATGAAGAATTTCGTTATAAGTTTTCCAAAAGAGCTTTGGAGCTTACGGATACAATATACTCAAAAGAATTTGCTACAGCGTATTATGATTACCTAGCAGAGAATATCGAGACCGAGATGGACAAAAGTCTGGATCTGTGGTGGGAGTATTCTTACAACAGAGCGGATCCCGGAAGCTCGTATGGTTCCCCGCCGAGCAGCAAAGGTGAAGCAGCTCGCTTTGTTGAGCACGAGCTGAATAGGCATAGAAAGTTTTTTGACACAAGACAGAGGTATATCTATAAATATCATAAGAGTTTCTTTGGTCTTTCAGACAAAGATATCGCGAAAATGCGTGAGGAGATTGCGGCAGAAAACAGTCCTGCAAAGCAAATTTATGATGAATTTATCTCTACCGGGTCGATTAATAATGCAATAACACTTGCAAACACACTAGAAACTGTAATAATATATTAGACACAATAGATAAGTAACAGAAAGGAGAAAATGATGCATCCTTCATTTGAAGTTTTTGGACTAGAGATTCATTTCTATTCTATATTTTTTATGCTTGGTCTTGTCGCCGGCTGTTTGATGTTCGCATACGGCAACAAAAAGATGAAGAGATATAGAGATAAGCTGCTCGACTGCTATCTTTATATAATGGTTGGAATTATTGTTGGAGCAAAGCTTCTTTTCTTGCTCGTAAACATAAAGGATTATATCGCGGATTTCAGTGCGATTTGGACGGACCTTCGGAGAGGTTTCTTATTCTACGGGGGGTTGATAGGTGCGATTCTCACCGCTTTCTTATATTTCAGAAAGAAAAAGCTGCCTCTTTGGCATTTTGTTGATGCGGCTGCGCCGGCAATCCCGTTGGGACATGCTATCGGAAGAATCGGCTGTATATTCGCAGGTTGCTGTTATGGAGCCCCGACAGATTTACCATGGGGTATTATATATCCGGCGAGCTGCCCTATCGCACCTTCGGGAGTTGCTCTGCATCCTTTCCCGATATACGAATTGATTTATAACTTACTATTATTCGGTTTCTTAGTACTGATAAGGAACAGGATAAAAGTCACGGGAAGATTGATGACAATTTACCTTATGGGATATAGCATAGGCAGATTCGGACTGGACTATTTACGCGGAGATTATTATCAAAATATATGGATATTCTCTACAGCGCAAATTATCAGTATCGGACTTCTGATTGTCGGAGTTGCTGCATACTTCTTGCTTACATTGAAGAAAGAAAGAACTCTGGACGAGTATCAATAAAAAAAATAAAAGACCGAGAAGCCTTATCCAGGCAATCTCGGTCTTTTATTTTATATAAATTTATTTCTTCACATTGAGCGTCTTATAGAAGTCGGCAAGATGCGCTTTTGTGTATACTCTCTCGCCAATTAGGGCAAGAACTAAGAACGCAACCTTTACTCCTGTTATGGCAAGGTTTTCAGAGAGTCCAAACTTAGAACTGGTTACTATGATGTCGATACCAAACCATGCTAAAAAACCAAGTATGCATAAAAATACCGGCATTACACGATTGTCGAACAATGTGCTCATTCCGCAGATTGAGACTATAAACAGCATGCCTATGATATAATCAAAAGAGATAAACATCACGCTTGCTGTATCAGTCGGAATAGTAGAGAAAAACGAGGCAAAGGCTCCGGCTCCCACGGCCAGCAGATATGCTAGAGCAAAAGAGAGAACATATAAAAGCTTGTTCTTTCCGGTGAGTCCCTTTCTCTTATAGATCGGTTTGCCCAGTCTCGAAAGATATATCAGAATAAAAGCAGCAAGAACGGAAAGGATTACCAAAGCAACCGTCAGGTATTCCTTTGTAAATTTATTATAAGGCACAGCAGTGAGAGTTGAATCACCACTCAAAATCGTCGATACATAAGTTAAGCTGAGCACCAGAACTACAAGACCGGTAAACACCGCAGGAACTTTACCGACGGTTACAAACATACCGGAAACAAGACCAACAAGAAATGCACCTCCAACGCAGACCAACAGCATGAGATAGAAATTCGCTCCATTAAAACCCTGCATAAGAAGGAAATAGGTGACAATGGCTATGCCCGGTAAGGAAAAGTCTATATTGCCGGTTCTAGCGATAATAAGTCCGCCCAGAGCAATCAAGAACACGGGAATGAAAGGTACAGAAGAGGACAGCAATTTGTTAAAATTCAACATGGACGGCGCAAAAACGAAAGCGACGGTTATAATACCGAGTATTACAGCGAGAATCAAAATACCAAAGCTCTTATCAGCAGCTCCGTTTTTGTTCCTCGGGATAAACACGGCTTTAGGGACCACTCTTTTTTCCGGCAGATGGTCTTTTGTCTCTTCGGCTGTTATAACGGAAGGATCGTCAGGGAAATCCATGTCCTTTTCGTCTATAACAGGAGGTTCAACACCACCAGCCCAATCCTGTGCTTCTTCTTCTATCGAATCATAGGTTTTTTCATCCTTTTCGAGAAGGTCGTCAGGAATTGATGACTCGCCTTTTAGATCCAAATCATCTATAGCATCAAGCGGATCAGAATCCGAAATTTCCGGAGTTTTGTCCTTCTTTTTTCCGCCGCGAAACAGACCTTTAAGCGTCCTTTTCTTCTTCTCCTCTGTTTCTTCGATAAGCTCACCGCATTCTATACAGAACAGAGAGTCTTCGGGATTTGCAGCACCGCACTTATTACAAGTAGCCATATATATAATCCACCTTTCGCATATCTTTTTCTTTTGCTAATGTGTTTATTTCTATATCCATTATAAAACACAATATTGCCAAATACAACCTATTCCTTGTAAACAAAAACCATGTATTGATCATTAATACATGGTCTTGAGTATTATTCATTATCATTTTCTTCTTCTTTTTTTCGCTTGAAGATTTTTAGAATGTCTTTCTTTCCTTTTGTGTTATCCTCCGCTTTCTCTTCGCCGGCACTCTCCTCTTTTTTTCTTTGCTCGAATTTCAAATCCTCGGTTTCATCAATTAGGATTTCAAGCTCCTCCTCCTGTGGGGAATCGTCGAAAAGTCCGGGCATCAAACTCTCTACAGAATTCTTTTCTGTCTTTTCGCTGATATGCATCTCAGTCCTGCTGTCAAATTCCGGTTCGTCATCTTCCTCTCCGTCTGTTTCGATTTTTTTTACGATGGAACTCAGGAGTTTTGATGCAAACCCTTTTTTCTCGTCTCTCTTTGGGGTTATAGGAGCTTCCGCTTCTATAGTGTCTTTCTTTGGAGGCTCTTGCGGTTTTTTAATTTCTGCCGACTCTTCAATCTCTTCCAGAACTTCTTTTGGTTCATCTAAATTTCTCTCTTTTTCGGTCTTTGTCTTTTCCTTCTTCTTGCTTTTTTTCTTTCCGGGAAGAATGCTCTTTAGATACTTTTCATAGCTTATCTCCGTACCGAATTCTTCTTTTGTATTGGAGTCGCTCATTTTTTTCTCCGGATTTGTTTCCGCTTCCGCCTCTTCCTTTGCAATGGTCGCATCCGCAATATCCTGTTTTATTTTACCGGTTACCTCTTTATATTTTGATTCGAACTCACTTGCAAGGATTGAGGTCTCCTTGATATTTTCATCTATTTCTTTCCCTATAGCCTCTATTTGGTCCATAAGCTCATCATCTACAGATGCCTCCTCACCATCAATCGGATCGATTTCCTTAAGCGGTTTCGGCTCTTCTGCTTCGGTTTTCTCTTCGGTGCTTTCCTGTTCTTCTTTTTCACGAAGCTCGGATATGATGCTGTTCCAATCTACGGATTCCGCTTCCGTTTCATAGGAGGAAGCGATTTCTTCAATAATCTGTTCGTCTGAACTTTCGGGCAACGCTTGAGCTTCTTTTATATCAGCTTCAAGGATATCTTCGTATTCCGCATCGTCAGATGTCGCCGGCTCAGGAGCACCCTCTTCTGCCTTGTCGGGCTCGTATTTTCTCTTTCCGATTTTTCCAATAATAAAACCAAGCAGTAAAGCACCAAGCAAAGTGACAACCACTGGCAAAGCGAGCTGTATCGCTTGAGAATATCTTTTTGGGTTGATTGGAGCTGCAGAAGAATCAACTTCAAAATCCAGAGTAGAAACTATGCTGTCAGGCAATTCGAGAACTGAGTCGGAAAAGAAAGTGCCTTCAATCTGAGTATCATAATATATGATAATCGTCCTGCCCATATAGTAGAATTCATATGCCCTAAACTCTCCGGTAAGTTCACCGTCATAATCAGTATAAAAACCAGTGATAACAAGACCCAATCTGCCGTCCGCACTGATGCTTGTCGGGTCGAGGTAGGTCATATAGAGTGGAAATGCTGCATCAATATACGAAGTCAGTTTTTCGGCTTCATCACGAAGTTCTTTTTCTGTGAGAAGGGATAAATCCAAATCCTCTCTTCTCGCAAATCCGAAGTTTTCAGAAAAAAGCGTATTCAAATCGCTGTTCTCGCCAACCGTAACACTGAAATACTCGTATTCTCCATTAACTTCATAAATGGATTGTTTTGTGAAAAAATCAGAAGACTCATTCTCCGTTATATCCGGTGTTTCAATGTTGAAATTATCCGGGAAATACATGGAAAACGAGTTAGATTCAAAAGCTTCCTTTTTCCCGCGTTCTAAAAGTTCACTTTGATTGTCCTCTTCCTCCGCAAAACAAACGGGAAAATAGCAAAGCAAAGCGATCATAAAAACCAGTATATATACAAAAGATTTTTTCATGAATAAATCCCCTTAAAGAAAAGTCTGATAGTAAAGAAAAAAACTTAACAATACTTAGGATAAATATCTTTATAAGACATTATACACCAAAGATAAAACAAATTGTAGTTAATTTGTTTTTAGATAGTCACAAAGAAGAAAAAACTGATTGACTATAAAAAGCATATCGTGATATTATGAGCGAGGATATTTGTGGGGAATCCTCGGAAATATCTTTTTTTTATTTTAAACAGTTTAATAAGTTTGAAAGGATATATGCAGGACTTAGAGCGAGTCGTGCAGAAGGTGAGAGATAATGTCAGGTATTTTAGTTTGCGGAGCGCAGTGGGGCGACGAAGGAAAGGGCAGGTTTGTGGATTTCCTCGGCGGAGAATCAGATCTGGTTATACGATTCCAGGGAGGAAACAATGCAGGACATACGGTAATCGCTGATGGAGTTACATACAAGCTGCACTTAATACCGTCGGGAATACTCTATGAAGGAAAACCGTGTATAATCGGTAACGGGCTCGTCGTCGATCCCGGAGCGCTTTTGAAAGAGATTGAGGGGCTTAAGGAAAGAGGAATTAATACAGATAATCTGCATCTTTCGGACAGAGCTCATATCGTAATGCCCTACCACAGAGAGTTGGACGGAATTTATGAGGAAGACTTAGGCGAAGACAAAATCGGTACGACTAAGAAGGGCATAGGGCCTGCCTATACAGACAAGACTTCGAGAGTTGGTATCAGATTCTGCGATATGACAGATGAGGTCAGATTTGCAGAGCTGATTAGAAAGAGAACGAAAGAGAAAAACGAAATTATCACTAAGATATACGGTGAAAAGCCTTTGGATGCTGAGAAAATCGTTGGAGAATATTTGGGATATGCAAAGAAGCTGAAGCCGTACATCACAGATACATCGATGATGATATATGAAGCGTATAAACAAGGCAAGAAATTGCTGTTTGAAGGTGCGCAGGGTATGCTGCTCGATTTGGACTATGGAACATATCCTTACGTCACATCATCTCATCCGACTTCAGGAGGAGTTTTCTCCGGCGTTGGTATCGGACCAAAAGCGCTTACTGAAATAGTCGGTGTAGTTAAGTCCTATACAACAAGAGTAGGTGCAGGTCCGTTTGTTACGGAGCTTCTGGACGAAACGGGAGAGTTGATTCGTGAAAAGGGGCAGGAGTATGGCACGACAACAGGAAGACCGAGAAGATGCGGTTGGCTGGACTTGGTTATAATCGATTTCGCAGCGAGAATAAACGGAATAACTTCTATTGCTCTTTCGAGAATGGACACTTTGGGCGGAGTTGACAAAGTCAAAGTATGTGTAGGTTATGAATATGAGGGTAAGGAGATAAGAAACTATCCTGCTTCACTTTCGGAGATTGAGAAATGTAAGCCGATCTATAAGGAGTTTGAAGGATGGGATGATAATCTGTCTCATATTCGCAAATTTGAAGACTTGCCGAAGGCAGCACAAGAGTATATTGAGTTCATAGAGAACTTTTTGGATATCCCGGTTGATATGGTTGGAGTAGGACCGGGAAGAGAAGAATGTATCCTCCGAAAGGATTACTTCTAACAGGAATATTTTAAACCTTTATTATTTCTTCTAACTTGGTTATAATAGATAAGCATCATTGATTTTTGTAATAAAGTTTGCCGTACCAGGCGGGGAGCCAGCGGTGCCCTGTATCCGCAAACCGCTATAGCGGAGCTTGATTCCCGAGGTGAGGACTTCATGGTTTCAGTATGGTGTTGCGCACGAGAGATGTTGATAAGTAGGCCCCAACAGCGATGTGAAGTCGTGAACCCTGTCAGGCCCTGACGGGAGCAGCAGTAAGCGAATTTTCACGTGTGCTCTGGATCGTTTTGCTTTGAGTCTTTCCCGCTTCGTGCCTTGAGGCCTTTGACTTTCGAACTTTGGGTGTACGGCATTTAGTTTTATAAAAAAGACTGTGGGGGTCCACAGTCTTCTATATATTCCGGCTATAAAATCTACTAATCCAATTTCGTTAAGACGAAATCCTGTAGATAATCTCTGTCGATTTTGGCCTTGAATTTGTTTCCTATTATAGTTCCGGTTAGATCAAACATATTATACTTTTTCGGCTTCTCCGTTATCCATTCGCTGCCATTCAAGTAGAACTCACCGTTGTCAAGATCAATATTTCCTGTCATATAATATGCTCCTGACTTTGCGGAATCGTTTCCGTCACCGGGAGAATAGACGAACTTTGCCTTTGCATCTCCAGTATTCTTATCCACCTCAAAAATTTCGATATCAACATTCATTTCACCGGAGTTATTTTGATAGGTTCCGCTATAAATGCCGATAATGTCTGAAGTAATATCAAGATCCAAACTCTTAAGCTCAGAAAGCGCATCTAAACCATCCGGGTGGCTAAGCTCAACAAAATACTCAAAGGTCCATTTAGGATTTATACTGTTTAGATATTTTACCGCCTCATTTGTCTTTTTGTTAACTGCGGCATGGCTGCTGTATTTATCCCAAAAATCATCTCTGTTTCCGAGCAAACCGGTAAAGTAACTCTGAAAGTCATACCCAACTCTTTCAACACCGTAGGGAGACAAAATACCGGCCTTCAGCAGTTCTTGTTCTTGATCATCCCCATAGATATCATACGATTTAAGAATTTTTAAATATTCCTCATCGTCGGTTTCCACTTTATCATCATAATCAATAAATCCGTTCGTATTGTTCGAAACAAAGTCAACATCATAAATATCGTAACGACCGAGAATAAGCCAGGACAGAGCTCCGCCCAAATCTGACATTTTGGTGGATTTATTATATGAATCAGTATCAAGAATCGCAATAGTTATTGTGCTGGAAAAAGAACTCGTCACACTGTAAGAATTATCACCCTCAAACGTGATTGAGTCAACACAATAAAAACTATCTATAATATCGCTGAGAAGTTCTACTGTAGCCTTATCATCACCATAGTAGTTCAATATTTCATATATTCTTTCGATAGCAAGATCATACTTCTCTTTGGGCAATTCATATGTTTTGGATATTTTAGGTTCACTTTCATTCATCGTTTTATCAAAACGAATTTCAATGCCGTATGTATCATAGATTTCCGTAAGCATAACGTAGCTCTCATGATTTATATCTTCTTTAAGCTTGTCATAGTAACTCTCAAAATGTTTTTCACCACTAGGCTCTTGTTCACTTTTGGCCGCAGAGGTTGGCTCGGAGGAACAGCCCAAAGAGAACGAGAGTACCAAAATCGATAATATAAGTATTGCCTTTTTCATAATGCTTTCTCCTTTTCACAACTGATTTGATTATAAATGGAAAATCGTGAGAAGTCACGAGTTTTTTGTTTTGCCCCTTCTTTATTCTTGGATTTTGGCTGTATAATATTTTGCCAAAAAACAAAAGACTGCTGAGAAACCACAGTCTTTCAATCTGGATTGCCTTAAATCAAACTATTCTTCTGATCTCGTCAAGACAAAGTCCTGCAGATAGTCTCTGTCGATTTTGGCGATGAAGTGATTTCCCGTAATAGTTCCTGTCAAATCAAACATATCGTATTTTGCAGGCTTCTCCGTTATCCATTCGCTCCCATTCAAATAGAACTCACCGCTGTTAAGCGCTATATTCCCTGTCATATAATACTCTCCCGATTTGGCGGTTTTGTTTCCTTTGCCCGGAGAATAGATGAATTTTGCATGAATATCTCCGATATCGGATGATATAGAAATAATCTTAATTTCAACATTCATTTCTCCTGAATTATTCTGATAAGTCCCTTCATAAACTCCGATATATTTTTCGTAGGGATTTACTTCTGCAATTTCAGGTTCCGAGAAGGCATCTAAACCGTCCGGATGACTTTTTTCTATAAAATATTCCAAAGTCCATTTTGGGTTTATGTCCGTTAAGAAATCTACGACCACGTCAGCCTTGCTTTTAACCACAGGATAAACACCGTAAGCAGCCCAGAAGTCATCTTGGTTTTCCATGAGTCCTTTAAAGTAGTATTTAAAATCTGTTTGAATATTTCTAGTACTAGCGATGTTTAAAAATCCAGCCTCTAAAAACTCGCTTATCTGAGAGTCACCATAGATATGGCGTGACTCGATTATATTTAAATATTTATTCTTATCGTTGCTAACCTCGTTATCATATCCAACAAAACCATTAGATTTAAAACGACCAAATTCATAGTCATATAAATTATAATTTATATAGAGAAGACAGGCCAAAGCGTCGGTAATATCCTCTTTATAATAATGTCTTCTTAAAGTTGCATCAGAAAGAATGTCTAGGATTAATAAGCCATTATCAAAAGGGTATGAACTTTGCTTAATTCCATCAGTACTCACTGAGTGAACTATATATATACTGTTAAGAACTTCATCGATTACACCCGCTGTCGGTCTATCATCACCTAAAAGCTTAAGCATTTTATATACTTCAGATATGCAAACATCATATCTGGACTTGGGCAAATCCACAGTCTTAATATCATCCAGAAAACCAAAACTGAAAGGTTTATGAAATCTAATCTCAATACCGTATATATCATAGATTTCCAAAAGCATTTCATAGCTTTCGTCCGATATATCTTCTCTTATCCTGTTTCGATAGCCTTCTGGAAAACTGTTTTCCGTATCGTTTTCTAATTCGAGTGTGTAAAAATATGCAAAATATGGAGCACGAACACAACCGACTGAAAATAATAATATAACTGCTAGTAAAACAACAATAACCTTTTTCATACTGACCTCTTCTTTTGCGATGCTAATGCTTATTATAAATGGAAAACGGTGAGAAGTCACGCGATTAATGTTTTTTTAGTTCGTATTTTGAGGTTTTTGTTTTCAAAAAAAATACAGAAGTCACGCTATTGCTTTTGCTTTTTAAGGAGTTCTCTTGTAGAATGGAATTACATTTGTTTGATAAAACAGAGGAGAAAATCTTGGTAAAGATCGAAGGCATTATACTCGAAATTGTATATAGAAACGAAGAGAACGGATACACCGTACTTGAGATAGAGGTAGATGGCGAGCTTACTGTTGCAGTAGGCTCATGTCCGCATGTCGTTGTTGGAGAATATGCTAAGCTTTACGGAGTTTGGACAGAACATAAATCGTACGGCAGGCAGTTTAAGATCACAAGTGTAGAAACAAGCCTTCCGGAAAACCCTATAAGTATCGAGATGTACCTTTCAAGCGGTATTATCAAAGGTATCGGTCCTGTTACTGCGGAAAAAATCGTGGGTGAGTTCGGTACGGAGACTTTTGAAATAATTGAAAATGATCATGAGAGACTCAGCGATATAAAAGGTATAAGCAAAGCACTCTCTAAAAACATACACGAAAGCTTTATGAAAAATGCAGCACTTAAAATCATAATAATGAAGCTCCAGACTCTGGGATTAAGTGTAAAGCAGGCATTCAGGGCACACGAAAAATACGGCGGTATCGCAGAAGAACTTATAAAAGAAAATCCATACAGGATGATAGATGATATATACGGAATCGGTTTTGAAAGAGCGGACAGGATTGCTGAGCATATGGGGATCGACAGGGAAGCACCTTTCAGAGTCGAGAACGGAATAAAGCACGTTTTGAAACTCGCACTAAACGAAGGACATACCTGTTTGCCTGAAGACATGCTGATTCGAAAGACCAGTGATATTATCGGGGTTCCTGTTGAAATGGTCGAAAAAAGCATTGCAGAACTGGCTATCAAAGGAGAAATTGCAAAGAAGCTGTATTCCGGTGTAACGGCTGTGTTCCTGACAGGATCATATATTGCAGAGTCTGAAACCGCAAGGCGGCTTTTTATGTTGTGCAAATCCGAGCCGAAGATGAAAGTCAAGGATATAGAAGGCGAGATTGAGCATTATGCCGGAAGTCTTGAGATGTCCGATGAACAGAAATCCGCAGTAAAAAATGCACTTATGAACAACGTATCGATTATAACCGGCGGACCCGGAACAGGAAAGACTACGATTATCAAAGTACTATTGAAGATTATGGAAGCAAATGGTATTATGACGGCGCTCTGTGCACCCACGGGAAGAGCTGCCAAACGTATGGAGGAATCCTGCCGAAAAGAAGCGAAAACGATACACAGGCTTTTGGAGTTCGGTTATAACTTTGATGATACAGAAGAATACTTTAAAAGCAGCAGAAATAAATTTATGAGAAATGAAGAAAACCCACTAGTTGCTGATGCGATAATTGTTGACGAAGTTTCGATGGTTGATATATTCTTGGCAAACGCTTTTCTAAAAGCCGTGAGTGAAGGAACAAGAGTAATATTTGTTGGTGATGCAGACCAGTTGCCGTCGGTAGGTGCAGGGAATTTTCTGCGGGATGTCATAAAGTCCGAATTTGTGCCGGTTTTCAGACTCACGAAATTTTACCGTCAGCAGGAAGGCGGAAACATTATAGCTAATGCACACAGGATAAACTTAGGGTCGATGCCGAACATGTATCAGACCGGAGATTTTATATATATTCCGGCGGCAGATCCGGAAGCGACTTTGGAGACTCTTTTAAACCTAATTAAAGATGAGGAATTTTCCGAAGCGCAGATTCTCTGTCCGCTTAAAAAAGGGATTATCGGAGTTCATAATATAAACCAAAAGGTACGCGAACAAAAAAATCCCGGAAGGGTTACCGTTCCGGAGCTAAAAAAAGGCGAAACGGTATACCGCAAAGGGGATAAGATTATTCAAACTTCGAATAACTACAATAAGGAATGGATTTTGACATCACATGATAAGTATTACCAACAGGGATTTGGAGTGTTTAACGGAGATGTTGGGTGTATTTTGGATATTGACAAGGACTCAAAGCTTGCGACGATTCTCTTCGAAGACAGACAGGCTGAATACACACAAAACGAGTTGGAACAGCTGGAACATGCTTATGCGATAACGGTACATAAGTCCCAAGGATCTGAGTTTGATACGGTAATCCTGCCTCTTTTTTACGGAAGCAGTCCGTTTTTAACAAAGAACTTGCTCTATACAGCCGTTACTCGTGCAAAGAAAAAAGTTGTGCTGATAGGACTTCTTAAGACAGTCAGTCATATGGTCAATAACAACAGGATTACAAGAAGATATACTGTTCTGAATAACGAAATTATGGAGCTTGTCGATATCTTTGATAAATTGGACGAAGAAAAGGAAAAAGAGGAATGAGGGCAGTTATAGACTTGTTCAAGCAGATATACGATTTTATATTTCCGCCCCTTCCTTTTTGTGCGTACTGCAGGGAGAGGAAGAGAAGCATAGAAGATGAATGCGAGATGTGCCTTGAGACGAGAAAAAGGCTGAAAGCAGGGAAGAGCAAAAAAGGAAATTATGCATGCTATTACTATGACGATATCATAAAAGACATAGTATGGGACTATAAATATAATCGTAATGAATTTTTGGGTGAGCAAATTGCCTACGATATTGCAAAGATGATTGGAGAACAAAATTTAAATGCCGATTATATCACTTTTGTTCCTCTGCACAGGTCAAAAAAAAGAAAACGTGGATTCGATCAGGCAAAGGAGATATGTATAAAGCTTGAAGAATTTACGGATGTTCAATTTGTAACTATGCTGAAAAGAATAAAGAAAACGGATACACAAACTCTTCTATCGGAAAAGGAGAGAAAGAATAATGTAAAAAACGCTTTTAAATACATATATACTGGCGAAACAGCTGGTAAATCTGTTATAATAATAGATGATGTATATACTACTGGAGCTACTATGGAATCCTGTAAGAAGGAGATGATTGAAAACGGTGTTGAGAAGGTAATACCGATTACCTATGCAAAGACGTTTGATCAAAAGAATATAAAAAAAGATTCTCTTGTTTAATATTTAAAAAACGAGGGATATATAATATATGACTTTTTATAAGTCTTGCTGTATAAAACGGCAAAAGAAGAAAAGGAGGCTTAAAAGATGGATATCATTATCACAGGCAAAAACATGGAAGTATCAGACTACCTTAAAGGTATCGTAGACAAGAAAGTGGGGAAACTTAAAAAGTATTTTAAGCCAGATACTCAAGCAAGTGTAATGCTCAGTATCGAAAAAAGCAGGCATATCGCAGAAATCACTATCCCTTTTGGCGGAATTGTGATGAGAGGAGAAGAGGTCAGCACGGATATGTATGCATCTATAGATGGTTCGGTTGAAAAAATCGAACATCAGATAATGAGGCATAAGACTAAGCTTGCTAAGCGACTTCACAAGGATGCATTCAAAGGAGGAGATCCGCTCTACGAGGACGAATTCGTCGAAGACGAAAGGCCGAAGGTTGTGAAGACAAAGAGATTCAACGTAAAGCCTATGAGTTTGGACGAAGCGGTTATGCAGATGGAGCTTTTGGGACACAGTTTCTTCGTATTCAGGGATGCAAACAGCGAGGAGATAAATGTTCTTTATCAAAGAAAAGACGGAAATATCGGATTGATCGATCCGAGTTAAACATATAGAGTCAAATATACGAGCGCCGTGGTTTCCCCGCGGTGCTTTTTGTTTATAAATATATAGACGAAATTTTAGATTTATAGGGGATTATATGAAAGTTTTAATCACTGGCGGACTTGGTAATGTCGGGTTTGATATAACCAAGAGGATGATAAAGGAAAAGCATGAGGTCTATGTGCTGGCGAGAAAGATAAATAAAAAATATAAGAAGAGGTGCAGGAGATTGCGCAAAGCCACTCTTGTTATGGCGGATTTACGGGACGTTGATGCTGTGGAAAATGCAGTCCGCGGTATGGACTATGTGATTCACTTGGCGGCTATCGTTCCTCCGTTCAGCGAAGAGGACTATACGAGGACATATACTTCCAATGTTGTAGGAACCGAAAACATCATTAGAGCTATCAAGAAATGCACGGAGAAGCCAAATTTGATTTATGCGTCGTCAACTTCTATTATGGGACCAACGCAAGACAAAACACCGCCTATAACTCTAAGGGACAGACCAAACCCGATAAATAACTATACCAAGACAAAATTAAATACGGAAAACATTTTGAATAATCACGAAGTGGATTTTTGTATAATGAGACTTGCAAGCGTTATGACGAAATTGGACAGCTATGATATGAACTCCATGAAGCTTCTTTTCGATTTTCCTTTGGATGCAAGAAACGAAATTGTTCTGGGGGAAGATGTTGCAACAGCTTGTGTTAATGCTATAAAACTCTTTGAAAAAAAGAAATCCTGGATAAACGGACAGACATTTTTTATCGCAGGAGGAAAAGAGAACGGATGTCAAATCGAAAACAGAGATATGGCAAAGGGTATCTTTGATGCTATGGGTATCGGGATGCCGAGTGAAAGATGCTTCATAAAATCGATGGAAAACTATTATATGGATTGGTATGACACCACGAAATCCCAAGGATTGCTGCACTATCAAAACCATACTTTTGGGGATTATCTAAAGAGGATAAAAAGAGATGTTTGGTTTTTTAAACCAATAATGAAATTGATGAAAAGATTTATGCAGGCATCATTTAAGAAATTGTCGCCCTATTATACAAAGCCGCCGAGACATTGACGGGATAAAGATATTATTCTGAGCTTTTTATTTCAAACTGTTTTAGTCACTGAATAATTTGTATGTATTTCTATTTGAATTTTTTTACTGTTCTTAAGACAATCACAACAACCAAAAAACGGATACCCATGTAATGGGTATCCGTTTTCTGGTAGCGGCGACTGGATTTGAACCAGTGACTCTCCGGGTATGAACCGAATGCTCTAGCCAACTGAGCTACGCCGCCACAATGGTTGCGGGGAAGGGATTTGAACCCCTGACCTCCGGGTTATGAGCCCGACGAGCTACCAGACTGCTCTACCCCGCGTCAAAATAATAACCGCTCAAGACGGCAAGTAATATCTTAACTTAAAATTACTTTTAAGTCAATACCTTTTGATAAAAAATGATACACTTCGCCTTGTCCTTTTTTTAGCAGGAATTTTCGCCTTATATATTCAGCTTTGATTAAGAAAAAAAACATAATTTACTATACTTTTCGGCGATTTCTTGTATAATAGGCACATACGAAAAATGATGAGAAGAATAATAGAATTGAGGAGAATATATGAATATAAAACTTATAGCGATTGACCTTGATCATACTTTGATTAATGAGGAAAAGGATTTTTCGAAGAGAGATTTAGCAGCAATCGAAAAAGCGAGAGAAAAGGGAATATACGTTTGTCTTGCTTCAGGAAGAACCTTTAAATCATTAAGACCCTATTACGACAGGCTGGGATTTGACACTATGACGATTTCAGCAGGCGGGGCAGCGATATTCGATAAAGACAACAAACTTGTCTATAAGAAATTTTTACCGGAAAAAGAAGCGGCAGAGATAGTGAAATTTGCACACCAAAATGGATACTATGCACAGGTGTATTTTGACGATGACTTCTATTTCTTTGAGGAGGATTCCGAATATTCAAGATTTTATGAGGAGAACTGCGGTACTCCCGGAATCCTTGATAAAAAGATTATAGAGATGGATGAGATAAGTACACCGAAGGTGCTTTTTATCGACACACCCGAAAGGATAAACCAAATTATGGCGGAGATGAAGGAGAAATTCGCTGGTGTTACCGTTAAGAAATCTTACCCGTACTACCTTGAAATAAACAACAAAGAGGCGAGCAAGGGGAGAGCTCTCGAAGAACTTGGAGAGATTGTCGGGGTTGAGAGAGAAGAGATTATGGCTATAGGAGATAGCGAAATCGATGTAAGTATGATAGAATATGCAAAGATGGGCGTTGTGATGGGCAATGCAGAAGATGAAATAAAAAAGCACGCAGATTTTATTACGGCAGACTGTGATGATGACGGTGTTGCTGCGGCGATAGAGAAATTCTGTTTATAAAGCGAACTGCGAAATGTTTTGGATAATATGAACGGCAAGGTGATATAATTGAAAAAAGCTTTGAATGTTGAGGAATTTGTAAAGGAGCTGAAACTAACTCCGATTTATAAGAGCACAAAAAAAGAGATTGAAGTAAACACATCGGATTTGAACCGCCCGGGATTACAGATGTCTGGTTTTTTCGAATACTTTGCGATTAACCGTATACAGTTGTTCGGAATGGTTGAGATGACGTATCTTGAACATATGGATCCGGAAGTGCGAAAAGACCGGTTGGAAGAGTTTTTCAGCAGCAATATTCCATTGGTGCTTATCGGAAGAAACCTAAATCCTCCGGATGATATGATTGAAGCTACGAAGAAACACGATGTTCCGATGTATATGTCCGGACTTACGACAACGAAACTCGGGCATAAAACCACGGAATATCTCGATATGTTTTTGGCACCCGGGATCTCCAGACATGCAGGCTTAATGGATGTGTACGGTATCGGGATAATGATTACCGGAGATTCCGGCGTCGGAAAGAGCGAAACCGCTTTGGAGCTTGTCAAAAGAGGACACAGACTTGTTGCCGATGATGTTGTGGATATAAAAAAGATTTCGGAAACGGAGCTTTTGGGCAAGTCCCCGGAAATTATCCGTCATATGATGGAGATCAGGGGAATGGGAATTATAGATGTAAGAGAGCTATATGGTGTCGGTGCAGTTATGACCGAGAAAACCATAGAGCTTGCAATCCATCTTGAACCTGGAGACTTTAAGGATATCGACAGACTGGGAATGACGCAGAGGTATACAAACCTGTTGAATGTAAAAATACCGGAGATAGTAATTCCCGTTCGTCCGGGAAGAAATCTTGCGATTATTATTGAGGTTGCAGCGATGAACTTCCGGCTTAAATGTATGGGACAAAACACGCCGGGGCAACTCGATGATAAGCTGGTAGAGATTATGAACGCTTATGAATAATTAATATAAAACCACCCGAAAGGGTGGTTTTAGGTTACAGTACTATTTCAAAGATTCTGATATATTCACATCGAATTCTAATAGATCCAAAATATCTTTATTGATATCAATACCATCATATACTTCCACAAGACAAAGACCGTCTTTTCTAAGCTCAAAAACACACCTTTCGGTTACATAAACCACTCTTTGACCTTTTTTCGCTGCATGTTTTGCGGAAAAGCTGATCGCTTCGATTTTTTCACGGAACTTTCTAAGCTGGCCTTCCTTTTTGATTATGACTTTTCCATCCTCTGTTTCTATGTCCATACCTACAGCCGAGAAGGTCATGCAGAACACAACGGTTTTTGTTGCATATGTGATATTTGCGAAGCCGCCGATTCCGGCAAAGGTTCCGTCCAACACATGTGCATTCACGTTTCCGTCTTTGTCCACTTCATATCCACCCATAAAGCAGATATCGAGTCCGCCTCCGTCATAGAAATCGAACTGCTGTGCCATCGGAACTATTGCGTCCGCACCGATTGTTGCTCCGAAAGCGACTCCGGGAGCAGGAAGACCACCGATTCCGCCGGATTCGACGGTCATAGTGATTTGGCTTAAAATCCCTCGTTTCGATGCGTGCTTACCGACATTTTCCGGTATGCCTATCCCGATATTTACTACATCCCCTCTATTCAGCTCCTTCGAAGCTCTGTCTCCGATAATGGCATGAGATGTTTTCGGCTCTGATTTTCCGCGTTTCCCGGAAAGGGTCATCTTGCTCATCCAAAAATCCATGTGGCTTGGAGGTACATGGATATCTCCGGAAAGAGAAGGGTTATACGCTGTGTCCAAAAGCTGTTCTTGGTTTGGACACACGACAACAGCATCCACCAGAATCCCCGGAACATGTACATCCCCGGGTCTTCCGAAAATATGACTTGTTCTTTCCACTTGGACGATTACAGTTCCGCCGTTTGCCTTTGTCGCCTGCGCAAGGGATAGAGAATCTCCGACCACACATTCTTTTTCGAAAAGAATGTTCCCGTTCGGATCGACGGTTGTACCCTTGATGAATGCAACATCTATTTTCGGTGTTTTGTAGTATAGATATTCTTCGCCTTCAAGCTCGATTACTTTTACAAGTTCCTCATTGGAAATATCGTTTAGTCCCGGCCCATCAACTCTCGGGTCAACAAAAAGCCCAAGGCCGACTTTTGTTATGTATCCATCTTGTCCGAAGGCTGCGTTTCTTACTGTATGTGAAAGAACACCCAAAGGCATATTGTACGCCTCGATTTTTCCTTCCTTTGCAAGACGCATAGCGGCAGGCATGCTTCCGTAATGACCTAAAATTGTTTTTGCTACAGCGCCGTCCTTGATATATCTATCCGCAAACAGATCTTCATCCCATCCTCCCATTGCAGCGGCACAGAACAAAGTTAGGTTGTTCGGATGTCCTGAGGCTTCAAATCTCTCTGCAAGACACAAGTGCAGCATTTCTGGATTGTTCAAAGACAGAAAGGCATTTACACCTATGGTGTCTCCGTCTTTTACTAACATTGCAGCATCTTTTAAACTCACTATTCTAAACATAAGGTCTCTCCATAAACTTCAAAATAAATATTCTTCAGTTATATTATAGTTGTTTTTAGAAAAATTAAGACCCCAATAAGTTGGGGTCTCGAATGGTATTGAAACTCTATTTTTCGGGAGGAGAGAGAAGTTTTGATTTCAAAGTTTTCTCCATCTCCACGAGTTCTTTCTGAGCAACTAAGCGTTTCGCTTTTCCTTCTTTTTGTATACGAATAGTCTCATCTATTGTTTCTATAAGGTTGATATTGACTTTGTGCAGCGTTTCAATTTCGACAATGCCTCTTTCTGCTTCAATTGCAGCTCCGATTGTGTTTTCTTTTAACAGTTCTGAGTTCTTTAATAGAAGTTCATTCGTTGTGTCCGAAACCTGTTTTTGAAGTTCAAGAGCGACTTTTTGTCTATAAAGCGATATAGCGATAACAATTTGGTTTTTCCAAAGAGGAATCGTGTTTAGGATCGAAGATTGAATTTTTTCAACTAAAACCAAATCATTGTTTTGAATAAGTCTTAGCTGAGGTGCTGTTTGTACGGTTATCATCCTGCTGAGTCTGAGGTCATGAATTTTCTTTTCGAATCTTTCAGCAAGCTGTTTCATATCGCTGTAATTCTGCGCATCCGCTTGGTCTCCGGAAGCTTTCGCTTTTTCCTGAAGCTTTGGCAAGACATTCTCGTTTAGGTCTTTAAGCTTCATAACTCCTGCCACGATATAGTACTCTAAATCCTTCATAAAAAGCAGATTTTTTTCGTGTAGAGTATCCAGCATAGAGATATCACTCAATAGTCCGTTTTTCGCGTCCTCAAGGCTTACTACAATTGTATCGATATGAGTACCGAGCTTTTGATATCTCGCCATAAAACGATTGAACTTATTTTTAAGTTTTTTCGTGAGCTTTGAAAAGAAACCCTTTCTTCCGGTGATATCATCAACGTTTACTTCTTTGACTTTCACCATCAGATCGGACAACACTTCGCCCACATAGCCGCTTTCATCGGTTCTGACTTTATTCAAAACCCCTTCTGAGAACTCGGAGATTTCGCTTTGCACACCCACTCCGTACTGTACTACTGCCTCGGAGTCGGTAATATCGATTTTCTTTATAATTTCATTGATCTTTTTTTGCTCTTCCTTTGTGAGTTTATCAAAAGTCAATTGTTCTAAATTTCTATCCCTTACCATTAATTGATCGTCCATGTGCTTCTCCAATCTTTGCTATAATAATAGCATATTGATACGATGATTTTATCATACTATTTTTGTATTTACCAGCAATTCAAAGGAAATATGTGCTAAAATACTGTAGAATAGAGAGCATTAAAAAGAAGAGGTATATGGTATGGAAAATGAAGCAATCGGGTTTCCTGAAAAATACTTAGAAAAAGCGGGAGAAAATGAAGACAGACTTGCAAGAGTGGTCGCCCATCACGGCGAGATTTACAGGATAAGAACCGGAAGTGTTGAGATATTCGCGCGTGTATCGGGTAGATTTGCACATAATGCACAGTCGCCTGTGGATTTTCCCGTTGTCGGGGATTTCGTTTTGGTGGATTTAGAAAACGGAAGCGAAGGCGTAATTCAAAAGATACTCGAAAGATCCAGTATTTTTTCTAGAAAAGCTGCTGGAACAAAAAGCGAAGTACAGCCGATTGCCGCTAATATAGACTATGTATTTATATGCATGTCGTTGAACAGGGATTTCAATCTCCGCAGACTTGAAAGATATCTTTCGATATCTTGGGACAGCGGGGCTGTTCCTGTTGTTGTGCTCACAAAATCAGACCTCTGCGACGATGTAGAAAAAAGAAAAGATGAAGTGGAGAGTATAGCTTTCGGAGTGGACATCATAATCACCAGCAGCATGAAGGATATAGGATATGATGAGATTAGAAAGTATGTTAAAAGTGACAAAACTGTCGCTTTCTTAGGCTCTTCGGGTGTAGGGAAATCGACTTTGATAAACAGATTAATCGGAGAGGACTTAATCAAAACCAAAGAGATACGGCAAGATGATGACAGAGGAAGGCACACCACGACAACGAGAAATCTTTTCTACCTCGAAAACGGAAGCGCAGTTATCGATACCCCGGGAATGAGGGAGGTCGGCATCGAAAGCGGAGAAACGAGCATGACATTTTCGGACATCGAAGAACTCGCGCTCGAATGTAAGTTTTCGGACTGTAAACACGAAACCGAGCCGGGCTGTGCTGTTAAAGAAGCGATTGAAATAGGAGATGTTTCTGAGGAGAGATTAGCCAGTTTCAAAAAGCTGAAAATCGAAATGGGGTATGACGGGTTGAACTCGAAACAGCTCGAAAGGCAGAAGCTGGAAAGGATGTTCTCCGAAGTCGGAGGAATAAAAAATGCGAGGAAGAATATGAAAAAAGACAATAAGAGAAAATAGGAAAGAGAAAACCGATAAATATTATCGGTTTTCTTTAAGTATTCTTTCTGATATCTTCTGAGTTCCTGTCCAAAAGATTCGTATGATTCGAATGAGAATTTTTACAAGAGGTCTTTCAATATATCTTTGGACTTTCAAAAACTCCTTTCGAATTTCAACGTTCTGCGGGCAAGCTTTTTCACAAGCACCGCAATCGATACAACTCGATGTCCAGCTCGGGTCTTTTTCGAGTCCGGTTACCGCTGCATAATCGTAAAGCGGCATAATGTTCTTGAAAAGATGTAAATTATTCAGTGAATGGAATGCCGCAGGAATATCTATACCTGCAGGGCAAGGCAAACAATATCTGCATCCGGTACAACCCACTTGCAGCAAGGATGCATATTCGTCCTTTACTCTGCCTATAATCTCCAGCTCCTGCTCGGACAAAGAGTTTGGCATGGAATCATTTGCAGTATTCATATTTTCGATGATATGGGCATCCTCGTTCATCCCCGAAAGAACAACGTGTACGTTCGGATTGTTCCATATCCAACGCAAGGCCCAATCTGCAGGGCTGCGTTTTATCGGTGCTTCATCCCAGATTTTTTGAACGGACTTTGGAATTTTGCCCACGAGAATACCCCCGCGCAGCGGCTCCATAACCACAACACCGATATTCTTTTTTGCTGCATATTCAATCCCTTCAGCACCAGCTTGAAAATGCTCGTCTAATAGATTGTACTGAACCTGCGTAAAGTCCCAATCGTAATCATCAACTATTCTTTTAAAATCGTCTAGAGAACCGTGGAATGAAAAACCGATATATTTGACTTTTCCTTCAGCCCGAATTCTATCCATAAAATCAATAATTCCGAATGAAAGCATCTTATCCCAAAGGCTTCCGTTTAGTGCATGCATTAGGTAAAAGTCTATCGTATCAACTTTCAGTCTTTCAAACTGTTTGTCGAAGTATTTTTGAATGTTCTCTTTTTTTCTTACAATCAAGCACGGCAGTTTTGTTGCGAGCTGGACTTTCTCTCGATAGCCATCCTTTAGGATATGCTCACCGAGAAAGCTTTCTGAGCCTCCGAGATGGTATATATACGCCGTGTCCAAGTAATTAAGCCCGTTGTCTATCGCATAAAGGAGCTGTTCCTTTGCCTTTTCCTTGTCGATCATGCCGCTAAGCGTGTTCGGGAAACGCATACACCCATAACCCAGAGCGGAAAGCTTTTCGTCCACTTTAGGCATTTTTCTAAACTGCACGATATCCCTCCTCTCTATATAAATATTAAATTATAACTATACTATTTTTCTTTCTTCTTTTTTTCCTCTTCCTTTTTCTCTTCTCCCTCAACTTTCTTTTTCTTCTCTTCAAAGAAAGAGAGAACCAAGGACACAACAAGGAAGCAGGTTGCAGCTATTGCAAAAGGTCTTGAGTTGTCGAACGGACAGACATCTACAGGAAGACCTGCTCGGCTTGAAATAAAATCGAAGATATAATAGCCGAATAGAAGTATTCCGATTATGAGTGCAACGTTTGATATGATTTTTATGACTTTCTTCTTTTTCATGTTTTCCCCTTTAATCAACGCTTATCGTTGAATTTTCTATAACCTCGGATTCACAGCGGTTAACAGCCTCTAGAGAGGGTGCTATGATATAAAAACAAAGAGTAACATTTTTCTCTTCAATACGCTGTGAGTATATTCTGCCATAAACCGTCGCTTTTTTAAAGTCTTTTTTTGTAACATTTTTTTCTGGTTTGCCGTACTGAATATATGCCTGATGTTTTTCCATAGGCGTATGCAGGGGGCTGTTGGTGAAAATCTTTGCATCAATGATATCCCATTCTCCAGCCAAAAAGTCATCTCTTTTGCTCATATTCGTAATCTCAAAGTCAAAACTTGAGTCATAACAGCCTATGCTTTCAAGCACTAATATTTGCATATCGTACTTGAAAACCTTTGACATCTCCTCAACATTGATTTCATCAGCACTTGTATATCCGAACGTTCCGTGTTCATCCTTTATCGCATAAGCACCATAAAAAGAACCGTGATAATCCGAGGTCTCATCGTATAGAGAGGAATAACCTTTTAAATAATCAAAGGCTCCGAAATTATAGAGTATCGTAAGACCGACGTCTTCACCGGCAAAATACTTAAATCCATCCGCATTATATGTGATGACAAAAGGATACCAATCTTTCCTAAGCGTGGAGAGTCCGCCGGGAATTCTAATATCGATATCCTCTTTCTTGAGAATGCTGTTTTTCTTTTCCGATGCACTGTAGATGGACATCACAAAAACGCTTTTGAAAAAAGCAAACAAGGGGCTTAGAACAAAGCAGATGACAATGACTATTATAAAAAGCCAAACGAACAATTTTTTCTTCATGTTTTCCACCAATAAAATAAGGCTGCCTAAATATTCTAAGCAGCCTTTAACGCATTATATATTATCCCACATCGTCTCGCAACTCTGCACCGGTAAACTGGCTGTTATACAGATCTGCATAAAAACCGTTCTTCGCCATAAGCTGATTGTGGTTACCCTGCTCGATAACCTCTCCTTCATTCATAACGAGAATAGTATCCGCATCACGAATAGTTGAAAGCCTGTGAGCGATTACGAAATTCGTTCTGCCTTCCATAAGAGCAATCATAGCTTTTTGGATATACGCTTCCGTTCTCGTATCGACACTGCTTGTGGCTTCGTCCAAGATCAATATCTTTGGGTCAGCCAGAAGCGCACGCGCGATAGTCAAAAGCTGTTTTTGTCCTTGGGATATGTTCGAAGCCTCTTCGTTTAGGATTGTTTCATACCCTTCCGGCAGTCTGCGGATAAATCTATCCGCCCTTGCCATCTTCGCAGCATCTACAATTTCCTCTTCGCTTGCGCTCTCTCTGCCGTATGCGATATTGTCTCTTATGGTTCCGTTAAAGAGCCATGTGTCCTGGAGAACCATGCCGTAATTATCCCTTAAGTTATTTCGCTTAATATCACGAATATCGATTCCATCGACTTTTATTGAACCACTGTCGATATCATAGAATCGCATAAGCAGGTTTACTAAGGTGGTTTTTCCCGCACCGGTCGGACCGACGATTGCGACGACCTTGCCCGGAGCTACGCTGAGATTCATGTTTTTTATGATGGTGATATCCTTATCATATCCGAACGAAACACCATCGAAAACAACCTTGCCCTTTGTGTCCTTTAATGATGCTTTGGATTTTCTGTCACTTATCTCTTCCTCTTCGTCCAAGACCTCGTATACGCGCTCTGCTGCAGCGACTGTAGACTGCAATACGTTAGCGATCTGCGCAACTTGTGCTATCGGCTGTGTGAAAGATCTTGAATATTGGATGAAAGCTTGGACTCCTCCGATAGGTAGGTTTCCGCGAATCACTAAGACGCCGCCGACAACACAGACGATAACGTAACTGAAATTGTTGATAAGATTCATAAGAGGCATTATTATACCCGACATAAATTGAGCTTTCCAACCGACTTCATATAGTCTTCCGTTGACTTTATCGAATTTCTCAATGGATTCTTCCTCTTTGCCAAAAGCTTTCACAACGGTGTGACCTCCGTACATCTCCTCGACATGACCGTTTAGCTCGCCGAGTTCCTTTTGCTGTCCCTTAAAATATTTTTGGGATCTTGAAACAATAGCTTTGGTCAAAAGCCCAACAAACGGCAATATGAATATAGTTGCCAAAGCCATAATCCAAGATATCGTAAACATCATATATGTTACACCGATAATCGTTGCCACAGACGTGATTATCTGGGTTAAGCTTTGCTGGAGCGTTCCCGAAATCGTGTCTATGTCGTTAGTTACACGACTTAAGATATCACCGTGTGAATGCTTGTCAAAATACTTAAGCGGCATTTTATCCAGCTTTTCCTTGACTTGCCTGCGCATATTATATACGATTTTCTGTGAAACACCTGCCATAACGTATTGCTGTATATATCCAAGCAAAGCTGATATTCCGTAAAGGATAGCAACGGTTCCAAGAATACGTGCAATCTTTTCAAAGTCAATCGAACCGCCGGAAGATTTACTCATAACACCGTCAAAGAGAGTTGTTGTTGCATTTCCGAGCATCTTTGGTCCTACTATCGCAAAGGCTGTGCTTCCAATCGCCATAATAAACACGATGAGAATTGCTACTCTATTTTTACCGATATAATTCACGAGCCTTCTGAAGGTGCCTTTAAAGTCCTTTGGTTTCTCTACAACTGCACCGCCGCCGTGTCCTCCCGGACCCGGTCCGCCCATTCGTGCTCTCGGTTTGTTTTTATTTTCACTCATTATTGTTCCTCCTCTGAAAGCTGGGAAACTACTATTTCTTTATAGACATCACAGGATTTTAATAGTTCTTTGTGTTTTCCTTTACCTACGATTTCCCCTTGGTCCAAAACCAATATCTGATCGGCGTTCATAACGGTACTTACTCTTTGAGCCACTATGAATACCGTGGAATCTTTTGTTTCTTTTTTTAGAGCAGTACGAAGTAAAGAATCCGTTTTAAAATCGAGTGCGGAAAAACTATCGTCAAAAATACAAACCTCGGGCTTTCTAACCAATGCTCTAGCGATAGAGATTCTTTGTTTCTGACCTCCGGAATAGTTAGCGCCGCCTTGCTCAACGTTAGCATCTGTTCCCTCTTCAAGAGTGCTGATAAACTCTTCTGCCTGCGCTGTTTTTATAGCATTTTCGATCTCTTCATCGCTTGCGTCTTCTTTACCATACAGAATATTTTCTTTTATCGTTCCTGTAAAAAGACTGATTTTTTGCGGCACAAGCCCGATTTTTTCTCTTAAATCCGTTTTAGCCTGCTTTCTGACATCCACACCATCCACAAAGACATTCCCGTCTGATGCATCATAAAACCTTGGGATTAGATTTATCAGTGTGGATTTTCCGGAACCGGTACTTCCGATTATCGCTGTTGTTTCTCCCGGGCTCGCAGAGAAGTTTATTTTTTTCAACACCGGTTTTTCAGCTCCTTTATATTTAAAGGAAACGTCCTTAAATTCCACATAGCCTTTTTGGCTATTCGCTTTAAGCGGATTTTCTATATCGATGATCTCGTTTTTCATATCCAAAATTTCATTGATACGTTCAGCAGATGCGCTGGCTCGCGGCAGCATTACGAACAGCATCGTAGCCATCATTATCGAAAACATGACTTGCATTACGTATTGCTGGAAGGCCATCATATCTCCGACTTCGATTGCACCGGAATCTACCCTTGCACCGCCGAACCAGATAATAGCTATAGTCGTCATGTTCATGATAAGCATCAGAGCCGGGAACATGATACTCATAATCCGAAAGACTTTAACGGAAGTTTTCGTAAGGTCTTGGTTTGCTTCTTCAAATCTCTTGCCTTCGAACTTCTCCTTATTAAAAGCACGAATTACTCTTATTCCCGTTAGACTTTCTCGGAGAACAAGATTCACTTTATCGAGTTTTTTCTGTATCGATTTAAACAGCGGAATTCCTTTTCCGGCTACGATGCCGATAAGCACTGCCAGTGCACCGACCACAGCTAAGATAATCCAAGAGAGATTCACGTCTGTGGAAAGAGCCATAATAACACCTCCGACGAGCATCAATGGAGCCATCAGCAGCATTGAAAGAATCATGACCATTACATGCTGTATTTGGGTGACGTCGTTTGTTGATCTCGTTATAAGCGAGGAAATCCCGATTTGGTCAAACTCATGAAGGGAGTATTGCTCCACATTCACGAAAATGTCTTTTCTTAAATCCCTTGCGAAACCCATGGATGTTTTCGAAGCATAAAGCCTCGCTAATATCGTACAGAAGCTTACGATAACCGTAAACCCGAGCATCACGAGACCGGTTTTCAAAATAAAACCGATGTCCTTCCCTACAACCCCTTTATCCACTATGTCGGACATAAGTTTTGGTAAGTATAGCTGACTTAAAGATTGGAGCAAAGTTAACCCTATAATCAAAAAGGTCCAGAGTTTATAGGGTTTTAAATATCTCAAAATTTTTATCATTTATTTTTCCTTTCTAAAAAACTATATATAAAATAACTATTTATCGGATTTCAATGCTTCGATGACTTTCGCAACCATCCAAGTGTAGTATTCTCTGTCGATAACTTCTTTTCTCCTCAAAATAGACTCTGAGAGGATACTCGTTATATTGAGAAGGAAAAACTTCATAGCTTTATCCGGCGGGTCAAAAATTTTGCCTTCTTCATACATTTTCATGAAATAATCCTTTAAGCATCCTTTGAGGTTTTCGTCGTGAGCTTTTCTGTGTTCTCTTGGTGGTGGAGTATCTTTTAAAACCATCCTTAGCAATGGCAAATTCTTTTGATATGTCTCAAATATAATGTCTGCCAAAGACTTTAAATCCGCTTCAACATCATATTTCACATCGTTTTCGAGATATAAGCGCACTTTAAAAGGGTGCATGTTTTCTTTCAGGATATTTTTGAAGAGGTTTCTCTTGCTGTCGAAGTTTCGAAAAAGAGTTACTTCGCTGACCCCGGCTTCTGATGCTAGTTCCTTTGTGGTAACACCGGCATATCCTTTTTCCGAAAAAAGCATTTCTGCCGCTTGGATGATTTTTTCTCTTGTACTGTCCATGGTTTTCTCCTTATGTATGTAAGCACTTACTAACATACTTTATTATGTTTGCTTAGTCAAGCGATTACCCTCTCATTAACAGAATATTCACTTATCAATTTCACGTTGTGTTTAAAACAGGATGAAAATACCGATAATTTAGGCTATGAAATCGCTAGTAAAGAAAGGATTGAATAAAGAGATGAAAAAGAAACTGTTTATAAAATTGGCCATTCTTTTTTTGATAATCAGCGGCATGGTTTTTATCAGTGGAGCAGAAAAAGGTTTAAATGATTATAAAGACAATGTTTATCGGTTGCATGTCATCGCAAACAGTGATATTGAAGAAGATCAAGAGATAAAATTAGCGGTAAGGGATGCCGTACTTGAGGCTGCTGGAAATGAATTATCAAAAACAACCTCTAAAGCTGAAGCAAAAGAATATATTGAAGAGAATTTGAAGAGAATAGAAAATGAGGCAAAAAAGGTTCTTTCCTCTTATGAAGCGGACTATTCACTTGAATTGAAATCAGGCGTTTCCGATTTTCCGGACAAATATTACGGAGATATGTTCTACCCCGAAGGAGAATATGAGTCGCTGAAAATTGTGCTTGGAAAAGGAGAGGGTGAAAACTGGTGGTGTGTGATGTTTCCTCCTCTTTGTATTGTCGGGTTTGAAAAAGACGAAGATGAAAAGAAGAAGGAAGAAGAGGAAGATGTAGAATATAAATCCTTTTTTGCTGAGAAATATAAAGAATACAAAAAAGGAAGTCAAAAATGATGAAAACTAACAATTTCACAGAAATGAAAAAGAGCATATTGGTATACTTGCTCTGTTTTGTTCTTCTGTTTTTTCTTTTGTTGAGCACAGGATGTACAAAAGCCTTTGCGGCGGTAAGAAGCGGGGACTCTGGAGAAGAAGTCAAAGAGATCCAAACCCGTCTTAAAAACTGGGGATATTATAAAGGCAGTGTTGACGGAAGTTATGGAAAGGCAACGGTCGCAGCCGTTAAAGCGTTTCAAAAAAAACAAGGCTTAAAGGTTGACGGAATCGTCGGTACGGAAACAGCGAAGAAGATGGGAATACAGCTCAAAGGGAAGGACAGCGGAGGAGGAAGCAGAGATGATAAGGGAGATGTATATTTGCTTGCTCGTGTCGTGTATGGAGAAGCAAGAGGCGAGCCGTATAAAGGCAAAGTAGCGGTGGCATCTGTCGTATTGAACAGAGTGGAAAGCTCTCTTTTTCCGAACAGCGTATCCAAGGTGGTTTATCAAAAGAATGCATTTTCGATAGTTGCGGACGGACAGATAAATTATACACCTGACCAGGATGCCTTAAAAGCCGCAAGAGATGCAATGAACGGATGGGATCCTTCCGGGGGTGCTATTTTCTATTATAATCCGGATAAGACGAAAAATGAATTTATCCGTTCACGGAAAGTTATTACAGTGATAGGTTCACATAGGTTTTGTAAATAGATAGGGGAGAAGAATGATTACAAAGTTTAAATTAAGGAAATTTTTTAGGAAATACTTGCTTGCGCAGGTGTTTGGATTGGTTATTGTCGGATTGATTGTTTACTCCGTTTTGCTGCACAAGCACAACACAAAGTTGGAACTGCAGCTTCAAGGATTTTATGAGCAGTCCTTCCAAGAGCTTATGCTTGATATCACCAGTCTTGAAACGAAGCTCTCAAAGCTTGAAGCTTCAAAAGACCAGTATCAAAGCTCTATGCTTTTGATGGATGTTTGGAGACAAACAGGGGATACGGAAAGCTCAATAGCTCAGCTGCCGGTGCCGTACACAAAAGCGTCACCTCTGATTCAGTTCATAAACAGGACGGGAGATTATTGTCGATATCTCTCGAAGAAAGTGAGTGAAGGACAGAGCATCAATGCTGATGATTTAAAGCAAATTGCGGGCTTGCGAAAATCCTGTACAGAGCTTTCTGCGGTTTTAGACAAAGCATGGAAGCAGGGATATCTTCCTGATATCACCGAAAACAAAGAAAATTTTGTCTCCGGAAGCGGAGAGGAAACGACGGGGAATCTGGATTTTTCCAACCAAGAATACCCAAGACTGCTCTATGACGGTCCTTATTCTGAATCGACAGAGAATAAAGAGCCGGAGGGATTAAGCGGAGAAAACCTGGATGAAAAATCCGCACAAAGAAAAGTTGTCGAGTTTATCGGAGAGAAGGAAATTGGTGAGATATCGAAGACCGAAGGAGAAGGAGGAGATGTGCCTTCGTTTGGATTCGATGGGAAGCTAAAGAATGGTACAGAATTTTCGATATTCATAACGAAACAAGGAGGTCAAATTATATGGTATATGCAGCAAACCCATGGAAAGGGAGCAGCAGTGCCGAGTGATGAGAAATATGAACAGCTTACTAATACGGCAATCGAGTTTGTAAAGAAAAAGGATATAACAGAGGCTGTGCCGAGCTATGCACAGTTCTACGCAGGAAATGCGGTTATAAATATTGTGCCGGTTGAAAACGATGTTGCACTGTATCCTGATCTAATCAAAGTGTGGATAGATATAGAACAGAACAAGATAGTAGGTATGGATGCACTGAACTTCGTCATGTCTCATAAGGAAAGAAAGCTTGAGGAACCAAAGCTCACAAAAGAGCAGGCGGCAACGTATGTAACGACAGCGTTGAAAATTGAAAACATCAGGCTTGCACTAATACCGACAGAATCCCAAAAGGAGATACTGTGCTGGGAGTTCACCGGAAAGATCGAAAAAAAGGATTATATCGTCTATATAAATGCGGAGACCGGAAAAACAGAGGATATATTTATTGTTCAGCATACCAATGAGGGAACTTTGGTGCAGTAGTCGATTAGATAAAAAATGTTAACAGATTATTCAAAAAATAAACTTTGACTATCTTTGACCTATAATATATAATCTAACCATAATAAGAAGTCTTAAATATAATATATATAGGAGGAGATAGATTATGTTTGATTTGATACCACACAGAGGAGAAAGCTTTTTGAGCAATTTTTTCGGAGAAGATTTTGCTAAGATGATGGACGCACCCAGAGGTATAAGCACGGACATCAGCGAATCCGATGAAGGATATGAAATAACGATGAATATACCGGGCTATGAAAAAGGTGACATCGAGATATCATGCAAGAATGAAGTTTTGACAGTTTCTGCGGAAAAAAGGCAAGAGAACGAAGAAAAGGACGAGAACTACATCAGAAAGGAAAGATTCTTTGGCAGAAGAGAGAGGTGTTTTTCTCTGCGAGGAGTTGACCAAGACAGCATAGATGCATCATATGAAAATGGAGTATTGAAAATTGACCTTAAAAAAGATGAAAAGTATCTGGCAGATAAAACAATAGATATAAAATAGGATAGACCCCTTTACAACCCCCTTTTTAAGCCGCTCGTAAAGCTTATGCTGAGTGGCTTTTTTTATATAGAAATAATTTATTTCTGTGTAAAATATAATTCTTGCTTATTTTTATAATGCTGTATATAATTTTGATGGAAGTGTTTTTAGGAGATATTATATGGGGTTTAACATCGTTTTGGTAGAGCCTGAAATACCACAGAACACGGGCAATATAGCAAGAACGTGTGCTGTTACCGGCTCTAAGCTGCACCTTATTAAACCGCTCGGTTTTTCTTTGGATGAGAAACAGGCGAGAAGAGCTGGGTTGGACTATTGGAAGTATGCTGATGTATCGGTTTATGAAAACCTTGAAGAGTTTTTTTTGAAGAACAGGGACAGAAAATTCTTCTTTGCTTCGACAAAGGCGAAGAAAACATATAGTGATGCGGAATACTCTGACGGAGATTATATTTTGTTTGGCAAGGAGACAAAAGGACTACCCGAGGAGCTTATTTTTGGAAACTACGATATGGCGATAAAGATACCCATGGATGATAAGACCAGATCTCTCAATCTATCAAATGCTGTTGCGATAGTAGTCTATGAAGCGTTGAGGCAAAATGAGTTTTTTGATTTGGATTAGCCTTTGTGGTTTTTTTTATGTCCAGAAACAAAAGACTAAATATATATGGTTCTAAAATTTTTAAATTTTTTTAATAGGAGGAAATATATCTTATGTCAACATTGGATATAGTGTTTTCGGTTTTTAAACTGCTGGGAGGGCTTGGAGTTTTCATATATGGTATGAAAATCATGTCCGAAGGTCTCCAGAATACAGCGGGAGACAAGCTCCGTAACGGACTCGAAAGAGTTACGAAAAACAGGTTTTCCGGTTTGGCTATCGGAGCAGGCGTTACGGCGATAATCCAAAGTTCCAGTGCGACCACAGTTATGGTTGTCGGGTTTGTAAACGCAGGAGTTATGACGATTTTGCAAGCCACACCGGTTTTGATGGGTGCGAGTATCGGTACAACGATAACGGCACAGATTGCGGCTTTGAAGCTCACCAAAATCGCTCCGATTTTCCTTTTTCTCGGGGTTATGACTATGATGCTGTCGAAGAAGAGATCGGTTAAGAGAATAGGAGAGGCGATTGCCGGTTTTGGTATTCTCTTTATGGGTCTTACTATTATGTCGGATGCAGTTAAGCCGCTTCGCGAGCTTCAGGCTTTTACGGATTTCGTCGTAGGTTTTGAAAACCCCCTGCTGGGAATTCTTTTCGGAACGTTGTTCACAGCGATAGTTCAAAGCTCGAGTGCGACTATGGGTATTCTTATCGCGCTTGCCGGTGAGGGATTGGTTACGCTGGATTCGAGTATATACTTGATTATGGGACTTAATATTGGAACATGCATTACGGCTTTGCTCGCATCTATCGGTACGACAAAAATAGCGAGAAGAACGGCAATGGTACATCTCATGTTCAATGTTACCGGAGTAGTATTATTTGCGGTACTGGTAAACGTTCTGCCGATTGTGCGATGGGTGGAATCCTTTACGGATCTGTTATATTCCAGCAATGCAACAACTGGGGAGATCGCTAAATCACAACTTGCAAACTTCCATACCTTGTTTAATGTTGGAACAGCATTGGTATTGATAGGTGCACCAAAACTGCTGATTAAGATTGCAAGACTCATTATTCCGGGTGAAGACGAACAAAGACCGCAAAGGAAACTCAAATATATATCGACACCTTCGATTATCGAAACACCTACTTTGGCTTTAGGGCAAGCGATTAAAGAAGTTAAGGATATGGCAGATTTAAGCCTTGAAAACTTCAATCTTTCAATGAAGGCTTTTTTTGAAAAGGACGAGGCTGCTGGAGAAAGAGTGCTTGAGCAGGAATCGATAGTGAATTTTTATAATCACGAAGTAACGTCCTTCCTCGCAAGACTCAGCGTCGAAGAGCAGGTTGCCAGCGACTCGCTTCTGATTGCGGACTTATTCCACATCGTAACTGACTTGGAGCGTATCTCAGACCATGCTGAAAACATCGTTGAATATGCAACTGTAAGAATTGATGAGGATGTTAAACTCACCAAGATTGCCGAAGCGGAACTCTTGGAGATGAAGGAAAAAGTTTCAGAAGCTTTGGAAAAAGCGATAATCGCTTTTGAGCATGCGGACAAAGAGAGTGCAAAGAAAGTAATCGAGATTGAGCAGATAGTCGATGATTATGAGATTGAATACAAAGAAAACCATGTAAAACGTCTATCCCAAGGTAAATGCAGTC
>Ga0180436_10000074_pt1 | contig 102892 bp, 75 predicted proteins | sample SS_ome_2_FD_132434 | JGI IMG/M metagenome (GOLD analysis project Ga0180436, IMG submission 132434) | Hypersaline lake sediment archaeal communities from the Salton Sea, California, USA - SS_3_S_2 metaG | ecosystem: Environmental > Aquatic > Non-marine Saline and Alkaline > Hypersaline >...
CCGTGGCATGTCCGAGAGTTACTTGAGCGGCTTCCAGTCCATACTTCCGGCGGATCTCCGTGGCGGCGGAGTGCCGGAGCCGATTCGGACTCCAACGATGGTCGGACTGCCACCGGTCGAGTTGGGCTCGCTGCTTGTCCGTCAGCCGCTTTTGCCATTCCCTTATGCTTTCGTCCTCGCGCCGGCACAACGGCTCGGGCGCCGGGAAGGCAAGATCACAGGCCCGGTGGATCGCTCGGCGGTAGCTTTCGGTCGTGTACTGCTCGCCCGCGGTTCGTTTTGGTTTCCGCCGCCGGTTGGTGCCGGGGCGGTTGCCGCAGCTTAGAGGCGTGCGGCGGTTCTCATGTCGGGCGGCCCGGCGCTTCTTCTCGGAGTCCTGTGGCGAGAAGCAGTACGCATCCGCCGGACGCAGCAGGTAGGGCCGCAGGATGTCCTGGGCACGGGGGCCGATGCAGATGGTCCGCCCACGGCCGTGATGCTCCGTTTTATGGGACTCCGGCCGGTAGAACCAGACATCGCCAGAAGCGTCGACATCCATGGGCCGGATTGAGCACACCTCGGCCGGTCGGCAGCCCGTCAGTCGTTGCAGTCGAACCATGTCGGCCACCACAGCTGGGAGGTGCGGCAGAGTAGCGTCCACTGTTTCTTGCTCCACGGGCAAGACTGGAGGGCTTTCACGGGCTTCGGTGCGGCCCTTGCGAAGGCCCGGCACGGCGTTGAGACCGTGGGCAGTCGATGGCGGGACGAGCTCGTTGGCAACGGCCCAGCGGAACATGCGTTTGATCCGGTCGATACTGTCGTTGACGTACGTGCGGCAGTAGTTCAGCTCAACAAAATGGCTCTGCATGGCCTGGAGGGCGAGCGGACCGAAATCCGCGGCCGGCGTCCGGCCGTAGCGTCGACAGAGAAGCCTCAGGGTCAGCTCGACCCCTTCCACGGTGCTGGTGACTTTGCCGTTCTTACGATAGTACCTGTGAGCGAAGGACCTGTACCGGGCTGCGAGCTCCACGACCGTCAACTCGTACTGCCGGTCTGGTGCCGCGGGTCGACCGGCAGTTAGCCATTCCCCGACCAGGCGGTCGTACTCAACTTTGCTGGCCTTCGTGCCGTGGGGGCCGAGGTAGACGTCCCGGCCCTGTATTGTGACGACCGCGTTGCCCGACGCCTTATGCAGGCGGTATTTCGGTAAGCTGTTGGTAATTCTCGGCATGGAGGATCTCCCGTGTGTGTGGGCCAAAACGGTATCTACCGTTTTGCGCTTCGGGAGAAACCCCCGCACTGCCGACGATCGGCAGGTAGCAAGCCATTTGGCGGAAAGAGGTTACGTCAAGTGGGCGCACCAAGATTCGAACTTGGGACCTCATCCTTATCAGGGATGCGCTCTAACCGGGCTGAGCTATGCGCCCCACTCTTTCGCGGTGGCTGGGCCGGCTGACAGCCCCATCGGGGGGTAGCTGACGGAGACCAGCCCTGTCCGGGCACCCTGTTGCGGCACCGAGGACGCACCCGCCGGTCGCGAAAGCATCGATTGTAACCTCATTCCCCGGCGTGTCAAACCCGTCCGTGGCTGAGTCAGGAGGATTGCAAAGTCGATTGCAACTGGCGTTGAGCCCCCACACGTCATTCTCGCGCACGCGGGAATCCAGGGAATTGGGACGGATCACTGGATTCCCGATACCCGCTTTCGCGGGCACAAGCTTCTCGGGAGTGACGGAAGAAATCGACTTTGCAATCCTCCTGGTGGCTGCTTCAATGGACGGTCGGGAGAAGGGCAACGTCACATGGATGCTCGCGCCATGCCGTCGCGGCGGAACATTGCCGCGTGCCGTTTCTGGCGAACGGCCTTAACCGGCCCGTCAGGGGGGCAGGAAGGGGGGCATTCCAGTCCCGATAATCGACACGAATCGCTTAAGTTGCCCGGCTTCTCAGGTCGACAACTAATCGAAACGCAACTGGGATTGTCTGGCCGGCCGGCTAGTGATAGGAATATAGCCACGGGTTGACGGATGCGGCGAATTCGGCTGGTTTCGTGATGCCAACCCCCGTCGGACGGGTTGGCCGTCGCGCCCCGCCTCCGGCAACGTCCTCCCGGTGGCGACGGGCCGGTGGTCAACTCCGACTGACCCGACGGCGGCAGATCGGCTGGCGATCCTTGGCGCAGGCTCCCCCCTCACTCAAGTTCACACGGAAGGTTTGCAGACATGAGAAGCTCGCTTTATTCAACTCGGTGGATGGTCACTCGATATGCCGCGACGATTTGTGCTTTGGCGGCATTCGCGGCGACGGCGGGGGCGGCCCCTTCGGCCCGGCAGGCATTGCAATTGACACCGGTGCAGAAGGACGTGGACTATCAGCAGGTGGACGACGAGACGGCGGCGAGGTGCAAGATCGGTCCGAGGAAGACGGCTGGCGAATCGGCCTGGGTGGTCGAAAGCCCCGAGGGTCTGACCCTGCGAATGTTCGTCGACAGCAACGGCGACAACACGGTCGACCAGTGGCGCTATTTCAAGGACGGCCTGGAAGTGTACCGCGACATTGATAGCGACTTCGACAAGCGAGCCGACCAGTTCCGTTGGTTCCATACCGGAGGCAGCCGTTGGGGAATCGACCGCGACGGCGACAGCAAGATCGACCGCTGGAAACAGATTTCCCCGGAAGAGGTATCCGCCGAAGCGGTGCGCGCCCTGGCCACGGGCGACGAGCGACGCTTTCGCGTCCTGTTGCTCACTAGCGAGGAGCTGGACGAACTGGGGCTCGGCCAGGAGAAGTCGGATGAGGTGGCCGAATTGATCGGCAAAGCCCTGTCCGATTTCCGCAAGCTGGCCGCCGAGCAGCGCGCGATTGCCGAGGCGACCGAGTGGATCCAGTTCAGTGGCTCACGGCCCGGCGTCGTGCCAGCAGGCACCAACGGCTCCACCCGCGATCTCGAAGTCTACGAGAATGCCGTCGCGGTGGTGGAGACGGGCAACGAGCACGGCCAGGTTGACATGGGCACGCTGGTGCGCGTGGGTCCGGTTTGGCGAATGGTTACCGTGCCCCGGCCGGTGGTCAGCTCCGGCGAAGAATTGGCCGCGCGGGCCATTTTCTTCGAACCGCCCGCCATCGAGCCACAAGCAATGGCCGCCGGCGCGCCCAGCGAGGAAATGCAGGAGTTGCTAGCGAAGCTGGAGCGACTCGACCGCGACGGCGCCGGCCTCACGTCGCCAAAAGCGCGTGGGGAATTCGCCTTGCGGCGGGCGGAGTTGCTGGAGGAGATCGCCGAAGCCGCCACGACCGACGAGGAGCGCGATAGCTGGCTGCGTCAAGTGGCCAACATGCTCTTCACCGCCGTTCAGGAAGGCCAGCTCGAGGACGGCGACCAGCGACTCGCCAAACTCTACCAGCGGCTGAAGAAGCAGGAGGCGGGCGACGACATCCTGGCCTACATCCGTTTCCGTCAGCACACAGCGGCTTACTCCAGCGCAATCCAGGCGCCCAACGCCAACATCCAGTCGGCTCAGGAGAAGTGGCTCGAAGACCTGGAGCAATTCGTCGACGAGTATCCCAAGGCCGCGGATTCGGCCGAAGCCATGCTCCAGTTGGCCACCGCGCATGAGTTCTCCGGCGAAGAGGAGAAGGCCAAAAAATGGTACGGCCGGGTGCTCGAAGCGATGCCCGATTCGCCCGCCGCGCGGAAGGCGGCCGGGGCCAAACGCCGCTTGGAGTCGGAGGGCAAGGTTATCGCCTTCGGCGGACAACTCCCCGACGGCCGATCGATCGATCTGAAGCAGTTGCGCGGCAAGCCGGTGGTCATCCAGTATTGGGCTACCTGGAGCGAGCCCAGCTTGCGCGAGATGGCCGGGTTGAAGGATTTGGTGGCCAAGTACGGACAGAAGTTCGCCGTCATCGGCGTGAATCTCGACGACGACGTGCGCAACATGGCCGAGTATCTGAAGAGCAACCGCATGCCATGGCCGCAAATCCACGAGGAAGGCGGGCTCGACAGCCAGCCGGCCAACCTGCTGGGCATCCTCACCGTGCCGACCACGATCGTCGTCGACGCTCAGGGCCGGGTGGTCGACCGCAACGCGCAACTCGGTCAGCTCGAGGATACACTCAAGCGACTTTTCGCCGACAGTTCCGCCCGACGCGGTTCGCCACAACGTTGAGGGTGGCAGACGCACGTCGGAAGGGGTCGGACGCTCCGTGTTGACCGCGGGACAAGCCCCGTCGCACCATCATCGTCCCGCGTTGCACCCTTCACCCCCTCGGGCCGCTTTCAGGGGCGGTGCCCGTGGGTTTGACGCGCCGTCGCCGCATCCCGCGCTCATCATTCTGCATTCCCACCCACCCGCCCCGCCTTGGCGCGGCGCGACGATCGGGCACAATAGGGGCCGGTTGACTGGCCCGCTAGCCCGTGAGTATACGCCATGATCTGTGTCAGCATTGGTCGAGGACGCCACCGCCACATGCAGGCGGAGCACCGCCATTTGGTCGAGCAAGGGGCGAAGCTGATCGAGCTTCGTCTGGACTATCTCAATGGCGAGGTGAACATCAAACGCCTGTTGGCCGACCGCCCCTCGCCGGTGATCGTTACCTGCCGGCGGGAACGCGACGGCGGCAAATGGAGCGGCAGTGAACAGCAACGCGTGCTGCTTTTGCGCACCGCCATCGCCGAGGAGGCGGAGTACGTCGATTTGGAAGAGGACGTGGCGGAACTGATCCCCCGCTTCGGGCCGACCAAGCGAATCGTCAGCATGCACGACTTTCGCAAGACGCCCGCCGACTTGCGGGTGATCTACGATCGGATCGCCGCGCTCGATCCCGACATCGTGAAGATTTGCACGATGGCCAACCATCCGCGCGACAATGTGCGGATGCTGGAGATGATCCGCTCGGCCGAGATCCCCATGGTTGGTCTCTGTATGGGCGACATCGGTATCCCCACGCGCGTGCTCTGCGGCCGGTATGGATCGCCGCTGAGCTTCGCCACCTTCCATCACGAGCGTTCGCTGGCCCCGGGCCAACTGAGCTTCGAACAGATGCGAGACGTGTTCCGCTTCGATCGCATCGACGAGCAGACCGAACTCTACGGCGTCATCGCCGACCCGGTGGGCCACAGCCTCAGCCCATTGATCCACAACGCGGCTTTTGCCGAATTGGGGATGAACCGGGTGTATCTGCCATTTCGCGTTCCGCGCGAAGACCTCGCGGACTTCATGGCCGACGCGTCCGGCCTGGGCATCAAGGGGCTCAGCGTGACCATCCCGCACAAGGAAAGCGTGATGCCGCTGCTCTCGCAAGCGGACGGTGCGGTGCGCGGCATCGGCGCGGCGAATACCGTGATCTTCAACGGCGAAGAACGCCTCGGATACAACACCGACTACCGCGCGGCAATGTCCAGCCTGGAGGAAGCCGTCGGACGCCGTGGCTCCGCCGGCAACGCCGTGGCCGCCGCGGGCAAGGACAGCCCGCTGGCCGGCAAGACGGCCCTCGTGCTGGGAGCCGGCGGGGTGGGGTTGGCGATTACCTACGGGCTGATCCGGCGCGGGGCCACGCCCATCGTCACCGATGGCGTGGCCGCCAAGGCGGCGGCCCTGGCCGAGCGGTTCGAATGCCGGCAGGTCGATTGGAGCGCCCGACACGCCGTCGGAGCCGACGTGCTGATCAACTGCACGCCGATCGGCATGCATCCAAACGTCGACGAAACTCCCTACGACAAACACCACCTGCGGCCCTCGATGGTCGTCTTCGACGCCGTTTACAACCCCGAGAACACGCTGTTGATCAAGCAGGCCCGGCAGCAGCACTGCAAGGTCATCACCGGGCTCGACATGTTCGTCCGCCAGGCGTGCCTGCAGTTCGAGCTGTTCACCAGCGAGAAGGGCCCCGCCGAACTGATGCGCACCGTCATCAAACGGGCGATCGGGGCGGTAAAGGTCTGACCGGCGCACTTTCACGATATCGCCACAATGCATCTGACCCTGATCGGATACCGCGCCACCGGCAAAACCACCCTCGCCCGACTGCTGGCCGAGCGGCTCGGCTGCGACTGGATCGACGCCGACGTGGAAATCGAGCGTCGCGCGGGCAAGTCGATCCGCCAAATCTTCGCCGAACAAGGTGAGCCCGCCTTCCGTGATCTGGAGGGTGAGGTGATCGCCGACCTTTCGGGCCGCGACGATTTGATCGTGGCGGCCGGTGGCGGCGCGCCCCTGCGCGAGGAAAGCCGCACGGCCATGCGGAACGCGGGCCACGTGATCTGGCTAACCGCCTCGCCGGAGACAATCCATCGCCGCATGACCGGCGATCGGACCACGGCCGAGCGGCGACCCAGCCTCACCGAGCACGACCCGGAGGCGGAAATTCACCACCTGCTTGCCCAGCGCGAACCGGTCTACCGCGAGTCGGCCCACGCCGAAGTGGACACCGAAGGCAAATCGCCCGACGCACTGGTCGACGAGATTCTGGGGCTGGTGGAGCGACGGGAGAATGCAGAGTGATGAATGCATTCGCATCTTGCATTCTGTATTCATACTTCATCGTTGTCGTGCTTCCCATGGGGCGGTGCCCGTGGGCTTGAAATTACAGCAGCCAGCATTCCCACGTTCATCATTCCGCGTTCTGCACTTCCATGCCCGCCCGTCCTGCCTATTTCGCCGTCGCGATCACCTTTCTCCGCAATAGTTTGGTGCGCGACATGACCTTTCGGGCGAACTTCCTGCTCGATACGATCTCGTCGATCGCCTGGGTGCTGGTGAACCTGGGGTTCTACATCCTGGTGTTCGAGTACACCCCATCGATCGGGGCCGGCACCGGCTGGGGGAAGCTGGAGTTCTTTTTGTTCCTGGGCACCACGCTGCTGCTGAACAGTGTGATGCGAGGGCTGTTCCTCACCAACGGCGTGGAGTTGAGCGAACACATCCGCACCGGCACGCTCGACTTCGCCCTGCTCAAGCCGATCGACACCCAGTTTCTCGTCTCGCTGGGACGCATCGAATGGGCCGCGTTGGGCCCGCTGGTTTGCGGTGTGGGCTTGATCGTCTATGCCCTGTCTCAACTCGGCTACATGCCCGGGCCGCTGGTGGTGGTGCTCTACCTGTTCTATCTGGCGTGCGGCTGCGCGATCTATTATTCACTGATGATTGCCTTCTCGGCCACATCGATCTGGTTTGGCCGGAACCGCTCGCTACTGGACTTCTGGTTCTACATCACCAACTTCTCGCGTTACCCAATGGAGATCTATCGCGGCACGCTGGGCGACGCCATTCGCTACACATTCACCTTCGCCGTGCCCGTGTTGATCGCGGTAAACGTCCCAGCGCGGATGTTGGTCCGTCCCTTGGAGGTGAGCACGGCCGAGGGTTGGCTGCTGCCGCTCTACGCCGTGTTCGCCACCGGTGCGAGCCTGTTCGTTTCGCGTTGGATTTTCCAGCGGGCGCTGTTAAGCTATCGCAGTGCGAGCAGCTGATGAGCAGGCGATGATAAACAGCAGACAGAATGACGTATGCGGAAATCTTGCACGATGCGCTCTTAAGCCCTCGAGCAAGGCCCCCTGAGCATGAAAGCACTCATCCCCCGCCCCCCGACCCCGAGCCCCAAATCTTAAATGCAATTCGCTTACAGCTCCAACGCTTACATGTTGTTCTCGGTTGAGGAGACCATTCGGCGAATCGCCGCCCTGGGCTATGTGGGGCTGGAGCTGCTGGCCGACGTACCCCACGCCTGGCCCGCCGGACTGCTGCCGGAGAGGAAACAGTCGATCCGCGCCGCTTTGCAGGAGCACGGGTTGAGGATCGCCAACATCAACGCCTTCATGATGAATGCCGTGGCCGACCCGCGGCAGCCTTACTGGCATCCGTCGTGGATCGAGCCGGACACGCACTATCGGGCGATCCGGCGCGAACATACCGTGCGGACGTTGGAGCTGGCCGCCGAGTTGGGTGGGCCGTCCATCCAAACAGAACCCGGCGGACCACTGGCCGACGGTCAGTCGTACGCCCAGGCGATGGACGTCTTCTATGAGGAGCTGATGCCCTGCGTGGAGCGGGCAGAGCAACTTGAGGTATCGCTGCTGATCGAGCCGGAACCGGGCCTGCTGATCGAGCGCTTCGAGCAATATCTGGAACTGGCCGAGCGGGTCGACTCGCCCTGGCTGGGATTGAATTTCGACATCGGTCACGCCTTTTGCGTGGGTGAGGAACCGGCCGAGTGGGTGCCGCGGATGGCTGCCCATACACGGCATTATCATCTGGAGGATATCGACGCCAGCCGCGAGCATGCCCATCGTATCCCCGGGCGCGGGGCGATTGACTTGCACGCCGTTTTACGCGAGATTGACGCTTCGGGCTACCAAGGATTCGTCACCGTCGAGTTGTATCCCTATATCGACGACCCGGACGAGGCCGGCCGCGAGGCGCTGCAACACATCAGCCAATGGCTGGAGGATAATTGACCTTGGCGACCGACAACCGAAAGCCCGGCCCGCTGCTCGCCTACGCGCAAGTGGTACGGCTGCCGAACCTGTTCACCGCCGCCGCCGATCCGCTGATGGGCGCGCTTTTCGTGCTGCCGGTGGCCGAGCCACTCAACATGTGGCTGCTGGCCTGCGTGGCCGTGGCGTCGGTTCTGCTCTATGCCGGCGGAGCCGCACTGAATGACGTATTCGACGCGGAACGCGACGGCCGGCACCGGCCCGAGCGGCCCATCCCCGCGGGGAGCATCTCGCTGCAAGCCGCGCGTAGTTTGGGTATCGGGCTGCTTCTGGGCGGCGTCGTACTTTGTCTTGTCGCCTCGGGACTGGTCGGGCACATCGGGCCGGCGGTTGTGGGGCTGCTGCTGGCTGGCTGCGTCGTACTCTACGACGCCTACGCCAAAACAACCCTGCTGGGCCCGGCGACGATGGGGCTCTGCCGCATGCTCAACGTCCTGCTGGGAATGAGCCTCGGCGCCACGCCCTGGCAAACGCAGCACTGGCTGGTGGCCGCGGCCGTGGGCGTCTACATCGCGGGCGTTACCTGCTTTGCCCGAAAGGAAGCGGGCGAGAGTCGGCGAACCGCCTTGGCGGGCGGGCTGACGGTCATGCTGGCCGGCATCGCCGCGCTGGCGTTCCTGCCCAGCACCAGCGTGGAATTGACCCCCTTGCTGCAAGCCCAGCCGCAGCGATGGTACTTGATGATGGTCGTCCTGGCGATGCTCACCGGTTGGCGCTTCCTCCGCGCCGTGCTCGACCCGCGCCCGGCGCTGGTTCAACAGGCGGTGGTGCTGGGTGTGCTTTCGCTCGTGCTGCTCGACGCGGCCGTGGTGTACGCCGTCCGCGACATGCCCACCGCCGTGATGGTTCTGCTGCTGGTGGCCCCGGCGATGTTGCTGGGTCGGCTCGTGCGGATGACGTGAACATCCGTTGAACGAAAGTCCAAGTGCCTCACGGGTCGGTGCCCGCGGGCTTGGAAGCTCTGTCCCAGGTTCGATGATCCGTGTTCCTCGGCTATAACACCAACGGACTGGCGCATCACCGGCTGCTCGACGCCGTCGACTTGCTGGCCGAGTTGGGCTATAAGGGCGTGGCAGTGACGATCGATCATCATGCCCTCGCCCCCGATGCGGCGGATACGCCGGAGCAGTTGGAACGGCTGAGGTCGCGGCTAACGCAGCATGGCATGCGTTGCGTCATCGAAACCGGGGCCCGCTATCTGCTCGATTCACGGCGGAAACACGAGCCGACGCTGGTCTCGCCCGAGCGGGAACAGCGTGCCCACCGCGTGGCCTTCTATCGCCACGCGATCGACTGCGCCGCGTCGCTCCAGGCGGATTGCGTCTCGCTGTGGTCGGGCGTGGTCCACGACGGCGCCACGCCGGAAGCCGCCATGGACCGCCTGACCGCCGGGTTGCGCGACGTGCTCCAATACGCCGAGCGGCGCGAGGTGGCAATCGCCTTCGAGCCGGAGCCCGGCATGCTGATCGACTCGATGGCCGGCTTCCAGCGCCTGCTGGATCGTGTGGACCACCCCTGGCTGGGCCTGACGCTCGACATCGGCCACCTCCAGTGCCAAGGGGAATTGCCGCTGCGGGAGACGATCGGGCGTTGGACGCGGCGTGAGGGCCCCGGCCGGCTGCTGAACGTTCACCTGGACGACGCCCGCCGCGGCACGCACGAGCATCTGATGTTCGGCCAGGGTGAAATCGATTTCCGCCCGGTCTTCACGGCCCTGGCTCGCGGCGGTTACACTGGGGGGCTGTACGTGGAACTCAGCCGCCACGGACACGTGGGTCCCGAAGCCGCCCGCGAGGCGATCGCCTTCTGCACGCCACGGCTTACGGAAGCACTGGCCAAAGACTGAGGCGGAACGCTGAATCCAAAACGATGAATGCCAGAGTGTGGGCTTAAACCTCCAATTCGCAGTAACGCGTCATGACCAGACCGCTGATCCTCCTCACGCTTCCGAACCTCCGCGAAAGCGACGTCGCCCGAATGCCAAAGCTCAAAGCCCTTTGCGCTGGTGGCGAGATTGCCGAACTGGCGCCCAGCGTGCCGGCGATCACCTGCCCGGTGCAGGCCGCGATGACCACCGGCGCGTTGCCGCGCCGGCATGGGATTATCGGCAATGGCATCTTCTGGCGCGAACGCGAGCAAGTCGAGATGTGGACCGCGCCGAACGACGCCATCGAACGCCCGCAGATCTGGGACCTGCTCTCACATGCCGAGGGCGGACCGCGGTCGGCGGTGTGGTTTCCCATGCATGCGAAGGGCTGCGAGGCGGAGTACGTCTGCACACCCGCCCCCATCCACAACCCCGACGGCAGTGAATCGCTCTGGTGCTACACGCGGCCGACCGAACTCTACGGCGAGCTGCGCGACCGGCTCGGCCACTTCCGGCTCGACCGCTTCTGGGGGCCGATGGCGGGCATCCAGTCGAGCCAGTGGATCGTCGACTCCGCCGTCCTGGCCGCGCAACGCTGGCAACCGGAGTTCTTCTACATCTATCTGCCACACCTCGACTACGCCGCACAGAAGACCGGACCCGAGAGTCCGGAGGCGACCGAAGCCGTCGGGCAACTGGACGAGCAAATCGGCCGGTTGGCCGACGGGTTCGCCGCCGCCTACACCGAAGAGCCCGTGTGGCTGGTGGCCGGCGAGTACGTCATCACCGCCGTCGATCGGGTGATCTATCCCAATCGCATGCTCCGCGAGGCGGGTTTGCTGAAGCTGAAGCCCGAGGCGTCCGGCCCGGGAGCCACAGGCGCCTCGCCAGTCGCCGAGGACACTCATCCTAGCCCGCTCCCGGAAGACGTGGCCACCGTGATCGACTTCCGAGGCAGCCAAGCCTGGGCGATGGCCGATCATCAGGTGGCCCACGTGTTCGTCGATGGCGGCGACCCCGCGTTGGCCGCGCGTGTGGCCGATCTCTTCCGCGGCACGCCCGGCGTGGATGAAGTGCTCGTGGGCGAGGAACGATCGCGATACGGCCTGGATCACCCCCGCAGCGGCGAGGTGGTCCTGATCTGCGCGCCCAATGCCTGGATGGCCTATTACTGGTGGGACGATGAATCGCAATCGCCGTCGTTCGCCCGCACGGTCGACATCCACCGCAAGCCGGGCTACGACCCGGTGGAGCTGTTCTTCGACCCGGCGACCAAGAGTATCCCCCTGGACGCCACGCTGGTGCGCGGCAGCCACGGCGCGCCGCCGCGTGACGCCTCGCAACGCACCGTATTGCTGGCCTCCGAGCCGCTGATGTTCGATCCCTTGCGACCGGAGCGTGACAAGCCGCTGGCCGACACCGACGTCTTCTCGATCGTCATGCGGCATTTCGGGCTCAACCCGGAGGCGACATGAACCGGCCAGCGACGTCTTTGCGAATGATGGCCGTCGCCTGGTGCGCTCTCGCGATCGGTGTGGCGGTGGCCGTTCCACTGGGGTCGACTTCCGCGGCGGGCGAGCCGAGCCGTAGCCTGCTTCAAGCCGACGTCCTTCCGCAGAAGCCAAAGACGCCGTCCCCCGAGGCATGGCGAGCCATCTGGAATCACTCGGGCACGGGGGCCTATCCGGGCAACTGGGATCGCTCGGCCCGCTTGCTAGACGAGCGGGGCTTCAACGTGGTGCTGCCGAACATGCTCTCGCCCACCACGGCCCATTATCCGAGCGACGTGCTGCCGCGCAGCCAGACATTTCGTCGACATGGTGATCAAGTGGCTGGCTGCCTGAAGGCCGCACGGCGGCATGGGCTGCAGGTCCACGTGTGGATGGTGTGCTACAAATGCTTGGGCGCCACGCGCGATCGGCTCGACGAGTTGGAGCGCGACGGCCGCCTGCAAGTGTCCGCACAGGGCGAGGTGCTCGACTGGCTCTGTCCCTCTTCGCCCGAGAACTTGCGACTGCTCGTGGCGGCGGTCGAGGAATTGCTCGACCGCTACGCAGTGGACGGGCTGCATCTGGACTATATCCGCTACCCCGGCCGAAAGGGCTGCTACTGCGACGGCTGCCGGCGACGTTTCCAGGCCCAATCACCCCAAGGCCGTGTGAGACGTTGGCCCACCGATTGCTTCAACGGCGAGCGCTCGAAGGAATACGCCGATTGGCGGCGGCAACGAGTGACGGGGCTGGTGGAGCGAATCCGCAACGCGTGCCGGCGTCACGGAGCGGGGCAGGGCGGGGCCGTGGTGCTCTCGGCCGCCGTGTTCGGCTACTATCCCGACTGCCGCAATTCCTTCGCCCAAGACTGGGGACACTGGGTCCAACGCGGCCTGCTGGACGTCGTCTGTCCGATGAACTACACCGAGCGGCTCGACGAGTTCACCCTGCTCGTGCGTCGGCAGGTGAAGACGGTCGGCCGTCGCGCGCGTCTCTGTCCGGGCATCGGCGCGGCGGCGGCCGGCGTCTCGCTCTCGGCCAAGCAGGTCGAGGAACAAATCGACGCCGCCCGGCAGCTCCACACGGACGGCTTCACCGTCTTCGATCTCACCCCCGCCACGGCCGAGCGGCTGCTGCCGAAGCTGCAAGTGGCAAACGAGGCTCGCGAGGATGAGGCTCGATAGGGCGTGGTTTCTACCGAGCCGCACCGCGACGAGACGCCGGTGGAACTCAACGTTGTTAGAACCCGATCGACGCCCCGCCGTCCACTGGCAGGACCACACCGCTGACGAACTTCGCCGCCGGTGAGCATAGATACACGGCCGCCTCGCCGATGTCGATCGGTTCACCGAAGCGCTTCATGGGTGTGCGGCTGAGGATCTTGTTCTTCCGCTCGGAGTCGCCCGCCAGAGCATTGCGGAGCATGTCGGAGTCGATCCAGCCGGGAGCCACGGCGTTCACGCGGATGTTCTCGGGGGCCAGCTCCACGCACAGCGAACGGACCAGCCCCAGGTAGGCCGATTTCGCCGCGCTATACGCCACCACGTAGGGCATGCCCATGAAGGAAGTCATCGAGGCCGTGTAGAGTACTGTCCCGCCACCCAACCCGCGCATGCCGGGAATCGCGGCCCGGGTCAGTGCGAACGCGCCGGACACGTGCGTCTGCATGACCCGCTCGAACTCCTCGACGCTGGTCTCCTCGGCCGCCTTTTTCAGGTGGATTCCGGCGTTGTTCACTAGGATGGAAACCGGGCCATGCTTTTCCTCCACCCGTTGCATGAATTGCTCCGCGCGGTCCGTTTCCGTGACGTCCTGGACCTCGTAGACCGCTTTGTCTCGGCCGAAAATATCGCAGGCTTCGATCAGCGCATCTTCGCGGCGCCCCACCAGCACCACGCGGGCGCCAGCGCGGATGAAGCACCGGGCGATGCCGAAGCCCAGCCCGGTCGCGCCGCCGGTAATCAGGGCCAGTTGGTTGTCGAGCCGAAAGGGGTCCATGTCCACCTCGCTGGTAATGGTTGGCTTCTCTTTGTTCCAGGGGTAGGATTATCGGCTCTTCCCGGTCCGAAAGGAACCCCGGGGGAACCGAGACGACGAGACCGATCACACTTCCTCGAACCCGGAAAACACCATGTACCTGGGCCTGGGACTCTATCGCCGCGCGTTGACCCCCGAGAATTTCCAGTTCGCCCGGCAGGCGGGCTGCGAGGCCATTGTGGCGCACCTGGTCGATTACTTCCGCGATGGCCAACTCCATGGCACCGATGAAACGACCACCTGGGGCGTGACCCAAACTCGCGACATCTGGACCGAAGAGGAGCTGCGCGGATTGCGACACCAGGTCGAGGAAGCCGGGCTGCGGCTCGAGGCGATCGAGAACTTCGATCCCGGCTTCTGGCACGATGTCTTGCTCGACGGCCCGAAAAAGCAGCAGCAACTGGAGCAACTCAAGCAGTTAATCCGCAACATCGGCCGGGCGGGCATTCCCACGGTCGGCTACAACTTCAGCATCGCCGGTGTTTGGGGCCACGTGGAAGGTCCCTTCGCCCGGGGCGGCGCCACCTCGGTCGGGTTCCTCGGCCCGGACGGACCGCGCGAAACCCGGCTGCCGCTGGGGCAGGTCTGGAACATGGTCTACGATCCGGAGGCCCCGGCGGGCGACATCGGCACCGTAACCAGCGAGGAGTTGTGGCAGCGGCTGGAGGACTTCCTACGCGCGGTCGTCCCGGTGGCCGAGGAGTGCGGCGTACGGCTGGCGGCCCATCCGGACGATCCGCCAATGCCCACCATCCGCGACACGGCCCGACTGGTCCACCAACCGCAGATCTATCAGCGTTTGCTGGATCTGGTTCCCAGCCGATCCAATGCCCTGGAGCTATGCCTGGGAACGATGCAGGAGATGACCGAGGGCGACGTCCACGAGTCGCTCGCCTCCTACGCCAAGCAGGACGCCATCGCCTACATCCATTTCCGCAACGTGAGGGGCAAGGTGCCGAAGTACCACGAGGTGTTCGTCGACGAGGGTGACCTGGACATGATCCGCGCGCTCCGCATCCTCCACGAGCGCGGCTACCGCGGGATGCTGATCCCCGACCACACCCCGCAGATGAGTTGCCCCGCCCCCTGGCACGCCGGGATGGCCTTCGCCCTGGGCTATATCCGCGCGGGTTTGCACGCGGTTGGCGTCACCGGGCCGTCGAGCTGACGCTGCTTGAGTTGAGCGATCGGGCTCGCCACTTTCTTGATCTATCGACCCTGCTGCCCAGTCTTTTCCGCCTGCCCGTTTTACCCAGGCAAGGCCGAACTGGCCCATCCGCCTGATCTACCCGACCGCGACAAACGGACGCCCACCTGACCGTCCGTCCGTGGGTATCCACGCCCAGGGCCGACTAGGGATTTCGCTGATTCCCCGGACGCGTACAATTGTTTAAACGAATACTTGGCCCACTCCCGCCCGGCGCGGATAGGCAGTCCGCGCTGATGCTGTCCAATGATCGAAAGGGCACCGCCATGTGTCGGCCAGTCTCCATCGTTGCATTGACGTTGCTGGTGTCGTGCTTCGCCGTGCCCGAATCGGCGTCCGCCGTCCCCTGGGCCGACGCCATGTTCCCCGCGCGGCACCACGACTTCGGCACCATCGCCCGATCGTCGAAGGCCGAGTACGAGTTCAAGATCAAGAATCCCTACAACGAGCCGATGCGGATCACCAGCGTCCGCAGCAGTTGCGGCTGCACCATCCCGCGAGTGAAGGAGGGAAGTGAGCTACTGAAGCCGCATCAGGAAGGGGCGATCGTGGCCCGGGTCAACTCGCAGAGCTTCACCGGCGACCGGGGAGCCACGCTGACGGTGCGGGTCTCACGTCCGAAGTATCCCCGCACGCCTTCCGTCGAGGTGCAGTTGCAGGTGAAGGTCAACATTCGCGGCGATGTGACCGTCACGCCCGGCAGCGTCCAGTTCGGGCAGATCAAGCAGGGCACGGCATACCGGCAAACGGCCAAGGTGCGTTGCCGTGGAGGTCGCTGGTCGCCGACGCTCGAAGGGGTCGAATGCCATCATCCCCACCTCACCGCCGAACTCGTCCCGCTGGGCTCCAGCGGCTATGGACGCGACTACGAACTCCGCGTGGTGGTCGATGCCGACACCCCGGCCGGTTATCTGACCGATCACCTCACGCTGATCACGAGCAATCGTCGCACCGAGCCGCTGCACGTGGCGGTGGAGGGCCGCGTGATGCAGGCCTTGCAGGTCAGCCCCGCGCCGCTGTTCCTGGGCACACTGCAGCCGGGCGAGCGGGCCAGTAAGACACTGGTCGTCCGCGCCGACGAACCGTTCCAAGTGACGGGCATCCGTTGCGAGGACGACGACCTCCAGTGGACCCTACCCAGCGGCGATACGGCCCGGCCCGTGCAGGTCATTCCGATCACGTTCACCGCCGGCCAATCGCCGGGGCAGGTGAGCCGGAAGTTGGTAATCGAGACCGATCTCCGCGGACTGACGACAACGCTCACGGCGCAGGCAACGATCGAGCCTTCGCCCGCGCTCGCCGAGGCCGAGCCGGCGGCGGACGAGGGCAGCGCGCACCACACGGCCAAACCGATTGTGCCGTGATGGAATCTGGCGCCGTCGAGCGGACCGCGGGAAGTGAATCGCACGTCCACGATTGCTCGGCCCGTCCATTGTGCCCCGTCACGGGGCTCGGGCAACCTCCCGTTCACTCCGCGCCGACGTGCCGAATGCCCGACTCCAGCGCTGCGGCGATCCGGTCGATCTGCTCCAGCGAAATCGCCAGCGGCGGCATCACCACGATCACGTCGCCCAGCGGACGGGTCAGCACGCCGGCTTCTCGCGCGTGGTGGCAAACGCGGGCGGCGCGTCGCTCGCTGGGCGGGAAGGGCTCGCCGGTCTCCTTGTCGCGTACCAACTCCACTGCCGCGATCAACCCTCGCTGACGCACATTGCCCACGTGTGGCAGCTCCGCCAGCCGACGGAGTTGCTCTTCCAGTCGGGCGATCTTCGCCGGCAGTTGCTCCAGCGTGCGTTCCTGCTCGAACACCTCGAGCGAGCCGAGTGCGGCGGCTGCCGAGAGCGGATTGCCGCCGTAGCTGTGGCCGTGGAAGAACGTCTTGCCCGCGGCGTAAGCGCCGAGAAAGGCGCGATACACTTCGTCGTTGGTGATCGTGGCGGCCATGGGCAGGTAGCCGCCGCTGAGCCCCTTGCCCAGGCAGAGGAAGTCGGGCACGACGCCCTCCTGCTGGCAAGCGAACATCGTGCCGGTCCGCCCGAAACCGACGGCCACCTCGTCGGCAATCAGCAACACATCGTGTCGCCGGCACAACTCGGCCGCGCCGCGGAGATAGCCCGGCGGATGCATGATCATCCCGGCCGCGCCCTGCACGAGCGGCTCGATCACCATGGCGGCGATTCGCTCATGGTCGCGGGCGAGCACTTCCTCCAGTGCGGCCAAATGATGCCGGGCAAGCTGCTCCGGTGTCACCGGACCGGGAAGTTCCGGCGGCGCGCGGTAGCTGTCCGGCGCGGGGAGGCGGAGCACGTCGAACAGCAGCGGCCGGAACATGGCGTGGAATCGCTCGACCCCGCCCACGCTCACCGCGCCCAGCGTGTCGCCGTGGTAGGCATTGCCCAGGGCGATGTAGAGCGTTTTTTCGGGCTTTGGCTCCTCGCGTTGTCGCCAGTATTGAAAGGTCATCTTCAGCGCCACCTCGACCGCCGAGGCCCCGTCGCCGCTGAAGAACACATGCTCGAGCCCTCCGGGCGCGAGTTTGGCCAGGCGTCGTGCCAACCGGATGGTCGTGGAGTTCGACGAGCCGAGGTTGGTCACGTGGGCAACCCGATCGAGCTGCTCGCGGATCGCGCGATCGATCGTCGGATGCCGATGCCCGTGGATGTTGCACCAGAGGCTGCTGTAGGCGTCGATCATTCGCCGGCCGTCGATGTCGACCACCTCGCAGCCCTCGCCCTCTTCGAGCAACAGCGGCTCGTACTCCGACATGGGCGTGAAGGCGTGCCAAACATGCCGGCGATCCCACTGTTCCAGCAGCGCGCGGTCTTGTTGCCCGGCGCGGCCTTGTTCCTGGGCGGTTCCTTCCGGGGAGATTCCTTCCTGGGCGAGCTGATTCGCGCGCGCGGCGGCGTTGTCTTTGGGCAGATGGTTGGCGTGGTCTCGTGGTTGTTCCGTCATGGGACGATGGGGCGCGAAAACGGGTCATGCATCCTGGTAAAGTCGCCACTCGGGGGGCGGCCGGCGAGGGCGACTTGGCCCAGATGCGTCGTTCTTGCAAAAACGTGGCGATGCCCGAGAATGCGACTGCCTTCCCCCCTCAGCCGGCCTCATTCTACCGCCAGCCGCCGCCGGCCTGGTAGTTCTGCATCATATTGAAGCTGGAATAGGCCAGGAAGCCGAAGAACACCGTGAGGAAGATCTCGCCGTTGAGCACCATCATCAGCGCTAACCCGCCCGCGGTGACGATCGAAAGCATCAGCGAGTGGTGAATGCCGGTGCGCGGGTTGAAACGCAGGAACAACTCGCGGGCAATCTGGCCGCCGTCGAGCGGGTAGATCGGCATCAAATTCAGCACGCCGTAGACAATCGTGACGAACAAGAGGTTGAACACCACGCGTGTCAGGGTGGGGTTGACGAAGATGTCGGTGGGGATGGCCATCACGCCCGTGGGTGCGCCGATTCTCCACATGACACCCACGCCGGCGGCCGCCATCAGGGCGATAATTACCGCGGCCATCAGGAATCCGGCCAGGGGTCCGGCGGCCGAGATGAAGACTTGCCCCCAGGTGTCGGGTGGCCGACGTCCGTAGCCCGGCTGATAGGAAGCCAACCCACCGAGTCCATAAAGGGTGATCCAAGGCTGGAAGCCGAAACGACGCATCACCACCGCATGGCCCAACTCGTGGACCAGCACGCCGACGAATACGGCGGCGACCCAAATCAGCAGGGCCTGCGCGTTGGGCACCCGCATCCCCAAGAGCACGGCAATCAGCCAAAAGAACGGATGCACGCGGACGGGGATCCCGAAGATCGAGAATCGCAGATCGGCTTGTGTCGGGGCGGGTTCACCAAAGATCACGGAAACGCTCTTCTCGGGTTGAATGGCTGTGCTAATGACGCCCTGCGTTTGCCGGGCAGGACACACCTCCCTTCCGGGAGCCGTCCCGCGGCCGGCTAGTGCTGCCGTTCCACTCTACTTAAAGTCGCCGCGGATTGCCGCCCCGGCACGAAGTGCGGCCGCGGCGGACCGGCACGACGGCTCCGCAATTCGGCCACAATGTAATCCGCCGCCTTGGCCGAGGCGCCCCCATGGGCGACGCGGGCCTTCAGTTCAGCCAAGTCGGCCACCCGAGCCTCGCGCTTCCCGGGATCGCGCAGCCACTCGATCACGTGGCCGGCAATCTGCTCCGACTTATCTTCCCAGGTCAGGTACTCCGGGAAGAGCACGCGGTCGGCATCGGGCTGGTCGGGGCGGTAGGGGGTAATGTCGGCCGGATACAATTCCCCGGTCGACAGCAGATTCACTAGCGTAATGTACTTCACCTTCCGAAACCACCCCTGCACCCAGTAGGCCGCCCGATCGATCCAATAGAGAATCACCGTCGGCTTGGTGTGGTAGAGCAACTCCAGCGAGACGCTGCCCGAGACCGACATCGCGCAGGTGGCCAGGCGCATCAATTCCGGCGTGCGACCCCGGTGGACCTCGACGGCGTCCCCCAGCCCTCGATGCCGGGCCATTTGGCGGGCCATCTCGGCCTGATGCGGCTTGAACGCCGCCACGGCGAACCGTGCTTCGGGTACGTCGCGCCGCACGCGATCGACCGCCCGAAGCAGCCAGTGCAGATTGTTCTTCACCTCCTGCGTGCGCGACCCTGGGAGGATCGTCACCAGCGGCCCCTGCCGGGCCGACTGTTCGGCGATGAACTGCTCGTCGTACTCGTGGCGGCGCACCTCGTCGAAGAAGGGATGGCCCACGAACGTGGCGTTGCAGCCGTGCTGGCGGAACCACTCTTCCTCGAACGGCAAGGCGCAGAGCACGTGGTCCACGTAACGCTGCATCTTCTTCACCCGCCATCGGGCCCACGCCCAAATCTGCGGCGGCGTGTAGTAGAACACGGGCACGCCGTGCAGCTTTGCGCGGGCGGCGATCCACCAGTTCATGCCGGGATAGTCGACCAGCACCACGGCATCGGGCCGATGGTGGCGAAAGTAGCGGTCCGCCCGACTCACCAGGCCCCAGAACTTATGGATATTCAACAACACGCGGCCGAGCCACATCACGGCCAGCTTCGTCAGATCCGTATGCAGTCGGCAGCCGGCCTTGGCCATCTCCGGGCCGCCGTAGCCGACGGCCTCCACCTCCGGGCAGCGCTCCTTCAGCGCGCGGATGAGGTTCGCGGCATGCACGTCGCCGCTGGGCTCGCCGACGGAAAAGAAGATTCTCACTGGGGCTCTCTCCCGGTACAATCGTGATTCACAGGTGCCCCAAGCCCACGGGCTTCGGGGCAGGGGGATTGCAAAGTCGAATTCCTCGTCATTCCCGCGCAGTGCCTGCCCTCGCGGAAGCGGGGGCGGGAATCCAGTGAAATGCCGGAAACGTCTAGATTCCCGCGTACGCGGGAATGACGGCCAGGCTCCCTTTCCCGGGAGAGGCCGACTTTGCATTTCTCCAGCGTCTGTGGGGAAGTATCGCAGATCGACACGCCTGCCAAAAGGGCAATTCATGAGTGAGAACCGTGTGACTGCCGTCGTTTCCCGCCTCGTCGAGCGGGGATTGATCGTCTGGCTGGTGCTGCTGTCGCTGACCGCCTGGTTCTGGCCGACGTGGCTGCCCGGCGTCTGGGACCCCTTCGTCGAGACCAAGCCGCTACTGGACGGGCTGATCGCCGCCACGATGCTGGCCATTGGCTCGCTCCTGCCACGCGACGAGGTCCGCGAGGTGCTCCGCCAGTGGCCGCGAGTGTTGGGCGGGACGGCTGTCCAATTTCTGGCCATGCCGCTGCTGGCCTATTCCGTGGCGGTGGCCGCCGGGTTGACCGGCCCAACGCTCACCGGTGTGATCATGGTCGGCTGCGTCCCCGGGGCGATGGCCTCCAATGTGCTCACCCTGGCCGCGCGGGGAAACGTCACCTACTCGATCGGGCTGACCACCTCGGCCACGCTGCTCTCGCCGCTGATGGTCCCACTGGCGCTGAGCCTCACCCTCGGGCAATGGCGTCCCTTTCCGGCCGACGACGTCGCCCTGAGCCTGTTGCTGACGGTGGTCCTGCCCGTGGTGGTCGGCTACACCCTTTCCCGCTGGTGGCCGCTCTGGGAGCGCGCGGCGCGGGCCGTGGGATCGATCATTGCCAATCTGACGATCCTCTGGATCATCGCCCTGGTGGTGGGACTCAACCGCGACCGGCTGGCCCAGGTGCACGCCCTGCTGCTCGGCCTGCTGCTGGTGATCAACCTTGGCGGCTACCTGGCGGGGAACCTCGGCGGTCGATTGTTGCGACTGCCCCGGCCGATGCGGCGCGCATTGACGCTCGAGGTCGGCATGCAGAACGCGGGCCTGGGGACGTTCCTGGTGCTCAACGTCTTCCGCGACGAACCGGCGGCGGCGATCCCCCCGGCAATTTACACGTTCGGCTGCATGCTCACCGGCACGGTGCTGGCGCGCGTTTGGGCGGAGTTTGGCCGCGAGGAGTAACGGGCCGGTGCCACACGTCTGGTGTGCCACTGGCATCTTGCCAGTGCGCGTTATGGTCTCACGCCAAGACGCCAAGACGCGAAGGTAGACCCGGGCCACACGCGCTCGGCCCAACGGGCCGTTCTTATGTCAGCCCCGTTGGGGCAGATGATTTCCCCGCCCCCTATTTCAACCCCGAGCCCGGGCGGACGGCGTCGCGGACGATCACGCCGGGGTGACGCGCCACTTTGTCGGAGAAGACCCGGGCGTCGTCAATGATCGGCTCCAGCTTCCGCGTGAGGCACTTCACCTGGGAGACCGTCTGGTTGAGGTTGTCGTAGAGCGCCGGGTCGTGGATCAACCGGCCCAGGGAGCCCTGGCGGCTGTTGATCGCCTCGGTGAACTGCACCAACTCGGCCAGGAGCGCGTCGAGCCGCTGGAGGCTGGTCTCCACGCTGCCGACCATGGCGTCGCCGCGTTCACCCAGCGGCCGGGTGAATTGTTCGATGTTGTTCAGGCTGGTGTTCATCTTGCCCACGCCGGCGCGCACTTCGGTCACGGTGTCGTGAACGTCGGCGAGCATTCGCGGCAGGCGGTCGAGTGCCTCGCGGAGGTCGCGTTGGGTTTCGGGGTCGCCGATCACCTGATTGGCGTTATCGGCGAGACGGCCGACGGATTGCATCGTGTTGGTGGTCTCGGCGATGGCCGCGTCGATGTTGCTGCGGTTGTCGGAGATCACCTCATTCACGTGAGCGATCAGGTCGTTGAGTTCGTCGCTGGTTCGTTTCATGGAATCGAACACGGCGGGCAGCTTGCTTTCCAATTTCCGCAGCCCCTCGGTCGGATCGGTGGCCGTTTCGCCACGAATCCATGTGCCGGCTTCGATCGGCTCGGTCGCGCCGGCAGGCGCGTTAGCCGCCAGCAGGCCGACCATCTGGGCCGACGTCTCGCCGCCGGAACGGGAGGACCGATCGCGCGGCACGGACTGCCCGGCCTGCGTCCTGGTGACCTCGATCACCACGTCGCCCAAGAGGGTGGCGTTCACGGTAAATGTTTCGTTGGAGTAGATATTCCGATCGCGATAGATCTCGGCGGTGATCACCACGCCGCCACGGAACTCGTCCAACGACATGCCCATGCGCTCGGCCGCCTCGCGGGCTTCCTCCTCGGTGAAATCGTCGGCCAACCTGACTGAAGCCACCCGGCCAATCAGGATGCCACTCTTGCGGATCGGAGTTTCCGACTGCACGCCCGGGGCGGATTCGACCCATACGCGATAGGTCTTGCTACCGTAGACCAACTGCGGCAAATCGCCGAAGGTGGCCACCAGAATGCCGGTGATCAGCAGTGTCGCCGCCACCATCACCCCGACCCGAAATTGGAGGATACGTTCGTCCATTTTCATTTCCTCATGGCGGCCGGGCGAACCCGACCGCAAAATTCGCACCGGCGGTCGCCGGAATCTTACCCGGTTTGCGACCGCCAGACTGAAGTTACATTAATGCGATGAGTTATGCCCGCGCATTTCCATCAAACGTTCGCCGGCTTCGCCGCGCACGAACTGCACGACGCGGGGGTCCTCGCACTGCTCGATTGTGTCGTTAGGGCCGTCGTAAATGATCTGTGGCTCATCCGCCCGAAGGCGGGCCAAGGGGTAGAGCATGACCACACGATCCGCCACCTTGTAAGCCGTGCGCATATCGTGAGTGACGACGATGCTGGTAACCGAGTGATGCCGGCGCGTGCCGAGGATCAGCTCGTTGATCACGTCGCTCATGATCGGATCCAGGCCCGTGGTGGGCTCGTCGTAGAGGATTACTTCAGGCTCCAGCACCATCGCGCGGGCCAACCCGACGCGCTTCCGCATGCCTCCGGATAGCTCAGCCGGCTTCTTGGCCAGGACGTCCTCGGGCAATCCAACTTCGGCCAATCGATCGATGACCGTACGGCGGATTTCCGCGGGTTTCTTTCGGGTGTGCTCGCGGAGCGGGAAGGCGACATTCTGCGCCACGCTCATGCTGTCGAAGAGCGCGGCGTGCTGGAAAACGAAGCCGAAGCGAATCCGCTCGGCCGTGAGCCGCTTCTCGCTGAGCTGGGCGAGGTTCTGGCCATCGAAGTAGACCGTGCCCCGGCTGGGGTTCAGCAGGGCGATCACCGTCTTCAACAGCACGGTCTTTCCACAACCACTCTCGCCGATGATGGCCAGCGTTTCACCCCGCCGGACCGTGAGGTTGATATCGCGCAGCACGGCATGGCTGCCAAAGCTGACGTGTAGTCCCTCGACGGCCACGAGCGGTTGCCGTGTCGACTCGGAATTTCGGTCATCAGGTTTCGAAGCAACCATTGTCTAGCGTTTCAGGCGACTGCTTCATCCCGCAGGGCGGGGTTCGTTTAGCACCGAAAGGCGTCATCGGGCTGAGCGTGGCATGAGGGCGATGGAGCGTCAGACCAGTGTGGGAGCCTCCGGCCAGATCGTGTAGTAAATGCCGTCCATCAAGATTCCCAACAGCAGATTCAATAACAAAATGACCACGAACGAGGCAACGAAGGCCGTGGTGGCTGCTCGCCCCACCCCCTCGGCCCCGGCATCGCAGTGGAATCCGCGGTGGCAACCGATCAAGGCGATCGCCGCCCCAAAGGCCAAGCTCTTGAGCACGCCGGCAAAGAAGTCGAAATTGCCGACGAACTGCTGCGAGTGATAAAGGTAATGATGCTTATCGATATCCAGCAGATAAACGGCGTAGATGAACGCACCGACGACGCCCATGAAGTCGGCCATGATCGTCAGCGCCGGAATCAGCAACAGGCAGGAAAGGAACCGCGGCACCACCAGATAGTGGATCGGGTTGGCACCCATCGCCGTCAGCGCGTCGATCTGCTCGGTGACGCGCATCGTACCCAGCTCGGCCGCCATGGAACTGCCCACCCGGCCGGCAAGCATCGTGGCGGCCAGCACGGGACCCAACTCCCGCACCAGCGACATATTGATCACCGCCCCCAGCCGCGTTTCCATGTGCATCATGCGGAACTGAGCGTACGTCTGCACCACCAGCACCATGCCGATGAACGTCCCCGTTAGGGCGACCACCGGAAGGCTCAACACGCCGATCTGATAGAAGTTCGGAAAGATCGTCTCGCGCCGCGGCGGACGCGTTAGCAGCCAGCGAAATGTCCGCCCACAGAAGATGGCGAAATTGCCCAATTCCACGATCCAATCGACGATCAGGCTGCCCAAGTCGGCCAACCAATCGGCGGCCGCTCCAATCAGACCGCCCCGCGAGGACGCGGACGCCCCGGGGGGAGCCGACGGGCCATCGTATCGAGTCTGGTCGGTTGCCATGGTCAATTTCCACCGCATTGGGGCGACAGGGGCATTTTTCGGAAATGTGGGCGCACGCGCGCTGGCCGCGCATAATACGGGCGGGCCCTCGGATGGTTCTATCGGTCGGCCGGACCCTGCCGCTTGAAGGAAGTCTTCCGTTTGCGCGAACAGCGACGCCTGCGCAGCTTGGGCGCCTTGGGGCTCCTGGGAAACGCCCGGCCGCCGATGTCGCCACGGAGCTTCGGCCCCCGACGGTCCCAGCGTTGTCAAACGACGAACCCAGAATCGAAAAGAGCCGCCGACCAAGACAGGTCGACGGCTCTTCTGGGGTTGCGGCTGGGAGGTTGGCGTCACTCGGACGAATCGGACTCGCCGCCAGAGGATTCCGGCTCGTCGGACCCCTCGCCGGCGACGGCACCCACGGTAGCCGGCTGCTCGCCCTCGCCCGTGGTTGAACCATCAAAGCTGAGTTGCTTCTTGCCGCCAACTTCTTTCACGTCGACGGTGATCATGTCCATTCCCTGGAACTCGCCCTTGAGCAGTTCCTCGGAGAGCGGGTCCTCGACGTAGTTCTCGATGGCCCGCCGCAGCGGCCGGGCACCGAAGTCGAGGTTGCTTCCCTTGCGGATCAGCAGCTTCTTGGCGTCGTCGGTCAGCGTCAGCGAGAGGCCGCGTTCGCCCAGTCGTTCGCGCACCTTGGCCAGCTCGAAGTCGATCACTTGCTTGAGGTCCTCGTTTGTCAGGTGGCGGAACACGATCACATCGTCCACGCGGTTGAGGAACTCCGGCCGGAAGACCTTTTCGATCTGTTCCTGCACGCGATCCTTCATGCTGTCGTAGCTGGCGTCGTCGTCGGGCTTCTGGAAGCCGAAGGCCGACTCGTTCTTGATCGCCTCGGCCCCGGCGTTGGTCGTCATGATGACGATCGTGTTGCGGAAGTCGACATTCCGACCGAAGCTATCGGTCAGGCGGCCTTCCTCCATCAGCTGCAAGAGCATGTTGAAAACGTCGGGGTGAGCCTTCTCGATTTCGTCCAGCAGCACGACGGCATAAGGCCGACGACGGATCTTCTCGGTCAACTGCCCGCCTTCTTCGTAGCCCACGTAACCCGGAGGGGCGCCGACGAGCTTGCTGACATTGTGCTTTTCCATGTATTCGCTCATGTCGATCTGGATCAGGGCGTCTTCGTCGCCGAACATGAACTCGGCGAGCGCCTTGGCCAGCAGCGACTTACCCACCCCCGTGGGCCCGGCGAAGATGAAGCAGCCGGTTGGTCGCTTCGGATCCTTCAGCCCGCTCCGGCTGCGGCGGACGGCCTTGGAGATCGACTTGATCGCCTCATGCTGGCTGACGACCCGTTTGTGCAGATCGTCTTCCATCTGCATCAGGCGCATCGAATCCTCGGTGGTGAGCCGGGTGAGTGGGATGCCGGTGATCTTGGAGACCACTTCAGCGATCACGTCTTCGTCGACCACGCCGTCGGTGGAGCGCGACTTTTCGCGCCACTGTTGGGTGATCGTCTGCTTTTTCTTTTTAAGTTTGTCGGCCTGATCGCGGAGCGAAGCGGCCTTTTCGAAGTCCTGGTTGGCGACCGCTTCTTCCTTCTCCTTGTTGAGCTGCTCGACCTGTTCGTCGATCTCCTTGAGGTCCGGCGGCCGGGTCATCGACTTCAGGTGGACGCGGGCCCCGGATTCGTCGATCACGTCGATGGCCTTGTCCGGCAGGCAGCGGCCGGTGATATAGCGGCCCGACAGCTCGACGGCGGCCTCGATCGCGTCGTCGGTGATCTGGACGTGGTGATGCTGCTCGTAGCGGTCGCGAAGACCCTGGAGGATCTGGATCGTTTCCGACTTGCTGCTCGGTTCCACCATGACCATCTGGAAACGGCGGTCCAGGGCGCTGTCCTTCTCGATATACTTGCGGTACTCGTCCAGCGTGGTCGCCCCGATGCACTGGATCTCTCCGCGGCTCAGCGCCGGTTTGAGCACATTGCTGGCGTCGATGGCGCCCTCGGCGCCGCCGGCTCCGACCAGGGTGTGCAACTCGTCGATGAAGAGGATCGTATTCTTCGCGCGGCGCACCTCGTTCATCACCGCCTTGATCCGCTCCTCGAACTGCCCGCGATACTTGGTGCCGGCCACCATCATGGCCAAATCGAGCACGACGATTCGCTTCTCGAGCAGGAGTTCCGGCACATCGCCGGCCACGACGCGTTGGGCGAACCCCTCGACAATGGCCGTCTTGCCCACCCCCGCCTCGCCGAGCAGCACGGGATTGTTCTTGGTGCGGCGACCGAGGATCTGCATCGTTCGCTCGATCTCCTTCTCGCGGCCGATCACCGGATCGAGTTTGCTTTGCTTGGCCAATTCGGTCAAATCGCGGCCGAAGCTATCCAGGGCCGGCGTCTTCGACTTGCCGCTCCGCTGGCTCTCGCCACCGCCACCACCGGCGCCGGCGCCGACCGCGCCGCCTCGCTCGGCCCCTTCCGGACCTTCCAGTCCGTGGCCAAGGAGATTCAGAACCTCTTCGCGCACCTCTTCGAGCTTCAAGCCGAGATTCATCAACACCTGCGCGGCCACGCCCTCTTGCTCGCGCAACAGGCCCAGCAGGATATGCTCGGTACCCACGTAATTGTGATTCAGGTTGCGGGCTTCCTCCATCGAGTATTCGATGACCTTCTTCGCCCGCGGTGTTTGCGGCAGCTTGCCCATCGTGACCATGTCCGGTCCGCTTTGGACGAGCTTCTCCACCTCGAGGCGGATTTTGCGGAGGTCGACGTCGAGGTTCTTCAGCACGTTGGCCGCCACCCCGCTGCCTTCCTTGATCAGCCCCAGCAAGATGTGCTCGGTACCGATATATTCATGATTGAACCGCTGTGCCTCTTGATTGGCCAATTGCATGACCTTGCGGGCGCGGTCGGTAAATCGTTCGTACATGATGGCTCTCCGTTCGGCGGTGAGGTCCGGCAGCGCCGGCTCAACCCGCCAGGTTTTCGGTAAGGATCGCTCGCCCGGTTTGTTCCGTTTCCGCTGGTTCCGGTTTCGTTTGCTGCGGGCTTGGTTTGTTTTCGCGAGACTTGTTCATTCCCCGACGCCCGATTGGTTATTCAGTGGCGCGCCCGTGGGGCCGTCGCACCGCGGCTCAGGCGGCCTCGCGTGGCTGAGCTTCTGGCTGTTCCGTTTCGGGGGCTGGCGATGCTTCAGCCCGCTGGAGTTCCTCGTCGGCCTCAATGATTTGTTGCCGCTCGGCCTCGATTTCTGGCAGCCAATCCTCGGTGCCTTCGAATCTTTCCAACGTATCGAGCTGGGCTTCGGCTTCGTCGAGCCGCCCCCCTCGCCGGAGGAGGGTCGCCAGCAGCAAACGCGACTGCAAGTCTCGCACGTTACGTCGCAGGGCCGCGGTGAGCAATCGCTCCGCCTCGAACCAGTTGCCTTTCAAATAATTCTGCACGGCCAGGGGATACGTATCCGTGGTCCTGGGAGACTGTTGATCGGCTGGCCGCTCAGTCGACGCAAGCCCGTTATAGGCCAGTCCGCCGATCCACACTAGGGCCACCGCAACCCAAAGCATCAACGACACATCGGCCGCGAATAACCCCTTCCAAACCAGTGTTCCCAGCAGGGCCGCATCCAGCAGAAAAGCTGCCAACACGGCCAAAACCAGGGCGGTCCAACTCCCCCGCATCCAAAGGCGAGGCAGCCCTGGCCACGCGTAACCCAACCGCAACTTCCAGTCGGTGCTCATGGGTCGCTCCTTCGACCGAAGCGTTCGCTCAACGGCCGGGCGAAACGACGACACGTCGCCAGGCCGATCGGGCAAAGGCTTTCCAGATACTGTATTTGGCCATCATCGGCCTCGGAATTCTAACTTTCTGTTACGATTGGATCAAGGTAACTCGTTGTCGCCCCCTCGGTTGTTGGGCGTCCTGCTTGTGCGTCGCAAGCACAAGCGTCACAATAGGATGCAGATTGGCACCCATACCCCCCCGATGGTACAGTCCCGATGAGTGAACCATCGCTAAACGCAAGCACATCGCGTGTGGAGAAAACCGGGCCCCACAGCCCAACCGAGGGGGCGCTGCGCGCCGTGGACGCCGCAGCCAACCGCTCCCGAGAGGGGGTACGCGTCGTCGAAGACTTCGCGCGATTCGTCCTCGACGACCGACATCTGGTCGACTGCTGCAAGCAGCTTCGCCACGACCTGACCACCGCCCTGGTCGCACTCCCGCTGGCCGATCGCCTCGCCTTGCGGGAAACCCAGGCCGACGTGGGTACCGAACTGACCAGCGAAGCCGAACGCCGCCGAACCACCACCGCCGACGTGCTGGCGGCAAACTGCACCCGGCTGCAAGAGGGACTCCGGTCGCTCGAAGAGTTTGGCAAACTGCTCGACTCGTCCTTCGCGGCGGCCATGAAAGGGCTCCGATACCGCGCCTACACACTCCAGCGCGCGGTGCAAATCACCCACACCAGCCGACTACGCCTGGCCACCGTCCAACTTTACGTGCTGGTCGACGGGTGCCGTTGCGAGAATGCATTCACCCGCTTGGTCGGCGAGTTGCTCGACGCCGAGGTCGACGCGATTCAGCTCCGCGACAAGTCGCTGGACGACCGGCAGCTACTCGCACGGGCCCGCCGACTGTGTGAGTTGACTCATCGGCGGAATTCGCCCGAACAGCAACCCGCCGACAGCCGGACACTCTGCCTGGTGAACGATCGGCCCGACATCGCCCGACTCGCTCGGGCGGACGGCGTCCACCTGGGGCAGGATGATCTAACGGTGAAGGATGCCCGCACGCTGCTGGGTCCGGAGGCGGTTATTGGCGTTTCGACCCACTCGATCGAGCAGGCTCGGCAAGCGGTGCTGGACGGGGCCAACTACATCGGCGTCGGGCCCACCTTCCCCAGCCGGACGAAACAGTTCGACGACTTCCCCGGCCTGGACTTCCTGCGGTCGGTGGCGGCGGAAATCAGCCTGCCGGCGTTGGCTATCGGCGGGATCACGCTGGAGAACTTGCCCGAGGTCCTGGCGACCGGCGTGCCCGGCGTGGCCGTCGGCAGTGCGATCACCGGGGCGACGCGGCCGGGTGAGCTGGCTGCCCGTATGCGCGAGGCGTTGCGGCGGGACTTGTAGCGTGCGCACCGGATGAATGGACACCCCAAGCCCACGGGCATCGCCCCGTGGGAAAGCCTGTCGCGGTTTATGTCTTCCGGTTCACCTGTCCTGCTTTTTCTCCATCAGCACCGCAAACTTGCTTGGCGATCGTGCGGCGGATAACCTATGTCTATTGAGGCCATCAACCCGCCAATGGGGCATCACCATGTTGCGCACAACCGTACTATTCATTTTTTGTACGCTGCTGTCGGCGAGCGGCGCGGCGGCTCGCGCGCCAGACATTCTGTACATCGTTACCGACGACCTCGGCTGGATGGACTTGCATGTCCAAGGCAATCAGAAACTACGCAGCCCAAATCTTGACGCGTTTGCCAAAGCGGGCGTCCGATTCACCGACGCCTACGCGGCCGCGCCGGTCTGTTCGCCAACGCGGTCCGCGTTGATCACCGGGCTGGCTCCAGCCCGCTTGCACATCACGCAACACGGCGCCGACACCGCGCGATTCTGGCCGGAAGATCGGATACTTCAGCCGCCCCCCACGCGCACGTCGCTACCACCAGGCACCACGACGCTTGCCGACCGCTTGCGTGCCCACGGATATGCGACCGGCTTCTTCGGCAAATGGCACTTGGGCAAGGAGGAATCGGAGTGGCCGCCGCAACACGGTTTCGACGTCAACGTCGGCGGCTGCGGACTCGGCGGACCGCCCACCTACTGGGATCCGTATCGCATCCCAGCGATCGAGCCCCGCAAGCAGGGCGAGTACCTGAGCGACCGGCTGGCGGATGAAGCGATCACCTGGATGCGTAAGCAGGACAAGCCGATATTCGTTTGCCTCTGGACCTACAATCCACACTACCCCTTCGAGGCTCCGGAAGAACTCACCGCCCATTACCGGGGCAAAGAAGGCCCGGGCCTGAAGAACCCCATCTACGGCAGCCAAATCGAAGCGACGGACCGCGCCATCGGCCGCGTCCTGGACGAATTGGCGCGGCAAGGCCGCGATCGTGAAGCGCTCGTCATCGTCACTAGTGACAACGGCGGTTGGACGGGGGCCACGGACAATCGCCCGCTGCGCGCAGGGAAAGGCTATCTCTACGAAGGCGGAATTCGGGTCCCCCTCTTCGTCCGTTGGCCGGGGGTGACCGAAGCTGGCACGGTGGTCGAGACGCCCGTGACCAGCATGGATCTCGCCGCCACCGTGATCGACGCGGCCGGTGCCCACCTCAACGCCGACGAATCGCTGGACGGCGTCTCCCTGCGTGGGCTCCTCGCCGGCCAACAACTCGAACCCAGGGCGCTCTGTTTCCACTATCCCCACTGGGCCTTCCACAAAGAGAACCGGCCGGGCTCGGCGATCCGCAAGGGCGACTACAAGCTGATCCGTCACTACGACGACAACTCGCTGGAGCTTTACAATCTGGCACGCGACATCGGCGAGACGAAGAACCTCGTCCAACGGCAGCCGCAACTGGCCCGAGAACTGAACGCCATGCTCTCACAGTGGCTCAAAGAGACCAAAGCGGGCCAGCCGACGCCACGTGCCGCCGGGAAGTCGAGCCGCTGAGGGTTGCAACCCGGTTTCCGACCGGCCCAACGCCTCGGACCTCAAGTGCCACTGGCGTCTCACCAGTGCGTGGTGGGGTCGCGCGTAAAGACGCGGGGTGGCCTGGACGAGGGAGGGCGCCCTGCCGCTACTCCGGCGCCTCGGCCAGAACCTCCTCGATCACCGTGTTGAACTGTTGCTCGCTGGCGGCGCCAACCCAGACGGCGCGAATCGTGCCCGTGCCGTCCAGCAACAGCGTGGTCGGATACCCACGAAAGCCACCGACCTGATCGTAGGCCGCGCGTGTGTGTCCCATGGGGTCGGCGTACGTGGGCAGCACGAGATCCATTTGTTCGAGCAGCGCGACGGTGCTTGCGCTCAGCGCGTCGAGGTCCTCCGGCGGTGAGTCGCAGGAAACGGCGAGAATCCGCACCCGATCGTTCCCGGCATACCGGGCATGCAGCGCGGCGATGTCGGGCAACTCATGCCGACAGGGTCCGCACCAGGTGGCCCAGAAGTTCAGCAGCACGATCTCGCCCCGCAGCGAGGCGGCCGAGACGGGCGGCCCGTCGCCGGTCAGCGGCACGAGGTCCAACTCCGCCAGCTGCTGGCCCACCGCGCGATGCGAAGTTGGGCCACTGCTGGTGAGTAACGGCAGCCAGCCGAACATCACGAACAACGCCATCAGCCCGAGGACGGCTACGACGATCGAAGAAATGCGGTTCAGCCAATCCGCGCGGTCGGTGTTCCGCGTGGGACTCTGCTGGGCAGGTTCGTTCATAGTACCCGTTTTACTATTCGGCAAGGAGTTTGTCGAGTTGGTGACCGATGTCGGTGACCGATTCCGAGTCGAGCCCCCGCCAGACGCCCCGAATGCGGCCCGAGCGATCGATGCAAAGCGCCGTCGGGTAGTCGCTCAGCGTCACGTGGCGGCGTACGGCGTCTCGGGTGACGCCGTCGGGGTCGATGTACGGCCGCATCGAGAGGCCGAACTCGCGGAGGTACTTCTGTGTCTGGTTGAACAGACGGCCCAGGCTTTCGTTTTCGCCCTGTTCGCAAACCACCGGATAGAATCGCACGGACGGCGAGTCGGCACCGGGCGACGCCCCGTCCAGCAAACCCGGCATTTGGCGGCGCGACCGATCTTCCGACGGCTCCCAAAAGACCAGCAGGCTGACACGACCGGTCAAGTCGCCGAGGGCGACCGTCTCCGTGCCACCGAGGTGCTGCAAGCGGAATTCGTCGAGGCGATTGTCGTCCGAGGGCGCCAGGTAGACCACTTTCGTCCGCGACGCGAAGGGACGCCACTGCACGACCACGAAGAAGCACAGAACGAGCATCGCCAGCACGGTCCAGTTGCTCCAAGTCGAGCGCCGCGTGAGCCGCTCTTGCTCCAGGAGGCGTTCCTCGCCGAAGAGCGCCTCGCGCAGCGAGACCGGCGGACGGCCTTCGGCCCCAGCGGCCATGGAGTCGTCGGGGGACTCGGCAGACCGGGTGTCGATCTGGGGTCCGGCGGGCGCGCCGTCCGGCGTGTCGAGCAAGCCAGCCCCGGCGGCGGGCGGCGGGGTGCCGCTCGCCTCGGCCGACGACGTCGTCGAGGTGGACTGGGGGACTTCGCTCATAAGTCGCTCCGAAACAAGAAAGACTTCGATCATCCGGGCTAGGCGGCTGCCCGCCAACGCTATTAAAATATGCGGCATAAACTCCCCAGCGGCCACTTCCGCTCAGCAAGACGCCGCCGAAATCCCCCGGAGCACCGTGACGCGCTCCAGGGGGCGTCCCCACAAAGCGCGCCATGACCGAACTCGTTCGCCAGGAAATCGCCACGACTGCCCGTACCCTGGTCGTCAAAGTCGGTACACGCGTGCTGACCGATGCGACCGGACGTCTCGACCAGGACCAGATCGAGCAACTCGGACGACAGATCCATCAGGCGCTGGAATCGGACCGGCGGGTGGTTCTGGTCAGTTCCGGTGCAGTGGGGGCGGGTATGGGACGGCTGGGGCTGGCCGGCCGACCGACCGATCTGGCCCATTTGCAGGCCGTGGCCGCCGTTGGGCAAAGTGTGCTCGTGGAGGCCTACGAGCGGACGCTGCACCACCACGGCCACCACGCCGCCCAGATTCTCCTCACGGCCGACGATCTCAACCAACGCACGCGCTATCTGAACGCAAGGAATACGATCCTCAAATTGCTTGAACTGGGAGCCGTGCCGGTCATTAACGAGAACGACACGGTCGCCGTCGACGAGCTGCAAACCACGTTTGGCGACAACGACCATCTGGCGGCCATGGTGACCAATCTGATTCAAGCCCCGCTGCTGGTGCTGTTGTCCGACGTCGAGGGTGTTTTCGACGGTGATCCCGAGGAGCCAGGCAGTCAGTTGATCCCCACGATCACGCGGCTGGACCGCTCCGTTTTCGATCTGGCTCGCGACCACCGGGGAGGCATGAGCAAGGGCGGCATGGCGAGCAAACTGCAAGCCGCCCGCTTGGCCACGCGCGGAGGCGAAAACGTGATTATCGCCAGCGGCCGGCAACCGGACGTGATCTCGCGGATCATCCGAGGAGACCAAGTCGGCACGCTGATCTTGGCCCAGGGTCAAACCCTGGCGGCCCGCAAACGTTGGATCGGCTTCACCGCGCGGCCCCGTGGTCAGCTGACGCTCGATGCGGGCGCCCGCGGCGCCGTGGAAGCAAAAGGGCGCAGCCTGCTGGCGATTGGGGTCACCGGCGTGACAGGACGGTTCAACAAGGGAGACGTCGTGGCCTTGCGGGACGGGGCGGGAGAGGAATTCGCCCGCGGGCTGAGCAACTACCCCTCCGAGGAACTCGCCCGGATTATTGGGCGAAAGACGGGTGAAATTGCGCAAATCCTGGGTCATTGCCCCTACGACGAAGTGATCCACCGCGATAACATGGTGCTAACGCGTTGAGGCCTCTCGGCGAGGCGGCTCCTCCCGGGCGGCTAGCTCCGCGCGATGCCTTCTGGCGTTTTACTTCGACTTTTTCCTTACAATGGTCGCTGGCACGCGTCGCCCGTATGCTTATGGCAAAAAGCTGGCCACCGGCTCCGCCGCCCGGCCCTGCCGCGTTGTTCCGCGAAATCCCTTGCCTCCAACGAAAGTAGCCTCCCGGACCCACGATGTCATCAGTCGCTCAATCCATCCCCGGCACCGAGACACCTTGCTTCGCCTTCCCCGCCAATGAGGACGTCACCCGCCATTTGGCCCAAATGGTGGCCCACATCATCCGCGAGCGCAACTCCGTGGGCCAAAATGCGGTGCTGGGGTTACCCACCGGTTCCACGCCCGTGGGCATCTATAGCGAGTTGATCCGCATGCATCGGGAGGAGGGGCTGGACCTCTCTCGCGTGGTCACGTTCAACCTGGACGAGTACTACGGCGTCGCCCCGGACCGACTGCAGAGTTATCACCGTTGGATGCGGGAAAACTTCTTCGACTACGTGAACATCCCGGAGGAGAACATCCACATTCTCGACGGCCGGGTGCCGCCCGAGGCTGTCGAGGAGCACTGCCGCGATTACGAAGAGAAGATCCGCCGGGCCGGCGGGCTCGACATCGTCCTGCTAGGTATTGGGCGGAACGGCCATATCGCCTTCAACGAGCCCTTCACCGACCGCAACAGCCGCACGCGGCTGGTCACCCTCGATCCGATCACGCGCAAGGATGCGGCCAGCGACTTCTTCCATGAAGACAACGTGCCCATCCAAGCATTGACGATGGGCGTGGCCACGATTTTCGATGCCAAAAAGGTGGTCCTGCTGGCTTTCGGCGAGCACAAGGCGGGGATCATCCGCGCGGCCGTCGAGGATCCGAAGACCGAGCAAGTTCCCGCCAGCTTGTTGCGCGAGCACCCCGCGGCCGGATTCTACCTCGATCAGGCCGCTGCCGCCGAACTGACGGCCGTGGCCACCCCCTGGGTGCTCGGCCACGTGCAGTGGACTGACGAACTGGTCAAACGGGCCGTGCTTTGGCTCTGCGAGCAGACCGGCAAAGCCCTGCTGAAGCTCGATGGCCAGGACTTCCGCGCCCATGGCTTGCACCAACTGCTTCGCCACCATGGACCGTCGCAGTCCATCTCCCATCGCGTCTTTCGGTGGATGATGGACACGATTGAGTACAAACCGGCTGGCCGCGAACCGAGACGCGTGCTGATCTTCAGTCCTCACCCGGATGACGACGTGATCAGCATGGGCGGTACACTCATCCGGCTTGTCGAGGACAACCACGAAGTGCATGTGGCCTACATGACCAGCGGTAACATCGCGGTCTTCGATCACGACGCCACGCGGCTGGCCGATCTCCTGGCGGAACTCAACCGCCGGCTGGGGATCGACGACGAGAAGAGCCTCGGGATCGAGGCCGAGGTGCTCCGCACGATTGCCGAGAAACAACCCGGCGAGCCCGACAGCGATACGGTGCTGATGCTCAAGGGTTTGATTCGCTGGAGCGAGGCCAAGTCGGCCGCGGGCGTGTGTGGCTGCCGGGAGGAACACCTGCACTTCCTCGATCTGCCCTTCTATCAGACCGGCGTGGTAAAGAAGAAGCCAATCAGCGAGGAAGATGTGCGGCTGGTCCGCGAGTTGATCGAGCGAGTCGAACCAAGCCAGGTGTACGTGGCCGGCGACCTCTCCGATCCGCACGGCACGCACCGGGTTTGTGCCCAGGCCATCTTCCGGGCTCTCAAGCAAATCGAAGAGAGCAGCGGCAGTCGGCCCGAGGCGCTGCTCTACCGCGGTGCCTGGCAGGAATGGCCACTGGATGAGATCGAGATCGCCGTCCCACTCAGCCCGGGCGATCTTCGCGTCAAAAAGCAGGCCATCTTCCGCCACGAATCGCAGAAGGACTCCGCCGTGTTCCCCGGCCCGGACGATCCACGCGAGTTTTGGCAGCGGGCCGAGGACCGCAACCGGGCCACGGCCGACCAGTACAACCAGATTGGGCTGCCCGAGTACTTCGCCATGGAGGCGTTTGTCCGGTGGGACGGGACGGCGTGGTAACGTAGGCGATGTAGACAAAGCCCGCGATTTGATCTGGTTTCCGCCGGCCGCTTTTGATATTGTTGGATGTGCCATGCTGCGCGCGACGATCCCGTGCTGATGGGCAGGCGTCCGCCCCGTGGCACGATGCCTTTTCCCGTGTCGCTCGTTCCACCTATCTCTTGCCGGTCTTTGGTCTCAGGGTGCCGCCGAGTGGATTTCAACCTCGCAAAATGGCGAAACTGGACCTTTGGCGTTGCCTCGATGGCGATGGCGGTTTCCATCGCGGCCGCTGCCTCGGTTATCACGGTGACCGGCGGGTGCCGACTACCCGGCCAGACCGGCCCGGTGCCGGAGTCGCTGGCGGCGAGCCGGCAACTGACCATGCAAGGCAACGCCGCATTGGACCAGGGCCATCCTAGCCAAGCGCTTAAGCATCTGGCCGAGGCCGTGGAGATTTGCCCGCTGGATCCCGACGCCCGTCGCGGCTATGGCGAGGCCCTTTGGCACGAAGGCCGTCACGAACAGGCGGTGGCTCAGATGGCCGAGGCGGCGCGGCTCACGCCCGACGACGCCCCCCTGCGTGTCCGCCTGGCCGAAATGCACTTGGCCATCGGCCGCGAAGATCGGGCCATGGAGGCAGCCGAGGCGGCGCTCGATTGCAACCCAAAACTGGCCTCCGCTTGGACCATTCGGGCCCAATTGATCGCCACCGCCGGCAAGCCGCGCCAAGCCCTGGCCGACTATCAGCGGGCGTTGAGCTATGCACCGGAGGACCGCGAGGTGATGACCGCCATCGCGGAGCTTTACCGACGATTGAACCAGCCGGCTCAAGCGCTCGCCATGCTCAACACGCTGGCCGAAACGTACCCCCCCGGGGAAGAGCCGGCCGAGGTCACCCGACTCCAGGGGATGGCCTACCTGGCGCTGGGTCGCTTCGAGGACGCCGCCGAGGCTTACCGCACGTCTTTGGCCGGGCAGCGTCCAACGGCCGATCTGCTTTGCCAGTTGGCCGAAGCCGAAGCGCTCTGCGGCCGACGCGATCAGGCCGAATCGGCCGCCCGCCAGGCCCTCGCCCTCCAACCCTCGCACCAACCCAGCCGGCACCTGCTGGAAAATCTGCGGGTGGCTTCGGCGCCACGCCAGCCGGGCAGGCAGGATAGACGTTGACCGAGCAGACCGTTTCGCACGCCGATGAAACGCCCCTCACGCGTCCGACCACTGGCCGCCGCACATCGAACCCCGACGGCTGGCGGCTGCTGGTGATCATCAACATCGTCGGGCTGCTCCTCTTCGCCACGAGTTTTCGCGTGATCGCGTTGGGGAATATCCCGGGGATCAACGGCGACGAGGCCTGGTATGGCGTGCAAGCGTTGCAGTGGCTCGAAGGGGGCGAAGCCCGATTGACCACGCCGACCGGCAACCCGGTCAACCCGCTGCTGTTCGGTCCGACGCTGCTGTTGCACTTGATCTTCCCGGCGTCTTTCACGCTGTTGCGAGTCGTGGCGGTGCTCAGCGGCCTGACGGCCCTGGTGGTTAATTGGCTTCTCGCCCGCTGGTTGTTCGATCGTCGCGTTGCACTGGCCACGACGGTCCTGCTGGCCGTCTTGCCGATCAACATTGCCTACAGCCGCTTCGCTTGGGATGCGTCGCAAACCGTGCTGGCGACGCTGCCGGTCTGGTACTTTTCGTTGGCGGCCGTGGCTCGCTCCAAGCGGACAATCCTCTACCTCGCGTTCGCCGCGGTGGGGCTTGGGGGGGCCGTGCTCGTTCATCCGAGCAATATCTTCGCCGGCGCGGCCATCGCCGCGGCCATCGCCGCCAAGGCCAAGGCCGGGCGTTGGTGGAAACAACCCGGAAGACTGCTAACCAACCCCCGCTTCCTTGTCGCCGCCGCGCTGGTGCTGGGTCTGGCCGCGGCTTGGATCGCCAACACGCTGCAACAGCCCGGGGCAGGGGGGATCGTCCAACGGTTGACCCGTCCGGGGCGTATCATCGCCGAGCGGCCGCTGGCGGCCACCGTGGTTGGTCTGCCGAGGCTGCTGTTGGGTGGCACGACGTATCAATTCATCGCCGGAAGTCGCTCCTGGCTGGAATGGCCCTACCCGACGCCCGGCCCGTTGGCCGTGGGGATCGACACACTGCTCGGCTGGACGGTCCTCGGCGTCGCCGCCCTGGTGCTCTGGCGTGGCTGGCGAAGGGATCAACGCTGGGAAGACCGCGTGCTGCTTGGGGCACTCGCGTTGAACTTGCTCGCCGTGGTCGTGCTGGTCGGCCCACGTGCGTTTCAACCCGGGTGGGATCGATATGCCCTGAGCCTGATCGTGCCTTGCGTTCTGCTCGTGGGTCGGGCCATTGCCCTGGTCTATTCCGCCGCGGATCGGGCTGGCGCGAAGGGCGTTTCGCCCAAGCCCGGCGCGTCGGGAGCCTCGCCCTCCCGGGGTGACGATGCCACGGAGTCGGCGACGCGGCCGACCCGTGACAAGCGTCAGCACATCGGGGAAGGACAGCATACCGCGGAAGGACACGGCAGGGCGGTGGTGCTGGGCTGCCTGGCGTTCGCATGGCTCCTGGTCGCCGACTTCCATGCCCATTACTTCCGCTTCATCCGGCGGACAGGCGGCGAGGCCCATCTCACGTTTCGCACTGGACCGACGGAACCGAAGTTGGCCGCCTGGCAGTTCATCCTCGGTCGGCAGCCTGCCAGCGTCTCGGGCGAAGCCGGATTGCCCCAGAAGCCCAGGAAACCGGCGAACTCACCCGACACAAAGCCAGCCCCGAGGCCAGCTGACCAAGCCTCCCGCAGCCCATCCTTCCTGGTTCTTACCGAGGAGTACTGGCTCTACTGGCCGTTGCGGTATTTGAGTTTGGGTGCCGATCGCGGCGAAGTCCTGCCGGCCCTGGATGGCATCAGTGGGATGCCCGACCGGATGCGCGGATTGGACGACCTGCGCCACGCTGCCCGACGAGGACAGCTCTGGTGGGTCGACTTTCACGCAACCCCGCGGCGGGCGCCGATCGAAGACAATGCCGGGGCCCGATCGACATCAGGCGCACCCGGGCAGCCTTCCGCCGGTCGTCCTCCCGAGTTAACCGGCGAGGGCAGTGTGAAGGGGCATGACCACGCGGAGGACGAGCACCGAGATCCACCCCACGGCTCGCATCCGGAGGCCCTTCACCCGCCGCGCGGTTGGTGGTTCGAGGCCGTCGACTACTCCGGGCGACCCGTGCTGAGGGTTCGGTAGCGGTCCCGCCTTTGGTTGTTCACCGGCGAAGGTCAATGGTCTCGGCTCTCCGTGTTTGAGAGACTGACGCGGTTCGGCTCGATCTCCCAAAGTCGCGGCTGCTACCCTGGTCGGAAAGACAGAGCCTTTGGCCACACAAGCGGCATAACCGTCGCGACCCCTTCGCCCGATTTGCCCGAGGTGCCTTTGTGTCGTAGGCTTGTGTTGGAACGGTCTGGCCCGAGCTTCCTTAAACCCAATGTTTCGGGCCCCCTCGAGAAGGAGCAAGACGCAATGTCTCACATGGTTGAAACCCCGAGCGGAACGTTTGTCGATCGGCGCGACTACACTGGCTCCGGCGAAGCCCCGGTTCGCGAGCGGCGGCAGTTTACCAACAGCCACGAAGGGCTGTCGCCCGATGCGGCCGACTTGGCCCGCGCGATTGACGAGTACAAAGTCCGACACCGCCGACGGTTCATCACCTACGAAGAGATGCTGACGGTGATTCACGAGTTGGGCTACCATCGGTGAGGGCGCCCGTCGGCGACGCTGGGGACCCCAGGGCTCGAAGCTTGGGGGCCTCTAACCCTTGCCGGAGGGGCGCAGTAGCGGCTCGCGCAGCCGCTCGGCCGTGACGATGCCCAACGTCTCGCCATCTTCTCCCATTACTTTGGCCAGACGCTCGTCGGCGGCTTGCATGCGCATCAGTGCACTCAGGTGGGTAAGCCCCGAGGGGATAGCCATGAGCGGTCGCGGGCTGGGCATCCGTTCGGAATCCGAGAGTCCCAACTCGGCAACGCCGTGGTAACCCCGCAACGTGCCCGGCCGGCCCGCCGCTTCGACCGGCACCAGGGCAAGGCGGTAACGTCGGGCAATCCCCATCACGGCGTCGCGGTCCATCTCTTCCCGGGCGCGAGGAACTTGGGCGATTGGCGTGACGAATTCCTCCACTTTCCGATTGGCCAGCCCGAAAATCCCCTGGGCAAGTCCCCTTTGCGACGGATGCAAAATACCGGCCGCGTGCCCCTCTTCCAGCAGTCGACGCAACTCGCGGCGGGCGAGCGTGGTCTGCACTGGTTCGTCCGGCTCTCCCACGACGCGCGCAAGCAGCCAGTTCAGACACCATAGCGCGGCGCTGATGGGCGCAAACAAGACGACACAGATCATGAAAATTGGACCGCCCAGGCGGAGCAAGCGGTTGGGGGCTTGCAGGAAGAGATTCTTGGGTAGCAGCTCGCCGTAGATGAAGATCACCGGGGCCAAGGCCAGCGAGGCGACCAATTCGGCCGTGTGCCCATCTCCGGTCGTGATTGCCTGCGTCCCCAACACGATCGCCAGCGAGACCAGATAGTTGGCCACGTTGTTACCCACCAATGTCGTGGCCACAAACCAGGATGGATGGCTTGTCAACCAGAGCAGCCCGCGGGCAATCCAATCGCCCGAGACGGAATCGAGTAGCAGTCTGACGCGCGTCGCGCGGTAGAAGCCCGTTTCCGAGCCACTGAAGAACGCGCTGAGGAATAAGCCGACCGCGGCCAGAAGGAGGATGCCACCCCAGGTCATGATGGTTCCTCCTCATTCGGTTCGAAACGGAGTTGAACCATTCGAGGACCATGCGGCCCGGTCTCCAGCACTTTGAAATGGAAGGGACCCCAGCGACATTCGTCACCCGGCTCGGCCAGCCGCTCCAGTGTCTCCTGGATTACCCCGCTTACGGTGAGGCTCTTGCTGGCGGGACGGGAGATATTGAAATGACGGATCAGCCGCCGCAGGCTGGTCATGCCGGTGACGACCCAGGTTTCCGCGTCGACGCGCCAAATCGGTCGGCGGTGCAGCAGGCGTTCCGTCCGGCTGGCCACGGGGCTGAAGATCGTGTCGAGGATGTCGTCGATTGTCAGCACCCCGATCGTCTCGCCGTGTTCGTTGACGACCGCCGCCACGTCGCGGGCTTGGCGTTGCATTTCCTCCAACGCCCGGGCGGCCGTCGTACACCAGGGCACATAGACCACCGGCTGCGCGTGATGCTCCAAGTTCTTCGTCGGCAGCGAACTCAGATTGCGCAAGGCCACGGCCCCGGCAATCTCCTCGCTCTCCACCTCGGTGATCAGCAGATAGCCGCTGGCCGGCATGCGTCCCTGGAGGTCGTCCAGCATCACCGGCGGGGTGAAGGTGAGCACCTGCGGACGCGGACGCATCAACTCGTCGGCCCGAAGCTGCGAAAGGGCTACGATCACCTCCAGCACCTGCTGTTCCTGTTCCAGCAAAGCCGCATCGTGCGTGGAGAGCCGCACGGCACGTTCCAGGTCACCCACGCGCAGATACGGCTCCGCCGCGAAGGTCGGCCAGAGAAGCCGACGCGAAAGGAGATTCACCGTTTGCAGCACGGGCATGATCGGGTCGAGCAATCGCACGGCCGTCGAAAGGGGAATCGCTGCCAGCGCAGCCACCTTGGCCGGCTGCAAAACAGCCAGGCTTTTCGGAAGCATTTCGCTGAATACAATCAGTGTCATCAGCGAGCCGAGGGAAAAGAGGCCGGCCGCCGCGCCGTAGCCCTGTTGTTCGAGCTGGATGCCGACAATCGAAGCAATCGCGAAATAGGCCACGTTCACCGTGAGATTGCAGAAGAGCACGGCGCTGAGCAACCGCTCCGGCTCCGCCAGCAGCGCTGCCGCACGGCGTTGCCCCACGCCACCGGATGCCAACCGCCGACGCTGAGCCCTGCGGAGATAAAACAGGGCCGCCTCGCTGGAGGAGAAAAACGCCGAGGCGAAGAGCAAGACCCCCATGGCCACGAGCCAGGGAACTAGTGACACGAACCCGGACATCCCGGCGATCAGGTTGGGAAGGTTCGGCTCGATCATCTTAAGAGGTCCTAACGATACCGCGTCTCGCTCGGCCGGCCGGCTGCTCCGATTTGCCGTTTGGTTGACGCGTCAAGCCGGTTCTCCCGCTACTCCCACGGCTCCCACTGTCCGCAATCGACTAGGCCGGGGCGACCGCCGCCGCAATGGCACGTCTTAATCGGCCGTGGTGCGGCCGGTGACGACGTCGAACTCGTCGATCGCCGGAATCAACAAGGCCGCCGTGGCGAAACCATAGGCCAAAACGGCCGTCAGTGCGGCTGCAATGTACAACCCCAGCATGAAACTTGAGAGGGCGTAGAACGTGGCCAATGGGCAGGCAAAAGAAGCCACGCCAATGGCCGCCGATGGATTCCGCGCCCCCAACGCCGCGTACAGCCCGATTCCCCCGCCGATCATGAAGGCGAAGAACGGCCCGAACTGTGCCTGGAAGGATCCGCTGAACACCACCATCATCCAAATACACGTCCCCACTCCAAAAAAGAGGAAGAACACCGTGCCGAGGCTTACGGCGACGGCCCAGCGAGAATTCTCGTACGTCATTCCCGCGTGGATGCCCAGCATGGCGACAAACGCATACAACACGAGCTGCGTGCCAATCAACAAGACGAAGTTCTCCCCCGAAAGCTCCCCCGACCACGCCAGGTAGCCGCAGAGGGCGACCGGCAGAAGCACCATCTCCTTGGTGTTGTAGAAGACCCCGCCCAGTTTACCGTAGATGATCTCCTTGGGTGTCAAATCGGTAACCAGCAGCAGGTCCAATGCCCGGCCATCGCGCTCGGTGGTCAGTGCGGTAACAGCCTGCGAGTTGACCAGCACCAAACTCAGCAGCAGCAAGGCCACCATGGGCCCACCCGGACCGACCGTGGTCGCGCGGGGTGGTAGCGACAGGGCTTGCCAAACCGAGAAAGCGGCCAGAGCGAACATGGCCAAATAGACGATTCGAATCAGCAGCATCTTCCGCCCATAGGCCCAAGTGCGCATTTCCCGCCAGATCACGGGATTGTCCCAGACACGGCGAGTCCCGCGCGTCGCGATCTCCCGGCGAGGGCTCCTCGCGGACGCTTCGGCCACGGCCGATAACTCTTGCCGGTCCTCGGTTCCGCTGCCGAGCGTTGTGGATTCAGTCGCGGCGGACCCCATCATGGAGCCCGTGGGCTCCCGTTGCTCGATTCGCTCCGCGCCGGCCCCGTTCCACGCGCGGACGCGCAGGATGGCCACGGCGTTCAGCAGCAGCGTCCCGATACCAGCGACCGCCAGAAAAGCCCCCGTCCTCGGCCCGAGCAACCCCAGTGGTCCCCAGCCGGCGTCGGACAGTCGCGGGCGGCAGGCTTCGAAGATCGCTTGCCAGGGACTCAAGGCCCCGGCCCAGGCCTCCACGGGCACTCCCCACCACAGTCGCCCCAGCGCACCGGAGTCGACCACCGTCCAGGCGGCCAGCCACATCACGAGCAAGAGGACGGTCAATGCCAGTGCCTGGAACGTCTTCTCGCGCCAGAGGGCGATTGTCGAGCCCAAGCTGCCGCAAACAACCACCGTGGCTAGCGTGACGCAGAAGGCGCGCAAAATCTGCCCATAGGACACCCCGCCAAGCAAGGCGGCCAGCATGAACAACGGCCAGGCGGCGGCCAGCATCACCAGAACCGGCAGCAGGCTGGCCATCAGCTTGCCCAGAACCAGCTCGTTGTTCCTCAACTTCGTCAGCAGTAGAAGGACCATCGTGCGGCGGTCCTTTTCCTGGGCAACAGCCGCCGCACCCAGCAGGGCGGGAAAGAAGATCGCCAATGCGACCTGCAGCGGCGCGATGATCTGGAACAGGGCGTTGCCGAATCGCGCCAAGTCGCCAATATCGCGAACCACTTGCGTGCCGGTGAGCACCAGCCAAGCTGTCCATACAAGCAGCAATAGCGCGCCCACATAGCCCGCCCGCGCCAGAAAGAAACGCGTCCGACGTGGAGCGAGAACCAATTCACGCGTGAAAACTGGGCCGATTAGCACCGTGGGGGCATCCGATTGGCGGTTCGTCTTCCCGAATCAAGGACCGCCATATGATACCACATTCGCCCAGCTGGGGGCATGGAGGCTCGACCGGCGTCCCGGCAATGCGGGTAAACCAGCGAATGCCGTCCGCCGCCCGAGCTGCCGCCCTGCCGTGACACACTCCGACAACCTGGTCGCTAGCGCCGAACCGGGGCGCCATAGCTGACCGGGACGACCGACGTGTCAACCCGCGTGCCTTGCGCCGATGTGGCCGGCGAGGTCGAGCTGAACGACTGCGGCTGGTAACGGTCGACACTGCCCGGCCGATAACCCGAGTCGTCGGTGGGACTGGTCGAGGAGGGTGCGTTCCAGGAATCGGCCGGTGCCTGATAGCTGGACGCGCCCGGCGGCTGATAACCAGTATCGCCGGGGCGATAATCGGAGACCGGCGGCTGGTAGCCGGTGGCGCCTGGCCGATAGTCGGAACCAGCCGGCGGCTGGTAGGACTGCCCACCCGGAGCGGTCGCGGGTGCTTGCCCGCCCGACGGCTGTGAACGGTAATCGCCCGCTCGATAGTCCTGGTAGCGGTCCGGCTGTTCGCTTTGGCGGGCGTCGGAGCGGTAGCTGGGCCCGGTGTCCTGGTTGGCGGGATCGCCGTAGCGCGGCGTGGAATCGCGGTAGTCGTAGGCCGCCCCAGCGCGGGTGTCGGCGGCGCGATAGTTTCCGTAGCGGTCGCCGCCCGGGATACTCGGACGCACCGGGTTGCCGTAGGACATGGCCGGATCAGCCGGCGCGTATCCGCCCGCGGCGGGGCCACCATAGCCGGGAGCTTGGTTATATGGCGCGGTGCCGGCATAGTTATCCTGACCGCTCGGCGCGTTGTAGCCCACCGGAGCGGTGGCGGTCTGCTGTGCTGGGGCCGCTCCGTAGTAGCCTTGCTGCGGTTGATAGTATGGGGCCGAGGCACCTGCGGTGGGCGCGGCCGCTTGGGCCGAGGGGTACGGCTGTTGGCCAGCATACCCGGATGGCTCGTTGGGCGTATAGGCCGGTGCGTCATTCGACGCCGTGCTGGGATAGCTGGGCAGCGTCGTCGCCACGCCACCACTCTCGTCCGACGACGTGTAACCGGCACCCGGAGCGGGCCCCGGTTCGACAGCCAATTCCGACGGCGTGGGCGTCGCCTCGGGGGCGTCGGTCAACTGGTCCGACGAACTGAACGGTGTGTGCTTCCAGAACGCCAAGTCGGGCATGGTCCAGCGGCCGCCGCTGTAACAGCCGGAGGCTCCAACCGCCAACGCGGCAACCAGGCAATAACGCGTCAGGAACGTTTGCATGATTCAGAAATCCTTCCAATTCGACGAGCGATTGACGGTATCCGCCGACTCGACTCACCCCAAACCGCCCTACTTCCCAGCTCGCCGATCCGATCGACGGCGGCTGACCCACGGGACACTTTCGGCCGCCAAAAAAATCGACAGCCGAGACAACAATCAAGGCTCAAACGCGCAATACGCCGCTGTATGGTTAAATCGAACAGGGCGGCGGAATTGATTATTCGTTTTTGGGGTTGTTTGCCGATTCCGTAAACTTTTTACCACTCGACGTGGCAACCCGCCAACCGGGCGACGACCGCTCCCGCAGCCGTTTCAGTCGTGCAATCCGGGTAAAAACGACGTTCTTGGTTGTCAGCGTTCCTGGCTGTCAGTCGGTCCAGTCGGAACCGCGGAAGGCGAGATGAGTTGGCGGCGGGGCGGATTATTCGGCAATGCCCCCAAGGCGTCAATGCCAAAATCCCCGAACACGGGGGCAAGCTGGCACCATGGGCAGCGTGGGGAGACAGGGGGAGATGCGAGGGTCTCGGCTAACTGTGCCAAGAACACAGAAATACCCAACAGCGCAAAAAAGAAGGGACGACGGAAGGCTGGGATCCCCAGGGAGGAGAGGATTCCCGCTTCCGCCGTCCCCGCGGTAGGGCTCGTGGGCTGAATCACCCTACCGCCACACCACCGCTTGGAGGTCGCTTGCTATCTGCTCGTGTCTGTTTGCACCAACCTTCGCTACGCCCCAACACTGGGCAGGTCGGTGATTTTTGGATTCTGCGCGAGGGCCTGCCTTAGGCGCCGACGGTAGCGGCCCCTTGCAACGCGGCCTGGTAACGTTCGGAAACCGCATCCCAGTCGATCACGTTCCAAAACGCCTCGACATAGTCCGGACGCCGGTTCTGGTACTTCAGGTAATAGGCATGCTCCCAAACGTCCAGCCCAAGGATCGGCGTGTGGCCTTCCATCAAGGGGCTGTCCTGGTTGGGCGTGCTGCCGACGGCCAACTTCTTGTTCTGATCGAGGCAGAGCCATGCCCAGCCGCTGCCGAAGCGTGTCAGGGCCGCACTGCTGAAGTCCTCGCGAAACTTCTCGAACCCGCCGAGTTGATCGTCGATCGCCTTGGACAATTCGCCGGACGGGTCGCCGCCACCGCCCTTCTTCATCACCGTCCAGAAGAGGGAGTGGTTCGAATGCCCCCCGCCATTGTTCCGCACCGCCGTACGGATTTCCTCGGGCAGGGTGTGGATCGCGGCCACCAAGTCCTCAACGGAAGGGTTGCCAAGATCGTGACCCTCGATGGCCGCGTTCACCTTGCTCACATAGCCCGCATGGTGCTTCGAATGGTGAATTTCCATCGTCCGGGCGTCGATGTACGGCTCCAAAGCGTCGTAAGCGTAGGGGAGATCGGGGAGTTGGTAACTCATTGGTTTGGCTCCATTTAGGATTCGTGTCACTTTTCGGTCGAACGTCCCGGGGCGTCGCCCGGACGGACATTTGTATTGATTAACCCCCGACGTGGGGGGCGCGGAATGACGGGATCACTATGTCCTGCAAGGACCTGCGTCTCGCACCGCCGCACTTCTTTTCGACACCTGCGTCTGACAAAAATACTACTCCCTCGCTCGCTCAAGGCAAGGGGCAAACTGGAAAAATCCACCAAGTAGCCAGTCCCCGGGGATGAACAAGAGGACCCACCCCCCACTTGGGCTACATGAATGCAGCAGCGAGGCAGTTTTGCTCGCCAAGAATGCAAGCCGCGCGGGGAACAGCGGATGACGCTAATCCAACCCGGCGATCTGCTGGATCAGTGAAACGACAGACAGTCGCTGCTGCTGGAGAATGGCCAGACCGGAGAGGGCATTATCGGCCAGTGCGGAGTTGTAGGTGATAATCAGGTCTTGCTCTTCGTCGTTGACTTCGTTGATCGAGTCGATCGCGTCGGTCAACTCGTCCTCCAGGTCGGTCATCAGCGAGGAAGCTGTGCTGATTTGCGAGTTGTAGAACCCGTCGACGCTGCCCTCGACTTGGGCCAATTGCCCGAGGGCCTCGTCCACCACGCGGATGGCGTGCGACGTGTTGGTGTCGAGTCCGGCCAGGGCGCCGCCGCTCAGCAACTCGTCGAGCGAGCCGCTCACCCCGCCCAGCTTGCCGGGCTGGAGGCCGGGGATCGCCACCGTCGAATCCACCCCCGCCTCGGTCGACAAACGAAAGGTGAGCGCGTCGCCGGTCACCGTCATCGTATCCAGCGTACCCGTGTAGCCTGGCTCCAGTTCCATGGTAAAGCGGAAGCCATTCTCGCTGTAGGTGAACGTATTGCCGCTGATCCGCCCCGGCGGATTCACCTCACCGCTGGAGTCGGTCGAGCCGTCATAGGTCTGCCCATTGATCTGTACTACGGCGTCGGTCCCATTGGCGGTTCCGTCATCGTTCCCGCCGGTGGTGGTGAAGGTGCCGCTACTAGCTTCGATTTCAATGTCGGCGTCGCTGCCATAGGCGACACTGGTGAAGGTGAGGTCGTCGCCGTCGAGCGAGGCGGTCACGCCCGTTTCGTGGCTGTATTGGTTGACTTCATCGACCACGGTGGAGAGGGCCTGATCCTCGGTGACCGTGAACTCGCGGCTGCCGAGCGTTCCGGTAAGCGTGAACGTGGCATCGGCCTGCACGCTGGACTGCCCCGACTTGCCGGCGTAGTCCAACGCGGCCCTGGTGGCGGCCGTCGTGACCTGCCCGCTGATGGTCGGCGCGGTTTCGTTGCCACGGCTGTGGACGGTAAGCCGGGCGACCTGCGTGCTGTCGCGGCCGCTAACGGTGAAGTCGGCCGAACCATCGAGCACTGGCCGTCCGTCGACCGAGGTACCCACCAGCGAGTTGATTTCCTCGATGGCCGCATCGATCTTGGCCTGCGCTTCGGTCCGCTCCTCGGGAGTAAGCGAGTGGTCTTCGTCGTTGAGCAACTCGGTGCGGATCACATCGAGTTGATCGGTTACTTGCTCCAGGAGTGATTGCGATTGCGACACGAGACTCGTGGCGGACGTGACGTTGGACATCACGTCGCGAACCTTCGAGAGGCGCGACTGGAACCCGCTGAGGGTGACGAAGGCCGAGGGATTATCGGCTGGCGAATTGATCATCTCGCCAGTGCTCTTGCGGAGCGTGGCCAGGGAGACGGCGGCTTCGGCCGCGGCCCGACTGCTGAGCAGTTGACGCTCAATTCCGGAAATGCCGATACCGATTCTGCTCATCACTTTTTCCGCCAGGGTGTCAGGAAGCGGGCTGCGCGCGAGAGCCTCGTTTCAGGCTGCTCCGGTTGCTGCTCGGTTGGGATCTCTTGGGCCATGAGGTAGGACTGGAAGCTGATCAACACGTCGCGTGCCCGTTGGGCCAGGTTTTCGCGACGCCGATCTCGGCCGCGGAGGGGGGCAATGCGAACGTGAATCGTCGTGCGTGCCGGCCCCATCCTCGGCTGCTGACCTTCGGTGCGATCGCGCCGTTCTTTGAACTTGATGGACACCTGGAACGAAATCGGGCGGTCGGTGAAACGCCGTTGCCGGCTGCCGGAGTCCTCGCTAATGTTGAGCGTCACGCTGTCGCCGTCGGTCTTGACGACCCGCGCCTCGTGGTCGGCAATGAAGCCGCGCAACTTCTCCACGGCGATCTTGATCGGTACGGCCGTCACCAGCGAACGTTCCAGCACGCTCTGATCGGCCGCCTTGGTCTTCCGCGCGGGCTTCTTTTCCCCCTCGCTTTCGGCGACCGAGCCGCTACCCAATTGCACCACCTGGTTGCGCCCCTGAGTCTTGGCCCGCATCAGTGCCCGGTCGGCCCGGCGGAGCATGGTTTCCGGCGTGTCGCCGGGCTGAATCTCGGTCACGCCGAAACTGGCCGTTACCGAGCGGCCATCGAGCGCCGGCTGGGGGCTCTGCGCCAACGATTGGCGTAGATGCTCGGCCCGGCGGGCCGCCGTGGCGTTGTCGCAGTCGGCGCAGAGCATCACGAATTCCTCGCCGCCGTAGCGGGCAACCAGATCGCCGGGGCGGCAAGAACCTTTGAGGAGCTTGGCCAGGCTCAGCAGAGCGGCGTCGCCCGCCTGGTGGCCGTAAGTGTCGTTGACCAGCTTGAAGCGGTCGAGGTCCATCATCATCAGCGCGCAGGGCATCTGGTGTTCCTGGTGCGCGGCGACGAACATTTCGTGGACGCGGTCAAACTCGGCCCGGTTGGCCACTTGCGTGAGTGGGTCGCGGGTGGCCTTTTCGTGCAGACTCTGGCAGCGTTCTTCGAGCGAGATCTCGGAGGACGCATCGTGGAACAACAGGATCGCCCCCAGCGTGCCGCCGTCCTCGCTGATCACGGGGATGGCGTGGGAGTCGACTGCCACGGGTCGGCCGTTGCGCCCGCAGATCGTCAGTCGCCGCAACGATTGCACGCCGGAGCGGATGGCCGAGGTGACCGGACAGTCGTTCTCGCCGACGGGTTGCCCTTTTTCGTCACCCATCTCCAGCAAATCAGGATGCCAGCGACGCTCCCGCACGCTGTTGCCGGTGATGCCGGTCAGGCGTTCCGCACCCCGATTCCAAAGCGTAATTCGACTCTGGTCGTCGACGAACATCACGGCGTCGTACATGTTTTCCAGCAGCTTCGCCTGGAACAGGCTGTCCGCCGGGCTAGCCGAATGGGACGGCGCATCGCCGTTGAGTTCCCAGGAGGAGTTGACCATCTCCGGGTCGAGGGCTTGCAGCCAACGAGAGGCCACGACCGCCTGCATGCTGCGTTGGTCGCTGCGATGGAACTCGGCGAAGTCCTGCACAAGTGCGGGATCGAATTGTGATCCGGAGCACTCGAACAACTCATTCATCGCCCGCTCTTGCGACATGGCCGGCCGATACACGTGATCGGTGGTCATCGCGTCGAAGGCTTCGGCGATGGCGATCATTCGGGCGCCGCGGGGTAATTCGTCGCCTGCGCGCTCGAAGGCGTCGACGCTGCCGTCGTACCAGGCCGTGACGTGCCCGACGATTTCCAGCACCTCCGGCACCGAGCAGCTACGCCGCAAGATTTCGAGGCTCATCTGCCGACTTCGGGCAACCACGGCGGCCTCGTCTTCGCTGAGCGGGAGCGGCTTCAAGAGGATGCTGTCGGGCGTGCCAATCATGCCCACGTCGTGCAACAAGCCGGCGATTTCGATGTGGTCGCGCTCGGCCCGATCGAGGCCCTGATGAACAGCCCAGGCCGAGCATGTCAGCGCTACCCGCAGCGAGTGCGAGGCCGTGGGCGGATGCTTGCACTGCAACGCGGCGAAAAGGCTGCTGGCCACACCCAATCGCACTTGGACCAACTGGTTATCGGTACCCGGGTTGAAAACGGGAGACGGCGCCGATCCGGCGCCCACGCTGTGTTCCAGTTGCTGCAACAGAAGCCCGAGTTCTTCGATCCAGTGCTCGGCGGCAGTGCTCGTCGGCGGCATAATGGGGATGAGCGTGTTCTGATTTAAATCGGTAGCGCCTGGTGTACCAGGCCCCCGTTCCGCGGACGTGTTCGATGGAATGTTGGCCGTGGGTCGCTCGTCTTCGGCGAATGGCCGACCCGGGTCGGGGTCGCGCGGCGGGGAGGCGAAGCGCGTACCATCATCACCGGACCATTCTGCCCGCTGCTCCGCGGATCGCCCCGATTCTTGATCGCGCCTAGCCAATGTGGTGTTCCCTCGATGTCGTTTGTCGGCGTTGTCTTCGTTACGTGCCGCGAGCACGGCGCGCCGAACCGTTCACGGGGGACTGCCCCAATTTTCGCGGCGGCGAAGGCGTTTGGCCTTTGATCATGCTCTTTCGCCGCGAAAATGGGACTGTCCCCTTCGCCCGGTAAGGGGATAGGTCCATGTTTTCGGCCACGGGATTGTCGGCGGACGACGGACGGTGCGCCGGGGGCGGCTGCAACGGTCCGCTAAGGAAAACCTAGGTCACAACTAGACTTCGGGCAAAGGAAACCTTTCCCCAATCGGTGAAGATTCTCCCGCTGGGCTGGCTTCCCAACGGGAGCGGGCGGCCGCCCTCGAGCTGCCGGCGGGACAAGGTGACAATCGGCCGATATAATCCGCGGATTCGCTCGGAACGGAACGGCCGCAACCTGCTCGGCGTCCACCTTCCGGACTCGCCCAACTACACCGGCGGTTTGCGAAACTCGCTGCGGTAGACTGGCTCGTCGTGGAGCCGCATCCGCCGTTCGAAGTGCGTGCGGTAGTCCATGTCGTCCACGGCGGGCTCTTCGGCGACCGGCTCGGGGCCGATAAGAGTCGTTGTTTCGGACAATACTTCCAGCGACTGCTGGAAATACTCCTCCACGTCGGTCCAGAAGTGGAGTTGACCGCCGGGACGCAGCGTTCGCTCAACGTGCCGCAAGAATGACGCCTGCATGATCCGCCGCTTGTGGTGCCGCTTTTTCCACCAAGGGTCGGGAAAGTAGATATGCACGGCGTGAAGCGTGTCGTCCGGGACCGCTTCCTCGAACAATCGGGCGGCGTCGCCGGCGACCATTTTGGCGTTCGTCAGGCCCCGCTTGGCCAACGCGGCGGCCGCGAACCGGGCGTATTTGTAGACGATTTCAATACCCAGAAAGCAATGGTCCGGTCGGGCCGCGGCGGCACGACGCATGAAGAGCCCCTTGCCGGATCCCACCTCGATCTCCAACGGTAAATCATGAGCGAAGAGGCTCTCGGCCGTGCAGGGGCGCGGGACAGCGTCGGCCTCCAGCAGAAAAGCGGAGAGGTCAAGGTTCGGATCAATTCGTCGCAGTGCACGTCGGCCCATGGTGTCTTGCAGTCGTTTTGTCTTGCAGTCGCTGTGTCTTGCAGTCGCTGTCTCTTGCAGTCGCTGTCTCTTGCCGTCGCCATTCTTGCCTGCCAGCAAATCTGGATTCTTCAGCCGCACCCGCAAGGTGGGCTTTTCCTAGGGAGGGCTTGGCGTCACCACCAATCGGCCTGTTCGACCTCATCATCGTGCTCGGAACGCAACCTTCGCCCGGCTTTGTGCTCCAACGGCGGGGCGCCAACCAGGCGTGCGGTGAGCGGCATCAACACCAACCCGGCCAGGAAGCCACCGACGTGGGCCCACCAGGCCACGCCCTCGGCCTGCCCTGCTTGCAGTGCCTGGTGTCCGGAGAGCAACTGCCCGAGGAACCACACGCCGAGCACGATGACGGCCGGGACGTCGATGATCGTGATGAAGATGAACAGGAACACGAGCGTGTGAACTCGTGCCCAAGGCCACGTGATGAAGTAGGCGCCCAGCACGGTGGCCACCGCGCCGCTGGCCCCGATGACGGGGATCAGACTATTCGGGTCGGTGGCCCAGTGGCAAGCGCTCGCCGCCAGCCCGCCGACCAGATAAACAAGCAGGTAGGGCAGGGGGCCGAGTCGGTCCTCCACGTTGTTGCCGAACAGCCAGAGGAACCACATGTTGCCGACCAAATGCCAAAGACCGGCGTGGAGGAACATGCAGGTGAAGACCGAGCGGACGATTTGACCGTCGTCGGGGGGCAACTTCAACTGCCGTTGTACCACCCGGCCGAAAGGGAAGCCCGGCTGCTCGACGGGCGGACCCAGCGGCACGACGATCGGCTGCGGATGCTGGCCGGTGAGTTGGGCAACCCGGCCGGGGATGAAGCCGAAGGTCAAATTCGCCCGATGCCGCTCCAGCGGTTCCAATTGCACCAGCCAGAGATAAGCAGCCACGTTGACGGCAATCAGGCCGAAGGTGACAAAGGGCGTCCGTTGCGTCGGGTTCTCGTCATGGAAGGGAAAGAACATGGCTCGGCTTCCCGGCCGCGAGACGCACGACACTCGGGGCGGCTATGTTGGCTTGCCGGCGGTTAGCAATTCCACCGGGAGGGAGATCCCCTTGACGATACCTTCGCAGACCAGGCCCTCGCGCACGAAGCATTGGAACTCACAGGTCATGAGGCTGCGTCGCGCCTTGAGCAACCGCGCGGCGATGACGAAACGATCGCCCGGCTGGACGATGCCGCGAAAGCGCACATCTTCCAGGCCGCCAAAGCCGACCATGCCGTCCAACAGGTTGTGCTTCTTGCAGTAGTAGCCGGCCAGTTGCGCGGCCGCCTCGCACATGATCACACCCGGCATCAGCGGCATCCCCGGCATGTGCCCCCGGGTCCAGAACTCGTCCTGGCCGAGGTCCTTATAGCCGACGATCGTATTCGTCTCGGCGTTTTCATAGCAGACGGCCGTCAACTGCTCCATCTCGAAGCGCTGCGGATTATAGCGGCGAATCTCCTCGACATCGGCCACCACATGGTTCAGGTCAACCTCTGAGAAATCGACGATCGGCGGTTTCTTGACCACGCTCGACTCCTTGATCTGGGGGCTGCGCTGCTTGGGCTTTGTGAATGCCGGGATTTGGGAAGCCACTGGCACCCTGCCAGCGGATCGTGGAAACCGCCGGCCCAGTGCCCGCGATAGTTACAGTGCCCGCGATAGTCACGGTCCCGGATGCGCCGTCAGTCTACGTGCGGACCTTGCGCCGCTTTGCCTTCCGGGCTTGGCTGCTGGCCGGTCGCTTGCCGTGGTTCGCTTTCTTAATCTTTCTGGTGGGCTTGGCCATCCGACTGATCTCCTAATTCTGTATCGGCGAAGACGCGTGAATTTCCCTTGGTTGCTGCCCATCCCGGCGCCCGCAACGGCTCGGCCCGAGCCGTTGGCATCGGCCACCGTTGCGACGGGCAACGACGGCGAGGGCGTCATCAGCTCGCCGCAAGGCGACCAACCCGCGGGGCACCCACGTAGCAACGAGGTGGGGCAGGGCGGCAAACCCCTTAGTGTACCCTGTCGGGCCGCTTGGGGGAAGTGGCAGCGATTCCGTCCTCTCGCCCAGACCGCGGTGCGGCGTGCGGCCCGGATGCCCCGCCGCTCGCCACTCCGTGGCGGGGGTGGCGCACGGGTGGTCGACTCGCGCCCTGGCGTCGGGCAGCGGCCGCCGCGTGGGGGGCGGGCGCAGCGGACGCCTCGCCATCGCCCCCGGCCGTACTCTCCCCAGTTTTGGAATCAACGAGACCCGATTCCATCTCGCCATCCGAGTCGGCTCGTCGCCGGGTCAACCACGTCAGCAACGCCGGAAGCAAGACCAGCGAGGTCACCAGGCAGCAACTCACCCCCAGGGTGAGCACGCGGCCGAGGCTCTGCAAGCCTCGGTGGCTGGCGATCATCAGGCTGCCGAAACCAACCATCGTCGTTAGTGAGGTGATCAACACCGCACTGGCCGTCGAAGCACTCAATCGATAGCGCCCCTTCTGCAGCCGGAAGTCGTGGACCACGTGCACGCCGTCGTCGATTCCGATCCCCAGGATCAGCGGCAGCACGATCATGTTGGCCGGGTTCAGCGGAATACCCAACAGCCCCAGCACACCGAACATCTGCAACATGCCCAGCGCCACCGGCACCATGGCCAGCAGCGTGTAGCGCAGACTGCGGAAGTCGAGAAAGATGATCATCAGCACCGCCGCCAACGCATACCAGGCAGCCTGCTCGTAGCTGCGTTTCATCGCCCGCGAGGCTTCGTAAGTTTGCAGCGGGTTGCCCGTCGCCCGCGAATCGACCGACCGCACGTCGCTCACGAATCGACCCATGGCCTCCATGTCCCAGATGTCGGCCTTGGCGTAGATCTTCAGCAGGTAGTGTCCGTCGTGGCCCACGAAGCGGGTTACTAGCGCCTCGGGCAAGTCGGCCAACGTGGGTGGATCGGGGTTGGCGATCGAGCGAATCGCGTGCAAACGGCTGAGCAGATCGCCCGCCACGCGCTGCTGATACTCGGTCAGCCGGGCGTAACACTCGCTGAGCGGCATGCGGCGGAGCGCGTCACGCGATTGCTCCAATTGCCGCACGGCCCGACCGGCGCCGGGCTGGTTGGCCAGCAGCATTTGCAGCCGGGCGAGTGAGCGTCCCAGGTCGGCCGGAGGATCGACTGGAATCCTCGGCGGCCGCTCGGGCAAATCATCCAGCATGCCGTCAATCTGGCGGATCAATGGCAGTTTTCGCTCGTAATCGGTGGGGAAGAATCGGGCCAGGCTCTCGACCCGCTCCACCGACGGTTTGCTTTCGAATTGGCGTTTCCGCTGCTTTAACTCGTCCGGCCCCTTGGCGATCGACAAGGCATACCACACACTGCGATCGGCCTCGCTGAGCAATTTCTTCTCCAACTCGACGCTTTCCAGCCCCTCGGGCTGGAGATTGAGCAAGTTGTGATCATACCAGAGTTGCGAAATGCCCGAGGCCAGCGCCGCCGTGCCAGCCAGCCCGACGAACAGCACCAGGCGCGGCCGGCGCATTAGCGGCACGAGCCAACCGTGGAGATCGAGCGGCCGGGGGAGCGGCTGATACGCTCGCTGGTGATCGCTCAAGTGGATCATGGCGGGCAAGACGACCATGGCCGCGATGCAACAGAGCAATATTCCGCCGCCGGCGATGATGCCCAACTCGGCCACGCCGGTGAACTCCGTCAACCCGGCGGTGAGAAAGGCGACCGTGGTCGTCAGCGCTCCGGTCACAATGCCCGGCCCCACACCCTCGGCTGTTGCCACCAGGGCCTTTTCGCTGGAACGGAAAATCGCGTGCAGTTGCAGGTATCGGGCCGCGTAGTGAACGCCGAAATCGATCCCCAGCCCGATGAGGATCACACCGAACGAGACACTGAGGATGTTCAAGTGGCCAACGGACAGTGTGATGTAACCGAACGACCAGGCCATGGCGATCAGCAGCGCGCCGACGGTCATGATCGGGTGGCGTACCCCACCGAAGCCCGCGATGAACAGGCAGGCGACGCCGATCAGCGAAAGCCCGCTGGCTTCCATCATCGACGTCTGGCTGCTGCGCATCTCGTCGTTTTCCATCACCGGCAGACCAGTCAGGCCGATTTCGGTGAGCGCGTGTTCCGCCTGCACCGAGGCAATCAACTCGCGCAGCCGATCGATCGCCTCCGAACCGCGGGCAAAGCTATCCTCCTCGCCCGAGTCGACCAGCCGCAGGAAGACGAACCCCAGCCGGCCTTCCTTGGCCAGCAGATAGTCGCCGGAGAGTTCGCTGAGTGTACCGACCAGTCCGGGCATGGCGGGCCAGGGCGAGCGATAACGGTCGCGGTCGATCATGGCCACCGACAAGCTATCGGCCAGCCGGGAGGCTTGGTCGACCGCTTCGCCCCGGTCGGCCACGGAGCCGCGCTGCGCGGCTTCCAGACGACCGACCATGCCGGAGGCCATTCGGCCAAGGTTCAGCTTTGCCCAGCCGCCGTCGACGATCGGCGTGGTCTCGCCGAGAAAGCCGAACAGATTGCGCAGCTCGTCGGTTTCGATATAGTGCAGACCTTTGGAGCGAATCCGCGAAAGATCGATCTCGTGGTGAACCGCATGAAAGAAGCGATCCTGCTCGCGCAGCAAGCCGGAAAGCTCTTCGAGCACGGGCACGACCATCTCGCGGCTCGGCCCCTCGACCACGACCACCACGTCGTCTTCGTCGCCGAACTCGTTGATGTAGTCGATCCAAAGCTGGTTGTAGCTACTCTTCGAATTGATCAGATCGAGCCGGCTGGTGCGGAATCCCAGCCGCGTACCCGCCAGGACGAGGGCGAAAACGGCCAGCCCCACGCCCAAGGCAATCGTCGGCACCGGAAAGCGCAGCACCAGCCGCGTCAGCCATCCGAGCGGCTTCGACAGCAGCGACGGTTCGGCCGGTGGCAGTCCTTCCGTGGGCATGGGCAACAGCGCGATGTGGTTTTCTTGAGTGCTCGGCCGTCCAATGGCCTGCCGCCCGAGGATGGACGCACCCTCCCCCCGGAACGCAGCGGGCGGATTCTAACGAAGCGGACCCCCAGGAGCAAGGTGGATTCCGCACCGGTCCGCGGCCGCAAGTCGTTGCGAGGCACGGAGAACTCGATGTCGACGAGCTCACCCAAGACCACCGGATCGTGGGGCAAGCGTGCAGCCCAGCACGGGGCGTGGGCAAGAGATTCCCCGGCGGGGCAACCGCGTCTCCTCACCCGCGCCTCCTCACCCGCGGGCTTACTCGGCGGCCAGGGCATCGCGACCACTGGATGCGTGCGGCCTTGGGCTGGCCTGGCGGTGTTCCACCCGTGCCATTCCCCGGGTTGCGGCACGCAACCGCTCGGCCAAATCGCCGCTTTTGGGCCGAACGGCCACGGGCAAGAGCGATTCCGATGCCCTTGTCGACGCCGGCGCCAGTGTCCGCGCCGCTGTTGTTTGCTCGCGGTCGGCCAGGTGCTGCTCCCAGAATAGCGTCGTCGCCCGGCAGATGAGCGCCTGGTACATGGGGTCGCGTCGGGCTATTCGCCGACGATATTGGTGTCCGCGGTAGATCATGTGATCGGCTCCGCGAAGCGTCACCAGGTAGCGCTCCGCCCCCAGGGCATGGTCGAAGGCCAGGCGACGCTGGGCGGCCGTGGTGCTGCCGATGATACCGTCGTCTTCCGTGCCGGTGAGGAACAGGCAAGGAATGCAGATCTGGCTATAGGCTGCCGCCAGCGGAACCTTACCCAGGGGAATCGGCGCGCTGAGGGCAACGACTGCCCGCACCCGGTGGTCCGGCATTCGGCGTCTTCCGGGCAGCATCTGTCCGCCAAGGGCGAGGGCCGTCTGGGCACCGAAATCGCACCCGGCAACGCCCAGCCGATTCAAATCGAGCTGCTCACCCAACGCGGTACCCGAGCGGCGTTCCGCGTGCAATTGGTCGATGATGAATCGCAAATCCTCGGCGCGGTGCCAGCCGTTGGCTGGGGCCTCGAACGCCGCGGATAACCGACGCCGCGAGCGGACCAGGCCTGACATCAAATGATGATCGCTGCCCGGATGTTGCACATGAACGGCCACGTAGCCGCGACGGGCCCAGTATCGGCCGAGCCATCCGCAGCCTTCGCGCGATTCGCCCAAGCCGGTGGAAAACACCACCACGGGAAGCCGGTCATCGGTCACCGGCCGATGGATCTTCACCGGCAACGTGCGGTGCCGCGTGGAATCGTGCCAAGTGGCGTGCTCCACGCGAACCTGGTATCGCGGCTCCGGCTCCGGCTCAGGAGCCGCGGAGCGCGCCGCGCCGGCCAGCGGGCCGAAATGTGCGGAAACCAACAGCAGGATCAGGAAAACTTTTCGAAGGCTCATGGCGTCGGCGGGAGGGGCAAAGGAAGGTTGCGCTGACGTTCGAAGCGACACCGTCGGCACGCGGCCGTGCGACGAACGCAATCATGACAAACATAGGTCATGTTTGACGCCGCGCGGCGGGCGACGGAACCCTCTGATCTGGATGAGTCCGTTAACTCGCCTGCCCAATCCATCGAACACAGCCGCCGCAAGCCGCTTGCCGGTCCGAGACCGGGTCAGAACCTGAGCCGGCGAGTCCCAAGTGCCGGTGGGACGGCTCGACAAGAACGGAAGACGCGGGCTCCCTCTTCGGTGAGAGAGCCCGCGTTGATCGCTTTCGCTGCGTTTTCGCGCGGGGACCTGCCAGGCAGGCCGGTCTGCGGTTCAGGCCTCGGCCGTGGCTTGCTCAACGCGGAAGCGTTGAACCAGCTCGCGGAGGGTATTGGCCTGGGCGCCGAGTTCTTCGCTGCTGGAGGCCATTTCTTCGCTGCCGGCGGCCGATTGTTCGGTCACTTCGGCGATGCCCTGGATCGCCTGGGCGACCTCATTGGCGTTGTTGGCCTGCTCGACCGTGGCGCTGGCGATTTCGCCAATCTTGACGGCCGTGCTTTCGACGCCTTCGATGATCCGCTTCAGCGCCTCGCCGGTCTCCTCGCTCAGCTGAGCGCCTTGCTCGACCTGTTGCGTGGATTCACGGATCAGCGTGGAGATTTCACCGGCCGCCTGGTTGCTGCGTTCGGCCAGCTTACGAACCTCGTCGGCCACCACGGCGAAACCAAGACCGTGTTCGCCGGCCCGGGCGGCCTCGATGGCGGCGTTCAAGGCCAGCAGATTGGTCTGGCTGGCGATTTCCGAAATCACCTGGATGATTTCGGCGATTTGCGTCGAGCTGGCCCGAATCTTCTCCATGCCCTCAACGGAGCGCTGGACGGCGGACCCGCCTTCCTCGGCCATCTTGTTGGCCTGCTGAGCCAAACTATTGGCGTCGCCGGCGTTTTCCTTGACGGCCTGCACGCTTCGGGTGAGTTCCTCGATCGAGGCACTCATTTCCTCGACACTGGAACTTTGTGTCTGCGCGCCGCTGGCGAGAGTCTGCGAGCTTTCGGCGATGACCCGCGCCCCCTCGGCAAACTGGTTCGAGCTTTCGACCACTTGGCCGATAATCGAACGCAAGTCGTTGAGCATCTTCTCCAGTCCACCGGCCAGTTCACCGACGGCATCGCTGCCGCTGAAGCCGACGTGGTGGGTGAGGTCGCCGTTGGCGGCCGCATTGACCACCACGAGAAGTTGGTCGACTTTGTCGCGGAGCGCTTCGGCATCTTGAATGCGTTCCACGGCCTGGGAGACCAAGCGACCGACATTCCGCAATGCGTCCAGCCGACCCTGCGACGGGTTAAGCGTTTCGGTGGCGAAGAAGTCCATCGTGCCAACGACTTCGCCGCGGACGATCACCGGGAAGCAGACTCCCGACTTCACCCCTGCACGCTGGGCCACCGGAGCCCGGCAGCAGTCGGTCATCTCACCGATGTCCTTCACAAAGAACAGATCGCGTTGCTTCCAGGTTCGCCCGCTCAGGCCAATGCCTTCCTCGAAGGCGGCCGATTCGGTCGCCCGGCGGAACTCCTCGTTCACCGACCCCGACTCCAGCGAGAACTTCAGTGCCCGATCCCCCCGGTCCAAATACCAGTAGGAACCGTAGGCCCAACCGAAGGCTTCCTTGACGGTATCCAGGGCGGTTTTCACGGCATCTTCCACACTGGTGGCGCCTTGGACGGCGGCCAGCACCTGGTTGACCGCTTGCGTGTCGGCGGCCGATTCGGCTTGCAGGTCTTTCTCCCGCACGCGATCCAGGGCTTGAGAGACAAGCCGGCCCACGTTGCGCAGGGCGTCCAACCGTTCGGCCGAGGGCTCCAGGGTTTCGGTGGCGAAGAAGTCCATCGTGCCGACCACATTGCCGTCGATCATGATCGGGAAGCAAACGCCCGACTTCACCCCGGCACGCTGGGCCACGGGCGCCCGGCAACAGTCGGTCATCTCGCCGATGTCCTTAACAAAGAACAGATCGCGTTGCTTCCAGGCGCGCCCGCTCAGGCCAACGCCTTCGCGAAAGGCGGCCGTTTCCGTGGCGGCGCGGAACTCGTCGTTGACCGTGCCCGACTCCTGGGCGAACTTCAACGCCTGATCCTCTTCGTCGAGATTCCAGTAGGAGCCGTAGGCCCAGCCAAACGCGTCACGGACGGTGTCCAGCGCCGCGCTGATCGTTTCCTCGACCGTCGTGGCCGCGCCAACCGCGTTGACCACGCCAATCACGGCGCGGGTATTGGCATTGGCTTCCTCCAAGGTTTCGTTCGCCTGCTCGAGTTGCGATTGCAACTCGTTCACGTTGCGGCGATGCTCCTCGGCGGGGACGGTTTCCTCTTGCTGCCTCTTTTTCCAACCCAGCATGTCGTGATCTCCTGTAGGGTCACTGAAGATACCCGCATGGAACAAAAACGCGGCAACTTTCGCCGGGAGGTATCCGTGCGGTTATTGGTTTAAGAGAAGGAACGTTCACCCGACTCGTTTTGGCGGCGTGTGTGATCGTCCTCCGAATGTGTATAGGTCACAGGGAATGACAAGCAAGCGGCTGGAGAATGACTGACCGTGCGCGCGGAGCGCGCGACGCTTCAAGTCGACGCCCAACGGCGAACCGCAGCCGACGGGTGCGCTTCGACTGGCAAGAGTATCGATTTCGGCCGTAAGATACGTGGATTCGGTAGGTTAGGTTTGCCGAGGCGAATCCGCCGGTTGGCCCTCGGGCGAGCCTTGCCTAATCGAGTGCTCGCGCCGCTCCTCTTCTTCGCGCTCCTCGGCCTCGACTTGACGCTGGCGATCGATCGCCCGGTGGTGTTCCCAATTTCCTTCGTGGCCGGCCCGCCGGCGGTCGAGGGCTTCGAGCGATTCCCGTCGGGCGTAGAGGAAGAGGGTATCGCCGGCTTCAATCGTGGTCGGACCGCGGGGCGCGCCCAGGTAGGTTCCATCGGGTTTCTCTATCCCAAGCACAAGCACGCCCTCGGACGCCAGGTTGAGGTTCTGGAGTTGCCCCCCGGCCAGCCAGTCGGATTCGCGAACCGAGAACTCCGAGACCATGTAGCCCTTGCTCAGGTGCAGCACGCTGGCATAATCGCGAAGTTCTAACGAGGTCCAGCGTTTCAGCGCCCAGCCGATGATGATCGACACACGTCGATCGACCCAGGCACTACCGGCCAAAGTCCACAGCGCCCCCAAACCCACGGCCAGCGTGCCCAGGCGAAACCAGAGCGTCTCGGTCCAGCTCGTGGTCTCCTCGTTGGGAACGAATGAGATGACCAACGAGGAGATGGCGCTGACAATCCCCACGTTGCCCAAGAGCATCAGCAGCATGATGATTCGCCGCCGGACGGGATGATGGACCACCTTCTCCGATTCGTTGGTGGTGAAGCCGGCGCCCGTAAATGCCGATCGGGCCTGAAAGCGGGCCAGTTCTTGCGAGAGTCCGGTCATGCTCAGCGCGGTCGAGGCTACGCGCACGACAATCATCGAGACGATCAGCACAACCAGCAGTGAAACGATTGCTCCCATGGACTTGTTGATCCTCCGCGCGGCTCAGCGGTTGACACTCTCGCCAGGATTGCCCGGTTCCGCGGGGCCAGCGGCCGGCGGCTGGTGGGCAAGGAATTGCGGCCCGGTCACCCCCATCGAAACGTAGATGCTCATGAAGGCGTCGACCGAAAGCTCGGCCGGACGGACGGAATCGACCGGCACGAAAATCAGGCTTCCGCCGACGGGAAAGGGCGCACTGGGAACCAGCACGGCGTGGTAGTCGATCTCGCCCACGCGGAAGCGCTCCGGCGTGGGCAACAGGGCCAGGAAAGCCGCGCCGCTGTCGGCGCCGAAGCTGCAGAAGATGACGCTCATCCCCTTCAAGTCGGCTTCGTCTTTCTTCTCCATCATGGCCACCAACTGACGGACTGTCCCATAGACGCCGCCAATGATCGGCAGCCGGGCGACGGCGCCCTCGACGCGGTCTTGCAGCAGCCGTCGGGCCCCGGTTTGCACGAGGACCCCCAGCCCGAAGATCACCCCGAGCACGACCACCCAGCCGATCAAGTAGGCCAAAGCCGTATCGCCCCAGACGGAGAGCCCCACCTGTTCGAGTCCCTGGCCGAGGACGGCCCCCGGTCCGAGGAAACTACCGACGAAATCGGCCACCCACAGCACAACGGCCACGGTAATCACCAGCGGCAACACGGCAAACACTCCGGCCAGAAAGGCCTGGAGGAAGTAGCGACCCACGGCCACCAAACCCCGATACATGCTGTTCTCCCAGTGCGGTCCGACTGATGATTGCCCCAGCGGCGGCAGGCCGGCCACCCCGACCAAGTATTTGATTCTAGGCGAAGCGGCTCCGCCTCGCCACCGGAGCCGGCGGCACGGGGCTCGATCGTCCCAGGAGGATTGCAAAGTCGATTTCCTTCGTCATTCCCGAGAAGCTTGTGCCCGCGAAAGCGGGGATCGGGAATCCAGTGATCCGTCTTCTTCCGTCATTCCCGAGAAATCGGGAATCCAGTGATCTGTCCCAATTCCCTGGATTCCCGCGTGCGCGGGAATGACATTCATCGAGAATTGTTGATTTTCCCCCAGGCCCCTGGATTCCCGCGTGCGCGGGGATGACGCCGAACTGTGCCAGGCCACTTCGGTGATTTCCCCTGGATTCCCGCGTGCGCGGGAATGACGTATGGACGCTCAACGCCAGCTGCACGCGACTCGACAATCCTTCTGTAGTCGACTGGCCTAGCTTGACGCCGAGTCCGCGGGCGGGTAGCGTGGAAAGCGTCGGCAAAGAAGGCCGACGGGCTCCTACGCCGTCCGGAACCATGCCCCGCCACGGTTGCCACGCACGCGCCACCGGTGCTTGAACGCCAGTCGGCGAGCATCGGACAGGCCCATCCCACCATTGCCCCCTTCCAGCGACACCGGCGACCGGTGTCGCATACCGTTTCGACCTTTGCCAAGGAGATTCGACGATGTCACGCACTCATATCAGTCGACGCGGAATCCTGAAACTCGGATCGGCCGCGGCCGCCACGGCATGCACCGCCGGGGTGATTCGCCTCGCCAACGCGCCGGCCATGGCCGATGATCAGCAACCAGCAGACGCCGAGATCCCCATCGGTGTGCAGCTCTACTCGGTTCGCGGTGAGTGCAAGAAGGACTTTCCCGGCGTGCTCACCCAGTTGGCCGAGATGGGCTACCAGGGTGTGGAGTTCGCCGGCTACTACGGGCGGAGTGGCGAGGAACTCCGCAAGCTACTGGACGACAACGGGCTGAAATGCTGCGGCACCCATACCGGTTTGAATTCACTGCTGCCCGACAAGCTCAACGAGACGATCGAATTCAACCAGGAGTTCGGCAACAAGTATCTGATCGTGCCCTCCCTGGGCGGCAAATTGCGTTCGGTCGATTCGATCAAAGAGACGGCGGATCAGTTCAACGAAATCGCGGAGAAGGTGGAACCCCACGGGATGGTCTGCGGCTTCCACGCCCACGGCGGCGACTTCCGCAAGGTGGAAGGCGACATCACCCGCTGGGAAATGTTCTTCGACAACACCGACCCAGCCGTGGCCATGCAACTCGACGTGGGCAATTGCCTCCGTGGCGGCGGCGATCCCTACGCAATCCTCAAGAAGTACCCGGGCCGCTCTCTGACGGTGCACCTGAAGGAACACGGCGGCGAGCGCGGCGCCCCGGTTGGCGAAGGCGAGGTCGACTGGCAGCGCGTCTTTGAGCTTTGCGAGACGATCGGCGGGACCAAGTGGTACATCGTCGAGCAGGAACGCTACCAAGAGGGTGGCCCGATGGCGACGGTTAGAGCCTGCTTGGAAAACATCCGCAAGATGCGAAACCAGGGCTAGTCGGCCCTTGCGGGCGGTCCGAGGGGCCTACGTCCCTCGGTCGGACGCGTTGCCCGACTCGCTGGGCGTCTGGCGGCTGATCAGCCAGTAGCCGACGCTCATCGCCAACACGACGGCCGCCACGGCCAGCACGTCGGTGTACATCAGCTCCTTCATGTCGAGCACGATCACCTTCCGCGCGATCGCCATCAGCGCCGTGGCCATCACGATCTTCACGTGAATTACATCGGTGCGGAGGTAGAGCACGATGTTCACGAAGATCTCGATGGCGATGAGCACCGCCATGAACGCCCCGAACGTGGCCAGAATGTCGCTGATGTTCAACACGAAGACCGGCGGGGTCCTTAGCCGGGTGTAGAGCACGTACGCAACGTCGATCACGCCCATCACGATCACGAAAGTCATCAGCACGGCCAAGGCCCGCACACTGAGCCGGATCACCGTCCGAAGGGCTGCGATCAACCGATCGCCCTGGGCCTCGAATTCGTCCATTAGTGAAACCTTCCGTATCGCTGATTGGAACCTGGTCGCTGATTGGGACCTGAGCGCCGTGAGCCCGCCGGGGGAAGGAAAGCGATCATCGCCCCCCGTTCCCGTCTGAATCTATCCGACTCAGCCCGTGGGGGCAAGCCGGCCGCCCGGCTGAAGTCTCCGCTTCGACCCCGGTGGTCTGCTGGTTTGTTTCCGGCTGTGGCGAACTGTGAGCGAATCGGCAGATGCCCTACCAGCGCAGCACCGAGAGGATGTTGGTGAAGTCGTCGGTCCACACACCCTGCCCGGGCTTCACCGGCAGCGGACGCCAGCGCGGGTCGGAGGCCAAAGCAGCCAGTTGCTCCGCATCTCGTGCCAAGACGATCCAGGTCGAGGGAAACTTGCCCGGCCGCGGCCTCATGGTGTCGAGGTGTTCCCGCTGAATTAGCCCTGTCAGACCACCGTCGACGGCCACATTCGCCAGCACTCCGTCGAGGTCGAGGTATCGGTTGGTCAGATGGAGGGCGAGCACGCCGTCGGGGGCCAGCTTGCGCCGATAAAGGCTCATCGCCTCCCGCGTGACCAAGTGCATCGGCACGGCGTCGCTGCTGAAGGCATCGAGAATCAGCAGGTCGAACTGGCCGTCCGGCACCTCGACCAAGCGGAGTCGGGCATCGCCGAGCACAACTTCAACTTCCGCCGCCGAGTCGCGAAGAAAGGTGAAGTAGCGCGGATCGCGGGCAACTCGCTCCACGGCCGGATCAATTTCAAAGAACGTGATTCGCTGCCCCGGCCTTCCGTAGCAGGCGATCGAACCAACCCCTAGCCCAATGACGCCGATGTGGCGTGGCCGCGCCGCTCCAACGGTACCTGCCCTCTTCGACCGCAAGGGCGTCTTGGCTTCGCCGCCGGTTTGCTCGTACGCCGCGAAGAGTTGCCCCAGGGGACCACTGCGATGGTAATAGGCCATGGGCTCGTCGATGAGCCCCGCCCGGCGGATCTGTAGTCCATGGTTTGTCGTGCCATGCATCAGAGAGAACACGTCGCTGCGAGGGTCTTTAGTCACGCGGACGACCCCGAAGAAATTGCGTTCCACGTGCAGGGTGCGGCCGGCGTGCTGTCCGATGAGGGCACCGAGCAGGAACAGGCCGATCACGGCGCCAGCCATTCTGATCGGACGAGTCTGGAAGCCAAAACCGATTGTCGCCGCGATCGCCAGCAAGAGCGTCACGGCCAGCACGTTGTTGTCCAACCCGGCCAGTCGCAGGACGAATCCCAGGACGATGCAGCCGACCCCGAAGACCGCGGCGGGGAGCGCGTCGCTCTGGAGCCGGTCGCGCCAGGCCCTTCCTCCCACCGACCACGGACGCAATAAGCAAGCCGCGGCGAGCATCGCCGGATACTCAAAAACCCCGTGCAGCATTGCGGGAGCCACCACGGCATTCAGCAATCCACCGAGAACGCCGCCGAGCGACATCCACAAGTAGAATTCGGTCAGATAGGTGGCCGCCGGCCGTCGGGCAGCCAGTTCGCCGTGGCACACCATCACGGTCACGAAGAAGGTGCCCAAGTGCAGCGGCAACTGAAGCCAGAACAGACCGCTCACCGGCGAAAAGAAGAGCACGGCCAACGTCACCAGCAGGTAGGGTTGCAAGCGGAGCATCCAGCGATGCGATAAAGTCGGCGGTTGAGCAAACGTGAAAACGAAGGTAAGCAAGTAGAGCGCGAGCGGGATCACCCAGAGCAGGGGCACGGCCGCGATATCGGTCGACAAGTGCGTGGTCACCCCCAACAGAAGACTGGACGGGACCAACGCCAACAGCAACCAGTGGCCGCGTTGGCTCCAGGTGGGTCGCGCCCCGGATGAGTGGGCCGCTTTGGTCGCCCTTTGGTTGTCGGTAGCCGTCTTGCCCCCGGAGCGCGCGCCTCCGGAACGCCACATCGCCACGGCGCAGACGGCGATCAAACCGCTCAGCACGGCGTAGCCACCAGCCCAAACGCGCGACTGCTCGGCCAGCACGATATTCGGCTCGAATAGCAGCGGGTAACTCAGCAATGCCACCAGGCTGCCGATGTTACTGGCCGCGTAGAGAAAATAGGGGTCGTCGGAGCGGCGATGGCCCGTCGCGGCGAACCACGCTTGCAACATTGGCGCGCTGGCCGAGACCACCAGGAAAGGGAGCCCAACCGAGAGCATCAACAGACCCAACAGCCAAAGCGTCGGTTGACCGTCGCGGGGTGGGAGTTGATCCGCCCCGATTCCCACCGGCAGGACCAACCAGGGTAGAAGCAGCAACAATAAGTGCAACAGCGCTTGCCGCCGCGGACCCAGCCATCGGACGGTCAAGTGCGAATAGACATATCCCAGCAACAACATGGCCTGGTAGAACACCATGCAGGTGTTCCAAACCGCCGGCGACCCACCAAGCAACGGCAAGACCATCTTGCCGAACATTGGCTGGACCACGAACAACAACAACGCACTGAGCAACAGGGTGAAGGCGTAAAGGATCTGCAAGTCGGCCCCCCTGAAGCTGCGGGTTAACAGTGGTGGAACTACCGGTTAACCCTGTGTGGCGTCCCGGTGATGTGAAATCCGCGGCGAGTGGGCGGGTGTCGGCGCGCCAGCCGCCAAAGCAAGCGTAGCTCACCCCCGCTCCGCGGCTCCAGGACCGTCGTTCGACAAAGGGGCATCCCCCGGGCAAACCTCAAGGGCGGGCAAGACATGCTGCTTGACAGCGGCCGGCCGCCGACGGACAATCGGTGGACCGGAGTACAATTTGGGCAACTTGGGGGGATCGTATGAATCATCCGCTCATTCCGCGTGGAATGCTGCTATCGATGCTGCTGCTGGCCGTCCTGCTGCCCGTCGCCGTCTGCGTGCTGCTCGCACTAGGGGCCCTGCTGGGGGCAATGGGCGACGCCGCGGGCAGCCGTGTGGTGGGATACGTCGCTTGGGCTGCCGGCGCCGTTTGGCTGATCGACCTGGCTGGGCTGGTCGTGCTCCTGGCCTTGCGGGCACTTCTCGACGGGCTCCAACGCGATGATCGCCGGTTCAGCGAAGAGCATCTCTCACGCGGTGAGCAACAGCCACGCGACGGGCGTTTGCCAGATGAGTGATCCCCAGCACCCATCCCGGCCGAAATCCCCACCCCTCGCGCCGGGCGACACCGCGTCGAGCGCCGGCGCTTCGCCAACGGACGCATCACCCATGGGAGGATCGCCGAAGGACGCGACCGACCCGCCTGCCCCGCCCATCGAGATGCCGAGTGAATCGCGGGCACCGAAGCTACCCATGGCCCAGGCCGAGGCCCCGCCGCCCGAGAGCGACGCCAGCCGGGAGCCGGACGCGGAGCGCCGCGAGCCCTCCGCGGCTGATTATGATGCCAAACTGCTGATGCCCCGCTGGACCATGTACGTCCAGGCTGGGGTCATGCTTCTACTGGCGGTGAGTTCGTTTGCGGCGGGCTATTTCATCGGTCGCGGCGATGCCGTGCTCGAGCGCCGAACGGCTCAACAGCAGGCGGCTCGGGAACGAACGCTGGTCGAGGGCCGGGTCACCTATCAGGTCTCGCCGGAAACGGTTGCTCCGGACGAAGACGCGGTGGTGTTACTCCTGCCGAGCGGCGTCAGAGTGTCGCAGCCGATGGCCGTTTATGGGATTCGCGCCCAGGACGATCCGCCACGCCCAACCCACGAAAGTGTCCGCACCATTGAAGAGCTGCAAGGTGCCTACCTTCGGACGGACGACGATGGTCGATTTCGGGCCGTCTTGCCCAGCCAAGGCGAATATCTCGTGCTGGTGATTTCCGCCCATGCTACCCGGCCGCCAGGGGAGCCGCCCCATGCCGATGATGTGCGTCGGCTCGACCCGTTGGTGACCATGCCCGAGCGGCTGATCAGCCATTTCCAATACAGGTTGGAGGACCGCGAGCTGACCAACGGCAGCCCACCGATTGAAGTCCACTTCCCCTTGGAATCCCAGTGGCAATCGGAAAGCGGGGGATCGAGGCCGGGGATTGACGACCAGCGAGATGGCCCTCGGGGGTGACTCGCCCTCGGAGGACGGCTGTATTAGCGGGAACTCACACAATTCTAACCGGTTTCTGACCGGTTTCCGCTCAAGCCCATGTTGACGAAACCCGAAACGGTGAGTATCGTGAAGTAATGCCACCGAGGGGTTGCCTCCAGCAGGGTACGCCCCTGATAAGCCGAATTGCGGGTATCCGCTTGCCCGATTTCGGTTGATCTGGCAATTTCCGGGAAAGCCCCGCCGCGGCGCCGGACGTCGCCGCCAGGGTGCGGATTGGCATCGGCCGCCTGCCCGTGACAAGTGCGGCTGGTACAAAGCTCCCGAAAACAGCCCGCCCCCGGGCGGAGTTGTCCCACCTTCACTGGGAGCTATCCGAGATAACGAGCGACCCTTGAGCGTGTGGAGCGCGCCGTTGGGGTCCTGCAATTGAGAACGACAATGAATTTGAACAAAGTGCGCAACATCGGCGTGTCCGCCCACATCGACTCCGGCAAGACGACCGTGAGCGAGCGGATTCTGTTTTATGCGGGCCGGATCCACCGCATGGGCGAGATCCGTGGCGAGGGCGCCACCATGGACCACATGGATTTGGAGCGCGAGCGCGGGATCACCATCACCAGCGCCGCCACCACCGTGGAGTGGAAGGGGCATCGCGTGAACCTGATCGACACGCCCGGCCACGTCGATTTCACCATCGAAGTGGAGCGGAGCTTGCGCGTCCTGGATGGGGCCGTCCTACTGCTCTGCGCGGTGGGCGGGGTCCAGGCCCAGTCGATTACCGTCGATCGGCAGATGCGACGCTACGGCGTGCCGCGGATCGTCTTCATCAACAAGATGGACCGCATCGGAGCCGACCCGGCGCGCGTGGTGAAGCAGGTCCGCGAGCGCCTTGGTTGCGACACCGTGGTACTGCAACTCCCGCTGGGGCGCGAAGCCGACTTCCAGGGCATCATCGACTTGATTGCCCAAGAGGCGGTTTATTTCGATGGCGAGCAGGGGGAGAAGGTTCGTCGCGAGCCGATCCCCGCCGAGTTGGCCGAAGAAGCCGGCGAAGCGCGTCGCGAAATGCTCGAAGCCCTGGCCATGTACAGCGACGAATTGATGGAACTGCTCCTCTCGGAGGAAGAGGTGCCGGAATCGTTGATCCATTCGGTCCTTCGTGAGGCGACTCTCGCCCTACAAATCTCGCCCGTGCTCCTCGGATCGGCCTATCGCAACAAGGGTGTCCAACTGCTGCTAGATGCCATCGGCCAGTACCTCCCGTCGCCCGCCGAATGCACCACCACGGCCTTTCGGAGGGGGGCCGACAACGAGACCCCGGAACCCGTGGAATTGAAGGCCGAGGTCGACGCGCCCACGGTGGCGATGGCCTTCAAGATCGTCGAAGACCCTCACGGCACGCTCACCTTCATGCGGATCTACCAGGGGCGAATCGTGAAGGGCGAGACGTATTTCAACCAACGTAGCGGGCGGAAGGAGCGGATCGGGCGGCTGCTGCGGATGCACGCCGATCAGCGCGAAGAAATCGATCAGGCCGCGGCCGGCGATATCGTGGCCGTGATGGGTGTCGACGCGGCCAGTGGTGACAGCTACTGCGGCGAACGCGATTACGCCACCCTGCAGCAGATGTTCGTCCCCGAGCCGGTCATTCAGATGTCGATTACCCCGCTCAAGCGCGAAAGCGCCGGCCGCGTGGCCAAGGCCCTGCAACGCTTCCGGCGTGAGGACCCCACACTCCGCGTCACCACCGACGCCGAGACGGGCGAAACGCTGATCGCCGGCATGGGCGAACTACATCTGCAAATCTACGTGCAGCGCATGGAACGGGAGTACAAGGCCGAAGTCGAAGTCAGCGAGCCCAAGGTCAGTTACCGCGAAGCCCCAACCAAGCCGGCAAAGTTCGAGGTTCGGCACCGCAAGCAGACCGGTGGATCGGGCCAGTATGCCCACATCGTCGGGCGGTTCGAGTCCGTCCCCGAGGATTCCGAGGAGTCGTTCCTGTTCGAGGAGCACATCACCGGCGGGCGCATCCCCCGGCAGTACATCCCGGCCGTGGAAAAAGGCTTCCGCTCCATGCTCGACAAGGGGCCGGTGGCCGGCTACCCGGTGGTGGGCTTGGCCGTACACCTGGATGATGGCTCCTTCCACGAAGTCGACAGCTCCGACATGGCCTTCCAAACGGCCGCCCAAACGACAATGCGCGAGCACTTCAGCCGCACCAATCCGGTGTTGCTGGAGCCGGTGATGAAAATCGAGGTGGAGTGCCCCAGCGACTTCCAAGCGGCCGTCGTGGGCGACTTGACCTCGCGCCGCGGCATCGTCATGGGGGCGGAGGTCGTCGGCCCGGAGTGCCGTATCGAGGGTGAAGTCCCGCTGTCCGAAACCTTCGGCTACACCACCGCCCTGCGGAGTCTCACCCAGGGGCAAGGGACGATGACGCTGGAGTTCTCCCGCTATAATCGCCTGCCACCTAACTTGGAACGCGAAGTGATCGAAGAACGGCGCGAGGCGATGAAGGCCGGCCGGGCCTGACGGAGAAGACAGAGGCTACCGCGGGACTGCGCCCTTGTTGTTGTCCATCAGTGCGGTGACCATTCCGCTGGACGCGGAAACATGGCGACGGACGGAGTCCCGGGGAACTCTTGGTAGCGATGCAAGCGCTCGCCGGGCGGCATTCCACCGAGCCGGGCGCATCACTCCGACCGTCGTAACAACGCGTCGCGCTACCGGATCAGCCGCGCGTCGAGCCATTGGACGCGATCCAGCACCGGGCCCCGTTCGCCGAACTCCACGATCAGATCAAGCCGGCTTGCTCCCTCGGGCAGCGCGATATCCACGGGGATCGTTGGCCCGCCGGCCCGCACGGTTCTGGGCTCACCCTGTTCCCGGCCGTCGACGAACACGCGGATCCGAACCGTGCCGACCCGCTTCGCGGAATCGTCCATGACCACCTCCGCTTGAAAGCGCATCAGCGGCTGGCGGAGTCGGTAGGTCAGGCGGGCGGCGCTATGCAGACCCAGGCCCTTGAGGTAGCGTTTCCCCGACGCGCGGAGCCATCCACCGCTGACGGACCGGTCGCGGGCGAAGGGCCAACTCAACTCCAGGTAAGGCACCTGCCGATAGTCGTCAACCGGCAGATCGGAAAGATAGACAACCCGACCGCCGATTGGCTGGAGGTAGCACACGTCCCGAGCTTCAACCCGCGCGAGCCTGGCGGGCGAGCCGATTCGCCAGAGCGAGCCATCGGTCAGTCCGGCCCAATGAAAATTCGGTTGCTGCTGGCGCGCGTCCGGCTCGTCGGCCGGCGGTTTGCTTTGGCTGCCCCGCAGCGGTGCGTTTCGGCCCGCGGCCGTCATCGCGAAACGGACGGCTGCGACACGTTGCCTGGCGACCTCCAATCGACCGGCCGAGGTCTCGAAGACGACGTTCCGGTCTCCGATCTCGACGAGACGCCCGGTCAGTTGATCTCCGTTGGCCAGCAGCAAGATGTCGGACTCGATGGACGGAGCCATCTGGTCTTTTTCGCCACCGCTTTCGCGGGAGTTGCCCCGCGGGCTCGCCTCGCCCGGCGCTCGGCTTTCCGTCGCGACGCGCGCGAGCCAGTCGAACAGTTTCTCGCGCTCGCTCTCCTGCTCGGACAAGGTGAAGGCGATGCCGGCCACGTCGTCTCGCGGCCACCGGCGCGCGCCCAGGAGCCGCGTCGCCGCGCGGACGGCATTCTCGTCCGCCGTCACTTCGCGGGCCGGGAACAACTCGCCCGCGGAACTCACGATCACGGGCGCCCGCCGCGGATCGCTGGGCCATCCCCAGCGGACCAGTTGCGTTGAATCGATCTCGCGCGACCGGCCGTTGGTGCTGAACAGAAGCTGCCCAGCCTCGCCGATCGATTCCAGGCCTGCGTTGGGCAGCCTCGTGCCATCGGCCAACAGGGCTTGCGCCCGCGGCTCGTCGGCCAACGCCGGCCCGACGCACACCAGAAGCCCCATGAGTCCCGGCAGGAAGCAAGTAGCCACCCATGGACCTCCAGCAGCGGAGGATGCAAAGCGCGGGGGATTCTTTGGCGGGGGAGGCGACATCACTTGCTCAGCGCTGAAAAATTGGAAGGTAGTTGTTGGGAATCTGGAGAACGATCAGGGCCATGGCCGTGCCGTAGGTTCGGTCGACCACCCGCGAGTTCCAGGAGCCATCCTCCTCTTGTCGGCGCACGAACTGATCGCGCACGGCGGGGAACCAGGCACGCCAGGGCTCGCCACCCCGCTGCCACATGGCCTGGACGGCGTAATACTGACCATACAAATAGTACTGTTCCTCCCGTGCGGGCCTGTCCGTGGGCGTGAACTGGAGTAGGTAGTCGATTGCCTGATCGATGCGGGGACCCTCGTACATGCCCACGCTATTGAGCCCTACCACGGCGGCGGCCGAACGAGCGAACGCACTGTCGCCGGGGTTTTCCAGCATGTACATGAAGCCGCCGTCGGCATTCTGGCACCGCGTGACGTACTCCTCACTTCGTCGGATGGTCTCTTCCGACACGTGGAGTCCCGCGTTTCGGGCTGCCCGCAAGGCCATCATTTGGCAGACGGTGACCGAGACGTCGGCGTCGGCGGGCCGAGGTTGATAGCGCCACCCGCCGGCACGATTCTGCGACTTGACGATCAGCTGCACGGCAGCGACCAGCTTGGGGCGGAGGTCTTCGCGGCGCGTCATACCATAGCACTCGGCGAGAAACATGGCGGCGAAACCGTGGCCATACATGGGGCCATGTCCGGCCGAGGGCTGATCGATGATGTAGCCGCTCGGCTGGGTTTTCTCAAGCAGATAATCGGCGATTCTCGCAACAGCCGCGCCGCGTGGCCCACGTTCCGGGGTATTGCCCGCCGACATCAGCGCCATGCCGGCCAGCGCGGTCACGGCCACATTGCCCCGATAGGCACCCGTGCCGAACGAGCCATCGTCGTGCTGCTGTCTGGCCAGCCAGGCCAACCCGCGCGCGACGGCCCGCTCTGTTTCCGGAGTCATCATTTGGCTGGCAGTCGAGGCGGGATCTTCGGCGTCGGGCTCGTCGTCGGCCAACGACGCCGCGCTCACGCCAGAGACCGCCATCCACATGAACACCATCCACAACAGACGGCAGAGACGAGGGCTTGCCTGCCGCGCTGCCGCGACCTTCGGCACGAGCCAGACACCCGTGGTATCCGGCGCCGGGTTGGCGGCGAGGGAAAACAGAGCAGCCGCTGACATCATGGCGTGCCTCCCTCCTCCGACCGCCCGGTCGGCTGGACGCGTTCCCCGGCCGAAAGTCTGCGGAAATAGGCTTCGATCTCGGCGGCGTATTTCGGATGGAAGCGTTCCGCGCGAAACGGCTGTAGTCGCTCCCGCTGGCGGGGCGGCAACCGGCTCCACAAACTCTCGACCAATTCACCCACGGGACGCTGCTCGGGTGGTTGTCCCCCGGGCATACCGTTCGTCGCCGATTCGCCCGGCTCCTGGGCCGCCTCCTGGCCCGCGTTGGTCGTCGCTCCAGGTTCGGCCGTGGGGGAACCAGTTTGGGCCTGACCGCCGGACGACTGACCGGCCTGGTCGCCCTGGCTGGGATTTCCCACTTGCTCAAGCATGCGGTCCAGGGTGTCGACGACCAGCCGCTGCCGCGCCAGGGTTTCCTCGCTCACGTCACGACGGGCGAGCCGCTGTTCTACATCGCGCATGGTGCGCGCCACGGAAATCAGCGGGTCGGACGCCTCCGGCTGGGCGGCGAACGCTCGCGGCCCCAAGAAGAACAGCAGCATCAGGAGAGCCGTCGGCGTGATCGACCAACATTGGGGGTTCAAACGATCCATGCCTCTACCTCCCACCTGGAATGAGTTCGTCGAGTTGGGTTGGCCCGTTACGCTGCCCGCGTTCCTTGTGCAGTCGTCCCGAGGAGGCGTCTCGATTGCCGGCATCTTCGCGCCTGTTGGGATTATCCCTCCCGACATCTCCGCGATCCACTCCGGCATCGCCCCCACTATCCGTGTCTTGAGCGCCGACAGGTGGAACCCCGGCATTCGTCCCGTCGGGGTTGCTGGTGTCCGTTCCCCAGCCGGCTCTTGATCTCTCGGTCGGCAAGACGGAGTCCGCCCGGGCCGGCAGCAAGGCCAACGTCGCGTCGGTGAGCAACCGCTGCTGCTCGGTCAGGCCGGCAAGTGATGCACGCTGTTCGTCATTCAACTCTGCACCCGTGTCGACCGATGCGTGGATCGCCGCCGTACCGCGGAGAATGTCCTGCTGCCATTGGCGGAGCAGGCGGATTTCCGCCGCCGCCAACACGGCCGCCCGCGCAGCCTGCTGCTGCGACTCCGGCGCATCGCTCGGTCGATTCCGATCGGAGGGCAGCTCCGCCGCCGCGCGATCGAGCTGCCGGAGGACAAGTTCAAGCTGATCGCGGGCCCGACGCTGAGCCTGCTGCGTCGCGCGGGCCGTTCGCCCCTCGACCAGGAGTTGGCCGGCCGCGCTGGCCGATAAGGCCGCGGCCCGGAGTGCCACCTGAAAAGGTTCGCTAAGCCGGGCGTCATCGGCCACCCGAGCCGTTTCCTCGGCCACTCGCTGCTGCTTCTGGGCAAGGATTTCCACGTCGCGCGACACGAGTGGCGGGAGGTCCGGCTCCGCCGCTTCCTGTTGCCGCGCGTGGTCGGCAGCCTCGGTTCGTTCCAGCAGCGCGTCCTGCCGATCCCTCAACGCACCGACCAGCGCAGCCATGGCTGAAAGGTCCACTTGCATGGCATGCGCCGCGCCGCTCGGGCGCGAGTTGAGCATCTCCATCAAATCGCGGAGCGCCGCCAGGGCCGACTGCTGGGAGGTCAGTGCCCGGGCAATCCGATTGTCACGGAGTTCGTCGGCCGCGGACCGCATCGCCGCACTGGGCATCTGCCGCCGTAACAAGGCCAAGGAGCGACCGAGCTTGTCAAGCGTGTCGGCCACGGAGCGTCGGGTACCTTGCGGATCGCCGGCGGCCAATTCCTCGGCGGCGCCGGCCAATTCCTCGCGTAGCCGATCGGTCCGAAAAGCGGTCGCCGTCTGGTTTGCGGTCAACTGTCGCAGCGCCTCACGCGCCGACGCCGGCAAGCCTTCAGCGGTCTGGCCCAGGGTCTCCCGCAAGAGCTTCTCGCTCTCGTCGCGAAGCGATTGCTGGCGATTGATTAGCCAGTCGAGTTCGCGGCGCACCACTTCGACGTTGTCCCAGCGTCGCGAGAGGGCCAGGATGCCCTCCAGTGTTCTCAGGACGGCCCCCTGGTGACGTTCGGCGCGGGTCAGGGTTTCGCGCAGATTCGATAGACCGCCCTCGGCCGGTTGGCGGTCGCCGTGCGGTTGGGTTGGGTCATCGTCGTCCTCCTCGGGGGAGAACTGCCCCAACTTAGTCGCTCGGGCGAGGAGCCGTCCGGCGGGCTCCAGATGCTCGCCTTCAAGCTGCCGGATCGACCGAAGCATTTCCAATAGCCGGTCGGCCGCTTCGCTATCCAGCCAGTGGTTCGTCGCCATTTCATCTCGCAGACGTTTGAGTCGACCAACAACGCCTTGCGCCGGGTCGGAAAGGGAGGTGGAAATCTGGCGTTGAGAGATCTCCGCCGTCTGCAAGCGATTCTCCAGCGGCTGCCCGAGCGGAAGCTGCTCCGCCTCGTCGGCCACCGCGGCAACCTGTGAACGTGCATGGCGTTCCAGGCGCGCGATTCGCCGCAACTCGCCAAGAATGGCGTCCTCGGCCGTCGCCAAATGCTCTTGCCACTGCTCGGCGGTGACCACGCTGAGCCGAATCGACTCCGATCGACCTTGCCGACCACACACATCCGTGGCCACGGCAACCACACTCAACTGCATGCCCGGTTGCAAAGCCAAGGGGCCGAGCGGCCAGTCGTAAGTGGCCGACTGGCGGCGGACGACCTCCCGCGGGTCAATACCACGCTCTTCCCCGTTGACGCCACCCCGCAGCGGCAACCGATTCCGTGACGCCTGGCTTTCGGGCTGCCGAGGGCGAGAGTCAGCCCGGTGGGCACCCTGCCAGAGAACAAGCCCCCCAACCGGCGCAGCGGCGTCTTCGCGGTCTGCTCGGATTGCGCCAGAGTCCGATTGCCCGGCCAAACCGTCGGGAGATTCGCGCGGCGGACCGTACCGTACCTCGATCGATTCCAGCAGGAAGTCGTCCTCCGCCGTCACGCTCAACGGCACCACGGCGTTTGGCAAAACCAGCCGATCGGTCCTAGGGTGAATGATTCGAGCGCTGGGAGCGGCGTCGGGCAACGTTTGCATTCGGAACACGCGCGGGTCGACGCTGGCGACGTCCAAGCGGTCGATCAAACGGAGGGAACCCTCCCACGACTCCGTGAGCTTCAAGGCGCTCGACCGCTGGGATGGGAAACGCAAACGCCGGCCATCGGGACTGATCGCCGCCGGGATGACCCGCCCGTCGTCCAGCTCCAACGTTGCCGACCGCAGCGGTCGTGAACTCGTGGCTCGAAGCGTCCACGTGGAACCTTCAATCGCGCGGAGTTCGACTTCATCGCTCACGGCCGGTTGACCGGTGCAGGCGGGCGGAGCAGCCGTTAGTAGCGACTGAATGATCTTGGCCGGCTCGACTACTTCCACCGTGATCCACGGCATCGAGTAGTCATCCCCACCCACCAGACGGTAGGCGAACGGACGTGCGACACCGGCGCGCCGGGCAACGCGCGCTTCGTCGGCCGGTGTACCGTCACCGATCGGGCGAGTTGCTTCCTGGACGACAGCCGTGTCGGTGGGCAACTCGGATTCAGGGTCGCCAGATCGTTCCAGTGGCCGCCATTGAAGCCATACCGCCTCGGGCAACGATCGCTGATACCGATCGACCACGCGGACCTCGAAAGGTTGCCCACGGGCAACGCGGCGCACGACCGGCTCCACAACCAGGTGATGGCGCCGCGGCCAGGCTCGTTCCGCCAGGGGATCAAGAAGTCGGGCGACCGCCACCCCAGCCGTCATTGGGGCTAGCACGCTGATGATCGTCAGGAGCAGGAAGGCGGCCAAGGCCACGAACGATGCCCGCCGGGCGGGGCGCCCGGAAACGGTCGCCCTGAAGTCGAGCAGTTCCGCCCGCCGCGCGGTTTCCTCGATCGACGCCCAGCGCAGGGCAGGGGACCCCGCCTCGACCGACCCCACCGGGGCGCGCAGAAACTCCACGGCGCTGACCAGCCGATCGCGCAGCGGGGGAAACACCGCTTCAGCACGGCCGGCTAGCCCCACGTCGCTCGGCTGACGCGCTAGTGGGCGCCACAGCAGCCGATAAGCCACCCACAACCACGCCACCAACCAGATGCCCGAGAGCATCACCCGGATCCCGGGATCGCTGGGGCGTGTGAGATAGTCTAGTGCGGCCACCGCCATCCCGACCACCGCCGCGCAAGCCAGCGTCCAGCCCACGCCGCGCAGCAGCAACGTCCACCGCAAGCGGCGTCGGAGTTGCTTCAGCTTTTGCTCCAGAGGGTGGTTCATGTGAAGTAAGCCGTCGTTCGGTTGGGCGTTTCCAGGCTTTCCATTCTCCATTTTACGCCAGACCGGCCCGCTTGCGAATCAGCCACTCCGTTCCGGTCAGCACGACCAGCAGCAAGAGCACCGGCCAGCTGTTCCACAAGGGCCGAGTGGGCAACACCTCGATCGGCACTTGCCGACCGGGAGGCAAGCGTTCGAACAGCCGCTCGATCTCCGCCACACGATGGAAGGTCCCACCACTTTCGTGGGCAGCGCGACGCATGGCCGAAAGATCGGCCTTCGTCGTGGAGAACTCATCCAAGGGCGGAATAACCTCGAACTCGGTCGAGGCCGCCTCACCCTCGGAAGTCGGCAGAGCCAACCAGGCGTCGTACTGACCGATGGCCACGCCGTCCACCGTCGCCTCGAAAACACCGCGCCGCGCGGTTTGACGTTGCATGCGGACGCGGCGGAGACGCCGGTCGCCTTGTTGCAACACCACAGTCACTCCGTCGTCCCCGGCCGGAGCCGTACTGGGATCGGTGAACACGGCCCGCAGCCGAACCGGACGACCCGATTCGTACTGACGGCGATCCGTCGTCAACAACACTTCTTGCTCGCGCGGGAGGCTTCCACGGGCGAGGAAACGGAGCATCTGTAGCCAGTAACGCTGAAAGTACCTGTCGCCAAACCGCCACCGCCAGCGCCAGGTTTCGTCGGTGGCGTGCATCAACACCCGCCCCGCGCCCACATACTGCAAACAGATCACTGGCGAAGGCTGTCCATCCGGTCCAGGTCGTTGTGGACAGGCGGCCAGCACGCGGGTTCCCGGCCGCGGCTGGGGAAGTCGGGCGAGCCAGTAGATCGGTGCGAGTTCCGCCCAAATTTCAGCCGAACGATCCTCGTCGCCGGCAAGCCACATGGCTGGCATCGACCGACCCAGGGCCGTGGGCAATATCTGTAGCGGTGCAACGAGCGGCTCGTCCGCGGGCGGCAACACCACGGCGGTCGGGTCGCAGGGCATGACCCGTTCCAGTGGCGTCCCAGAGTACAAACGGGGCATGAAACGCGGCCCCGCCAACAGCACCAGCGCACCACCCCGGGTGGCCGCCGGGGCCGCGCGACTCGTGTCCTGGTCTTCGGACGCACGGTCGACAAACGCGGCCAGATCGGCCAGCGCCTGAGTGCTGAGCAACCCGGGATCGGCATCGCCCAGGATCACCACATCGTAGGCGAAGAGTTCCTCGCGCCGCAGGGGGAACGAACGGAGGTTCAGCGGCGGCAACTCACTGCCGTCGACATCACTCGGAGCGTCGGGCTGGGCCGCCATGGAATCGTCGTCGCGCACCAACTCCGGCGACGCCTGTTGCAGCACGACGTCGAGTTGCACGCCCGTCTCGCCACGCGTGAGGGCATTGGCGAGATAACGGTATTCGAAACTCGGATAATCTTGCACGAGCAACACGCGGATCGGCTCGTCACTGACAGTGATCCGCCGGGTTTGATGGTTATTGCCCAGCCGGGTCTCGCCCGCCAGTGGCTCGACTTCCATGCGCAGTCGCAACTCGCCCGGCTCCGTGGGCCGATAACTTAGCTGCACGGCGACCTCCGGCTCGGCCGATCCGCTCGCTGATGCCGAGGCCAATGCGGGCAGCGCGACGTCGCGCTCGGCCAGCACCTCGTCGGAAGCTGCGTCAATCAGGCGGACCTTCACCCTGAGAGGATCGGCGTCCCCCGGGTGATTCGTTCGATCGGCGCGGGTGTCATGATCCGATCCAGCCGGGGAATCAAGTCCCGTGGCGACCACCACGCCGCTGACGCCCAGCACATCGCCAACGTAGACCACGTCGTCGACGAGCACATCTTGGAGGGCCAAGTCGGGCGCCACGTGTTCGGAACCCACCCCGATGGGCATCAACGGGACGCCCCGCCGCCGTGCCGCGTCGGCGGCCGCTGTCAGGTCGGGTCCGAGTGTGTTGATACCATCGCTGAGAAAGACAACCGCGGCCGGATCGTTTCCGCGCAGATCGTCGAGGATGATCGTGATCGCCCCGCCCAGTCGCGTCGCTGGCACGGTCGGGCCGAGTTGGCGTAGCCGCGTCGCCATTTCATCGGGAGGGCGAGCGGCCAGCCGGATAACCGAGGCGTCGGTATCTTCCAGGGTGTAGAAGAGGACCTTGTAGCGATCGGCCAACTCGCGAAGCAGCCGTCCGTCGTCTCGACCGATGGCCGCGATGGCCGCGTCCCATCGCGAGGGCCCCCGCGGCGCGGTGTCGGGGGGGGCGGCGTCTTGCGTAACATCGCCCGGGTTGCCGTCGATCGCGGCCCGGCCTCCGATTGGATCACGTCCGTTGATCGTTTTGGCGGCCCGATCCTCAGCCGACGCCTCGCCGGCGGGTCGACCACCCCGCGTCGGCGCGTCGACAATGCTCATGCTCGCCGAGTTGTCCAGTAAGATCGCCAGATACGGCAGGCCCGTCTTCTTCAGCGACAGTCCTACTTGAGCGACCATCAGCAACAAGACGGTCAGCCAGCCGATGCGCAACGCGGAGAGCAGAAGGCGCTTTCTCGTGGAAAGCCGGACCGCTGCGCCGGTCCGCCAGTACACGGGGACGACGGAAAGCAGAAGCAGAACAATCAGCAGCACCGTGGCCCAAGGCGGCAGGGGCCAAGCGTGGTCGATCGTCCAGACGGTCCCTTCACCCGCACCGGACTGTATGCCCAGCAGCCGCTCGATCCAAGGTGGAAGGAGACGCGTCATTGTCCGTTCCGTTGCATGTGCCACGAAAGGCCCAACTCGGACACTGCCGCCGCCAGGGCCAGAAGCAATAGCAGCAGGGGTAGTCGTCCCAACCCAACCGAGGTTGTCTGACGGAGTTTGGCCGAAGGCGCCCAGTCCGCCAGTGATGTCACCCGCACGTCTCCGCCCAGGGCCGAGCGGAGCCGCGCCGCGCCGACCGATTGCAGGTCGCTCTCCGATATATCGACGTTGACGGCATAGAGCTGCTCATCGTCGGCACCGACATGGGCCGAGTAGAACCCACTCAGCAGCGGGTCGGGCAGCCGCCAGCGACGGTCCGCCCCGCTCCCCTCGACGGGCAACTCCCGGCGCTGCCCGTCGGGACCACTGACCACGACCTTGTTGCTGGCCGCGGCCGGCGCGCCACCGGAACCCACTGCCGAGAGACTGCCCGTGATCGGCCGGCTGACCAGCGTGTTGCGTTCCAAACCGCGGTCCACCAGACAATAGGCCAGCATCTCGCGAACCAGGGGAACGAAGTCAGGCAAGAGCGGCAGGGCGGACCAGGAGGGATGCGTGGCCGTGCCGAGCAGCACCATGCGGCCCCGATCGACGGTTTGCTCGATCAGCAAGGGGTCGCCGGTACCGGCTTCCGCCAGTACGACTCGGGCTGGACTCCCGGCCGGCAGCCGCATCTTCGCGTAGCTCATCACTGGAACACCGCGCAACCCCGCGCCCGCGACGCCGCGGAAGATGCTCACCATCGGATGTAAATGGTTCAGCGGATCAATTGCGCCCTGTTCGGACCGAGCGATCCGATCGAGTCGCACGTTCATCAAGGGCCCACGAGCGCCAGCGGCCCGATCCGGGACGCTTCCGCGCAGAAGCCGATCGTAACTGGCGACATCCGCCCCAGGACCAAGCACTAGCAACAGGCATCCACCCCGGCGGACATAGTCGTGCAGGATGGCCGTTTCGCCGTCGGTCCAGCGTGCCACGTCGCAGGCGACAATTGCGTCATACTGAGCAAGATCCCGCTCGGTGATCGCGCGTTCACCCGCCCGATCGACATGCCACGCCGAGCCGGCCTCCCGGTCGAGAAGGGCGGCCGTGATATAGTCGGCCGAACCAGCGAACGGCTCGTCGCCGCGGATACCATCCACACACAAGATGCGCAGTTGCCGACGAATCTTCAAGGCCAGGAAGCGGCGATCGTCGATCGTCAGTTGCCCCTCGGCGTCGGCGGCCTGCTCCGCAGGTAGCCGAGCTTCGATGGCATATTCTCCCGGCCGAGTGAATCGATGTCGCAGCGAGGCCGTGCTTCGGCCGTCGGGTAGAACCTCGACCGGGGCTCGGGCGATCGCCCGGTCGTCGACGAGCAGCTCGACTTGGCGCGGGGCCTCGGCCGCCGCGCCGAACGTGCGAAGCACGACGGTCAGCGGCACGGTTCGGCCGACGACCAGGAGTTGCTCGCCCAGCGATGCTTCTTCCCCGGGCACGAGGGAGGCAATCGCCACGTTCGGCCGCGGCTGTTCACCCACGTCAATCACCTCAACCGAATGCCGGCGGGCCCACCGAGCGAGCTGGCGCGACGATTCTCCCTCGGCGTCTCCACTGGTCGGATTCTCGGCAACACGGCTGGTTGCATTGTCGGAACTGACGCCGGCCCGAGAATCGGCGGAAGACGCCTCGGGATCGCGGCTGATGGCGTTGGGCTGCCAGGTGATGCGCTGGAGATCCGTGAGCAGATGGACGGCCACCTCGCCGAGCGAGGGGTTTTCCTCGCGGTTGCGACGCAGCAATCGCTCGGTTTCCGCCAGCGTCGCGGTCAGATCGGCCGTGGTGTGAGTTTGCCGCAAGGCCGCGATTTCGGCCAACACATCCTCCGGCCGACCGGCCGCGGTCCCGACGATCACGCGCGGCGGGGTAGCCAAAGCGACAACGGAAAAGGCGTCGCCGGGCGGGGCTTGCTCAACGATTTCCGAGGCCGCGCGTTTCGCCCGCTCGAGCAACGTCTCCTTGCCTCTGCGGTAGTCCATCGAAAACGAGACGTCGAGGATCAGCACGTGATGCGTCCGCGGCCGCGACGGTCCGGCCGCGGTGGGCCGATCGAGAAACGGCTCGGCCGCCGCCAAAACCGCCAGCACGATCACCGCCGCTCGCAGCAGCATCAGCAACCATTGGCGAAGCAGAATGCGGCGTCGGGCACGTTCAACCGCAGCCTCGAGGAAACGCATGGCCGCCCAGGCTTCCACGCGGTACCGGCGTCGCGACAGCAGATGGATAAGAATCGGCACCAGCGCGGCAGCCACCCAACCGAGCACGGCCGGGTGAAGGAATCCAAACGCGATCAGAGGCCAATCCCGCATTGCCGTTCTTTCAGCAAATTGTTTCGTCGATTCAAGTGGCGGGCCGCCCGCTCCGCCGAAACCCCCGCGCGTGGCGCGCCGCCAGGTAGCTCGACAAGGCGACGTCGACCGGTTGATCCGTTGGCATCAGGGCATAATCGATTCCCGCCGCCCGGCAGCCGAATCGCAACTGCCGCAGGTATTCGTCGAATTCTCGCAGGTAGGCCTTCCGCAAGGCCCGCGACTCGACGGACAACTCCGCGCCCTGCTCCAGTCCCTGGAAGCGGATCGCACCGTCGAAGGGGAACGCCAGCTCCGCCCGGTCCAACACATGAAAAAGGATCACCTCCTGCCGCCGATAGCGCAGGTGTTTCAGGCCTTCGAGCAGGGTGTCCACGCTGTCAAAAAAGTCGCTCAACACAATGACGATCCCGCGCCGAGTCCAGCGCTGGGCCAGCTCGTGGAGCACCGGAGCGATGGCCGTCTTCCGACGCGGCTCAACCGCTTCCATCATCTCGGTGAACTGCTGAAGGCGCGAGGGGTTGTTGCTGGGCCCGAGGATCGAACGGAGTCCGTCGTCGAAGGTGGCCAAAGCTACGCAATCCTGCTGATGCAGCACCAGATACGTCAGGGCGGCGGAAACGGTTTGGGCATACTCCAGCTTCGTCATGGGAGAGACCCCGCGCGCGCTTCGCGCCGACCCGTTTGGTCCGTCGGCCTCCGCCGCGCTGGCACCCGCCGGGCCGCGGTAGGTCATGCTTTCGCTCACGTCCAACACCAGATGACAGGCCAGATTCGTCTCTTCCTCGAACTGCTTCAGGTAGAACTTGTCGCTGCGGCCGTACACCTTCCAGTCGAGATAACGCAAGTCGTCGCCGGGGGCATACTCGCGATGCTCGGCGAACTCCACGGAAAATCCGTGCATCGGGCTGCGATGCACCCCCGACACATAACCCTCCACGATCAGCCGAGCGCGCAGCCCCAAGCCCTTCAGGCGGCTGAGTACTTCCGGGTCGAAGTAGTCGCGCGAGGTGTTCATTGGGACGGATGGTCGATAGGTCGGGCATTGGGGACCGGACATGATTGGTCAATAGCTCAGGCATGGAGTGCCTCAGCTACAACTCCGCCCGGTCGGCCTGCTCCAGCAGTTGCCGGATCACGTCGTCCGGCTTCAGGCCTTCGGCTTCGGCGTTGAAATTGGTCATCACACGGTGACGCAGCACGGGCAGCGCGACCGCGCGGACGTCGTCCAGGCCGGCGTGAAACCGGCCATGGATCGCGGCCCGGGCCTTCGCCCCGAGTACCAGGTACTGACTTGCCCGCGGACCGGCGCCCCAACTGACATACTGCCCGACGAGCGAAGACCGGCCGCCGGCCGGTCCCGCGCCAGGGCGCGTGGCCCGCGCCAATCGCAGGGCGAAGCGGATGACGTGGTCGGCTACCGGCACCCGGCGCACGATGTGTTGCAGGGCGAGGATTTCCTCGGCATTGAGCGACGGCGACACCTGCGGTTCCACGTCGGCGGTGGTGCGGCGGACAACCTCGAACTCCTCGTCCTCGCTTGGGTAGTCGATCAACGTGTTAAACATGAAACGGTCGAGTTGCGCCTCGGGCAGGGGGTAGGTCCCTTCCTGCTCGATCGGGTTCTGCGTGGCCAGCACGAAGAACGGCAACTCCAGCCGGTGCCGCGTTCCGCCGGCGGTAACCTGATACTCCTGCATCGCCTCGAGCAGCGCTGCTTGGGTTTTCGGCGGCGTGCGATTGATCTCGTCGGCGAGGATCACATTACCGAACAGCGGCCCTTCGATGAAGCGGAGCGACCGGGCGCCGGTCTCGCGATCCTCTTGAATAACCTCCGTGCCGGTGATGTCCGAGGGCATCAGGTCAGGTGTGAACTGGATGCGGCGGAACTTCAGATCGAGCGTTTCGGCCAGCGTGTGGATCAAGAGCGTTTTGGCCAGCCCCGGCACGCCCACCAGCAGGCAATGCCCTCGAGCAAACAATGCAACCAACAATTCTTCGATCACCGCCTCCTGGCCAACAATCACCTGACCGAGTTGCTCCTGAATTCGCCGCGACGCGTCGCTCAGGCGCTCGATGGCTTGCACGTCGGGCTGCTGCATCGTGCCCGTGGTTTGTTGTTCGGATGATGCGGTCATGGTGATTCGCGGCTAGTGTGCCGGCTCGGGGCCGATGTTAGGGTGGTTTCTCGCCAGAGATGACTCCGCGATGGACGTGCAGGCCGGCGAGCTTGCTTAGGTTGGCCGCCCGTGGCCTTGGGTGCCAAGCGGAAGCCGATTAACTCCCGCTCGGTGGCGATGATCAGCCGCCCGTCGGCGACCATTAGGTTACCACCGGTGGCGTCGCGAGCCGAAAGCTCGATCACGCGGCGCGGCGCGGCGGTCCGTGCGTCGAACGCGTGGATCCTTTCGCGAGTGGGGAAAAGGACCTCGCCGTCGGCGATCAAGCCGCGTCCCCAGCCGGGCCGATCCGGCCCATCCGGCCAAAGGTGATCGATCCGGCCACCACGCGGGCCGTCCAGCCGCAGCCAGTAGAGCCGCCCGCCGCCGGCAATCACATGTTGCCCGGTCGTGCCCAATAGCCCCACGGCGTCGGCCACCGCCTCGGGCGACTGCCAGAGCAAATTGCCGGTGGCGGCGTCGAAGGCGTAGATCCGCGGGCTGTCGGCCGGTGCGACCAGCACCCGGCCGTCATCGTAAACGCACGGGTTCAGCTCGCGAGCCCAATGGAGCGCCGGGGCCAGCAGGTCGCCCTGAAGCTCGCGAGGGTAGGTGTGGGCCCAATGCAGTTCGCCATCTTCGGCCGACAGCGCTGCCACGGCCCCGAGGTTCGTATTGTGGAATAGCCGATTGCCGGCCAGCGTGAGGAGGTTATGGCTAATCTGATGCAGTGTGTTCCCCGCCGGCGTGAGGGCGGCGGCAACGAACTGCCGCCAACGCAATCGACCGGTGGCCGGATCGAAACACGCCACGTGGCTCTCCGTGCGGACGTCGGCGCGACGCATGGCGACGTACACGCCGCGATGATCGGCCAGCGGCGCGCCCTCGAATGCCCAGCCTTCTTCGGCCGTTGCCCGCCACAGCAGCCGACCTTCCGCCGCCAGGTCCAGGCAGACCAGTTCGTTGCGTACCAAACCGCGTTCGCGCTCGGCCGGCTCGACCGTCACCGGGCTACCCAACCGGGCGTAGAGCCGCTTGCCGTAGACGGTGAGCGTATACCGTGGCGTCCCGAATGCATCGCCGGGAACGCGCGAGGGCGATGTGGCGTTGCCGGGCGGGTGGAAAATCGTTCGCGACGCCCCAGGCCACGGAGGGTCGCCGGTGTCGGCTTGGAGACCGTGAATCGACGACGCGTCGGCCACAAACAGACGACCCTCGGCGAAGACCGGGTAATAGCTTAGCGGAGCGCGAACCGACTCGGCCACCGCCGGCACAACGCGATCCGAACCCACTTCCGTCGGCGAAAGGGAATAGCGCCAGGCGACGCCGGCCGGATCCGGCCGACGCGCGGCCCGACCGTCGCGCGTGGGTGCCCCGGCGAACGTCGGCCAGTCTTCGGTCGGCGCGGCCTCCGGCCAACTCCGCGCGCTACTGAGCAATTCGCCCAGTTTTCCCACGAAGACGACCTCCCGCCCGCCAAGCCGCCCCGAGGCGTCGGCGTGTAACTGCTCCATGCGATCCAATTCGGCCCCTGCGCGCTGCAACTCGCCGGCGAGGATCGACGCGAGCACCAATCGGGCGCGAACGGCGGCCAAAGGGAAGTCCGTATCGGGGAATCGGGGCCACGCCGCTCGGAGTGACGCCGGTGTGATTGGTTGTTCTGCCGCGGCCGCGTCGGGCGATCGCTCCCCAGCAGTCGGCTGGCTTTCGCCCAAACCATTGCTCCCGCCAGTTTCATCGCTCGGCTTGGATACATCGCTCGGCTGGGAAGGCCGAGCGGAGGCCGCCGGGATCAACTGCTCCCAGTAAGCACGAGCCGATGCGTAGTCTGCCTTCTCCAGTGCGATTTCGCCCAAGGCCATCAGCGTGTCGTCGGCGTAACTACTGGCGGGCGCCTCGTCGACCACGCGGCGGAGCAAGGCGTTGTCGCGACGATCGACACCCTGCCGATACCAGGCTTCGGCCAAGGGGTCGACCCGCGAACGGTAGATCTTTAGTGCCCGCGGAGGGAGGGCGAGCAACTGCGATCGGACGTACTGATTCACGCCCAGATAACGACCGTCGCCGACGGGGATGAGTTGGTGACCGTCGTCGATCGTCGTCCGTCGCGTCCCACCAGCGGCCACCACAAGCAATCGATTGACCGCTTCCTCCCACTGGCCGTCGGCAAGCAACTGCTCGAAACGATCGAGCTGCCCAAGGATGGAGCCGTCGACCACCGGGAGGCGGATATCTTCGTCCAACTCAAACCGGTTGTCCCCCGGGGGAGCAATCGCTTGAGCCGAAGCGGAGGCAATCCACCCGAGCCAGCAGAGCAAAACGGTCAAAATGCGCGGGATGGGTACAAACATTGGCACGGCGCACCGAGGGCGACGGTTCGCTCGAAACCCCCGGCATGAGATCCCCTGGAGCCCAACCGGCGGCGAGCGTTTCACCCCTCAGTATAAGCCGGTTGGTCGGACGGCGAAATAGCCACGGGAGCGCGTCGGGGGACGCCCAGCGCGGCAAACCTCCCCCACCAGGCCTCGCTTCACTCGGCCCGCCCGCATTCTCGCGAAGCCGATCACTGGTCACCCAGATCGGCCGGCCCTTCGCCAGCCAGCGAGCGAATGTAGGCCACCAGGTGCCAAATGTCCTCCTCACCGAGCGGTCCGGGCACGCCGGGTGAGGGTCCCCCGGCCGGCATCGGCGTTCCCTTGATGCCCACGTGGATGCGCCAGAAGAGGTCCAACGGCCGATCGCCGCCGCGGAAAGCTCCCTCGTGAAAGTTGCGCGGCGGTAGCGATTGCAGCGGTAAAGAAAACAATGCGGCCAGCCTGCTTGTTTCCGTCTCGTTCATTCCGAGCTTCGGCTTGTTCCAATCGTCGTAGAGCGGGCGCTGCTCTCCGTCGCCATGGCCTTCCGGACCGTGGCACTCCACGCAACGCGCCGTGTCTTGCAGATAGAGTTCGCGTCCCCGAGCCACCGCGGCCTGCCATTGCTCGAACGAGTCGATCGACGCGCGTGGCTTCGGTTCGACGACATACTCCGGCGCCTCCGACCAAAGGGACCAAAGCGGTTCGACGGCGTCCTCCATTACCCAATCCAGCTCCAGCGGTAGATACTCTTCCTCGTCGACGACCAATCGCAGCAGATACAACTCCACCTCACCGCGAAGCGCCAGATAGCGCACGTATTCGACCAATGCTTCCTGCTCCTCGACCGGCAGCCGGCCGAACGAGGGCATGGCCGTGCCAGGGGCGCCGCGCCGGAGGGTGCGCGCCAGATCGTCCGCCGTCGCCTTGGCCCCGGCCGCCGTGGAGGTGAACTTGAACACTCCGGGACGGAAATCGCGCGGATACGGGCTGAGCAGCGCGGCCGTTGGGCCCGCCCCCGTACCGCCCAGCCCATGGCACGTGACGCAGTGTTTCCGGTACAGGCCAAAGTTGCGGCCTTGCTCGTCGCTATGGACCGGCCCGGCCGCCTGGCGGATTAAGGCCAGGTCCAGCGCAACCCCGTCGGGAAGCCGGGGGGCGTCGGGCGTGCCAAACAATTCGCCCAATGCGTCCACGATTGCCTCGCGCTGCACCCGGCTGATGGAAGCCGGATCGCGACCCTCGGTGTTCAGCGGGAACTCGGCAGGCGGTGGCGCGCCGCAGCCAACGAAGAACAGGACCGACCAGGAAACCGGCAGCAGCGCGGCAAGGCGAATACAACGGGGTGCCGATGGCGTCTGGCCATCGAGGGGTGCCACTGGCGTCTCGCCAGTGCCTTTGCCCCCAGCTCCTCTCGGGCTAGCCGATGAAAAGGCCAACTGCTCACGCCCGGCGACCGAACAACCGGCGGCCCCTCCCCAATCTCCGCGTGCCTTGCAACGTTGCACTTCAGATCCCCCTCCGGTCCGATTCAGCCTTGCTCGAACAACTCGGGCGAGAGGCGGATGGTTCCCAGGTCGTTCACGCCGGCGCGGACATCCACCTCAAACCGACCGCGTCGCCAGTCCGGGGCATCGAGGTAGCCGGGCCGCTCGTGCCACGCTTGAAACTCGTGCGGCCCGACTGGCAGCTTGTCGATGCGAAATGTCCCGTCCTCGCCCGTGAAAGCCATGTAGGGATTGTCGCGTGGCAGGATGTAAGCGCTCTCCCACGGATGATAGTTGCACGCGATCGGCACGGGCTTTCTCTGCGAACGCCCAAAGGTCCAAACCGCTTCGGCGGCCTCGGCCGGGGGTGGGGGCAGGATGATGTTCGCCGCCCGATCCCCGAACGGTGAAAAGGCCACGTTCTGGGCCACCGGATCGGAATTGACAATCCGCAGCTTCTGCCGGTCGAGCCAGATCATCATGCAGTGGGGCATGAAGATGCAATCGCGATTGTCCAGCAGCACGAACTCGTCGGCCGACTCAGTCAGTTCCGGACAGACGTCCACGCTGCGGTCGCGGCAGTAGATGTAGGTGTTCATCAGCCCGCCGTCGTCGCCGACCATCAGCGACTCGTCGCGGATGTCGAATTTGCCGCAGCACTCCACGTCCTTATCGACCACGAGCTTTTCGCGCGGCGGGGGATCCCCGTCGTAGACCAGCCGGCCGGTGAGACTGCCCCACTCGGCTTCGGCCGCGCGGACCAGTGGCGGCACATACAGGTTGGCGGCCAGATATCCGCCCGCGCATCCGGCCACCGCGGTGGCGGAGCGGCGCAGGAATTGTCGGCGATTGGTATAGGTGCTCACGCGGCGGGCTCTCTTTCGAGTTCGCGGGGAAGGGGGAAGACGCAACTCCTGGCGAGCCGCGGCTGCCCAGGAACAGCGACACCGGCGGCCCCGGCGCCGATTCGGTCGACAACTCGGCATCCCAAAGCCAAGCAACACAATGACCGACCTACTGCAATTATAGCCCCAGCGTGGCGGGGCCACAAACGACGGCCGCGGGCGTTGCCAACGCTCGCACCGTCAAACCCCGTCGAGGGTAGACGGGGGAAGGCTGACCGCTGTTTATGAATAGCGTTTGTTGCAAAAAGAGTCGAGCCGCACGGCGGTCCCTGGCCTCCGCATTGCATCGAGCACACGCCGGGTGCGGAGTTTCGCGCATTGTCCCGGGGGGCTGGGCGCGGCCACTGGCGGAAGCAGTCAACTGCCCGGCACCGAGCCCTGCACCCCCTGCAAGAATCCGCCAAGATTTGGGATTGCCCCGGGCGGGGCCGACCGTAAGAATAGTGGCGTAGGGTCGTGCGGTACGCGGCACGACGGTCACCCGAGCCCGCCAAGAGACCGGAGCTGGCAATCCGGTCGGAAGCGGGGAGACCCCGTGAGAAAGGAGGTGATCCAGTGGAATATCCATGTACGCTGAGCCAGCGAGGTGGTTCGGCCTAGAGGGTAGCCGGCGGGCTATCCCCGCCAATGGCCACCACCCGCTCGTATCCATCCCCTACGGCATGATGATACGAGTGAACGGGGTCCGGGGTGCGCACGTGCTCCGGACCCCGATTTACTTTCTTGGCGGAGTTGGCCGGGAAATGTAGACGGACGAACTCAGCCGCGCCGACCACTCTCGGCACTCGCGAGCCACCATTCCGCGTGGCCGATGCGTGGCGCTTCAGCGCGCCCCGTTGAGGTCGATCCATTGCTGCCGCGGAAGGTTCACAAGGTCGCCAGCCACAGCAGCGCCACCGCGGCCAACGCCGCGCCGGCCACGACCAGTCCCACCTTCAGCATCGACGTGGGCACGTGGCCGTGCGGTTCGCCCGTCTGGCCATTGACCAGGAAGCGATACGTCCGATCGCGGAAACGGTAGGCCATGATCCACACGGGCAGGAGCATCGGTTCGCTCGACATGCCCTCGACGCGCACGTTGACCTTCACGTTGCGCGAACGCCCGGGAACGTAACGGCGATCGACCTCGGCCGCCTCCGTCTGCTCGATGCCCCGTCGGGCCAGCGGCCGAGCGTACTTGCGAGTGACGTTGAACTGCTCGACCGTCACCCGATCCAGGTCAACCTGGTCCGGCTCCACCGCGGCCGAGAGATCAAACGGGCAGAGGGCGGCAGTCTCGGCCGGCGTGAGCGCGCCGCTGGCGCCGACCAGCAGCCCGCCGTATCGCCCGCGATGCTCGCCGCTCAGCGGGGCCCAATCGCCCCGGGCTCCGGTCGGGGTATGGCTGGTGTCGGCCGTCCAGTGCGTGTGCGTCGTGGCCTCGAACACCCAGTAGGGCAGATAGACGGCGGCCATTTGGGCGACGGTGGCCTGCTCCGATAGACCCGATGGGCGAAACCAACCGCGCCCGAGTTCCTCCCGCATGGCCGCGATCGCCTGGTCGCGGTCGACGCGGAACGGCACGACCCGCCGCGGGGCCAACTGCCGGCTGTCAGCCCGACGCTCCAGTTTCTCCGACCCGCAGAAGGGGCAACGCAGCGCGCCGGCCGCCGCATCGTAGCTCATCGAAGCGCCACACCCGTCGCATTGGAAATTGTGCCGGGTAAGTTCGGCGCGGTCGGGCGCCGTGGGGGCCGCACCCTCGGGACGCGGGGCCTCCGTGCCGCAGTTAGCACAGAAGAGATCCTCCTCGTCGACGAGACTCTCGCAGACTTCGCACTTCAGCAATGTATCGGACATGGTCAACCGTAAACGATGGCGAAAGGCGAACAACGAATCCTTGTCAGGGCATCAGCATGAACAACAGGATGAACACTAGCAGCACCGCGAGCCCCACGCCAATCGCGATGCCGATTCGCGGCCAAGAGAGGGGCTTGTCGCCGGCCGCCTTGCCCGTCTGGCCGTTTAACAGAAAGCGATAGAGCTGGTCGCGGTAGCGGTAACTCAGCAAATAGACCGGCAGCAGGATCAGGTCGGAGTTCTCGCGGCTGAATTGGGTGTCGACCCGTAGCCCGCGATAGGTGTCGCCCGGCAGGTGCTCGGCCACGTTGGCCTGCTCCCAGCGATGGAACTCGGCGCGGCAACGCTCGATGGCATCCGACCGCTCGACGGAATACTCCTCGGAGAGCCAGCCGGCGAGAAAGCGGGGCCGATATCGCTTCAGCCCGGGCAGATGAAACGGCTTGATCCGATCGGCATCCTTTTGCTCCAGCCCCTGGCTGCCGGAGACCAGGTAGCCACTGTAGTAGCGATGGTGCCGCCCGGCGAGCGGCCACCATTCGGTCTCGCGGACGCGGCGTGTCTTGGTGACAGTCTTCCCGTTTTGCGTGGTGGTGTAGGTTTCGGTCCGCCACCAGTATTCGCCAATCTGCGCCTCCCAGCGGCTCTCGGCAAGCATGGAGAACGACCAGAAGGGCAAATACACGCCGCGCAGCTTCTCTTCCACGCGCGCGGTGTGCAGGTCGCCCGGGCGGAACCACGAATTGGACGCCAGCCACTCGCGGAATCGCTTTCGCGCCTGTTCCAGGGTCACGCGGAAGGGGATCACGAACTCCGGCGGTTGGCGGGCGGCCTCCTCCGCGGGAAACTCGACCACGTAGGTGGAATCGCAGAACGCGCAGACGTAACTCCGCACGTCCGGATCGACGCTAACTTCCGCCCCACAGTTGTCGCAACGGAAGTGGCGCTTCCGCGGCTCGGCGGGCGAAACGTCGGCGGGACGTGTCTCGCCGATCGACGCCTCCGTAGGCCCCGTCCCGGAGGCATCCGCTCCAGCGGTGGCCCCGGTAGCGGCGTCCACACTTGGGCCGGCAGCGGAGTCGGTGGCGGCGGCCTGCTCGCTGCCACACGCCGGGCAAAAGCGGTCCTCCGGCTCCACCGGACAGCAGCATTGCGGGCAAGGCGTGGCCACGCCAACCGGCGCCGCCTCGTCCACTCCGGCATTTCCCGACGGCTCGATTTGTTGCGCTTCGGACATCACGATTGTCCTCGATTACGGGTCGCTCACCAATCAATCCCCAGCTCCAAACTCCCAGCTCCCAGCCCACAGTTCACTCTTTCGTCTGCTGATAGATGGCTTGCAGCAACGACTGCACATCCTTGAATCGCTTCTTCGTTTCCAGGGCGGCGTCGAGCAGGCGGCGGGCGTCGGTCTCGCTGTGCCCGAGCGAGCGGAGCGCCTCGTACGCCTCCGAGACCACGTCCGTTTCGGCGGACTTTGGTTCGCCGGGCGCCCCCTCGCGGGCGACCAACAGGGCGAACTTCGGAACCTTCCTTCGCAGCTTAGCAATGATCCGCTCGGCGGTCGAGGGCCCGATGCCGGGCAGCGAGGCCAGGAACTTGTCGTCCTGTTCCTCGATGGCCGTGGCCACTTCCTTCACCGGGCGGACCATCGATCGGAGGGCCTTGCGCACGCCCACGCCGTCGACCGAGCAAAACAACTCGAAGAACTCGCGTTCCGCCTGCGTGGTGAAGCCGACGAGCCGGGGGATCAGTTTACCCTGGGTGGGGTTGCCCTCGATGTACTCGATCGTGTGCAGGCTGACCCCCTGACCGACCTTGCCCTGCAGTTGCCGGCGGGTGAACTCGGGAATCAGCACTTCATGCTCGAAGGCGTCCACGCGGAGCGACAGGCTATCGTCGCGAAGCTCGGCCAATTGTCCGTTGATGCGGGTAATCAAGTGTTTGCTCCCAAGTAGTGATGACAAAGGGCAATCGCCAGCGCGTCGGCCACGTCGGGGGGCTCGGGGACTTCGGCGAGCCCCAGCTCACGTTGAATGGCCCGCTGCACCTGCCCCTTGGGGGCCCGGCCGGAGCCGGTAAGGATGCGTTTGATCTGCGTGGCCGAATAATGATGCACCACCAGTCCCGCCTCGGCCGCGCGGAGGCAAATCACACCCCGGGCATGGCCCATGAGGATTGCTGTACGCGGTCGTTTGTAATGGCTGTAAAGTTCCTCCAGCGCCATCACCGTGGGATGGAGCGAGGCGATCACCTCGGCCAACCCGTCGGCGATGATTTTCAGCCGCTCGGCCATGCCACCCCGGGGCCGGCCGCGGATCACGCCCGCCTCGCACAGGCGCAGCCGACCATCGCATGGTTCGACCACGCCGTAGCCGGTCAGGTTGAGGCCAGGATCGACGCCGAGGATGCGGATGGCGGACACGGGATATTAGAAAATGGCGGTTGGGCGTTGGATGTTGGATGTTGGACATCGAAATCCCGGCAAGCCCACAGGCGCCGCCCCGTGGGACCGGCGGAGTGGACCCTAAGCGGGCGATTGGGGATCGTTCAACCATTCCCATGGGGCGGAGCCCGTGGGCTTCAAAGGAGGTGGCCGCTTCAGTCGATGGACCACTCCGTGCCGCTGGGGCGGTCTTCGAGCGTCACGCCCATCTCGGCCAGTTGATCGCGAATCTGATCGGCCGTGGCGAAGTCTTTGTTCTTTCGGGCGTTCGTGCGAACCTCGATCAGCAGGTCCATCAGCTTGCCGACGAGTTCCATATCGCCCCCAGCCGATTCCGCCGCCGGTGCCTCGCGGAAAAGTCCCAGCGTCATCCCCAATTCGCGAAGCGTGGCACTGCCACGGCGGAGCGAGTCGAGATGGGACTGATCGCGTTTCTTCGGATCCTCCAGCCCCTGCTGGTCGACGTATTTGTTCAACAGGCGGACCAGGTCGAACAACGCGGCAATCCCCCCCGCCGTGTTGAAATCGTCGTCCATCGCCTCCAGGAACCGGACGCGCTGCTCGGCCACCTGCTGGAGCAGCGGATCGTCGCCAGGGTCGAGTTCCCCTTGGTCGCGGCGCGTGGCCGCCGACACGTCGTAAAAACTCTGGCCGGTAACGCGTTGGAATCGCTCGAAAAAGCGGTAGAACGCCTCCAGGCCGGTCTCCACTTCGCGGATTCGCTCCTCGGAGAAGTCGATCGGTCGGCGATAGTGGGTCGAAAGCAGGAAGAAGCGGATCGTTTCGCCGGAGAAGGCGGCCAGCATTTCCTTGAACGCGCTGGCCCCTTTCGACTTGCTGATCTTGCCGGCTTCCTGGCTGGTCAGGTCACCCTGTTTGGCTCGCGTTTGCCGACCACCCACCTTCCCCAGTTCGCTGGAGGCCTGCATCAGCCCGTTGTGCATCCAATATTTGGCGAAGGACGTGCCGGAAGCGGCTTCGCTTTGGGCGATCTCGTTCTCGTGGTGCGGAAAAACCAGGTCGAGCCCACCGCCGTGGATGTCGAGCGTTTCGCCGAGGATCGCATGGCTCATCGCCGAGCACTCGATATGCCAGCCCGGGCGGCCGGGGCCCCAGGGGCTTTCCCAACTGGGTTCGTCCGGCTTAGCGCTCTTCCAGAGCGCGAAGTCGGCCGGGTTGCGCTTCCGACCAACCATCTCTCCGCCCTCGCCGGCCAAGGCCTCCACTTGACGGTGGCTGAGCTTGCCGTAGTCGTCGTCCTTGGTGACATCGAAATACACGTCCCCATCCGACTCGTAAGCGAAGCCGCGCTCAATCAACCGCTCGACCAACTCGATGATGTGCCGCATATGGTCGGTGCAGTAAGGGAAATGGTCGATCGTGTCCACGCCCAACGCCGCGATGTTCTCCATGTAGTCGGCTGTCATCTCGCGAGCCAGCTCGGCCATGGGCATGCCGCGTTTGTTCGACTCGGCGATGAGCTTATCGTCCACGTCGGTGACATTCACCACCAGGGTGACGTCGTACCCGTTGTAGGCCAGATAGCGCTTGATGCAATCGAAAATGACCGGCCCGACCATGTGGCCGATGTGGCTGGGCTTATAGACGGTCGGCCCGCAAAGGTAGATACCCACCTTGGGAGGCTGGACCGGCTCGAAAGGTTCCTTCTGTTTCGAAAGCGTATTGTAGACGCGGATCATGGTGGCTCGGGCTCGGGACTTTGGACTTGGAGTATGTCGTACGTGATATAGAATATGGGATTCAGGGCTCTTGACTCGAGCGTGCCGGCTGGGGCGATTCAAGCGTTCATTGCCGCCTCGGTCACTCCACGGTTTGGTCCTTGGCTTGAAGCAGGCAGGCACATTCGGCCATGATGGCCTCTTCCTGACCGATCGGCCCGACTCCCTCGCCGGTCTTGCCCTTCAAGCCGACACACTCCGACTCGATCCCGAGGATCTCGGCGATGCGGCTGCGAATGGCTTGCCGGTGCGGTAACAGCCGGGGACGCTGGGCGTGGACGATGCAATCCAGATTGACCACCTCCCACCCCAACGCGGCCACGGCCTCATGGGCCGCCTGCAGCATCTCGGCCGAATCGCGGCCGCGGTTGGCCGGGTCCGTGTCGGGAAACATCTGGCCGACGTCGCCCACGGCCGCCGCGCCGAGCAGGGCGTCGATCACGGCGTGAAGCAGCACGTCGCCGTCGCTGTGGCCGACGGCCTGACGATCGTGGGGGACGTCCACCCCGCCCAGCCGAAGCGGTCCGCCGGGGGTCAAGCGGTGTGTGTCGTGACCGATTCCTATTCGCACGGTCGTTGATTCCTATTCTTTGGCGACACCGTGTTCTTTCGCGACACTGTATTCTTTGGCGATACTGCCGAGTGCATAACCTGACAACGGGGAAGATTATATCCGACCGCGGGGAATTGGGAAAGGTGAACGGCCGGGCTGACTTGTCGCCCTCTGTCGGCCGGCGGCCGCTGAGTGAGAACCTGGCGTGGCCCCGGCGTCATGGCCACGGGGACGTCGCTACAGCACGTGCGGCGGCGTCGAACGGCACAATGCCCCTGGCCCCGCACGGCCCCTGGCCCCGCATGCTGGCTCGTCAGGCGTGGCTGCTGGCTGTGTTTAAGCCGTCGACTGGGCGGCGGCAGCCGCACCGAGGCGATCTAGGTCGGCGTCGACCATCATCTCGACGAGTTGCTGGAAGCCGACCGTCGGCTTCCAGTTCAGCTTCGTCGCCGCGCGCTTGGGTTGGCCGTGCAGCGCGTGCAACTCGGCGGGGCGTTTGAAGGCCGGGTCGATGTAAACGTGATCTTCCCAATCGCTGATGCCCACGTGGCGGAACGCGGTTTCGACGAACTCGCCCACCGAATGCGGTTCGCCGGTGGCCAGCAGGTAGTTGTCCGGCTCGTCCTGCTGGAGCATCAGGTACATCGCCCGCACATAGTCTCCAGCGAAGCCCCAGTCGCGGCGACTGTCGAGGTTCCCCAAACCAAAGCGGTCGAGCATCCCCAGCTTGATTTTCGCCACGTTGATGCTGATCTTTCGAGTGACGAATTCCGGGCCGCGGATGGGCGATTCGTGGTTGAAGAGGATGCCGTTGACGCAGTACAAACCGTAGCTCTCGCGGTAATTGTTGACGATCCAATGCGCATACAGCTTGGCGATGGCGTAGGGACTGCGGGGATGGAAGGGCGTGTCCTCCGATTGCAGCCCGGCGTCGTGACTGTTGCCGAACATCTCGGAAGTCGAGGCCTGATAGAAGCGGGCCCGAGGGGCGAAATCCTTCATGGCTTCGAGCAGCTTTAGCGGGCCGAGGGCGTCGATTTCAGCGGTCACCAGCGGCTGCTCCCAGGAGGTGCCGACGAACGACTGGGCTGCCAGGTTGTAGATTTCATCGGGCCGGACGCGGCGCACGGCTCGGATCAGCGAGGCCTCGTCGGTCATGTCGCCTTCGATGAAGTCCACCTGATCCGTGACGCCAAGATAGTCGAGGTTGCTAAAGGCGTAACGCGTGCTGCGCGGAACCAGACCGAAAATCCGATAGCCCTTTTCGGCCAGAAGTTGCGACAAATAGGAGCCGTCTTGGCCGGTCACCCCGGTGATGAGTGCTGTTTTCGTCACAATCGATGTCCCCTGGGAGGGGACCTCCTGGCGGAATGGGTGGCAGTTGCAAAACTTGCAGCCACGTGAAATGCTCTTGCTCGGCCCCGCGGGCCGGGATATGCTGGGAAAGCGGCCATCGTAATGGTGAGCGCGCGGGGGGTCAATACGGCTTTCGGATTCATCCGTTCGGAAGGGAAACGCATGTTTCGACTGGGATTCCTGCTGCTAATCGTCATCGGCGTCCTGCTGGCGATCACCAACCCCGGCAAACAACAACATCAGCAGGCGGTAGGGCAGAAGCTGGCCCAACAGAGCGGCCTGGGCGAGACCTTCGGCGCCGCGGCGGGCGACATGCTGGCCAAGGCCGATCTGCTGCCGCTGACCTATCAGAACTACTTCCTCTTTTCGAAAACGACCATGCACGGTCGGACCATGTCCATCGGTCTGCTCACCAAAGCTTGGCCCACCGGCGAGGTCCGCGCGGCGGCACCCGGCGAACTACCCTTCGACCCCAGCGGCGAACTCCCCTTCGACGCCAACTGAGGGGCGCGAAACCCGCCTTGCGTTGCGCTCGGGGGATTCGGTAGACTCCCGAGCCCAAGCCCGCCGGTGGTGGGGGAAGCCTCCGACCGTCTTCTCGTCCTGGGAGTCGATCCCCGAGACCCGATCGCCGGAGAAGCCCTTTCCCGCGGGCTATCCTCGCGGCACGGCCTCTCCCCAAAGCGATACTCCGCTGGGGCGTGCTTTCGCCGTGGGGGCCAGGGCGCGGCTCATCGGCCGGTGCGCGTCGCGTCGCGTCGATCCTCACCGAACACAATCATCCACAGCTTTCATCGAAGACGATGGACTCCAGCCACCCGCCAAATGATCGCTTCTTGATGCCGGCGCAGCCAATGCTCGCGCTTCCGAGAACAGGATGGGCACGATTGGGCTGAAATCCGGAGTTTTCCGCTGAGTCTACCTATCCCGACCCCGCTCAGGCGTTCATTAGCAATGCAACCCTCAATAAACACTCCCGGAGAGCGTCCGTTGCCGAGCGGCATCTCCGTGATCGTTCCCGTCTTCAATAGCGCCGAGATATTGCCGGAGTTGGTCGACCGGCTCCATCACGTCCTCCAGGCACTTGGCTGCCCATTTGAAGTGATCTTGGTGGACGACGCCAGTCGTGACGATAGTTTTCGGGCAATGCTAGCAATTGCAGCCGAAAGGAGTTGGGTACAGCCGATCGAGTTGACTCGCAACTATGGCCAGCATAATGCGGTGCTCTGTGGAATCCGCGCCGCCAGATTCGACCGAATCATCACCATGGACGACGATCTGCAGCATCCGCCCGAAGTCATTCCGCAACTGCTGGCCGCGCTGGATGACGATCACGACGTCGTCTACGGCACGCCGTTGCGCCAGCAGCACGGACTCTGGCGCGACGTGGCCTCTTGGATCACGAAGCTCGTGCTCCAGCACGCCATGGGCTCGGAAGTTGCCCGTAACATCTCCTCGTTGCGCGCCATCCGCACCGAATTGCGCGAGGCCTTTGCCGCCTTCCAGGGTCCCTACGTTTCGATCGACGTGCTGCTGACCTACGGAACCACGCGTTTCGGCGCCGTGGCGGTCGAGCACCGTCGGCGCCACTCGGGGCAATCGAACTACACGTTCCGCAAGCTCATGCGTCATGCAGTGAACATGCTCACCGGCTTCAGCACGATGCCCCTCCGCCTGGTGACGGTGATCGGCTTTGGCTGCATGTTCCTGGGTTGCGGGCAGTTGGCGTACGTGCTGGGGCGATACTTCCTCGCAGGTGGGAGCGTGCCCGGCTTCGCCTTCCTGGCCTCGTCGCTGTCGATCTACTCCGGCGCGCAACTCTTCGCCGTCGGAGTGCTGGGGGAGTATTTGGCGCGTATCTATTCCCGCTCGCTGGATCGTCCCAGCTATCTCGTGCGGCGCAGGCCCTGGGCAAGCTCGTCGGCAAAGGCAGCCGACGATTCTTCGCGCCGCGCGGCTTAGCGTGCTTCCCAATAGCGCTGAAAATGCCGTGGGAACCCAACCCGCCAGGACCGGTCGTCCGTTGAGGCACTCTTGGGAAAGCTGCACGGACGGCTGACCTCCCCGTATGGGGCTTCAAGCCTGCTCGCCAAGGTAATCGGCCTCTAGCGTCAACAAGTCTTGCTTGCGGGCCCGCAAGCGCCGGGCTGGTATTCCGAAGTAGACGAACCAGGGCTCCGTCGATTTGGTGACCATTGACATGGCCCCGACGGAGGAGCCTTCGCCAAGGATCACGCCAGGGAAGATCACGGACTTTGCACCGACAATACAGTGCCGGCCGATATGAACGGCCTTTTTCGTTTCTGTCTTGTATTGATCGGGGACCGTTGGATTGGTAAGCGAGCAGCCCGTATAGTCGTCGCTTTGGGAAAAGACGCAACAGCCGTAAGCGAGCCCTGAAAAGTCCTCAAAGGTGACTCCCATTTCTCCTCCCGACACATTGCAGAAGACAGCGAAGTGGACATTTCGGCCGATCGTGACCTTGCCGGAGATGACGCAGAAATCGTCGATCCGAGAGTAGTCGCCGATTTCGATCTGGTCGGCATCGTGAATAGAGGCCTTGTCACTGATTTGGACGCCCCGCCCGACGCTCTTGAATCCCATTTTCGCTAACTGCTCATTGTCTAGGTATGGCATGCGTGACCTCACTTGGGGGGTGTGACTGTGCGACTAGTCATGCCGCGCGACCGACAAAAACCTTGGGTATTGGTGAATTCGCGAGAGCGCCTTGGACAACAATCATTGTCGTTTGACGAAAATCTCCCAGCCGCCGACCAGCCCGTAGTATCGTCCCAAAATGTACCATGGCGCTTTCAATAGCCGGGAGGCCAAGGTACGAGTGAAGTGTCGTGAAAACGTCGTCTCGACAATTGAGGGATGACTGCCTACTACTTGAAAGTCATGCCGCGTTCGCGGTTGTGCGAACCATCCCTCCCAAAACGATTGCCCCAAATCGTGCAGATGGGCCGGGAAAGTAAAATCCCATCGGATACCAAACAACGCTCCACATCGCATCAGGGGCACGATGTAGGGGGTCCGGGCGTAAAACATCCCGCCAGGGGCCAACAAGTCCAGAAGCCGGTCCAGGTCGGTGCGGGGGGTCGCCAGGTGCTCCACGATGGCACTGGCAATGACAATGTCGAACTGTCCGGACACTTCCTCAAGTGTATCGAAGCCGACGATGGTAATCCGCTCATCTTCCGGCGAAAGTAGTTCCGTCTGGTGCTCAACCACCTCAATGTCTACTTGCCGGACGCCCGCGCGAATAAGTACCTCCGCCGTGGCATGAGCCAGAGTCCCGTCACCGCCGCCGAAGTCCAGCACCCGCAAGGACTCACGTCCACGCCCGCCGTTTCGTAACCAGTTTCCACCGAGATGCTTGCCAAATCGCTCATGTTGGTCGAAGGTGATTTCAGGCTCCGCCCGCTCGCCACCGACGGCATTCGTGTAGTAACCGCTGTAATAATCGGCCAGCGCATCGGCAGTCGGCAGCCGTGACACACTGCACGCCTGGCACCCATCGCAACGAAGCAACACCACTTCCGGATCGGCTTGGATGTCGGCAATACGCTCCCGGTTCTTGGAGTTACAGAATGGGCAATGCGGGTCCGCCGGCAGTAGTTGCTGTTCGTCGAGGTGTCGAGAGGTATGAAAAGCCGCTGCGCTGACTTGCATCTCGGGGAGCCTTTCTGTCGACAACCTTAATCCAGAGCGTCTCGGACACCGCGACTGCTCGCGGACAGGATATTTGGTCCGTGGTACTGAGGAAAGCCTGTTGTTCGCAAAGTGATTGACTAGTTGCGGCTGCGGATTCGTGGCGATTCTAACAACTCCGCCGGCCAAATCAAACATGAATATGGCGTTCTCTACTCATTGGGGTGCAGCCTGCACTTTGCGCGAGGTTGGGTTTTGGTGTAGAAGTGTGGATTGGATTTTACCGCAGGCGGGGCGTTTCAGCGAGAAGCTGGAGAAGCAAGGGAGCCAAGGATGGCAGTTAC